>ERZ724523.799-NODE-799-length-18409-cov-6.678871_pt1 | contig 18409 bp, 25 predicted proteins | sample MGYA00376056_ERZ724523 | MGnify/ENA primary metagenome ERZ724523 (study PRJEB28724, sample SAMN07190888) | wastewater metagenome | isolation source: influent of sewage treatment plant in Hong Hong | place: USA: Christiansburg, Virginia | collected 2016-03-01 ... | reverse complement strand
CCTTTGGCTCTGAGATAGATACACCTGGCGGGTGATGGCGTTGGCTAAGACCCGAGGGTCCAGACGCTACAAAGCAATCGTGGCCAACCTTCGAGCCGCTCGACTTCAGCCCTGCATGAGATGCGGACAGAGGATCGACTACGACGCCGCACAAGGTGAGCCTGATGCTTTCAATGCTGGGCACATCAAGTCCTGGCATTCGCACCCCGAGCTGCGCGAGGACCCCGCAAACTTCCAACAAGAGCACGAGCGTTGCAACAAGTCCGCTGGTATTCGCGACCTGCCGACTATCGGCCTGACTTCGGAGCAATGGTGAGCCGCCGCGTCGTCTTACTGTGTGGCCCTGCTGGTGCAGGAAAGACCACCGCTGCCCGTGAATCAGATCTCGAAGTGTTCGACCGTGATGATGAGAAGTGGGGAAGTGAATCGCAGTTCAAGGCTGCGATTCATGGTCTTGCCTCCGACCCAAACGCTCAGGCTGTGGTGATCCGTTCATGCCCCACATCGAAGAGCCGAACCGAAGTTGCTGCTGCGATTGGCGCAACCCACACGCTGTTGCTACTTGAAGATCAGCGCGTGCTTCGTGATCGGATTGCTCGAAGGAACCGGGCCGACAAAGCTAACGGACTGGCTTCACTGCGGGTCTGGTTCGCACGGTTCGACCACGCTGACCGCGCCCCACTGTTCACAAGCTGGGCTGCTCTGACTGAGCACGTAGGCGTGACCTCGCAAGAGTGGTAGAGACCACACGGGGTAGGGGCGTCTAAATCACTGCACCACTTGACAGCGGCCCGGTCCGGCGGTAGCCGTCCGTCTCCCCCCTGGCCTTAGGCCACCCCATCACGCGTGTTAGGAGCCTCATGAGCGACCTTCTGAGCGCCTATAACGCCACCATTGAGGGCAATCCTCACCTCAATCTGCCGACCGACCAGGCGCTCGTTGAGGCCGGCCGCAGTATTGCCAGCCAAGTTGACTTTGCGATTGAGAATCTGTCAGGCGCGGATGTCACCAAGGCGCTGTACCTGATACCCCACCTCATCAACACGCTGCGCGAGATGAAGGCAACCCCGTTGTCGCGGCAGGCTCTTACGCCACCACCGAAGAACGACCACAAGCCCAAGGGCGCACTGGCCAGTGTCAGCAACATCCCCCGACCCGCAAACTAAGACCGGGCCGACCCCCAAGCGCTTCGGCTGTGAAGTCCCAAGGGTCTTTACTCCGCCGCTGCGTGAACTGACTCCCGATACTTCGCTGGGCTTTCACGTCATCGACTTTGCAGCCAAGGTATTGCTTATTGAGCTGCACCCGTGGCAAAAGTGGCTGCTGATTCACGCTCTCGAACTGCTGCCTGACAACACGCTGCGCTTCCGTACGGTGGTTGTCCTGGTTGCCCGTCAAAACGGAAAAAGCCTTGTTTCTCAGGTGTTGGCGCTGTGGATGATGTATGTCTACGGGCTGCGGCTCATTCTTGGCACGGCTCAGGACTTGGACACCGCCGAGGAAGTCTGGCAGGGCGCGGTTGACCTCATCACCGAGCTTGACGATGAGACCGATGAGCCGGTGCGACCTGACTTGTTCGACTTGCTGGAAAAGGTTGTGCAGGTCAACGGCAAGAAGGCCCTGGTTCTCAAAACGCACAAGCGCTACAAAGTGAAGGCCGCGAACCGTCGCGCTGGGCGTGGCTTGTCGGGCGACTTGATTCTGTTGGACGAACTGCGCGAACACCAATCCTGGGATGCGTGGGGATCGATCACTAAGACCACGATGGCCAGGGCTATGGCACTGGTTCTCTGCCTGTCAAACGCTGGGGATGCTACGTCAATCGTGCTGCGCTATCTGCGAAAGATGGGCCACTTGGGCGCTGGTGACCCTGACGGCCTGAACGCCGAGGACCGCGACTCTGAGGTTCTGTTGAATGAGGACGACCTTGACGAGTTTGACCCTGACGCGGAAGAACTTCTAGAGGACGCTGACACGCTGGGCCTCTTTGAATGGTCGGCCAAGCCTGGCTGCTCCACTCGGGACCGCGATGGGTGGGCACAAGCTAACCCGTCGATGAACTACCCCAACGGCATCGCTGAACGCACCATTGCTGCGGCTGCGAGGACTGACCCCGAGTTTGTGTTTCGGCCCGAAGTGCTTTGCCAGTTCTTGGACGTGTCTGCAGAGGGTCCGTTCCCTCTGGGTACTTGGGAAGCTGGCCGCTGGATCGGTTCGTCTGGTGATTCGCCGGGGCCTGACTGGCGGATCGTGGGCAAGGTCCGTGCTGGCATTGATGTCTCGCACGACCGCACGATTACGTACATAACTTTTGCCGGCTATCGCGCTGATGGTCGGCCCCAGGTCGAGGTTGTTGCTCAGCGTGCTGGCCAAGAGTGGGTCGCTGATTGGCTTAGCGAGCCGAAGCGCTTGAAGCGCATTAGGGACATTGCGGGGCAGTCGAAGGGCGCTCCTGTGTCGTCGCTGATGGCCGAACTGGCCGAGCTTGGCCTACCTGTCGTGGAGTGGAAGTCCGAGGACCTACCTGCCGCGACTGGTGACTTTTACGACCTGGTTCGCGAGGGCGCGCTGACCGATGACGGCGAATTGGTGGGGCTGCGTCACTTGCCGCAACCCGCCCTCGATGTTGCCGCCGCCAACGCCGTAACCAAACCCTCAGGGGACAGGTTCTTGTGGGACCGCCGAAACTCGCCTGTTGATATCGCACCGCTGGTGGCTGCGACTGCTGCCGTCTGGCTGCTGATGAAGAAGCCGATGAAATCAAAGAAGTCCGCGTATGAATCACGCGGCGTGCTGACTGTTTAGGGGGTGTGGCTGTGGGGCTGTTTGACCGCAAGGGCACCCGTGTTCCATCAATCTTCACCCCCCGCGAGACCGTTTTCGGGTCCTGGCAGGACTGGTGGAATGAGATCCAGGGCTCGCAGGGGAAGTTGTCACCTGCGAAGCTATTTGCGACCCAGCCGCACTTGCGGGCTGTAGTGTCGTTCTTGGCTCGCAACACCGCCCAGCTAGGGCTACACCTGTTTGAGCGGGTCGGCGAGGACCGTCGCCGCGACCGTACGTCATTGGCTGCGCGAACTCTGCGCACCGTGGATGGGTCGATGTCCACCTATGAGCTGATCTTCGCTCTAGTGGGCGACCTGTGTCTGTACGACCGAGCGCATTGGTACGTCGGGCCCTCATCCGACACTCCAACTGGCTGGATGATTCGCCGGATTCCACCCTCATGGATCGCACCCAAAGACTTCGATATCTTTCGGGTCAACTCTTGGCAGATCGCAACAGGTGACTCGACGGTGACAATCCCCGCCGAGAACATTCTTTCCTTTACGGGCTACTCCCCCACTGACCCGCTGCGCGGTTCTCCCACAGTGGAGGCGCTGCGACAGACGTTGAATGAGCAGCTTGAAGCCGCCGCCTATCGCGGGCAGGTCTGGAAGCGCGGCGGCAGGGTCTCTGCGGTTATTGAGCGACCAGCTGATGCACCCGACTGGGGCAAGGCTGCCAGGAAGCAGTTTCGCGAGGACTGGTATGCCAAGTTCACGGGCAACGGCCCCGGCTCGGGAGGCACCCCGATCCTTGAAGATGGCATGACGCTTCGCCGTATCGACTTCAACGCCCAAGAACAACAGTTCGTAGAAGCCGCGAAGCTCTCGATGGTGACTGTCGCTGCCGCCTTTCACGTCAATCCGACGATGGTTGGCCAGAACGACGGCGCGAACTATTCCAACGTCCGCGAGTTTCGGCGGATGCTCTACGGCGACACTCTCGGCCCCCTGCTGGCCCAGATTGAGGACCGCCTTAACGGGTTCTTGTTGCCGATGCTGGGCATGGACCCTGAGCGGTTCTACTTCGAGTTCAACATCGCTGAGAAGCTGCAAGGCTCCTTTGAGGAACAGACCACGGCGCTACAGTCGGCGGTGGGTGCTCCGTGGATGACTCGCGCTGAGGCGCGGGCGCGTATGAACCTCCCGACTATCCCTGAGGCTGATGGTCTTGTGGTCCCGTTGAACGTGCTGATCGGTGGTCAGGCATCGCCTACCGATTCGGCCCCCAAGGCCGCGTTGGTGCAGCACAAGGCCGCATCACCAGCCCAGCGCGAGAAGGTTGCCGAAGTGTTGGCGGCGTTCTTCGCCCGTCAAGGCAAGGCAGTATTGACGCGCATCGGCTCGGGTGCTGACTGGTGGGATGAGGGGCGCTGGAACAGCGAACTGGCCAAGGATCTCTTGAAGGTCACACACACGTTAGCTGAGCTTGTTGGTTCGGCTGAGGCAAAGCGGCTGGGCTTCCCCGATGGGTACTCACCAGATCGCACCGTGGAGTTCTTGACCACAGTGACAGCGCGTTACGCATCGAACATCAACTTGACCACCAAGTCCCAACTCGACGCCGCGCTGGCGAGCGAAGGCGACCCGGCGAAGGTGTTCGAGGATGCAAAGACGACCCGCGCACCTGGTGCTGCAGTTGGCATCTCAACGTTCATCGCCGCGTTCGGGGTTCACGAGGCTGCAGCTCAAATCACTCACGACGAGGGCGGCACTGCCTCTAAGACGTGGATCGCTGGCGCGAACCCTCGCCCGACCCATGCCCGCATGAACGGCGAAACGGTCGGCCTTGACGAGACCTTCTCAAACGGCGCGATGTGGCCGGGCGATTCTCCCGACGTAGACGAGGTGGCGGGCTGCAACTGCTCGCTGCAAATTGACATCTCCTAACCCCCCGAGAAGGAGGGCGTTGTGCGTAAATCATTTTCTCTGACCAACGTGAAGGCCGGTCCCGATGACGGGTTGAGCGAGGGCGAGTTCGTTGGTTATGCCTCAGTGTTTGAGGTCAAAGACTCCTACGGCGACGTGGTTCGCCCCGGCGCTTTCACTGACACGTTGGCCGAGTGGGCCAGCAAGGGCGACACCATCCCGGTGCTGTACGGCCACGACATGACAGACCCGTTCTCGAACATCGGCGGTGTCGTCAAGGCTGAGCAGGACGAGCGTGGCCTGAAGGTCACCGCGCTCCTTGATGTTGAAGAGCCGAAGGCCCAGAAGGTCTACAAACTGCTGAAGGGTCGCCGAATCAACCAGATGTCGTTTGCGTACGACATTGTGGAAGGCGCTCCTGCGAAAAACGACCAATGGGGCGACTACTTCTCACTGGACCGCTTGAAGCTGTACGAGGTCTCCATCGTGCCAATTGGCGCGAATCAGGAGACTGAGATTCTGGCCGTGAAGCACCTTGCTGCTGCCGTGAAGGCGGGCCGGGTGTTGTCGGCCAAGAACGAGTCCGCGCTCAAAGAAGCGCGTGACGCCATTGACTCTGTCCTCTCGTCCCTTGACGAGCAGGGCGGCAAGTCCGGTCAACCGACCGGCAATGACCAGGAGAAGGCCAGCGTGCCGCCTGAGGCCAAGTCAGATGCCAGCGCCGAGGAACCCGAAGGGGTCAAGTCGCCCGTATCTGCCGAGGAGCCGAAGAGCAGCCCGTCCGCTGTGGTTCTGGCGCAAATCAAAATGCACGCACTCGCAACGGGTGCAGAAGGGGGTTCGAAATGAACCTGAAGGAGATGCGCGCCGCCGCGTTGAAGGCTGCGCAGGACATCATTAAGGCCGCTAAGGACGCCCAGCGCGACCTGACCGCCGAAGAAGGTGCCGAGGTCGAGGCGAAGTTCGCTGAGATTGAGGAACTGGACAAGAAGATCGAGGCCGCTGGAAAGTCAGATGACCTCATGGGCCGCATTGCTGGCATGAGCGGTCTGGCTAAGTCAGACGAGACCCCTGCCCGCTCCATCGGTGAGCACTTCGCTCAGTCGCTGAAGGCAACAGGTCGTTCCTTGAAGGAGCCTGGCACTTTCGTGGCTCCGCAGTTCAAGGCGTCCTCTGACGTGCAGTCTGTCGGCTCGTCTGGTGGTGCGTTCGGCCCCCTCGTGACCGACGTTGACCGCTCGTTCGTGCTGCCTTACCAGCGTCCGCTGGTGATCGCCGATCTCATGGGGTCTGGCACTGTTTCGGGTAACGCCATCACCTACCCGGTGTTCGGTGCACTCGAAGGTGCCACCGCGTTCGTGGGCGAGGGTGGCCAGAAGCCTCAGGTGCACGTTGCTGACCCGACTTGGGTTACTGACGCGCTGGGCGAGGTTGCTGGGTTCTTCAAGCTCACCGACGACATGGCCGAGGACATCCCCTACGTCGTGTCTGAAATCGAGGGGACCGCTCGTTACGACCTGCTGGGTCGCGAGGAAGCCGCTTTGCTTTCGGGCAACGGCACTTCCCCGAACCTGCGCGGCATTTTGAACCGTTCGGGTATCCAGACGATCACTCAGGGTGTAGGCGAGTCGGTTGCTGACGCAATCTTCCGCGCCATTACCGCTGTGCAAACCGCTAGCGGCTTTGTCGCTGACGGCATCGTCATGAACCCGACCGACTACCAGGGTCTGCGGATCGCCAAGGACGGCAACAACCAGTACTACGGCGGCGGCTACTTTGCCGGCCAGTACGGCAACGGCGGCATCACGATGCAGCCTCCCGTGTGGGGTCTCAACACGGTCGTCACTTCGGCAACGACTGCAAAGACTGTGGTTGTGGCCGCATGGAAAACCGCGAAGGTGTTCCGTAAGGGCGGTCTGCGTGTGGAGTCCACCAACTCGCACGCTGACGACTTCACCAACGACAAGATCACCGTGCGTTTGCGCGAGCGTCTTGGCCTCCAGGTGAAGTACCCGGCAGCCTTCGTGAAGGTGACCCTGCTCTGATGCGCGAGTACACCGCTGCAATTGATGGGGTTGAGCACACGTTCCAGCTGAGCGACGAGCACGCCGCTCGGTTGGGTGACGCTGTGAAGCCTGTCGTGAAGAAGCAGGCTCCTGCTCCCAAGAACAAGGGAGCGTAGTCTAGTGACCGGGCTGCCTGTTGAGGTCGAGGGCGCATTTGGTGCTTCCGATTCTTCGACGCACCTTGCGGCTGCCTTGCAGGCAGTCCGGTCCTACTGTGGCTGGCACATTGGGCCAGTTGTTACCGAAACCCTGGCAGTCGATGGTGACGGCGCAACCAGTGTCAACCTCCCAACTCTGCGGCTCGTCTCTGTGACTTCGTTGGCCGTTGACGGGGTTACGGCTGAGGCTGACTCGTTCGAGTGGGCTGAGGATGGGCGGCTTCGTCGCTCCGGCGGTTTTGGTTACAAACTGCTGGGTGTCCGTGCGGTCGTTGAGCATGGCCTCGACGGCTTCCCTGACGATGTGGCAGCGGTTGTCTGTTCACTCGCTGGCGCGGGCGTGGCCCTGTCTGGTGCCGGTCTGCTCCGGCAGGTTGGCCAGGTGGCTTATGACACTGCCGGGCGCGCGAGTGGTGGGGTTGATGTCTTAGCCCTGTCTCACAAGGCCATCCTTGATAAGTACAAGCTGCCGCCGTGTTAGGTCCGCACAGCGTCATCGTGGTGAGTCCTGGCATCACAACCGACGCGCTTGGTAACCACAAACCTGATTGGTCTGCCGCATCCGAGACTGTCGTGGATGGCTGCATGGTCCAGCCTGGGGGCGGAAGCTCTCAGACCGACCGGCGCGACTCGACCGAGACCGCCTGGACCGCCTGGTGTCCACCGGATACCCCCGTGCTGGCCACTGATCGCATTCTTTGGCAGGGCGTGATGTACTCCATCGCTGGCCCCGTTGAGTCGTGGTTTTTGGGGTCCGCTCTGGATCACAAAGTACTTCGACTGGTGGGGGTGACGGGGTGAGGGTGCTAATCAAACTTGACCCGCCTAAGGTCCGTGTCGCTGCCCTGATTTCCCCCGAGGTCCGTAAGGCGGTCGGTGATTCCGCCGAGCGAATGGCCGCCGCTGCCCGGTCTAAGACGACGAACGAAATTGAAGTCATTCACGCGGGTAACTCTCGCGCCCGGTCCTACGTCCGTTTGCTTGGCGCTGATGGTGCCGCTCAAGAGTCAGCACATCGCCCGCTTGGCTCTTCTATCGACGCTGGCCGCATCTGATGGTTACTCATCTGGACCCTGAGCAGATTGTCACTGCCTGGCTCGGGGTGATTCTGGCTGCCCCGGCCTTTGTGGGCTGGGAGTGCTGCACCGATGTTGCGCCAGGCGTTACCCCAGAGAAGCTTGTGCAAGTCCGCCAAATTGGCGGCGTGGGCGAGGCGCGAGTCGCTGTACGCCCACGCATTGACATACGGGTCTGGGGTTCGCTCTCTGACCCATCTGCCGACATCAACACGAAGCAGACCGCCCGAACGTTGTGTGAGGCCCTTCGGAGCGCACTAAATGCGCGGGTCGTGCTGATTCCGACCCTCTTTCCTGATGTCGCCGACTCTCGGCGACTGCACGCCATGTTCACGCTGGAACTACTCACCCGTGGAGTGAATCTATGAAAACCGTCAAGCTCGCCTACCCCTATGGCGACCACAAGACCGGCGATGTCGTGGAACTACCTATTGAGGTTGCTTCCCGGCTCGTTTTTGAGGGCCGCGCTGTTGCGGCACCTGTCCCGGCCAAGACCCCTAAGGAGAAGTGATGGCCAAGAATGTGGAAAACATCCGGCTCTACGGTGGTGATTCGGATTCGGTGTGGTGCGCAGCTAAGGGCAGCACTGGTCCGACGACTTTGGGCGCGCTCGACGTGGCCTTCAAGGAGGTCGGCTGGCTGTCTGAAGATGGCATTGAGTCGTCTATCGACGGAGCCGAGGTCGTCAAGTTCGCTGCCCACCAGGGCGGCGCTACTGTGCGTACCAAGTCGAAGGCTGGCACCTACCAGTTCAAGTTCGTCTGCCTCGAAACCACGGCGCTGACTCTTGGTCTGATTCACGGCTCGATCACCTGGACTATCACCGGCGGGATTGCACGCGGCGTCATTGGCGCTGGTGGCCCCCCCGAACTGGCCTGGGTCGTTGACAAGTACGACGCCGAGGCTTCCATTCACGACCGCGAGGTTTACGCCTCAGGTACCCCGCAGCTGACTGGCGCAGTCTCTGCCAAGCACGACGAGATGACGATGCTTGAGTTCACGGTGACGGCATCCGGCAAGCCGGATCTGATTACGAACGCCGCGAACATCATCGCCGCTGTCTAAACCCTTCACTGAACACCCCCGGATCCCGCAGGCAATCCGGGGGTGTTCGCCTGCATCGCCTGCACTGGAGTTGACCGTGAGCAAGATCCCCAAGAACGCCAAGAAGCCGACCGACCACAAGCCGAAGCAGTCCGCCAAGGATGAGGCCAAGGGTAAAGACATTGTCTTTGAGCACGATGGCATCACGTACACCATCGCCGCTGAGGCAGTGGATGACGTGGAGCTGACTGAGCAGATTGCTGACATGCAGGCCGGTGAGAGTCAGCTCTTGCCGCTGATTGTGCGTCGGCTGCTCGGCGTTGAGCAGTGGAAGGCGTTCAAGGATGCTGCCCGAGACAAGGCTGGCCGAATCCCTCACGCCCGACTCTCTGACCTCTTTGAGGCGATGGACGACGCAGTGGGAAACTCGTCTGGCTCGCAGTAGTTCTTCGGGACCACTGTGGGCCTCTTGAAGCCGACTTTCAGCGCTTCTACAACCTCGACCTGGCCGACCTTTGGCGAGGCAAACTCACCCCGCGTCGTGTTGTCCGTCTAGCAACCAATCTGCCCCTGGGTGCAGGGCTGTGGGCGTCTATGGGTAACAACGCGGCATGGTCCAGCGAGGCGCACCTTATGGCCAACGTCATCGACCTTTTGCAGGCCGCGAACTGGCAGCGCGGTGGCGACAACAACGCCCCGAGGCCCAAGCCAATCGCTCGCCCTTCCGATGCCGCTGCTGCTGCTGAGCGCGAAGCCTCGCACCTGTCTAGAGCCGAACAATTCCTAGCCCGTCAACGCCTTGGAGGTGAGCAGTGAGCACCAACGTTGGAACTGCCTACCTCGAGGTCATCCCGAGCGCGAAGGGCTTCGCGTCGAAGCTGCAGTCCGACATTGCCCCCGGCGTCACCAAGACCGGCAGCGACGCAGGCAAGAAGGCTGCAGGCGGCTTCTCGAACACCTTCGGGGCTGGCTTCAAGAAGATGTTGGTCGCAACCGGCGCTCTAACTGCTGGCAGCGCGATCATCAGCTTCTTTGGCGACTCGATTGCTGCATCACGCGAGTCAGCGAAGGTGAACGCTCTGACCGCTCAGGTCATCAAGACCACGGGCGGCGCAGCGGGTGTGACGGCTGCTCAGATTGGCAAGCTCTCCACTGCGCTGAGTCTGAAAACTGGCGTGGACGACGAGGCGATCCAGTCCGGCGCAAACCTGCTCTTGACCTTCAAGGACATCCGCAACGAAGCCGGGCGCGGCAACGACATCTTCAACCAGGCCACCGCCACGGCTAACGATATGTCGGTGGCTCTTGGTCAGGACATGAAGTCCAGTTCGATCCAGCTCGGCAAGGCGCTCAACGACCCCATCAAGGGCGTTACGGCGCTGCAGCGGGTCGGTGTTTCGTTCACTGGTGCGCAGAAGAACCAAATCAAGGCTCTGGTTGAGTCCGGCAACACCATGAAGGCTCAAAAGCTGATCCTGAAGGAACTCAACTCTGAGTTCGGTGGGGCTGCTGCAGCCGCTGTGACCCCTGCCGACAAGGCTCGGGTCGCTTGGGACAACATGAAGGAGACCTTGGGCAACAAGGTCATGCCGATTGTTGACAAGTTCTCGACGTTGTTGACCACGAAGCTCATCCCGTTTGTTTCCGACCTGGGCAGCAGGTTCATGGACGCGATGGGCGGCTCGAAGGGCTTCTCGGATGCCATCGCGAGCGCTGCGCCGTTTGTGAAGGTCCTCGGCGCAATCTTTGGCTGGCTGGCCCGCGTCATCATCCCGATTGTGGCGGTTGCCTTCAGGCTCATTATGTGGAACATCGGCATGATCGGCTCGGCAATCATGGACTTCTGGAAGCTCTCGCAGCCTGCCCTGCATGCTTTCGGTGCAATCTGGAAGTGGCTGTGGAACAAGGCAATCAAACCGATGGTGAACTTCATCCTTACCGCGCTGAGTGCGGTTCTTCACGGACTGGCCAATCTGGCATCTGCTGCTAGACTCCCCGACTTGGCGACGAAGCTTGACAAGGCGGCTGATGCTGCCGCTGGTCTCAAGAACGCGATCAACGGGCTCAAGAACAAAAGGGTGACGGTTACCTACTTCCAGAAGGTTGTCGGTAGCAGTCAGGGCGGCAAGAACGCTGCTGAGATTGCCGGCAACCGCGCTTTCGGTGGCCCTGTGGGCGCAAACCGTACTTACCTTGTTGGTGAGCGTGGTCCTGAGCTGTTCGTGCCTGGCGCGAACGGGCGCATCCTCCCCAATTCGACATTGACCCCCAAGGCCCCGCAGTGGCCGAGCCGCCTTCGCATCGTCGGTATGGGGTCAGACTGGATTGACACGGTTGTCGATGACCGAATCTCGCAAGCTCTGGAGTTCGCAGGATGACCAACTCCCCGCTTTCGGGCGTGACCATCAAGACACCGACCGCCACCCGTGCTTACGGTTCGCCCGCGAAGGCTCCGGTGAAGTCCGGCGCGTCCGCCTGGCTGCTGCGTCCGCTCTTGGGTGATGTGCCCGTGGGTGCATCTGTAACTTCGGCTGACTTGGTGCTGACTCAGGTTGCCGCTGTTGCTGGGTCGGTGCAGGTGAGTGTGCAGCCGATCAGCGCAGCCTTCACTTCGCGCACAACCTGGCAGACCGCGCCCGCTGTTACTGGCGCGGCGGTCACTCTGACTAAGACTTCCCCTGCTGCTGGCACTGAATGGCGGTTCGCGCTCTCAACTTCCCTGCAATCCCAGGTCGCTGCTGGCCTGGTGCTGGGCTGGAAGGTGACGACGACCTCAACGACTGAGGTTCGGTTCTACTCACCATCGGCGTCTGTAAAGAAGCCGCGCCTTGAGTGGACCTACTCGACCACTCCTGCGACCCCTACTGACCTCTCGCCCGCTGGCGTGGTGTCGCTCTCGAAGCCCACTGCGACCTTCACTCCCCCCGCCGGGATGACCGCCTTCAAAGTCGAGACCTCGACCAACGCGAGCACGGTCGATTGGGACTCAGGCTGGGTTGCCTCGACCGCTGCCTCTCTTGACCTCTCTGCCGGTTCTTTCCCTGGCGGCTCGCACGACTTCCGGGTGACTGCGCGCACGGCTGGCGGCGATTCGGCAGCATCGGCGTGGGCGCACTTCACCGTGACCTCACGTGGCACCACCACCTTCTCGTCTCCTGCCGCCTCGGTGACTGACGGCTCCCCACCGCTCGATGCAACCTTCTCGGTCGGCGTGACGGCTTTTCGGGCTGAGCTTCGTGACGCGCTGGGCAACACGCTCGCATCCTCTGGTCTCCTGCCGCCTCCGATTCAGTGGGTGCCTGATGCTGGCCTCATTGCGGCTGGCGACGGCGAAATGCACGTCTGGGTTACTGACTCCCTCGGTCGGGTCGCATCACCTGGCGACCCTGTGGAGACCCACTCTGTCCAGGCGTTCACGTTCACTCCGAGCGGTGCGGGTGCAGGCATCACCGGCCTGGTTGTCGAGCAGCGTCGCCATGTGCCGTGGGTGCGCCTGCGTGGGACTCGCGCCGCTGGCACTCCTGACCGGGTGCGGGTCTGGCGCGACGGCTCGATCCTGGCTGATCTGACTGGCCCTGAGTGTTTCGACGGCATCTACTTTGATTGGCAGGACTTCACTGCCCCAATGGGCACGACCCTTCACTACCGCGTTGACGTGCAGGCGTCCGGCACTTGGTCGGCGCTCTCGGACGTGGTGAGTATCAAACCTGACTGCCTGGGCATATGGTTCGGTAACCCCGAATCTGGCGCGTCCGTGGTCCTGTTTGACGCTGGCGTCGAGCGCACTGGTGGCGAGGTGGACGTGGTGCACCAACCGCTTCGTGACCGCGCTCCGGCGGTTCGGCGTCGGCTCGCTCGGCTGCTGCGTTCTGGCAAGGTCAGCGGCACTGTGGTGGACACGATTGTGGACCACCCTGCCGCTGAGTCTGTCGAAGGTCTGCGGCAGATGGTTGACGACGACGCGGGTTCGCTCTGGCGGCTGGTGGTCGGTGGCCTGAACCTCCCGGTGATTGTTCGCGCCGACGATGGCACGGGCTGGCCGTTGGAGTTCGGGCCGAGCGAAATCATCAACGCCGCCTCGGTGTCGTGGTGGGAGCAGTAAGTGCAACCTCTTGGTCTGAGCGCCGCGCAGTTGGCCGAATATCACCGACGCCTGACTAGCTCGCATGATGAGTCCATCAGCGTGCAGGTGCTTGACCCCAACGGCGCTTTGGTTGGTGCGGCCTCCTATGAGGACGGCCAAATCAACCTGCAGAAACAGGTCGGCGTACGGCGTGACTGCCAGGTGACGATCAGCGACCCCAACCGCGTGTTGGGTCTGGAGTCTGGTGCCTGGGAGCCGACCGCCGCGAACCGCCTCCTGCGCGTCACTGTGGGTATTGAGTGCTCCTGGGGCATCGTGACGGCAACCCCGTTCACTGGCCCCATCAATAGCGTTGGCGACCAAGGCGGCAAGCTGCAACTCTCCGCGGTTGATATGACCGGCCTCGGACTTAGAGGCTCGAAGCCGATGACGTTTGCGCGCGGCGAACTGGCCGTGGATGCACTGACCCGGCTCTACGCCGACGCGCTGGGTTACACGTCCGTCCGCTTTCCTGCAGGCAACACGGTCCGGCTCGCCAAGCCCTACTCAATCGGCTGGGCTGACGACGCTGCACCGGAGGTCATCGCGGCGCAAATCGTCGCTGACTTGTTCCCTGACTGGCAGCTCTTCAAGTCCGGTGATGGCATCCCGACCCTGCGCGAGAAGCCAACCGAACCTGTCTTGTCGTTGGATGTTACGTCGATGCCTGAGGGCGCCGCTGACCTGTCCAACATCGTCAACACTGCGGTCGTGCCCGGCAAGGGTGGCCTAGTGGCGACCCTCGACCCAACCCACCCTTGGTCCCCTGAGTCGTTGGCTCGAAACGGCGTGAAGCGCTATTTGCCGAGCGTGTTAGAAGCGGGCGCAAAGGACGCCGAGAAGCGTGCACTGGCCGCACTAACCACGGCCTCGAACACGACCCTTGACCTCACCTTCTCTTCAATTCCGTTTTGGCACCTGGACGACGACGACCTGATCCACTGGCGCACCCCCGACGGCGATCTCGTGTTGCCGTGGTCCTCTGGTTCGCTTCCTCTTGGCCCTGGCGGGGACGCCTCAATAGGTGCCCCTCGACTGTCCTCGAAGGCGTACGGAAAACCTGTCATCACGAGATCACCTAAGAAGCGGGGTAAGAAGTGAGCCAGGCAGGGTTGGCGGTCGGCGCAACATGGACGCCGCTCGGCTCTCACTTGACCGCCGCTGCTGCTGCTGGTGCTACCTCGCTGACGGTTGAGCATGGTGCTGACTTCCCAACCTCTGGCGGCACTCTGGATCTCAACGGCGTCCAGCTTGGCTACACGCATCGTGTGGGCGACGTGCTGACTCTCTCGATTGGCCTACCCAAGGTTGCCGATGTTGACGACCCGGTGAGCTTGGTTACGGGCGGCAAGGTCGCTGGTCTCTGGCATCTCCTGGTTGACTTTGGCGCGGGTGACGTGGTGCCGGTCCCGCTGCCCCTGGTCCAGCGCTCCCATTGGCCGCTGGTTGAGTCGTACGACGACCCGATCCCGGTCGTTGTCAGTGATGACCTGCAGACCGTGATTGACGCCCCCGAGCGTACCCCTGGGTACTTGGGTACCTATGCCGTGGATGAGTCCGTAACTGCCGACAAGCTGTCGGTGGGAGCTAATGGCATCGTCATCGCAAACGGCACCTTCGAGGACACGACCCTGGGCGACTTGTTCGCAGGCTGGTGGACTTCGTTCTGGTTCTCCGGCTCTGACCGCTCCAAGGTCCATGTTGATGAAGCTGTGGATGGCGCCCAGATCGCGGGGTCTCGTTCGCTGGTGATCCGCCAAGATGACGGCAACCACGGCGGCAAAGTCCTGACCGCGAACACGCCGCTGCCCGTACGCCCCGGCCAGGTGTTCACGCTCTCGGGCATGGTGTCGGCTGGTAGCGCGATTGCCTCTGATCCGTCCTCGGCTGACTACCCGGCCCTCGCCTCTCTCATGTTCCAAACCTCGACCGCCGCCGCCGACCCTGACGACATCTTCAACCCCAACGTCACGTGGCAGGAGACCGCGACCGACTCACTGACCACTACCCCGGCGCAAGTGAGCCAGACCTTCACCGTCCCAGACGGTCACACCCGTCTGAGGGTCGCTTGCCGCACCCATCCGTCTGGCACGGTCGGCTGGTCGGGCATCTTCGACCAGATCACGCTAACCGAGGTTCTGACCGCACCCACGGCGACGGTTGTTATTGACGACTGGTCAACCTTCCGCGACGCGCTCGGGCGCAAGCTGTCCGATGTCTACACCCTGACTCCCGGCTCTGCTGGCCTCACCTTCGCCGCCACCGCCTCGCGCTGGTATGGCTCCGGTGGCACTCGGAAGGACGGCGGGCGACCTGAAATCAAGGCGGGCAACTCGTCAGATTCCTTTGGCAACCGTCGGGGCGCGATCTGGTGGGATTCCGCCGCCGTAGCAACCGCACTCGGGTCGGGTGCCGGTTATACCAAGGTTGAGATACGGCTGACGGTTATTGAGACAGTCAAGGCCACCGCGACCCTCCGCCTGGGCACCCACACCGACGGGACTGTTCGCGACGACTGGGCCGATATCACCGGCAAGACCTCCGCAACGCTGGCGTCCGCTGGACTCGTGGAAGGCCAAACCGTGTGGGTTGACATCACGTCGATTCTCTCGGTCGCCAACCTGGTAGCCCAGTCGAAGAAGGGCCTCGTTCTTGGCCCCGCACCTGACCTCACTTTCCCCTTTGGGATTGGGGTCGCTGGGTTCGGGGCTTCGTCTACCACTGCGCCGTTACTGAGGGTGAGCTGATGTCTGAGACCGACGCTGCAATCGAGCGCACCCAAGGTCTAGCGCAGTTGATTGCCGAATCCGCCATGCGCTACCGGGCCGACCGCTTGGACCTGGTGCGGATTCACGCGGGCACCAAGCTCGCAATGGGCCTGCTCATCTTGTTCACGGGAGGGCTCCCAACCATCGAGTCGCTGGTTGGAGTGTGGACACGTACCGCGCTAGGTCTGGGCGCACTGATTGGCGGCTTGGTGCTGCTGGTTGGCGTCTGCCGTAAGAAGCTGGTGCTCGCAGGCGTGGGCCTGGTACTCATCGGCCTCTGGGATGTGGCGATGGTGGCCGGGGTGGCCGCAACGGTGATCCTTGGCGGCATTGAGTTTGTGATGCCGTGGGAGCCACTGCCGCTGACTGCACCAAGGCCCTATGTGGCCGCTGTCTATGCCGCGCTCGCTTTGATGATCTGGGGGGTCCATATCCCCGCCTTGGTGCGGGCCTTCCGACGGGAGACGCTTCAGTGATTCCTGACGCCGCTTGGACTGGCGCCGCAACGGTGCTCGTTGCGATCATTACCCCGGTTGCGGCTGTCGTGATGAAGCGCAGTGACAAGGCAGTCAAGACATCCGACCAGGCCAACAAGACCTCTGAGTCAACCGCAACGGCGACCCATGACCTCGACGCCAAAGTGTCAGCAATGGCCGACGCGCTGGCCGACGTGTCCAACCGCCTGAAGCAACAGGAGAAGAAGCTCACCCTCTTCTCGGTGTGGGCGCAGCAAATTACCCAATGGGCTGACACCGCCTACCGCCGTCTGCGCCAGGATGACCCCGACTGGCCCAAGCCACCCAAACTGCCCGACCTCGACACCGACTGATCCCCGCCACGAGCGGGGTTCTTCATTTTTAGGAAGTGAAGCCATGCGATTCATTGCTCACACCACTAACCCCCTCGACGGCGACTCGGTAGCTGGCGTGCTGAGTGCCATCAAGGCTGGCTTTGCTGGCGCTGACGTGAACGTGCACTCCACCGCTGACGGCGTGATCGTCGCCCTCCATTGGGCTGCTGGTGGTGGCTGGCCGCTCTACCCGCGAGCCGATGCGCTGACCTTCGCCCAATGCCAGGCGCGCCGAAACCGCAAGCGGACGAGCGCCCGCATCCCCAACATCACCGAACTGCTCGACGCCGCCGAGAAGGCCGACCCCGGCTTCGTGCTCTGCCTCGAAGCCAAGCCCTCACCTGGCCTTGAAGACCCGAAGGTCTGGCGACAGGTTGCTGGCCGCGACGCCATCGCGATGGTGATTCAGCGCTTCCGCACCGCGACCTGGGAGAAGGCAGCAATCCGCCGCATGGCCGCCGCGAAGGCCGCGGGCGTCCCGACGATGCTGCTGTGGCGGCATCACATCCCCGCTGACTCCCCGTGGTGGGGTGTCATCGACGCAGTCAAGGGTGCGCCGCTCTCGCAGGCGATTCCCTCGCACGTCATCCGCATCCCGCTGGGCGGCATGAGGCCCGAGAAGGCGCGCGCGATCCTGCACTCGGTTCTGGCGAAGGGCGCAGGCGTCCCTGGACCGCGACCGCCGAAGCCTGACCCACGCCCACCGAGGCCGAAGACTTTCGCGCCTCCCTCGCCGCCGTATATCCCTGCCGCGCATACCTCGGCGGGCGACAACAAGCCGATCCGCCGCATCGTGATTCACTCCACGGTCAGCCCTTCTGGTGCTGGTTGGGCGCGCAAGATTGCCGCCTACTTCCAGACTCAGCACGCGGGCGGTTCGGCGCACTACGTGGTGGACGCTGCCGAGACCTTCCAGTGTGTCTACGACAACACCATCGCCTGGCACGCACCCCCGAACCAGCACTCGATTGGTATCGAGATGTGCGACATGCCAAGTCGGGTGAGCTTCCTGCGTTGGCGCACCGTGCCTGGCAGGGCAGTCCTCGAACGCACCGCGCGCCTGACCGCCGAACTTTGCCTCGCCTATGGGGTGCCCATCCGCAAGCTCACCGTGGCCCAAGTTAGGGCCGGTCGCATGGGCATCTGCGGACACACCGACGTTTCTCGCGCCTTCCACCAGTCCTCGCATTGGGACCCCGGCGCGTTCCCGTGGCGTCGCTTCATCTCGATGGTCCAGGCCGAAGCAACCAAGATGAAAGAAGGCAAGTGATGAATCCCTTCAAGCGACACCCCCGCATCCGCCGCGCCATGTATATGGCTCAGTACGTCACCTCAGGGGCGATGATGCTGACCGCTGTTGGCTACGGAGCCGCAGATGCCCCACTGCCTCACTGGTACGGCGTCACTGCCGCAGTACTGGCGGCGTTCTGGTCCTACACCGGATTCCAAGCACACCAGAACACCCCAGGCGACGAGGGCGAAGGTGTCTAACCTCCCCCGCCTCGTCCTCACCCCCGAGGACCGGCAAAACGTCGAACTCATCCTCTCCGCAGGCGTCCTTGCCGTGAGCCTCATGGGCTTGTGGGCGGCTGGGGAGCGCATTATCACCAACCTTCAATTAAGGAGCTGA
>ERZ724523.795-NODE-795-length-18457-cov-11.218781_pt1 | contig 18457 bp, 18 predicted proteins | sample MGYA00376056_ERZ724523 | MGnify/ENA primary metagenome ERZ724523 (study PRJEB28724, sample SAMN07190888) | wastewater metagenome | isolation source: influent of sewage treatment plant in Hong Hong | place: USA: Christiansburg, Virginia | collected 2016-03-01 ... | reverse complement strand
CCCCGCCCGAGCTGGGCGCCGACATCGCCGAGCGCGGCATGATGCTCACCGGCGGCGGCGCACTGCTGCGCGACCTGGATCGCCTGCTGGCCGAGGAAACCGGCCTGCCCGTGCTGGTAGCCGAAGACCCCCTGACCTGCGTGGTGCGAGGCTGCGGCATTGCGCTGGAGCGCATGGATCGCCTGGGCAGCATTTTTACCAGCGAGTAAGACGGAACACCTGTGTCTGCACAGGTCGCACACTGTTCTCCATTGCATGACTGACTGCGCTCGCACCCATGCCATATCGGCACGCATCCGCGGGTCGGCGGTCGTGCGGCCCCGTCTGACAACCACCATGTGCCATGCCGCTCGGAACACTTGAGCGCAGCGCGCCGCCAATGTTCAAACAAGGGCCATCCGCCCTTTCACGGCTGCTTCTCTACAGCGCGTTGGCGCTGTTTTTGATGGTGGCGGACGCGCGTTTTCAGATCACGGGCGCGCTGCGCCAGGTGGTGGCCGCTGTGCTTTACCCGGTGCAATGGGTGATGCTGCAGCCGGTCCAGTTCATTGCCCAGGGCAGCGGTTACTTTCAGTCCCTGCAGACGGCCCAGGATGACGCCGATGCGGCCCGCAAGCAGATGGCGTTGATGTCGCAGCGCTCCATGCAGACCGAGCAGTTGATGCAGGAAAATGCGCGCTTGCGTCAGCTGCTCGACCTGCGGGCCAGGCTGGAAACACCCGCCCAGGCAGCGCAGGTGCTGTATGACACCGCCGATCCCTATACGCGTCGTGTGGTGGTGGACCAGGGCCAGGTGGCAGGGGTCGAACTGGGCTCGCCAGTGCTCGACGAAAAGGGTGTGCTGGGCCAGGTCACACGCGTGCACCCGTTCGTGAGTGAGGTCACCTTGCTGATTGACCGCGATCAGGCCATCCCGGTGCTGAACCTTCGCACCGGTGTCCGCGGTGTCGCGTATGGCGATCCGGTGGCGGGCCATGGCGGCGGTATGGAACTGCGTTTCATGCCGTCGAGCGCCGACATTCAAGAGGGTGATCTGCTCACCACGAGCGGAGTGGACGGGTTGTACCCCCCGGGTCTGCCCGTCGCCAAGGTGGTGCGTGTCGAGCGAAGGGCCGACTCGGCATTCGCCCGTATCTATTGCGTGCCCATTGCCGAGGTGCAGGGGGCTCGCCATGTGATGCTGCTCAAACCAATGGCAGAGCCTTTGTCGAAGCTGCCCGAGCCCGTGTCGCCGCCCCCTGGCAAGAAGGTAAATTCCAAGTGATGTATTGCAGGCCCGGCAGGTCCAAGGAACTCGCGCCATGATCATGCCGCGCGGGCAGCCTTTGCTGCTGCCAGTCAATCCCGTTTTTATTGTCGTCAGCCTGCTGGTGGGTTTGGCGATCAATTTTTTGCCGCTTGGGCGTGTGGTCTGGACACCCGACATCCTGATGCTGCTGCTGGCTTTCTGGGTCGTGCACCAGCCCCAGCGCATCGGCATGGGCATTGCATTCGTGCTGGGTCTTTGCATGGATGTGCACCAGTCGTCCTGGCTGGGCCAGCATGCCCTGGCCTACACGGTGCTGTCGTTTGGCGCGATGGCCATGCACCGCCGTCTGCTGTGGTTCAGCGTTCCGTCCCAGGCATTGCAGGTGTTTCCCCTGTTTTTGATGGCCCACGTGGTGGAGCTTTTGCTGCGCATGGTCGGTGGCGGGGTTTTCCCGGGATTCTGGGGGCTGATCGCGCCCGTGCTGGAGGCCTTGCTCTGGCCTCTGGCCAGCTGGGTGCTGTTGGCGCCGCAGCGCCGCCCGCCGGATCGTGACCAGAATCGACCCCTGTGAGGCCATCCTTGAGCAAGACGACCTGCGTCCTGTCAAACGGTGAAGCATTGCGTGCCGCGGGGTGCGCGTTCGGTTCGTCGGCACGCAATGGGCGGATGGCATGACGGAATTGCGCAACGTCGATGCGGATGCCGCGCGGTTTCGTACGCGGGTGCTGGTGATTGGCGCAGTGGTTTTTCTGGCGTTCTGCCTGATCGTGGCACGTCTGCTTTTCTTGCAGGTGGTGAGGCACGAAGACCTTGCCGCGCAGGCCGAGAGCAACCGCACCGCGATCGTTCCCATCGTTCCCAACCGGGGCCTGATTCTGGACCGCAATGGTGTGGTGCTGGCCACCAACTATTCGGCGTACACCCTCGAAATCACACCTGCGCGGGCGGGTGTGCTGGACGACACCATCAATGCGCTGTCGAAGGTCGTGGAGATCCAGACCCGGGATCGCAGACGCTTCAAGCGATTGATGGAGGAGTCGCGCAATTTCGAGTCGCTGCCCATTCGCACCCGACTGACGGACGAAGAGGTGGCCCGCTTCACGGCGCAGCGCTACCGGTTTCCTGGGGTGGACATCAAGGCGCGGCTCTTTCGCAACTATCCGCTGGGCGACGTGGCAAGCCATGCGATTGGCTACATCGGTCGCATCAACCAGGCGGAGAAAAGCCGGATACAGGACTCAGAAGACGAGGCCAACTACCGTGGTACCGAGCACATCGGCAAGCTGGGCATTGAGCAAAGCTACGAAGCGGCATTGCATGGCACTACGGGCGTGGAGCAGATGGAGACGTCGGCGGGAGGCCGGGCCGTGCGCAAGCTGTCGAGCCGTGCGGCCACGCCGGGCGACAGCGTGATGCTGTCGATTGACATCAAGCTGCAGAAACTTGTCGAGGATCTGTATGGCACCCGCCGTGGCGCGCTGGTCGCCATCGACCCCCGCAACGGCGAGATCCTGGCACTGGTGAGCATGCCCAAGTTCGATCCCAACCTGTTTGTCGAGGGCATCGACGTAGAAAACTGGGCCGCGCTCAATGAATCCATCGACAAGCCCCTGCTGAACCGCGCCTTGCGGGGCACCTACCCGCCGGGTTCAACCTACAAACCCTTCATGGCGCTTGCCGCGCTGCAACTGGGCAAACGATCGGCCAGTCTGGTGGTGAACGATCCGGGCTCATACACGTTTGGCGGCCACACCTTTCGCAGCCACGAAGGGGGTCTGGGGGGCGTGGACATGCACCGGGCCATTCAGTTTTCGAGCAATACCTATTTCTACTCGCTGGCAGTAGAGATGGGCGTCGATACCATTCACGATTTCATGAAGCCGCTGAGCTTTGGCCAGGCGACCGGTGTGGACCTCAATGGCGAGGTGCGCGGTACGCTGCCCAGCACCGAATGGAAGCGCAATGCCTACAAGCGCGCCGATATGAAGCGCTGGTTCCCGGGCGAGACCGTGTCGCTGGGCATCGGGCAGGGCTACAACAACTTCACCATGCTGCAGCTGGCTTCGGCGCAGGCCACCATGGTCAACGGTGGAACCCGCTATCGCCCGCACATGGCCAAGGCCGTGAAGAATTCGGTCACCGGGGCGATCACCGAGATACCCCAGCCACCGGGCGAAAACCTGGGCTATCTACCAAGAAACGTGGAAATCGTGCGCAATGCGATGGTGGCAGTGAACAAGGGGGGTACGGGCACCCGCGTGTTTGCCGGGGCGCCCTACACATCGGGGGGCAAGACCGGTACGGCACAGGCGGTGAGCCTGGGGCAAAACGTGCGCTACAACGCCAAGGCGCTGGAGGAGCACCAGCGCGACCATTCGCTCTTCACGGCGTTCGCTCCTGCCGAAGCCCCGACGATTGCGCTGGCACTGATCGTCGAGAACGCCGGCTTTGGCGCCGCGCACGCAGCTCCCATCGCGCGCAGGGTGTTTGACTACTGGTTGATGGGGGAGTATCCCAGCGAGGCCGACATTGCTGCCGTGCAGAAGGGGCAGGCTTCCGCCCCTATCGGCAAGCCGCGTGCTGCCGCTGATGTTCCGCTGTTGGTACCATAGAATTGTCAATAATGATAGCTGGTTGCGCTTATTCCATAAGCCTTACAGCCGAATTTCTCTCAATATTCTGTTGCTGCGCAGGCTTCACTAGGCCGGGGTCACCCTGGTCTGCGCAGGCGGCCGGAGCTGACTGAAAACCAGAGCCGCCACAATCATGGCCGCACCACTCAGTCCAGACCATCCCAGGCTTTCGCCCAGCAGCACCCAGGCGGTCAGGGCGGCGAAAACCGGTTCCAGCCCGAACACGATGGCACTGCGCATGGCATCCACGCGCTGCTGGCCCCAGGCCTGCAGCGTCACCACCACCACGCTGGCCACAAAGCCCAGGTACACCAGCGCCAGCCAGCTTGGCGTCTGCAGGCTGCCCAGCGATTGCACCCAGTTCATGCTGCCATCGCGTGTCAGCAGCAGTACGGTGGCGGCCACGCACATCACGGTTGCCTGAGCCGCTGCCATGCGCGTGGCACGCAGGGGGTGTGCGGATGTGCGGCGTGAGCACTCTTCCAGTACCAGGATATAGATGGCATAGAACACCGTGCTGGCCAGCGTGAGCGAATCGCCCAGATTCCAGGGATCGTTCTCGTGGAACATCAAGGCCATGCCTGCGAACGCCATGGCGCAGGCCGCCCAAAGGCGCCATCCATAGCGCCGCCCGAGGACTGCCATGGCGATCAACGGCACCACGAGCACATTGAGCCCGGTGACAAACGCGTTGCGGTTGCTGCTGGTGCGCGCAAGGCCTTCAATCTGGAGCCAGAACGCCACAAACAGCAGCAGCCCCAGTGCGCAACCCCACAGGCGTTCCTTGGGCCGCATGCCCACCCACAGCGGGGCCAGCACCAGAAGTGCCAGGGCAAAGCGCAGCCAGATGATCTGCAGGGCATCGAGGTGCGCCGACAGCAACTTCATGGCAGGGAAGGTGGTTCCCCACACTGCGGTGACGACCAACAGGGCCCAAAGGCCAAAACGTTCAGAACGCATAAAAAATGGAATGGTGCCCGGCACGCGCACCGGTGAGTGTCCTGGGTTGGAAGTTCGTTGAAGAAGCAAAGATGTCGAAATCGTCGTCAGGCAAGGTGCAAACCGCAGCGATACCCGCAGCTACCGCGAGGATGTGCAACGCAGCATGGCGACGATTCCCGGCATCTTTATGAAGCGAACGTTCAATTCGGGACACCAGGCCAATGCGCTGAGGATCCAGGAGCGGCAAAGAAACGAGGCCCGCGCGGCGGGGCGTTTTGCGGGCAGTTCTGGCTGGGCGTGGGAGGCTCAAGCACCCATCCGGCCAATGAAGGCGCGGATACGGTCATTGCCCGGGTTGTTGAAGAACTCCGCGGGGGGCGCGTCGTGGGCAATGCGGCCCTTGTCGAAAAACAGCACCCGGTCTGCCACCTCGCGCGCAAAACCCATCTCATGGGTCACCACGATCATGGTCATGCCGCCACGCGCCAACTCGCGCATCACATCCAGCACCTCCTGCACCATCTCGGGGTCCAGGGCCGAGGTGGGCTCATCAAACAGCATCACCTTGGGCGCCATGGCCAGGGCGCGGGCAATGGCCACGCGCTGCTGCTGCCCACCGGACAGTTGCCAAGGGTACTTGTGTGCATGGTCCTGCATGCCAACACGGCGCAGCAGCGTCATTGCCTGCTCGTTGGCCTGGGCTCTCGAGAGATGGCGCAGGCGCCTTGGGGCCAGCGCCACATTGTCGAGTGCGCTCATGTGGCCAAACAGGTTGAACTGCTGGAACACCATGCCCACTTCGCAGCGCTGCTGCTGCAGGGTGCGGGGATCGTCCGTGACGGGCACGCCACCGATGCGGATGGTGCCGCTGTCATGCGGTTCCAGCCGGTTGATGGCACGCAGCAGGGTGCTTTTGCCCGAGCCAGATGCACCAATGATGACCGTGACCTCACCGGTGTTGAAATGCGTGGACACCTCTTTCAGCACCTGGTTCGTGCCAAAAGTCTTGCAGACATTCTCTGCCACGATGTACGGCGTCGTGGCGGTCATTGGATGCGTCCTTCCACATCAAACCGGTGTTCGATGGCGTTGGATAGCTGGGTCACCAGCGTGGTCAGCAGCAGGTAAGTCAGGGCTACCGTGGTCAAGGTGGCAATGGGTTGAAACGTTGCCGACTGGATGCGGTTGCCCACATTGGTGAGTTCCACCACGCCAATGGCATAGGCCAGTGAAGAATCCTTGAGCAGCGCCACGAAATTGCTGACCAGGGGCGGCAGCGATATCTTGAAAGCCTGCGGGAACACCACATCGAAAAACACATGGCCCCGGCCAAGGCCCAGCGCACGCGCGGCTTCGGTCTGGCCCCGGGGCACCGCCAGCAGGCCCGCGCGGATAGCCTCGGCGTTGTAGGCGCCCACGTTCAGGCCCAGCGCCACCACGGCGGCGGCAAAGTCAGGCAGATTCAGGCCCGGCACGAGCACCGGAAGCGCGAAGTAAACAAACAGGATCTGGACCAGCAGCGGTGTTCCGCGGATCGCCCAGATATAAAAACCCGACAGCCAGCGCAAGCCGATCCAGCGGGCGGTGCGCGCCAGCGCCGCAGCGGTGCCCAGGATCAGGCCCACCGTGCCGCTGATCAGCGTGAGCCACAGCGTGGTGCGTGCGCCATCGGAAAACGCCTGTGCGTTGGAGCCAATGGGTTCGGGGAACAGGGAGAGTATCTGGCCGAGAAGGGCCAGCATGACCACCATGAGGACCAGAGCCGCAACCAGCGTAGCGTTGCTGCGCTGCTGGCGGCTCCAGTGGCGCGGCCAAAGGGCAATGAGCATGGATCAGAGAGGGCCGGAGCCCCCGTTCTCAGTTACAGCGTACGTCTTCGTTGAAGTACTTCTTGGACACGGCGGCGTAGCTGCCATCGGCCATGGTTTCGGCCAGAGCCTTGTTCCATGCGTCTGCCAGGGTCTGGTTGCCCTTGGCGACTGCCGAGGCAATGCGCTCGATGAACACCATTTCACCCAGCTTGAGGCCGGCCGTGGGGTTCTTGGCCACCATTTCCTTGGCCACGAAACGGTCGGTCACCCAAGCGTCCACCCGGCGCGAGGTGAGCGCGCTGCGCGCGTCCACATCGGTGGGGAAATTCTTCATTTCCTTGATCGTTGTGACCTTTTGGACGTTTTCCAGATAGCTGGTGCCGGTCTGCACTGCAACGGTCTTGCCGGCCAGGTCCTTGGCACTGCGGATGGCAGGGTCCATGGCGATCACCATGCCGCCAGAGCAGTAGTGCGGAGCGGTGAACGTGACGGCCTTGGCGCGTTCTTCGGTCACGCCGTGCGATGCAATCACCAGATCCCAGCGGTCCTGCTTCAGGCCGGTCAGCAGGGCGTCAAAACCGATGGTTTTCCATTCAATTTTCAGGCCCATCTTTTTGGCGGCGAGTTCTGCCACTTCCACCTCGAAACCCGTCAGGGTGGTGCCCTTGAAGTAGTTGAAGGGCGCAAACTGTCCTTCGGTGGCCACAATGATCTTGCCACTCTTCTTGATGTCATCGAGGGAGCGGGCCTGTATGGAAAAAGCAGCACACAGTGCCAGGGTAGATGCGATGACCTTGAAGAATTTCATGGGGGAATCCTGTCGTGGGGTGGTGCAGATACAAAAAATCCGGCTTGCGGGTCACGCAACCGGAGCCAAGGAAATGATAGTACCCAAAGATGGTGGGCGTCACAAATCTGCCGCAATTATAAATGGCGCCCAGTCCACAACGCCTATAGCGGACAACCCTGCCCCCCGGCCGCGGCGCAGTGGACGCTGTGTGTGGCCGGTGGGGTTTCAGCGCAGGAAGGCGTCGTAGCCCGTCTTGAGAATCAAAGTGCTTACGACCACGATGAAAATGCCGCGCACAAAGCCGGTGCCGTGTTTGAGCGCCATGTGCGTGCCCAGCAGGCTTCCCACGATGTTCGCCACCGCCAGCGTCACGGCGAAGTGCCACCACACATGGCCTTTGGCGGCAAAGAGCGCAATGGCCGCGATGTTGGTGGCGCAATTGAGCAGCTTGGCCGACGCTGATGCGTTGAGAAAGTCATAGCCCAGCAGGCGCACGAACAGAAAAACAAAGAAGCTGCCGGTACCGGGGCCGAAGAAACCGTCATAAAAACCGATGAGCGCACCGATCAGGCTGGCGATCAGCACCTCGGCCCGCCCCTCATGGCGGGGCTTGTGGTGTCGTCCCAACTCTTTTTTTGCGAGTGTGTAGACCAGCACGCCCAGCAAGACGAGTGGCAGCAGCTTGCGCAGAAAATCTGCCGACACCACCGTGACAGCCCACGCGCCGGCGAATGCGCCCATGAATCCGGCCGCTGCAGCAGGCAGCATGGCAGACCAGCGTATCTGCACACGCCGACCGTATTGCCAGGTGGCCATGGCCGTTCCCCATACCGCTGCGGCCTTGTTGGTGCCCAGCAGCGTGGCCGGTGGCGCGCCCGGAAAAGCCGCAAACAGCGCTGGAACCATAACCAGCCCCCCACCGCCCACGATCGCGTCCACAAAACCTGCGAGCAGCGAGGCCAGGGTAATAAAAATCCATTCCATCCCAGGATTTTCGCACCGTGAGTGCTATCAATTTCGTGATTGCTTGCCCCGTGGTTCCGGTGCTGCGCACAGAAAATGGGCAAGAAAAAAGCGCTGGGATCGCCAGCGCTTATAAAAGGATGCACCTCGTTGGGTGCTTTAAATTTGGTTATTGGTAGAAAAGATGTCTCCTCGGGCCCCTCGCTTGGCACACCGGAGCGCGCTTTCGAGTGGGGCAACTGTAATGGCTGCACTTCGATGGTGCATTGGGAGTTTCCCGCACCCCTTTGCAGCGATTCAGAAGCGCTTTTGCCTTGAAAAGAGGCCGCCGGCTGGCATGGCTCGTGCAATGCGTTCGTAACAATTTGCGAAAGGGAATCTCTATGCGGGCATTCATGCAGCGGTTGATGGTGATATTGGCGCTGGGTCTGGTGTTGTGCATCAGTGCAATGGCGCAAACGGGGCCATTGACCGCGCCACCTAACGCGACACAGGCAGCACAGGTGGGCGTGGCTGATGTTGCGAAGCCACCAACGCGCCCCGCGCTGGTCGACCACAACACCGTGAGTGCGGCACACACTGGCTGGATGATGACTTCCACCGCCTTGGTGCTGCTGATGACGCTTCCGGGCATTGCACTTTTTTATGCCGGCATGGTGCGCCGCAAGAACGTGCTCAACACCATGGCCAGCGTGGTTGCCATTGCGGCACTGGTCAGCCTGTTGTGGTTTGCGGCGGGGTATTCGCTGGCATTTACGCCGGGCAGCGCCTGGCTCGGCGGTTTTGACCGCATGGGATTCACGGGACTCGATTTCCAGCTGGCACAAGGACGGCTGGCTGTGAGTCATGTAGCTCCGCATATCCCTGAGTCGGTGTACGCCATGTTTCAGCTCACGTTTGCCATCATTACCGCAGCGTTGCTGGTGGGCGCGTTGGTCGAGCGCATGCGGTTTTCTGCCATGTTGATCTTTGTCGGTCTTTGGAGCTTGCTGGTCTATGCCCCCGTGGCGCATTGGGTGTGGGAGCCCGGCGGCTGGCTGGCCCAGATGGGTGCGCTGGATTTTGCTGGCGGCTCGGTGGTGCATGTGAACGCGGGCGTTGCAGGGCTGGTGTGCGCCTGGTTCCTCGGCCGCCGCACGGGCTATGGCCGAGAGCCTTTCGAGCCTTACAACCTGGGGCTCACCATGGCGGGCGCGGGCATGTTGTGGGTGGGCTGGTTTGGCTTCAACGCGGGCTCTGCCGTGGCCGCCGATGGGCGCGCGGGCCTGGCGATGGCGGTGACGCACCTGGCGGCAGCGGCGGGTGCCTTGTCGTGGATGTTGGGCGAATGGGTGGTACGAGGGCGGCCATCTCTGCTGGGCCTTTGCTCTGGCCTGGTGGCGGGGCTGGTGGCCATCACGCCCGCTGCGGGCTTTGTGACACTGCGCTCGGCGGTGGTGATTGGCCTGGTTGCGGGCCTTGCGTGTTACTGGGGCGCCACGGGACTCAAGCGCCTGCTGCGCGCCGATGACTCGCTGGATGTTTTTGGTGTGCATGGCATTGGCGGCATCGTGGGCTCGCTGCTCACGGGCGTGCTGGCCAACGAAACTGTGGGTGGCGTGCAGGGCAGCCTGTTCACCCAGGCCATTGGTGTGGGCGCGGTGATGGCCTACAGCCTGGTCGCGACGGCTGCGCTGCTATGGATCATCAATTTTGCGATGGGCCTGCGCGTGGATGTGCAGAGCGAGCAGACCGGGCTCGACATCGCCCAGCACCGCGAACGCCTGGGCGGATGAAGGGTTTTGCCATGCCTGAAGCCGACAAGCTCGCCATTGCTGCCCATCTGCATGTTTTGTTGCGCCGCAAGACGGGGCGCGTGACAGACACCGAATGGATGGCGGTCAACGCCGAATATGCGCTGGAGATCGTGCGCTTTGCCCGCCAGCGCGCCCAGGAAGACAACGTGCCCGAATTGGCCGAGTGGGCTGCACGTCTGGACCACGCTATCCATGCTCCAGCCCCCGACGCGGAGCGCCGCCCGTTGCTGGACGTAGCTGCGCAGGCAGTGCGACAGCGCATCGCGCCGTCGCCCGAGGTGCCGCGCTATGTGGGTGGTATTCGCTGAAGCTGTCCGAGTCTGCGGCCTTTCTTCAGGGGGCGTCACTGCATGGGCGGTACGACCGGGCGGCTGTGTCAGTGCCCGGATGCCGCCTTGCGCGCCTCCAGGATCCATTCGGCGGCCTTTTCGGCCAGCATCAGCGTGGGCGAATTGGTGTTGCCGCTGGTGATGGTGGGCATGGCCCCGGCATCCACCACGCGCAGGCCGTCAATGCCGCGCACCCGCAACTGTGGGGTGAGCACCGCCATCGGGTCGCCATCGCGCCCCATCTTGGTTGTGCCCACGGGGTGGAAGATGGTGGTGGCAATGTCGCCGGCCAGCCGGGCCAGGTCTTCATCGGTTTCATATTGCGTGCCGGGTTTCCATTCCTGGGGCTGGTACCGGCTCAGCGCCGATTGCGCAACGATGCGGCGCGTGACGCGCAGGCTATCGGCCGCCACCTTGCGATCCTCGGGGGTGCTGAGGTAGCGGGGGGCGATGGCGGGCGCGTCCTGAAAGCGGCCCGTCTTGATCTGCACGCTGCCCCGGCTGGTGGGGTTGAGGTTGCACACGCTGGCCGTGAAGGCCGGAAAGCTGTGCAGCGGCTCACCAAAGGCATCGAGCGACAGCGGTTGCACGTGGTATTCGATGTTGGGCCAGGGCTGGTCGGGGCTGCTGCGCGTGAAGGCGCCCAGCTGCGAGGGCGCCATGCTCATGGGTCCGCTGCGCTTGAGGGCGTATTCCAGTCCGATCTTGGCCTTGCCCCACAGCGAGTTGGCCATGGTGTTGAGTGTCTCCACGCCCTGCACCTTGAACACGGTGCGGATCTGCAGGTGGTCTTGCAGGTTGGCGCCCACGCCGGGCAGGTCGTGCACCACGTCAATGCCATGCTGGCGCAGTAGCGCTGCAGGGCCGATGCCTGACAGTTGCAGCAATTGGGGCGAATTGACCGCGCCGGCGCTCAGGACGACCTCGTGCGTGGCGCGGGCTGTGACCATCTCATGGCCGTCCCACACCTGCACGCCGGTGCAGCGGCGGCTACCGTCCGGCTGCGTCTCGATCAGGAGTTTGGCCGCCTGGGCGGCGGTCCACATCTCGAAGTTGGGGCGTCCGTAGCAGGTGGGGCGCAAAAAGGCCTTGGCGGTGTTCCAGCGCCAGCCATTTTTCTGGTTGACCTCGAAGTAACCCACGCCTTCGTTGCTGCCGCCGTTGAAATCATCGGTGGCCGGAATGCCCGCTTGTTGCGCGGCCTGGGCAAAAGCATCCAGTACATCCCAGCGCAGGCGCTGCTTTTCCACGCGCCATTCGCCCGTGCCGCCAGTGCTCTTGCTGCCGTGCAGGCGTTTGAAATTTTCATTCACACCGCTGGGCTGGTCGAGGCGCCAGTGGTCCTCGTGGCGGCGGAAATAGGGCAGGGCGTTGTCCCAGCGCCAGCTGTCGTCACCCGTCAGTTCGGCCCACTGGTCGTAGTCGCGCGCCTGGCCACGCATGTAGATCATGCCGTTGATGCTGCTGCAGCCGCCCAGCGTTTTGCCACGCGGGTAGCGCAGCGTGCGGCCGTTCAGCCCGGCGTCGGGTTCGGTGTTGTAAAGCCAGTCGGTGCGGGGGTTGCCGATGCAGTAGAGGTAGCCCACGGGAATATGAATCCAGTGGTAATCGTCTTTGCGGCCGGCTTCAATCAGAAGCACCCGGCTGCGGCCGTCGGCACTCAGGCGGTTGCAAAGCAGGGCGCCGGCCGTGCCGCCGCCGATGATGATGTAGTCAAACGTGGTGTCACTCATGGGATGAAAGCGGACTGCGGCGCTGCGCGAAACAAGAAAAGGGTCTGCGCACCATTGTGCGGCGGGCAATCCGTCTGTCGAGGGGGCAAACGCCAGTTACTACGCAATTTGTAGCTAATAGTGCTTTATGGTATTGCGCCGGAGGCTATTTTGATAATAATTGCACGCACAGTGCTCGCGGCTGTGCTTGTGCTTGGCGCATGGTCCGGGCCCAGGCCGTTTGCGCTGCTTTTGCTTTTTTCCAACCATGGTGGCTTGCGCCGCCCCATCCATGAGCGATCTTTCGCCTCGCATCGTCTTTGCCGAATCACCCGAAGGGCCCCAGGCGCAATTGCTGGGCCGCTGGGGTGCGGCCGAGCTGGGCCACCGTGAGCACTGGCACGCGCTGGCGGCACAGTTGCGCAAGCAACCGGTGCCTCCGGGAGGATGGGACCTGCGCAGCCTGCAGTGGCTGGACCATGTGGGCGCGCAGTTGCTCTGGAAGCATTGGGGCCAGAAGTGGCCGCAGCATTTGCAGCTGACCGACCCCCAGCGCGCCATGCTGGAGCGTGTGGCAAGCCTCACCGTAGTGCCGCCGCCCGCAGAACCCTGGCGCCTGTCCGAGCAGATGGACCACCTGGGTGTGCTGGTGCTGCATGGTGCGGACCACGCCAGGCACATGGTGCAGCTGGTGGGGCAGCTGATGCTTGACCTCGTGCGGCTGGCGCGTGCGCCGGGGCGCGGGCCCTGGCGTGATGTGTCGGGCCATGTGTACCGCATGGGCGCCACGGCGCTGCCCATCACGGCGCTGGTGGGGTTTCTCATTGGCGTGGTGCTGGCCTACCTGATGAGTCTGCAGCTGCGCCAGTTCGGGGCCGAGTCATTCATCGTCAATATTCTGGGCATTTCGTTGATTCGCGAGCTGGGCCCCATGCTGGCGGCCATTCTGGTGGCGGGGCGGTCGGGCTCGTCCATCACGGCCCAGATCGGTGTGATGCGGGTCACCGAAGAGCTCGATGCCATGCGCGTGATGGGCATTCCCCATGGCTTTCGCCTGGTGCTGCCGCGCACGCTGGCGCTGGCGCTGGCCATGCCCCTCATCAGCGTGTGGACCACGCTGGCGGCACTGGCCGGCGGCATGCTCGCGGCCGATGTCGCCATGGATATTTCACCCGCCTACTTTGTCGAGGCGCTGCCCGCAGCGGTGAAGATTGGCAACCTGGGGCTGGCGACGGCCAAGTCGGTGGTGTTTGGCGCCCTGATAGCCCTGATTGGCTGCCACTGGGGGCTGCGCGTCAAACCCAATACGCAGAGCCTGGGCGAGGGCACGACGGCCTCGGTCGTGACGTCCATCACCATGGTGATCATCGTGGATGCGCTGTTTGCCGTGGCATTCAAGAACATCGGAATATGAGGAAGCATCCCCCTGATGCGCTTCGCGCCTTCCCCCTTCTCTCGCAAAACGTTGTTTTGCGGGAAGGGGAACGCGGCCAGCTCGGCGGGGCGGCCCTTGAGCGGCGGCCGCTGGCTTCGTGCGCGCCAGTTTCAAATTCAAAGAGAGGGTGCCCATGACGGAGCGCACCGCCAAACCCGGGCACATCGCCGTCGCGCCTGGCGAGCCGCCCGTTGTGGACGTGCAAGGGCTGTGGACCACGTTCGGCAAGGGCAACGAGGCCTTTTCGGTGCACCAGGACCTGCAGCTGTCGGTGCAACGCGGCGAGATATTGGCGCTGGTGGGTGGCTCGGGCACCGGCAAGACCGTGCTGCTGCGCCAGATGCTGGGCCTGGCCTGGCCGACGCGCGGTAGCGTCACGGTGCTGGGCCAGCCGGCCTCGGAAATGGGGCGCGAAGGCGCTGCCAGCCGTGTGGGCATGCTGTTCCAGCACGGCGCCCTGTTTTCGGCCTTCAACGTGCTCGACAACGTGGCGTTTGCCCTGCGTGAGCAAGGCACTTTGCCGGCCGATGTGGTGCGTGACGCGGCGCTGGTCAAACTGCAGATGGTGGGCCTCAAGCCCGAGCACGCCACCCGCATGCCCGCCGACCTGTCGGGCGGCATGGTCAAGCGCGTGGCGCTGGCGCGGGCGCTCATCATGGACCCCCCGTTGCTGCTGCTCGATGAGCCCACGGCGGGGCTTGACCCCAGCAGTGCAGACGATTTTGTGGCCCTGCTGCGCGAGTTGCATGCAGCGCTGGGCCTGACCGTCGTGATGGTCACGCACGACCTCGATACCCTGTTTGCGCTGAGCACCCGGGTGGCTGTGCTGGCAGACAAGAAAGTGATCGTCACCGGCACGCCCCATGAAGTGACGCGCTACCCTCATCCGTTCATAGAACACTTTTTTCTGGGTGAACGCGGCCAGCGCGCCATGGCGCCAGTGCATAACGCGGTTACCGCCAAGGAATCCTGATGGAAAACAAATCCCACGCCCTTGCCGCTGGCATCTTCGTGCTGGCGGTGGCCGCCATGCTGGCGGGTCTGGCGATCTGGCTCACCCGCGACAACACCAGTTACCAGCACTACGAGCTGACCAGCAAGGACGGCGTTACCGGCCTGCAGCCACAGGCCGCCGTGCGCTACAAGGGCGTAGCCGTTGGCAAGGTCACGCGCATTGGTTTTGACCCCCAGATTCCGGGCAACGTGCTGATCCGCATCGCCGTCAACGACCAGGCCCCCATTACCCCTGGCACCTTCGCCGTGCTGGGCTACCAGGGAGTCACCGGGCTGGCCCATGTGCAGCTGGACGATGAGGGGGTGGCGCAGCCAGCCGTGCCCCCCGGCCCCAGTGGCCTGCCGCGGCTGCCGCTGCGCAGCTCGCCGCTGTCGCGCCTGGCGGACCAAGGCCCCGCCATCCTGGGCCAGGTGGAAGAAGCCACGCACCGCATCAACACGCTGCTGGGCGATGACAACCAGAAACGGTTCAGTGCGGCACTCGACAGCATGGGGCAGGCGGCCAGCAGCGTGGCGACCCTCACCCAGCGGCTGGACACCACCGTGAAAGAGCGCCTGGACCCCACCCTGGCGGCCCTGCCGCCCCTGGTAGGCGACGCGCGCCGGACCCTCAAGGCGCTAGAACAGGCGGGGTCGCAGGTGTCCACGCTGGCCATCGACATCGGTCAGACCAACAAGCGCCTGGGCGCTGAAGGCGGTGCCCTCGACCAGATCACCCAGGGCACCCAGTCACTGGCGCGCGCCGCAGACCAGTTTGGCAGCGTTACCCTGCCGCGCCTGAACCGCGCCGCAGACGACACCTCGCGTGCTGCGCGCCAGTTTGGGCGCACGGCCGGGGGCATCAACGAAAACCCGCAGCTCTTCATCTATGGTGCAGGCCGTGCCGGCGCCGGCCCGGGAGAGCCCGGTTTTGAGGCCCCCAAGGTTCAACCCTGATCGAATACGCCATGAAAACTATCAAAACAATAGCTGCTAGCGCTTATCCATCAATGGCTGCGGTCGTATTTGTTGCATTTTTTGTGGCAGGATGCTCGATCTTGCCCTCCCCGCCATCGCGCCCCGTGCACTACGACTTCGGCCCGGGTGCCATGGCGCCAGTGCCCACCGACCGCCGTGCACCGCTGCCTGCGCTGGCCCTGGCCGACGTAGAGGCCCCCGGCCTCGCCGAAGGCAGCACCGCCGTGCTCTACCGCCTGGCTTACACCGATGCCCGGCAACTGCGCCCCTACACCCAGGCGCGCTGGAGTCAGCCGCCTGCGCAACTGGTGCAGCAGCGCCTGCTCGACCAGCTGGGCCAGCGCCGTGCCGTGCTCACGCTCGAAAGCGGTGCCGCCCAGGCCCGCGCCGGCGGCAAGCTGCCCACCGTGTTGCGCGTGGACCTGGAGGAGTTCAGCCATGTCTTCACCAGTGCCACCGAAAGCGTCGGCCTGGTGCGCTTGCGTGCCACGCTGTCAGAGCCCGCGCAGACCGGTGAAACATTGCTGGGCCAGCGCGTTTTCATCGTGCAGCGCCCCGCGAGCAGTGCCGATGCCGCTGGCGGCACGCGTGCACTGGCCGAAGCCACCCACCAGGTGGCGCAAGAATTGGCACGGTGGGTGGAGCAGCTCGGACGATGAGCGGCGCCTGAAGGCGCGCTCGCTGTCAGCACCAGGCGCAGCAAGGGGAGACCACTGCGTTCGAGCGCACCGCCTTTAGGCAGCTGCCTGCACCGTGCGCTTGGGTGTTTATCTCTGGCGTGCGCGGCGTGCGCGGCGTGCGCTTGGCGGCTGTCTGTCCCGCGCGAGCAATGTCTGGCTTTTTTCTTTCAGCACCGTAGTCCTGCGCTGACGCGTGCTTCGCAGCATGGCCTACGCGGCGCAGCGGCCATCGTTTTTACAGTGGGCTCCATCGCATCTCGCATTGGTTCCACGCATTCCGGGTGGACGGCAGAGGCGAAATTTTCGAGGAAGCACACCATGAACGAAGACACCCTCCAAGGCAACTGGAAGCAGTTCAAAGGCAAGATGGTCGAGCAGTGGGGCAAGCTCACCGATGACGATTTCGACGTGATCGCCGGTCGGCGCGATCAGTTCCTGGGCAAGCTGCAGGAGCGCCACGGCATCGCTCGCGATGCGGCCGAAAAGCAGCTCAAGGAATGGCAGGACCGCCACCCCGAGTTCCGTTTCAAAGACTGATGCGCCGCGCGTTTGCGCAACGAGCTCATTTGTCGGTGCGCAGGCGTTGTGGCGCCTGCGCCTTCCCGAACATCACCAAGGATTGACCCATGAAAATTGCACGCACACTGATTGCATCCATCACCGCGGGCCTGTTGGCCACCAGCGCTTTTGCACTGACGCAGCCTGAATACAAGGCGGCGAAAGACACCATTGAAGCCGACTACAAGGCCAGCAAGGAAAAGTGCAATGCCTTGACCGACAACGCCAAGGATATTTGCGTCAAGGAAGCCAAGGGCCATGAAGATGTCGCCAAGGCTGAGCTGGAAGCGCAATACAAACCCAGCACCAAAGCTGCTTACAAGGCCCGCGTGGCCCGTGCCGATGCCGACTACGCCATCGCCAAGGAAAAATGCGACGACCTCAGTGGCAACGCCAAGGACGTTTGCGTGAAGGACGCCAAGGCTGCCCATGTGGCCGCCAAGGAAAACGCCAAGGTAGCCCAGGCACAGGCCAAGCCCGCCGACACACCCGCCGCCAAGGGCGCTGCCGTGGCCGAGGCACGCAAGGACGCGTCTGCCGAGAAGAACGAGGCCAACTACAAGGCCGCCAAGGAGCGTTGCGACACCATGCAGGGCGACGTCAAGTCCAAGTGCGTGGACGACGCCAAGCGCATGTACGGTCAATAAACAATCTGTTGGGCGATCCGCAAGGATTGCCCGAACGGTTGCGACCCCGAGAGCCCCGCCCAGAGCGGGGCTTTTGCATGGTGTGTACGTCGCGGGGTTCACACTGCCCAGGATGCGGCGCCGTGCACCGCCAAGAACCAGGCGCTCAATGGCACGGTGACGATCTGATGAGATTTGGCGCTCATTCAATGCTATCTAAATAATAGCTGTTAGCGCTTGATCCTATTGCGCTGCAGGCTGTTTTGACTAAATTTTCTGAATCACTGAATCACTGAATCACTGAATCACTGAATCACTGAATCACTGAATCGGACGACGTGGCAGCCGCAGGCCCGCCATCCGCCACGACAGTTCCCTCAGTGCGCGCCGCAATGCCGACGATCCGGGCGGCAGGCAGGTGGCTTGCAGCACATCCTGTTTGGCTTGCTCCAGCGCGGCGCGGTCTTGCACCTGCAGCGCGGCCAGCAGACGGTCGCGGTGGCGCTGCACACGCAGTGCTTCGCCCTCGGACAGCCCGGACACCGCAGCCGCCGTCGGCGAGGCCAGATAGCGCGCCCAAACCTCGGGTGCCTTGGCGCAAAGGGGCGTTTGCGAGGGCGCTGCAGGCCGGCGTTGCGTGGCGGTTGTCATGCGGCCTCCGGGTGGGTGGTGCCGTGGGTGGCGCCAGCGCGGGCGGGCGCCAGTCCATACCAGTTCACGTTGCGGGTGAGCACCATGACGGCGGTGAGCACCATGAACAGCGCGATGGCGCCTACCACCAGGGCGGTCTGCTCCAGTTGCAGCAGCACATAGAGCAGGCCATACAGCAACGCAATGCCCGCGCCCAGTGGCACGCCCCGCGCCAGGCTGCCCAGCATGTGGCTGGCGTAGTAAGCCAGCAGCAGCACGCAGGCCGTGGCGGCAATGGCATACGACACCCCGAACGGCAGGTGCTCCGACAG
>ERZ724523.785-NODE-785-length-18575-cov-34.556156_pt1 | contig 18575 bp, 18 predicted proteins | sample MGYA00376056_ERZ724523 | MGnify/ENA primary metagenome ERZ724523 (study PRJEB28724, sample SAMN07190888) | wastewater metagenome | isolation source: influent of sewage treatment plant in Hong Hong | place: USA: Christiansburg, Virginia | collected 2016-03-01 ... | reverse complement strand
AGAAAAATAGTATTTATTGAACAAGATTGTAACGAAAAGCGGGAAATAGCTCCTAGGCATTTGTAAAAAAGTTAGCCACTAATAGCACAAAACGGCACTAATTTTATAAATTTTAAACATTGAATTACACTAATTATATCAATCTTAAGAATTCGTGGAATACAAAACGGTTAAAAATTAGTGTTTATTGGTGTAATTTGTGGCGGAAATTTTAAAAGCGAATGTCCTGAAATAGCTCCTAAAAAATAAACACAAAACAATTATATTTGCATAACGCTTAAAGCACCGATTTTTGTTTTGAGCGCGTATTTAAATCTAAAAATCTAAAATTAAGATGAAACACACAAAAGTTAAAGACTTATTAAACAGTACAACGACGCTTCAGGAAGTGAATGCAAAAGGATGGGTGAGAACGTTTAGAAATAATCAGTTTATTGCGCTGAATGACGGTTCTACTATTAATAATATTCAGTGTGTGGTTGATTTTGAAAATACACCAGATGAGACACTAAAACGCATTACGACTGGGGCTGCTATTTCGGTTATTGGCTCGTTAGTAGAAAGCCAGGGTGCAGGTCAAAAATATGAAATTCAAGTAAGACAATTGGAAATTTTGGGCGACTCAGATGCAGAGAAATTCCCAATGCAACCTAAGAAACACTCTTTGGAATTCTTGCGTGAGAATGCGCATTTGAGAGTAAGAACGAATGCTTTTGGTGCGATTATGCGCGTGCGTTCGGTTTTGGCTCACGCGGTGCACACGTATTTTCAGGAGAAAGGTTTTGTGTATGTGAATACGCCAATCATTACTGGTTCAGATGCAGAAGGTGCGGGTGAAATGTTTAAAGTTACCGCTTTGCCTTTTGACAACACGCCAAGAACTGAGGAAGGTAAAGTAGATTACAAAAAAGACTTCTTTGGTAAAGAGACCAACTTGACGGTTTCTGGACAATTAGAAGGCGAAACGTTCGCAATGGCGTTGGGTCAGATTTATACTTTTGGCCCTACGTTTAGAGCTGAAAACTCGAATACTTCTCGTCACTTGGCTGAATTTTGGATGATTGAGCCAGAGGTGGCTTTCAATGATTTGGATGACAATATGGATTTGGCTGAGGATTTCATTCAATTTGTGATTAAATATGTAATGGATAAATGTCCAGAGGATTTGAAATTCCTTGAAGGGCGTTTGTTAGAAGAAGAAAAATCAAAACCACAAGCCGAAAGAAGTGAAATGGCTTTGTTGGAGAAATTGAACTTTGTGTTGGAAAACAATTTCAAACGTGTTTCGTATACTGAGGCTATCGAAATTTTGAGAAACTCAACTCCAAACAAGAAGAAAAAATTCCAATATATCATTAACGAATGGGGCGCTGATTTACAATCAGAACACGAACGTTACTTGGTGGAAAAACACTTTAAATGTCCAGTGATTTTGTTTGATTATCCAGCCAACATCAAAGCATTTTATATGCGCTTGAATGATAACACAGAACCTGGAAAAGAAACGGTTCGTGCAATGGATATTCTTTTCCCAGGAATTGGAGAAATTGTAGGAGGTTCACAAAGAGAAGAACGCTACGATGTTTTGGTAGAAAAAATGAAAACCTTAGGTATAGATGAAGAAGAATTGTGGTGGTACTTAGATACTAGACGTTTTGGTTCGGCAGTACACTCTGGTTTTGGTCTTGGATTCGAAAGATTGGTATTGTTTGTAACTGGAATGACCAATATTCGTGATGTAATTCCTTTCCCAAGAACACCAATGAATGCGGAATTTTAAAAAAGTTTACTGTAGTTTAAAATGGTTTAAAGTTGTTGCCTACAACACAACAACTTTAAACCTTTAAACCTTAAACCTTTAAACTATTAAGAAAAATGCTAAAGCAATTTTTAAATTTAAAATTATCTCAGAAATTATCTCCTCAACAAATTCAGTTGATGAAGTTAATTCAATTGCCTACGCAAGCATTTGAACAACGTTTGTTAGAGGAAATGAACGAAAATCCAGCTCTAGAAGCAGGCAAAGAAGACGACTACGAGAAAGACGAGTTTGAGTCTGAAGACTACGACGATTATGATGATGCAGAATCAGATCGAATAGAAGCTGATGACCTCAATATTGATGATTACTTAAGTAGTGATGATATTCCAGATTACAAAACTCAAGTCAATAATTATAGCGACGACGATGAAGACCGCGAAACTCCTTTTGCGGCACCCATTAGTTTTCATCAAGACTTAATCAACCAACTCAATACTTTTATTCTCAACGAAGAAGACCGAGAAATCGCAGAATTCTTAGTGGGAAGTATTGATGATATGGGTTACATTCGAAGAAGTATTCCTGATATCGTAGATGATTTAGCTTTTACACAAGGAATCTATACCGATGAAAAAAATGTAGATAGACTTCTTCACGTTATTCACGAATTGGAACCTACAGGAGTTGGCGCTAGAGATTTGCAAGAATGTTTGCTCCTACAACTCAAACACAAAACACCTACAGAATATATTGAATTAGCCATTGATATTATCGAAAATCAGTTTGACGCTTTTACCAAAAAGCATTACGATAAATTGATGCAAAAATACGGTGTCTCTAACGAACAACTAAAAAAAGCGATATACGAAATTGAGCGATTGAACCCAAAACCAGGAGGCTCTTTTGCAGGTAACAGTAAAGTTACCGAAAATATTGTTCCTGATTTTGCCATCAGAATTGTGGATGGTGAATTGGAGTTAACATTGAATGGGCGAAATGCTCCATCATTGCACGTGTCTAAAGACTACCAAGAAATGATGCAAACGTATAAAGATTCTAAAGACAAATCGACCCAACAAAAAGAAGCTGTTCAGTTTATCAAACAAAAATTGGATTCGGCGAAATGGTTTATTGATGCCATTCGTCAACGTCAAGAAACACTTTTTGTGACGATGAACGCCATTATGCATTACCAAGAAGAATTTTTCTTAGATGGCGATGAAACCAAGTTAAAACCAATGATTTTAAAAGACATCGCAGATTTGGTTGGCCTTGATATTTCGACGATTTCTAGGGTTGCCAATAGCAAATATGTAGAAACACCCTACGGCACCAAATTGATTAAAGAATTTTTCTCCGAAGCGATGATGAACGACCAAGGCGAAGAAGTTTCAACTTTAGAAATCAAAAAAATTCTAAAAAACACTATCGAAGAAGAAGACAAACACAAACCACTTCCCGATGACCAATTGGCCGAGATTTTAAAAGAAAAAGGCTATCCAATTGCTAGAAGAACCATAGCCAAATACCGTGAACAACTCGATATTCCGGTGGCAAGAATGAGAAAGAAAATGTAGTAGTTTGTTATGCTTCAACCATTGTGAGGCTTCATTCACTATTAATAAACAAAGCAACTCTTTTTTTGTAACTTTACCAAAAACAAAGAATTATGATAACGGATATTAACGAATTAGACCTTAATAAGACCTACTCTTATGCTGATTATCTAACTTGGCAATTTCAAGAGAAATTGGAATTGATTAAAGGAAAAATTTTCAAAATGAGTCCAGCTCCTAGCACTAACCATCAAAGAATCTCAATGGAACTTGCTGGAATTTTGTATAATTTTTTCAAACCTCATCAATGCAATTTATTTGCCGCTCCTTTTGACGTAAGGCTAATAGATAAAAAAAAATCGACTTTAGATAAAGAGATTTTTACTGTAGTGCAACCCGATTTGTGTGTGATTTGTGACGAAACAAAAATTGATGAAAGAGGCGCCATCGGAGCTCCTGATTTGGTTATTGAAATTTTATCACCGGGAAATTCCAACAAAGAAATGAAGTATAAATTTGACTTGTATGAAGAAGCCGGCGTTCAAGAATATTGGATTGTAAACCCAGCAGATAAAACCCTTTTTATTTATGTTCTGAAAGAAAATCAATTCATAGGAATGCATCCATTAATTGAAGAAGATTCGATTCAAAGTAAATTGTTTCCCGACTTAGATTTTCAATTAGCCGAAATATTCAATTAAAAAAATAACCCTTCCAAGTATGTACTAGAAAGGGTTTTATATTTTTAGATTATTTCTTTTCTTTATCGTCGTGCATCGCGTGATAAAAAGCAGCTCGACTTAAGGGTTCATATTCCTCTGTTTCCCCAAGCATAACGAGTTTGTCATTATCTGTTTTTCGGAAACTGTAATTCGCTAAATTTCCTGTTCGAGTGCACACTGCGTGTACTTTGGTTACATACTCCGCCGTAGCCATTAAAGCAGGCATCGGACCAAAAGGATTGCCTTTAAAATCCATATCTAACCCAGCCACAATTACGCGAATCCCTTGATTGGCTAAATCATTACACACAGTAACAATTTCATCATCAAAAAATTGAGCTTCGTCAATGCCAATAACGTCACATCCTTGCGCCAAAAGTGCAATATTAGCTGCTGCAGGAACGGGTGTAGAACGGATTTCATTCTCATCGTGCGACACCACCATTTCCTCGTGATAGCGCGTATCGATAGAAGGCTTGAAAATTTCAATTCGTTGTTTGGCAAACTGAGCTCGTTTTAGCCTGCGAATGAGTTCTTCTGTTTTACCCGAAAACATGGAGCCACATATGACTTCGATCCAACCAAATTGTTCTTTATGATTTACTGTATTTTCGAGAAACATTTTGTATTTTTCTACCTTTAAAAATGAATAGTTTTTATTACTTTGTAATGGGAACAAATTTATTAAAAAAGACACACCCTACTCACTGTAATACCAAAAGTTATGAAAAAAAGATTGGAGGCTGATTTAGTTAGCATTGCGCACAGAATTCTACAACTTAAAAACAAATCGGATGTGAATGTGCTGTTCTTAGAAACCCAAAAACTATACGAAAAACTGGCGATTTTAAAGTTTGTCGAAGAAAATCTAGGGGATGTCAAACCAACCATAGGTCAGGCAGCAATAGAAGAAGAAATAGAGAAAGCCTTTGATTTACCTGAGATTAAAACCGAAGTAACAGCAACAGAAGAAGTATTCAAAACTGATGAAAATACTGAAGATATCAATAGTGAAACTACAGCTACTGTAGATAAAATTTTAGATAGCATTGCACCTGAAGAAAGTATAATAGAAGCGCTAACAAGTGAAACTGAATCTTTAGAAGAAGAACAAAAGAATCCAGCATCCTTTGTTCCAAATTTTGAAGAAACTACAACTCCTACAGAAAACACCACTACCAAAGTTGAAGAAGTTACAGCCAAAAAAGAAGTGGTTCAAATCTCTTTTGAAGAGTTATTGGGAGGGAACTATTCCGAAGCGCAATTCGTAAAAGTCGACAGTACTGAAACTACTAAAACGAATACAACCACAGCTTTTGATTTGGCCTTTGACAAAGTTGAAACGCTCACTGAAGAAAAAGAAAATAAAGCAAAATCATTGAATGACAAACTAGCCAAAGGAATTTCAATTGACTTGAATGACCGCATAGGTTTTGTAAAACATCTTTTTGGCAATAGCAATGAAGACTATAATCGTGTGTTGAGTCAGTTGAATAGTTTTAATAATTTCTACGAAACCAAAACGTTTATTGACGAAATGGTAAAACCAGATTATAACAACTGGGAAGGAAAAGACGATTATGCCAATCGATTCATGGAAATTGTAGAGAAGAAATTCTTGTAACTGATTCTACTCACTATATAAATCAATACTCATTTATCAAACACGAACTTCGTTTTATTACGGATTTCGTGTTTTAACTTTTTAAAAAATGTCTAAACTATATATCGTACCCACTCCAATTGGCAACCTCGAAGACATGACGTTTCGAGCGATTCGCATTCTCAAAGAAGCCGATTTGATTTTGGCCGAAGACACCCGAACCAGTGGCAAATTGCTCAAGCATTTTGAGATTAACACGCACATGCACAGCCATCACATGCATAACGAGCATAAAACCATCGAAAACATAATTAGTCGATTGCAAGGAGGCGAAACCATCGCTTTGATTTCGGATGCTGGAACACCCGCCATCTCAGACCCTGGTTTTTTGATAACTAGAGCTTGCATAGAAAACGGTATTGCGGTAGAATGTCTGCCAGGCGCAACTGCATTTGTCCCTGCTTTAGTCAATAGTGGTTTACCGAATGACAAATTTGTATTTGAAGGTTTTTTGCCTGACAAAAAAGGAAGACAAACCCGTTATTTGGCTTTGGCCGAGGAAACCAGAACGATGATTCTTTATGTTTCTCCTCATAAATTAGTAAAGACTTTAAGTGAATTTGTTACTTATTTTGGCGAAGACCGCCCCGTTTGTGTATCGAGAGAATTGTCTAAAATGCATGAAGAAAACGTACGCGGAACGGTAAAAGAAGTACTAACTCACTTTGAAAAAACCGCACCTAGAGGCGAAATCGTAGTGGTGGTTGGAGGAAAACCCATAACGAAAGAAACCAAAAAAAGTAAATTTTCAGAAGAACAATAAAATCGAAAATATGAGCCTAACTGCCTTTTTAGAAAAATTAAAAAACACCCCAAACGCGATTACCTTTCAAGAAACTATCGCTGTTATAGAAGCCCATTATGATTTTGAACCAACAGCCTTTGAGAACGGATTGCAACACAATATGGCTAACGAAAATAATGGCTCATGCAAAGTATTTGCCTTTGCGCAACTCCACAACTTAACCGCAGAAACAACACTGGCTTGTTTTGGAGCTTTTTATACTGAAGATGTCTTGAAAAATCCAGATGGCACAGACCATCAAAATATCCGTAATTTTATGAAAACGGGTTGGGATGGTATTGCTTTTTATGGAGAACCTTTGACATTAAAACAACAATAATTGTTACTTACAGATAACAAAACTAGTTCTAAATATAGTCCAAAGACCATTTTAAAATGCCAACAAAAAGGCAATTTGTGGCTCTTTAACCCCGATAGCAGCGGCATCCTTTGTTTTTTTTCTTTAAAAAACAAAGATATAGCGGATAGCGGGACCCGTGTTTCCTGAAAAGCCTTTTGCTTTGGTTCCTAAAAAAATAAATTATACGCCTAATTAACACTATACAAAACCTAAAACAGCATGCGTTGGACACTCAAACCCAAACCAGAAGAAGAAAAAATAAATGAATTAGCAACTGCCTTACAAGTTTCAAAAACAATTGCTACTTTATTACTACAAAGAGGTATCTCTTCATTTGAAGAAGCAAGACAATTTTTTCGCCCCTCATTAAACGATTTGCATGACCCGTATTTGATGAAAGATATGGATAAAGCGGTGGCAAGACTTGAACAAGCCATAGCAAACGAGGAAAATATTTTGGTTTTTGGGGATTATGATGTGGATGGAACAACGGCTGTTTCTTTGGTTTCGGGCTATTTGAAAAGTTTTTACCCTAATGTTGCCACGTATATTCCAGACCGTTATGATGAGGGTTACGGAGTGTCGTTTAAAGGAATTGATTTTGCCGATGACAACGGTTTTTCGCTAATTATAGCGCTAGATTGTGGGATAAAATCTATTGACCACGTGGCGTATGCCAAAGAAAAGAATATCGATTTTATCATTGGCGACCACCACCGTCCTGGGGAGCAATTGCCTGATGCCGTAGCAATTTTAGACCCAAAAAGGGCCGATTGTGACTATCCGTACGACGAATTGTGTGGTTGTGGCATTGGTTTTAAACTCATTCAAGCATTGGCAGCTAACCGCGACCAAACCATTGATGATTTGATTCCGTATCTTGACTTGGTGGCTACAGCCATTGCTGCTGATATAGTGCCGATGACTGGAGAGAATAGGGTTTTGGCATATTTTGGATTGCAAGTAATTAATAGCGACCCTCGTCCTGGAATTAAGGCGATGACACATCAACTCAAGAAAAAAACACTAGATATTACGGATGTGGTTTTTATAATTGCGCCGAGAATCAACGCTGCGGGTCGCATCAAACACGGGAATCATGCCGTAGAATTGTTGACCGAATTTGATTTTGAACAAGCCCAGCAATTTGCTTCAGAAATTGAAGCGTACAACGCCGAACGCAAAGATTTGGACCAACAAATTACAAAAGAAGCGCTGAACCAAATTGAAGAAAACGGCGAACAAAACCGATTTACTTCGGTAGTTTTTCAAGAAACTTGGCACAAAGGCGTAATTGGTATTGTAGCGTCACGATTGATAGAAACCTATTATCGTCCTACCTTGGTGTTTACCAAAAGTGGCGATAAATATGCCGCATCAGCCCGTTCCGTAAAAGGATTTGATGTATACAATGCGCTCGAAGCTTGTGCAGAACATTTGGAACAATTTGGAGGCCACATGTATGCTGCAGGAATGACCTTAAAACCAGAAAATTATACCGCTTTTAAGGAGGCCTTTGAAAGAGTAGTTCAAGAAACCATTGCCCCTGAATGGCTAGAACCTGAAATTTCTATAGATGCCATAGTCGATTTTGATGAAATTACCCCTAAATTTACACGCATTTTAAAACAATTTGAGCCTTGTGGGCCTCAAAATATGACGCCCGTTTTTGTATCTAAAAATGTTGTTGATACTGGTTATGGAAAACCTATGGGAAAAGAAGAAGAACATTTGAAACTATTTGTACGCCAAAATAATTCAGAGGGAATTCCTGCCATTGGTTTTGGATTAGGCAAAAAATATGAAATTGTAAAAAACAAACAACTTTTCGAGGCAGCTTATTGTATAGACGAAAACGAATGGAACGATAAAATAGAACTACAATTGCGATTGAAAGACATTAGAAACTAAAAATGAAAACAAAAAACGACCCTTACGCTGCCTTGCGTTATAGAGAATTCAATACTTTTTTATTGTTACGCTTTGCTATGGTTTTTGCCTGGTCCATGCAATTTATCATTATTGAATGGCAAGTGTATAGCCTAACCAAAAATCCTTTATCGTTAGGGATTATTGGTCTTATGGAAATTATTCCTGCAGTAGCTATGGCATTATTTGCGGGTCATATTGTTGACCAAAAAGAGAAAAAAAGTTTGCTCTTTAAATGCATTGTTGGCTTTTCAATCATTAGTATCGGTTTATTTTTGTTGACTTGGCCTCCTGTCGTTTCAGGTTGGAAAATGGATACTGTTTTGTATGCGATTTACTTTATGGTTTTTCTTGGAGGAATTGTACGCTCCTTTTTAGGGCCTACCATTTTTTCACTTTTGTCACTAATTGTTCCGAAAAAAGCCTATTCTAACGCTGCCACTTGGAGTTCTTCTGTTTGGCAAGTTGGTTCGGTAGTAGGTCCGGCTGTAGCGGGTTTTTCTATTCATTGGATTGGTGTGCATTGGTCGTTATGCATTGTAATTGCTTTTTCAATTTTTTCAATAATCGCTTTAACTCAAATTGAATCCAAACCTATTTTGAATAAAAAAATTGGGGAACCCGTTAAAGAAAGTTTAAAGGCGGGTGTACGATTTGTATTCAACAATCCCGCTATCTTATCTTCATTGTCACTCGATATGTTTGCGGTTTTGTTTGGCGGAGCGGTAGCCTTGTTGCCTATTTTTGCCCAAGATATTTTAAAAGTTGGTCCTGAAGGATTTGGCGTTTTGAGAGCGGCGCCAGCCGTAGGAGCTTTTATAACGATGTTTGTATCAGCTTATGTGCCTATGAATAAAAACGCAGGGATGAAACTCTTGATTGCTATTTTTGGGTTTGGAGTGTGTATTATCGTCTTTGGACTTTCTACTTTGTATTGGCTTTCGGTAGTTGCGTTGTTCTTTAGTGGTATTTTTGATGGTATCTCTGTGGTGATTCGCCAAACAATTTTGCAACTCAAAACTCCCGATGATATGCGCGGACGCGTATCAGCGGTGAACTCCATTTTTGTGGGTTCTTCTAATGAATTAGGCGCTTTTGAAAGTGGTGTTACTGCAAAATTAATGGGAACGGTAACAGCAGTAGTTTTTGGAGGAAGTATGACCTTGCTTACGGTATTGGTAACTGGATTTGTCTCTCCTACTTTTAGAAAGCTGGATTTACAAAAAGATTTAGAAGCTCACGAAAAATAGCAATAACGGAATCAAAAAAAGTAAAATCTTAGGATTATTAGAAACCTCAACAAGTGGTAATTTCTTAATTGGTTCCCTCCCACTTTTTGATTTCAAAAGTAGTTCCATCAAAAACGCCGTATGTAAAATAAGTAATCCAATCGCCTAGATTGACGTATTCGGCGTTTTCTCCAACGGTGTATTTCATTGGTAAATGGCGGTGTCCGAAAACTAAATAATTGTAATGCTTGGTTTCTAATTTTCGTTTGGCATATTGAATCAACCATTCGTTGTCTTCGCCTAAAAAAGTAACATCTTCAGCTCCAGAAATTAACTTATTTTTTACTGAAAGATATTGCGCCAGTCCAACACCTAGGTCAGGATGCAACCAACGAAACAGCCATTTAGAGAACGGATTGGTAAACACTTTTTTCATGCGTTTGTAGCCCAAATCTCCAGGTCCTTTTCCGTCTCCGTGTCCTACTAAAAAAGTTTTTCCATGAAAAGTATATTCTTGATTTTCATGAAAAACGGGAATATTCAGTTCTTTTTCAAAGTAATCGTTCATCCATAAATCATGATTCCCGACGAAAAAATAAATCGGAATACCGCTATCGCGAATCTCGGCCAATTTACCTAAAACGCGAACAAATCCTTTGGGAACTACGGTTTTGTATTCGAACCAAAAATCGAATAAATCACCCAATAAAAAAATGGCTTCTGCATCTTTCTTCACTTCGTCTAGCCAAGCTACAAATTTTTGTTCTCTAGGAAAACTCAACTCAGGCGTAGGCGCACCAAAATGTTGATCGGAAGCGAAATATATTTTTTTGGAGATTGAAGTCATGCAATTTAATTTGGATTTTGGCCCCTAAACTTTGGGATGAAACTTGTAATGTAGTTATCTACTATACATTATCGCTGGCAAACCATTCTGCGAAAGAAGATTCGGTTTCTTGTAATTTTAAAGAGAATAAGTTAATTCCCTCTGGTAATCGGCTTTTGATTCTTGCCGCAAAATCAACAATCATGTTCTCGCTGGTAGGCTGATAATCGACCAAAATCACATGATGTCCACGGTCTTTTAATTCTTTAGCCAATTCAATATGAGGAGTCGTTTGGTTAAAAACGGTAGCGTGGTCAAATTGATCCACTACTTCTTCTTTGACGATTTTTTTCAAATCGGTAAAATCAATCACCATTCCTAATTTTACGTTCGACAGATCGGTTATTGGAGAACCAATTACGGTTACTGATAACTTGTAGCTGTGTCCGTGTACATTTTTGCATTTCCCATCATAACCATACAAAGCATGACCGGTTTCGAAACTAAATTTTTTGGTGATTCTGATATTACTCATCTGTATTGAATTTGGCAGCAAATTTAAGGAATTTTAGCGGTTTTCGTCTCTTTTTTTTGCTCGGTAATACATCCAATAAGCAAATCCAACCAAAACCACGAAAGGCAAATACGAGCCAATTACCACTCCTATTTCATAACTCTTATCAGGAGCTTGGGCTATTTTTTTGGCTACATCTACTTTTTGAAGTAAAGAAAATGGTGTCATAATTGCTATTTTTTAAATTGAAGTAAAGCGTTTTTTGTAAAATCAGAAAGCACCAATTGTCCTGAAATTGCGGCACGTTCTAGCAACAAAGTTGCCCAATGATCAGTGCCTTCCCAAAATACTTTTTTGATTTCGAGTAAGGCTTGCGGATTGTAGCTTGCTAGTTGTGTGGCCATTTGATGCACGGCTTCGTCTAATTCCGGAAGCGTTTCAAAAGTAGCGGCATACAAACCTTGTTGTTGTGCCCACTCAGCCGATTTCCATTCTTGAGCCGCCAAGGTCATTTGGGACATCGCCATTTTGCCTATTTTACGACTCACTGCTGGCTCAATCACAAAAGGGCCAATTCCGATGGCGAGTTCTGATAATTTGATACTAGCCTGACGAGTAGCCAAGGTATAATCACAAGCAGCAGCAATACCAACTCCACCTCCAATGGCTTTGCCTTGAATGCGACCAATAATCACTTTGGGACAAGCTCGCATCGCATTGATTACATGCGCAAATCCTGAAAAGAAAATCGCTCCTTCTGCTTCTGTACTCACCGCTAAAAGCTCATCAAAAGAGGCACCTGCACAGAAAACCCCTGTACCTTCGCTCTGTAGCACCACCACCTGAACCGCATCATTAGTACTTACTTCCTGAATCGCTGCTGTGAGTTGCTGCAAAAGGGCTTTAGGAAAAGAATTGCTGGCGGGGTGACCAAAGGTAAGTGTTGCAATACCATTGGAAATCGTTGTGGTAAGTGTGCCTGAGGCAATCATTTGTGACATGCTTTTTATTTTAGCGTAAAGTTAAAATTATTTCCATAACCCACTTCTTTTTTTGCAGCGAAAGCATTTTTGTGAAGCATAAATTTGCGTATTCATTAATTAAAATACTATATTTGCGACATAGTCATGGGGATGTAGCTCAGTTGGCTAGAGTGCTTGACTGGCAGTCAAGAGGTCGTGGGTTCGAGCCCCATCTTCTCCACAAAAAAGCCTTAGAAACTTATGTTTTTAAGGCTTTTTTTTATTGAATGTTTAGAAAAACTAGAAGTAGTAAACGTAAAAAACACCAATAGTTATAGACAAATTTGCTGCTAGTTCTTCATACTCACAACAGCATTTATAAATGGTTATTGTAATCAGAAACCAAATAAATAGCTAAAACAATAACTTCGACAAAATATTTGTTGAACTTGGAGACTTAGGCATTAATCCAAGTAAAGTTGCGTATTGCTGAGCTTTTAAAACAGTTTTCATTTTTGAAGGGAAAGCACTCTGTATGCCCGACATTACAGAGTTGTATCCTGCTTTGTTGGAAGCCATCATTGGCAATGCATTTTTCTTTTTATTCAACAGTTCGGTAACAATTGAAGTTACTTGAGGCACTTGTTCAGGTGTTAAGTTGAGTTTTGGTTTTAAAGTGCCCAAAATTTGAGAACTAATACCACTTACATCAAATGAGGATAGCGCTGCTTTGCTACCAACTGCTGTTGCCTTATTCACATCATTTAAAGAAATTTGTGCTTTTGATGATATGGCAGAACACAGTAATAAGACGAATGTGAAAATGAAATTTTTCATAGTTAAAGTGTTGATTTTTAGGCTTTAGAAACATAAAATTAATCAATTTTACTATTATAAAAAAAAAGATTTAAACTTAAAATCGTGCTTCTGAAAAACAAAAAGTCCTATCTAGCCCTGATCGCAGCGGCATCCTTTGCTTTTTTCCTTTAAAAAAGCAAAGATATAGCGTAGAGCAGGACGAGGCGTGGTTATGAAAAGGAAACGTGGTGCTCCTCATCAATTACCTAAAGCTGTAAGTTAGCCCAATCGAGCCATAATAATAGCCAGTATTGACAGGATGATTGACCTCTTTGGAGCGGTAATAAAAAGTATAATGACAATTGAAATGGTTGTAGCGGTACTTGATGCCCACGGCTGTGTGCCAACGCCAACGAATCAGGTCTAATTCTACGGGGCTTTGCGTCCCAAAAAGGCTGCCTTGAACCGTTGCATCATAAGCTTGGTACTGCAAACTAGGGTGGATAAAAAAGTACAATTCCTCAGTTTTGGTAGTGCCTAAAACTCCGCCGCTATAAAAATTAGAATGGGCTATAGGTTGCAAATTTTTCAAACCTATTCTAGCAAAAAAACCTGAATTAAGGGCCGTTTGCACGGTTCCTAAAGTTGCTTGTCCTTGAAAATGGACATCAAAATGAGGGATGGTAACGTTTGGAAAAAGCTTTTGGGAAAAGCGAAATTGGGTTTGCAACGCAAAGGTATTTCTGATTTGGTTTTGCCAACCTTGCACATGGCGCAAAGAAAAGGCATCGTGTAATCCGTTTTGCATTTCTTCGGCATACGAGTTGGGGCCAACAAAACCTATTTGCACCGTTCCTTGATAAACGGTATGGTTGGCCATAAAAAACGTTTGATTGGCTTCGCCAAACAAATACCCTGCAAAAGGGCGATCGTTGTCTTTAATGGCGTTGGCCAATCGGGTTCTGGGAGTGTAGATGTATTGCCCTAATCGGAATTCCGTAGTCTTTTTTAATAAAGTTGGAGATTGTTTTTGATTTAAATACGCATAAAACAGGGTAATTCCGTTGGTGTAATAACGGTCATTTTTTATAGAAGTATACAAATCATTGTCTAACTCTACTCCCACTTGCTTACTATCGAAAGTTTGTGCTGAACCCAAAAAATGAGTCCCTAACAGCACCAAAAACAAGAGTTTCGTTATTCTCATTTGTAGTTTATAGTCCCAACATGATTCATCACACGTACGATTTTGGCTTTTCGATTGTTGATGTAAGAAGAGGAACTTGTTGCTTTGTATTTGCGTGGGTTGGGCAAAATAGCAGCTATTCCTGCGGCTTGCATTTTGGTCAAACTAGAGGCGTCTTTTCGGTACCAATATTGGGTAGCTGCATGGGCGCCATACACGCCATCTCCCATTTCGATGCTGTTCAAATAGACTTCCATAATGCGTTTTTTGCCCCAAATCATTTCGATTAGCACGGTAAAATAAGCTTCTAATCCTTTGCGCAAGTAACTTCTACCTTGCCACAAAAACACATTTTTGGCGGTTTGCTGCGAAATGGTGCTTCCTCCTTTTATTCTTCGGCCTCTTTCGTTGCTTTTGTAGGCTTTTTGCATCGCCAGAAAATCAAATCCATTGTGGGTCAAAAAGGTGCCGTCTTCACTGGCGATTACGGCTTTTTGCAAATTCATTGAAATATTTTCGATGGGTTCCCAATCGTGACTAAAATGATTCTCTTTTCCGTCAGCTACATTTTCAAAATAACGAATCACCATTAGTGGCGTAAAAGGAACGGGGACAAATTTAAACACCACCACACTAAAGATAGAAAGCCCAAAAAACCATAGCAGTGCCTTGAAAAGAAAGCGTTTCACTTTACTTCCAAAACTTGATTCTTGTTTCCTAACCGGTTTTTTTGAAGTTGCTTTTTTTGAGGTAATCTTAGTTGCCATTATACTAAATCTGCTAATTCGGTTCCTATTAAACTGCCAATTGCCACACCCATTCCGCCCATACGAACCCCACAATATACATTCTGGGACAAATTCGCTACTATAGGATTCTTGCTTGCGCCTACTCCCATAATACCGCTCCAACGGTGTGCAATTTCAATGTCGTGATTTGGCAAAATTACTTCTTTTAATAATTGTTCCAATCTTTTTTGAATAATTTCGGTTTGCCCCATTTCGGTGGTGGTTTCTTCTTCAAAAGCTAAGTTTCGTCCACCGCCTAACAAAATTCGGTCACCGATATTTCTAAAATAATAATACCCGCGATCCAAATGAAAAGTCCCTTTAATGTCCAAATTAGGAATAGGTTCTGTAATCAGCACCTGCGCCCGTGCAGGCTTTACTTGACCTTGTGTGAGTTCGGCGGCAAAACCATTGGTCGCAAACAATAACTTTTGAGTCGTAAAACTAAAATCCCCCAAAGCTACTTCAACACTTGAACTCTTATCTTCAAACCCCGTAACTGTTTGCTGATTCAGAATCAAAATATTGGCCGCTACGGCTTGACGCAACAATTCTTGCATCATATTTCCGGTATCAATTTGTCCTTCGAATGGATTAAAAATCAAGTATTCTTTTGTCCCTTTAAATCCAAAACGGTCCACTTCCTTGGTAAAAACGCCACCTCTAAAAATAGGATTCAGAATTTCATTGACAAACGCCATTTTATTGACACACTCTGCGTACAAGCTTTCTTCGTGTTCCAAAAACAATTCGTAACCACCAAAAGGTTTGTAATCCAAAACCGCATCAGGAATCCGCTTGCGCAACAATTGCAAACCCGACCAGCGCTTTTGCACCAACGCAATTACTTCTTCTTCGGTATGGTTTTTTAAATCTTCTACAATCTCCGAAAGACTCCCAAAACAGGCAAATCCAGCATTTTTGGTACTCGCCCCTTGTGGCAACATTCCTTTCTCAAGCACCAATATTTTGGCCGCTGGGAATCGTTCTCTCAAACGCAATGCGGCGTGCAAACCAACAATTCCACTTCCCACAATCGTATAATCTACCTCGGTAAACCAATTTTTTATTTCCCAATAACTCAAATGCATCTTTCGAAAATTTTTATAAAAATACTATTTTTTAGGAGCTATTTCCAGCTGTCCACTGTATCTTTTCTATTTTAAAGAAAAATAGAAAAGGATGCCGTTCCCATCTGGGCTAAAACTAAGTACACCACAAGATATTTGATTTACAGAATTAAAATCAGGCCCACCAATAAAATTCAAAATGGAACACGGATTTCGCGGATAAAACGGATTTTACACGGTTCTCAATAAATAGAAACTAATTTAGAATCCGTTCTAATCTGCTTCATCAGTAGCATCCGTGGTAAATTAATTTATTTTACAAGCTATTTTGTTTTTAAAGCGAGCAATGAGACTACTATCCAAAACAAGTCGATTTAAATGATTATTTTTACGTTTTAAAATTGAAAACAATGAAAAAGATTCTTTTATTAACCCTATCCCTGATGAGTTTGACAACAATGGCTCAAAACACACTGACCCCCGAGCTACTCTGGAAACTAGGTCGCGTAACACCACTAGGCCTTTCAAAAGACGGAAAAAACGTCATTTATAAAGTTAGTACACCGTCTGTGGCTGAAAACAAATCCAGCTCTAAGTTGTATTCACTTCCCATCGAAGGCGGGAATGCCACCGAAATTAAAGACACCAAAGGTCTCCTAACCGACAAAAACACCTCGGCTGATGGCAAATATATTGTCTACCACGAGGAAGTAAAAATCGACAAAGTACACGGAAAAGATTTCTATCCCGAACTAGAAAAATCAAATGTACAAATTTACAACGGCCTCGATTACCGCCACTGGGACACTTGGAATGAAGGCAAATTCAACCACGTGTTTTACAAAGAAAATAAAGAAGGATCCACAGGTATCGATATTCTAAAAGGAGAAAACTTCGATAGCCCACAAAAACCTTTTGGTGGAGACGAAGATTATATTTGGTCACCAGACAGCAAAAGTATTTTGTACGTATGCAAGAAAAAAGCAGGTACGCAATATGCCATTTCTACAAACACAGATATTTATGAATACCAACTCGAATCCGGAAAAACCATCAACCGAACTGAAGGCAATTTAGGGTACGATACAGCGCCTCAATTTTCGCCAGCGGGTCACTTGACTTGGTTGCAAATGAAACGTGATGGCTATGAAGCCGATAAAAACGACATCATTGTAGATTTCAAAGGCCTCAAAATGAACCTTACCGCCAATTGGGACGGAAGTGTAGACCAATTTATGTGGAGTCCAGACGGAAAAAACATCTACTTTGTAGCTGCCGTAGACGGTACCAAACAATTGTTTGCCGTGAACTTCCCCGGAATGACTAGAATTGCAGTAACGGTTCGCCAAATTACCAATGGTGATTTTGATGTAAGTGACATTATTGGCTTTTCTGGCGACCAAGTTTTGGTCACTAGAACAGATATGAATCACGCTGCTGAAATTTTTTCTTATCATCTAAAGAAAAACACTTGGAAACAATTGTCTAATGTCAACACCGCAACCTACAACTCTTTAGCGTTAAGTAAAACTGAACGTCGCTATGTCACTACAACCGATGGCAAAAAAATGTTGGTTTGGGTGATTTTACCTCCGAATTTTGATGCAACAAAAAAATACCCAACGTTGTTATACTGCCAAGGTGGACCGCAATCTCCGTTAACACAAAGCTATTCCTTCCGTTGGAATTTCTCTTTGATGGCTGCTCAAGGCTATGTAGTGGTAGCTCCAAACCGTAGAGGAATGTACGGCCACGGACAAGAATGGAACGAAAAAATATCGGGTGACTGGGGCGGACAAGTGATGGACGATTATTTATCAGCGATTGATGACGTCGCTAAAGAATCGTATGTTGACAAATCACGTCTGGGATGTGTAGGCGCTAGTTACGGTGGCTATTCAGTGTTTTATTTGGCTGGAATTCATAACAATCGTTTCAAAACATTTATTGCCCACGATGGGGTTTTCAATACACAAAGTATGTTTGGCACCACCGAAGAAGTCTTCTTTAACAACTGGGATTTTGGAGGAGCGTATTGGGAAAAAGACAATAAAATTGCTCAAAAATCATACACTACTTTTAACCCAATTACATTAGTAGACAAATGGAATACCCCAATATTAATTATACAAGGAGGAACTGATTTTAGAGTGCCGATTGGACAATCGCAAGAAGCCTTTCAGGCGGCACAATTAAGAGGTGTCAAAAGTCGCTTTTTGTATTTCCCCGAAGAAAACCATTGGGTATTGAAACCACAAAATGCCCAAGTTTGGCAAAGAGAATTCTACAAATGGTTGAAAGAAACCTTATAGTAACCCACAAAAAAACCTCGCAAATTGCGAGGTTTTTTTATAGTAATTTTTTTCCATCTATTCTGGATCATTCATTTTAAAAGAATCCATAAAGGCAGTCGTGTAATCTCCTG
>ERZ724523.782-NODE-782-length-18589-cov-7.842506_pt1 | contig 18589 bp, 18 predicted proteins | sample MGYA00376056_ERZ724523 | MGnify/ENA primary metagenome ERZ724523 (study PRJEB28724, sample SAMN07190888) | wastewater metagenome | isolation source: influent of sewage treatment plant in Hong Hong | place: USA: Christiansburg, Virginia | collected 2016-03-01 ... | reverse complement strand
AATGGAATAATTGTAAGAAGTCCGAAAGTCCGCTTTTTCAAGTATTGTTTGGTCGAAAGTTGCTCGTTCCAAATTACAGTTGTCAAACATAGCACTTGTCAAGTCTGCTTCTGCAAAGTCTGTTTCTTGTAATTGCGAATTTTTAAAAACGGTCTTTTTAATTTTTGTTTTGTAAAACGAAGAATGATTTAACTGGCAACCGTCAAACGAAAAAGAAAGTCCAAACTCGTTGCAGGTGTCAAACCGAAGCCCCAACATTTTGCAGTCCTTGAATTTTATATCCAGAAAAGCTGTCTTATTGAGTTTTGCCAAACTTAAATTGCAACCGTTAAATGTGCAGTCCGTGAACTTAAATTCAGAAAGGTCGCTGTCGGCAAAGTTGTAACTGCTGAAAATGCAGTTTTCGTACTCTCCTTTTGTCAGCGTTTCATTTCGTTCAAAGGTTTTGTCTGTGATATAAATCTCCTTCATTTTTATGTATTGTCGTTTGGAACGGTGTCTTGTTACACTTGCCACTAACGGTTTCGGGATTTGCGTTGGTGGGCTTTTGAAACCGCAAACTGTCTGCCTGCACCAACGTTTATTAATTGCTCAAAGTTTCTATTCGCACAGTCCGCCCACTAACGCAAAACCCGTGTTAGCGGTAGTTATTAATATTTTCAGTATTCATCATCCATTGTTTTGTCAAGCCAGTCTATGAAGTTATTCCATCTGTAATTTGGATCTTTATCTATATCATTATCATTGTGGCTCCAAATTACAACAGGAAATTCACCATTTTGGTCTGGGTGTCTGGTGTCGAAACACCAAAAATCTCCATTGTCCGACCGAAAGGGACTTAAGTAGTTTGGAAAATTTAGTTCTCGATAGTCTTTAACAACTTCCTCTAAGTTTAAATATGGTTCGAGTTTCCTATTAGCCCAACCAAAACCGTTGAATGCAAAATCCCCAATAGGAGCTTTATCAAAATACTCTAACTGGAACTCAACAAATGATTCTGGAAATACACAATTATATTTTGTTTGAATCGAGTTCAGATCTTCACTGTTTGGTTTGTCCAGGTGAGAAGGAAATGCTGCTTCTCTGTCTGGATATTTTTTAAGCAGTTCTTCAAATGTCATCTTTATCGTTTTTAATTACCGCTAACATGTAAATTCACGCAATGATTATCTTGTTTTTCCTTGCAGAGTCTATATTATTCGTCTAATATATTTCTATATGAAGTTATGCGAATATATAAGACTCAAAAAGAATCTGTATGAGCTTTTTGAGATTGGCTCACTCTCAAAAGATATTCTCCAAAAACACACAAAACATATTTGAGTGTACTCAATATGTTTCTGAAAGAAATATCTATAACAATATCAAAGATACAAAGAAATGATATTGAGGAGTATTTGCAACATAAAATCCAGAATGGGCTCTCAGTGTCGAGGCACAAGCAATTAACCTGAGTATTGAAGTTATTTTTCTCTCGTTTTTTAGAAAGACAAGATATTATCTGGGATGAAATGTATCCAGAAAAATGAGAAACCAAACTCCCAAATATCCTCTCAAAGTCAGAAGTAAAAAAACTTCTCGATACACTCAATAACATCAAGCATAAAACTATCCTTACGCTGATATATGCCACATGAATGAGACTCTCTGAATGTGTGAATCTTCAAATTGGTGATATTGATTCAAAAAGAATGACCATCAAGATCCGACAAGCCAAAGGAAAGAAAGATCGATATGTGCCACTTTCCCCAAAGCTTCTCGATCTTCTGAGGGTTTATTATCGGGAATGTCATCCAAAACAATATGTATTTGAATGATGAGAATGATGAATCTATTCGGAACGAAGTGTGCAACAAATTATGAGGCAAGCATTGAACCGAGCATTGATTACCAAAAAAGCATCGGTGCACACACTCCGTCATAGCTATGCGACACACCTTCTGGAGGATGGGGTAGACGTACGCATTATCCAAGAATTTCTGGGGCATAGCCATATACGAACGACCCAAATATACACCCATATTAGCACTCCAATTCTCTCAAAGATAAAAAGCCCACTGGATGATTTATAGATGTTGTATGATAATTGATTTTCTAAAAAATAAATTCAATATACGTCAAGTATTATTATTTTCTAGAAATGTGAGAATATGGTAGAGTAGAGAAAAAATATGAATCCTCCCAAACTCGAACATTATGTAAATGATGCCTCTAAAGTCCTCTCTGAGTCAGTGCGTCATGAAGTGAATGAACGACTTAAGAATCATGACACACAAACAACCGTTCAATCAGTTGTCTATCTCTTTCCTCACCGTCAAGGTCGGGATCTTCTTGATATTAGCCTCGAGATATTCAATGAAAATGGTATCGGACAAAAAGATACCAACAATGGACTTTTTCTCATTGTTGCAACGGAAGAAAAGAAACTCCGAATCATTACAGGAAAAGGAATGGAATTCGAATGGAACACTGAGAAATGCAAATATATCGTGGAGCAAATTCTTCGACCGCTCCTGAACGCAGGAAAATATGATGAAATGGCGAAAGCTTGGTGTGATTGTGTGCTTGATAAACGTAATATGAAACAAATTCTTGATGATAAAAAATGAGGATATAGACAATTGGCTTTGCTCCATATGCCTACACTATGCTTTCTTGGTTTTGTATCATATTGATTTACTAAGATCTTATTTTGACCATATCTATCTACGTATTGATACCACAATACCTCATTGATTATTATTCTTACATTTGTTTTGATAGTATTTTATGGTTTAGGATTTAAACTGGTTCAAAACTTACAGAGAAAGCTATATATTTTTGTATCAATAGCATGGTTATGTTCTTATTTTTGAATATTCACCTTACAAACATACTTTATTATTGATACGGATTATAGTTCTTATCGCCAAGTATGTTTGGAGAAAAAAATTTGTTTGATAGATGATAGCTATTTCACGATATGGAAGAAATATACTCGTATAAATTTTGAACAAAACTTAGTTGATCGCACAAGAGAAAGGGCTCAATATGAAGAAGATAAAAGGCTCCATCCAGAAAAATATCAGTATTCATCATCCGATTCAGATTCATCCTCGAGTTCATCCGATTCAGATTTTGGCTGAGGTGGTGGATCGTCCAATGGTGGTGGTTATGGAGATTAATTTCTAATGAAGATTCTATGATTGATAGAAATGTATTCTTGCTGACAAGCACACAACAGAATTTGCAAAAAATGCAGGATGAAATTTACTTTTACCCAACAAGTTCTGTAAAAGATTCTTGGATCAGTATTTTAGTAATTCTATGATTGCCATTCGCAATGATATCATTTATTGCGAATGGTTTCTTTATGGGTTTATGGATTATATTGTCAGTTCTTATTGCATCGCTGTCTGCGTACATGGTTATATCTCAGACAGGTGAATATAAACGATATCAATTCTCAACTGTCGTTCAAAAATATAAGAAAGAGAAAATAGATCTGTTGAGAATATATTCTTCGGTGGTATCTGATATGAATGTTGATTTTAGTAATCAAAAAATTAGCCCTGAGAAAATAATCGATATTGAGCATTGAATTCGCAATCTCACATGATGTATCTCAAATATATACGCTATTTATAAAAAAATGTTAATACTCAAGGGTAATTTGCATGTTTTTTCTGATCAAGCGATTCGCGCCAACTCTCTAGATTTTCTCACCCAAGAGTGACTCTGGCTCACAGAGTGCATTGCTTCATTTTCTCGTGATCTTGATACCTGGATGGCTCGTCATCATAGCGAGTTGGTACAGCTTCAAGGTAGTGTGGATGCTCAGGCAAGAACGACGGATATTACTGAATGAAAAGCAGCTCTTGGAATCACTGAAGAGCGAATTTCAAAATTGTCTGAAGAAATACCTATTCGTGTAAAATCATAAATATGTTTGAAAATGAACAAAAGTACATCATCAAAACAGCGGATGATATCAGAAGAATTCAAGAAGGTATATCTAAAAATTTTTTTCAAGAAGAGAATAAAGTCATCCCATATGATTCCGAAGATCCTCTTATTAAGAGATATCAGCAAATCTTCAACGTTCAAGATCTTACTCTTACTGAACAAGTTGAAAGAGCCGGTGGCGCATGGCAACTTTTTATCGGATTTGCTCTCCTGATGCTTCCAATTTTTGGAGCATTTGAAGAAATATGAATAATTATTTGGCTTATTAGCATTTCTATAGGATCATCTTTCTGAATATTTCCATGATTAACTCGATTTTTCTATCCTTCAGATAACCAAAAAATATATAAAGTTAATTGGTGGCGGCTTTATATAATGCTTTGATTTACATGGATTCCTGTAATAGGTATATTTTTTTGAGATTTTTGATGGATACCATTTGTTTTTTGGTGGTGAATATTTATTTTGTGGTGTTGTGTGACATTAGCTATTGAAGTAAAGATTAGGGATACAATTGGAATATATAAATCTTATTTGGATGAGCTTCCGCAAACGCATTTCTGAGCTATTTTTGATATGTCGCTTGATTTTTATAGTCCTACGATTTATCCACAACAAGTTATAAAAATCCGAGATTCTATTGAGCGAGTAACTGCTCAAATTCAACAGCTTTTGGAATTACAACATCGTATGAGTGATTACTATCAGAAATGGTTTGCAACATTTTGGTCTGTATTTTTCTCAAAAAAATTAAAAGAACAAATGCAATCTTTTTTCCGAAATGAAAGCAATCAATTGCTCATCTATGTGAATACATTCTCACAAGACCTGAATTTCTGGACAGAGAGACACAAGATGGAGCTGAGTCAATTGGAAGAAAATATAGACCAACAGAAAGAAGAAACAATTCTCCCAGAATGAAAACTTGCCCTGGAATTGTCACAAGATCGAATTTCAAGGTTGACCCAAGAGGCTGGTATGACCAGAGCAGCACAAAAATAGTATTCAAAAAACATCGAAAATATACAAACATCATTGCATAAAAGCCATTTTTTCCTAGAATGTTGGCAAAATTTTTCTATGCATTCTCAATTTGAAATTGTGATGGGACTTGAGACACATGTTCGAGTCGCATCACGTACCAAGCTTTTTTGTTCTTGTGAAAATCAGCTCGAACTCGCAGATGAGCCGAATATCCGTGTTTGTCCGGTATGTATGGGTATGCCTGGTGCTTTGCCAGTCCTTTCAAAGTGAGTAGTAGATCTCTCACTCAAGGCAAGTCATGCACTCCTAATGGAGATTCATCAGGTATCACGATTTGACCGTAAATCATATTCCTATCCTGACCTTCCATCAGGGTATCAGATCACCCAACTCTATGAGCCTATCGCTACCAACGGTGAGGTGCGTACGATGATTGATGGTGAGATCAAGACTTTTCGTGTCAATCGTCTCCATATTGAGGCAGATGCTGGTAAACTTGTGCATACAGGATGACTCACGCTCTGTGACTACAATCGCAGTGGAGCTCCGCTCGTAGAGATCGTGACAGAACCAGATTTTCGCTCAAAAGCTGAAGTGATCGCCTATCTCGAAGAGCTTCAGAAGCTCATGCGTTGGTGTGGTGCATCTGATGCTGATATGGACAAGGGGCAACTTCGCTGCGATGTGAATATCTCTATCCGACCACATGGCGATACCAATCTCTACAGCCGAGTCGAACTTAAGAATATTAATAGCTTTTCAGCTATTGGTCGAGCCATCGATGTAGAATTTGCTCGACAGATCAAGATCACCGCAAATGGTGGAACCATCGATCAAGAGACTCGAGGTTGGGACGATGAAAAATGAGTATCACACTCTATGCGGTCCAAAGAAAATGCTATGGACTATCGGTATTTTCCTGAACCAGATCTTCTTCCTTTGGTTCTCACAAATGAGGAAATTGATGGAACCAAGATCATGTGACTTCCGATTGACCGTCGACTCAAGTATCTTGAATACGGACTGCTCACGGATGATGCTCGAATTTTATCGGATCGAAAGGAACTCTCAGATTTCTACGATGCACTCGTATCAATGACGAACGATCCAAAAAAATCAGCTAGTCTTATTACAACCGTGCTTTTTGCACTGATGAGTGAACATCATGACAGTGGGGATTTTGCAAATCTTAAATTCCAACCGCGCGATCTCGCCCGACTCTATGAGCTTCTCAAAGACAATGCTATTTCTTCAACTAACAGTAAAAAGGTAGTCGAAGTTCTCTATCTCGAAGGGGGTGATGTGGATGATATTGTTGCAAGATATAGTCTTGGACAGAACAATGACGGTGATGCGCTCCAAGCTATTGCTCAGTCGGTAATAGCATCACATCCAGACCAGGTATCCGAGTTGAAATCTGGAAATATGAAACTCCTTGGTTTTCTCGTTGGTCAATGTATGAAGGCATCATCCGGATCAGGTAATCCAAAACTCTTTAGTGAAATTCTTCAAAAAGAGCTCATGCTTTAATACGTGTTCTATTTTTCTATGAAGACCCCAAATTACATACATCAAATCGAACAACTCAAATCAGATGGTAAATATAGCGACGCTCATAATTACGCTCTTGATGCGCTCAAAAAGAACACAGATGATTATAGACTCTATGAGGAACTCTCAGATATAGCTCTCTTTGAGTGAAGAGTCAAAGATGCATACACCTACGTCCAGCTTGCTCAACAGATTCACGCTGAATCTATGACATGAAAGTATCTTCTCTGATCAGTCTATGTTGCACTCGGGGAGTTTGAGAGCGCTATCAAACTCCTATCGGAGGCAAATGTGCTCGTCCCAAATAATCCAGAGATACTCCGACATTTGGGTTGGGCATATGCATGTCAAGGTGAATATCCGAAGGGAATATCTCTTCTTCGAAGAGCAAATATTCTCTCACCCGATGATCTTGGTATCAAGGAAGATCTCTGAATATCGCTCATGTCCTATGGTATGCTCCTCAAGTGATCATCTTCTGCTGATAGCGAGACAGCAAAAGATATGCTCTCCCAATGAGAAACACTCTTAATATCGACTGGCGCACACCAAAAACTTGCTGAATTTCGAAATCTCCACTCATAAATGTTCTCCTCTCAATCTCTCCTTAAATCCCTCGATTTTTTTGTTTTCGATATTGCTTGAAGTGTCGTGCATATTCTTTATTGTCGTAAAGATAAGGGGAATTTTTCTATTGCATGAAATGCTCGAGTTCGTCTTCCAAAACGTAGTGTGGATAGGGGAGTGATTGCAGATATGAGAAGTGTTATCCTCACGCTTGAACGTGGTATGCGACAGGCAACGAAATGAGTTGATGAGATGCCACAAGATGTGATTTTTGGGGTACAGTCAGTAGAACTTTTCGCTGATCATATTGGTATGACATATGCTCGTGAAGATATTGATGCGCCAATCAGTATGAACGAGCTTGATGAAATGATGCTTCATATCGAACGAAGAGCACTTGAGCGTTCAGAAGGAAAGATAATAGAACGATGGTGAGCACTCCCAACCAGTCTCAAGCTATCCGCATCACTTCTTACTCATATTACACTTGATGGTGCGAATCTTTCGAACCCTCTTGGTTTTAGCGGGCATCTTCTTAGACTCAATCTCCTCAATGTATTTGCTTGAGCAAAGCATCTTAATGCTCTCTCAACCATTGCACGTCATCTGAACCTTCGAGTGATCTCTCATCTCCCAGCTCCTCTCGCACTTTCAAAATGGGAACAACTTCTTGATTATGAATCGCATGAAGGAATAATGTTTCTGGATCTTGGATCATTCACAACACAACTCACTCTCATGAGGGACGTTCAGATTATGGATATATCCACATTACCGATCGGTACAAGCTCTATCGAGCAAGCACTCAAAAAACAATTTCCAAAACTGGACACACTTACGATCGAACGATCCATGATCGGATCAAGTTGCTTATGATATCCAGAACAACATGAGGCTTTTCTTCACTACCTTCACTCTTTTTGTGATATTCTTTCTCGTTCACTCGAAGATGTGATTCTTAAGAATTTTAGCGGACTTTCTGATGTTCGTATTTTTCTGAGCGGTGTTTCTATTGATGCTCTTTTTCCGACCATCCTTACATCCCGACTTCAAGAACTCATTCCCCAGAAAATCTCATTGAATTCCATAACAAAACTCTACCCACTTATTGGTGAAAATCTTATGTATGATGAGTGAGCAATAACAGAGTGATGCTATGCGACTGCTATTGGACTTGCGCTCGCTGGTTGTGATCTTGTGGATTTTCGGGAAGATCCAATTACATCGACACTTAGAAAGGTAATATATCAGTATGCTTAGACAGTCGATTCATATCACGCACGAAACCCAACTGCTGGAGCTCTATGACATATTGAGCCATGAGGGGAATAAAAGCATTACGTTGATTATTGAATATCCATGATTTTTTTCTCACCCTGTTCTCCTCGAGGTAATTGTGAAGAAATTTAACGGTATTGATATAATTGCAACAGATGATACTGCACTGCAGCATGTTGCAGGACGTCTTGGTCTCAAATTTCTTCCACTCGATAGTTCCGTTGTGAATAATCCACCACCAGCATCTGAAATACTCAAGCATAATTTTACTATTTTTGAATATTTCCTCTATGAGTGTCGTCGAGGAGTATGGCATATTGGTAGATTTTTTGCACGACATAAAAAACATCTCACCTATCGTCGGCCTCTCAAAAGTTCGAATACACTTCTTCTCATTTTTTCATTGAGCTTCTCATTTTTGATCCTCATTTTTGTATTCTATTTTTCTGCAACGAGTACGACCGTCGAGATACTTCCAGAAACTTCTCTTAAAACACTTACGCGAAACCTTATTTTTACAACTGCACCGAATCAATCAGTCTTCGCAAAATCAAATGAGGTAGCTATATTGCCGCTTGATGTTACTATCAAACTTGAGACTCCATTTGAAGTGAATTCTTTAGATGCAAGTTCTGTACGAAATGCAAAAGGAATAGTAGAGGTAGTAAATGAACTTCCGACACCGTCACAATTACGACCTGGTACAAGATTCACATCAGAAGACGGTGTGATATTTAAAAGCCCGGGGTGGATTAAAATACCAGGAATGACAACAAAAAATGGTGAGGTACTCCCTGGAAAAGTACAAATTCCATTGATTGCTGAGAATGTTGATGAAAAAGGACGTATTATTGGGGTACGTGGAAATCTGAAGAATTGAGTATTTCTCTCAATTCCGGGTCTTAAGTTTAACAAGAGTAAAATATACGCTCAAATTATTGGAGATTTTACAGGAGGGTCTGATCCTACCAAGAAAGTACTCACCCAGGAGTCACTCAATCGATTTCAAACCCTCTTTCATGAGAAACTCAAAAATACTGCAAAAGATCAACTAGAAACCACTCTCAAAAAGCACCCATGATATACGGAGTCTGAGGATTGGGATATTATTCCCCTCTATGATGTATGGAAATATGAATTTTCTCCAGTAGAAACCATTGGTGGGGTGATGCCTGGTACGAGTATTAACAATATTACACTCTCGGGCAGTCTCCATCTTCGAACATATGCTTATTCTCGATCAAAGACAAAGTCTTATTTTGAGCAACTCTTTGACGCAAGTTTACTCCCAGAGACTCAGACAGTTACGACGTTGAATAGTTCAAATATCTCTATCGAATCACTCACTCCTCTTACACAGACGGGTGTTGAAAGTTTTAAGGCGACTATGAAAATGAATGGCAATATTGTCTATAATTTCTCAAATCCTACGAATCCACTTCTACGTCAGATACGCAACTTGATTGTTGGTCGATCGAAGGAAGAAGCTCTCTCTATACTTAAAAATGATCCAAATGTTGCAGATGCAAAGATCACCATATCACCATTTTTTATGGATAGGGTTTCTTCTCGGCCAGATGCGATCGATTTTGTTATTCGTAATAAATAATTCATTAAGATATGACTCATTCATCAAAATATTTTGACGGTCAATATTCGAACGAACAAATTCTTCTTAAACAGCATGAACATGTGTGAGCATTTTTACTTTCTCATTCATATTCATTTGTTTCGGTACTTTTTCTTGCATTGATTGGAATGTGAATAGTTCAGTTTATAAGTGACTCATGGATGAGTGCTATTTTCATTTTTTTCATAGTTCTTGTTCCCTATATTATATACACCATTCATCATTATCATTCCACTGTTTTCTACATTACATCTCGTCGTATTATTTTTTTTACAACAAAGGGTCTATTTGGAAATCATCGCCGAGAGATTCGACTTGAAAATATTACAAGTATTCGTGCTATGAGACCGGGACTTTTTGCAAAAATCTGTAAATTTGGTGATCTTTTTTTCAGTCAAGGAGGTGAGGAATTTCGTGTAAGCGGCCTCCATCTCCATGATGAGATCCGCTCTTATATTGGACGCATCGTTGAATATATTAAGTCGCATGGATATCCAGAACAATTTAGTATTTTCCGTTCTCGAAAAGAACGACGCAAAGAAAAGAATACCGATCATGGTGATGAAATGGAAATATAGTGAAATAATGAATGATGAAAGATAATCAAATATTGCTTGCTCTTGAATCATCTTGTGACGATACTTCACTTGCAATTTTTCAATGAACGCAACTTCTCGCTCTTAGGACTCATACTCAACTTCTCGAACATCAAGAGACAAGATGAGTTGTTCCAGAGTCAGCAGCGAGGTTACATGCTGATAATATCTTCCCACTCCTTGAGAGGGTTTTGCAAGATGCGAATATTCAACTCACCCAACTCGATTACATTGCATGTACATTCGAGCCATGACTTGTCCCATCGCTCCTGGTTACCAAGAGTGTAGCAAAAGTCTTATCTTCTCGACTGGGTATTCCTCTGCTTCCTATTCACCATATTGAAGGACATTTATTTGCACTTCTGTTAGGGAGGTCCTTGAAGGAGATAGATTTCCCTCTTCTTGCCATGACGGTTTCATGAGGTCATAATGAGATATATCTCTGGAAAAGCCTTTATCATTTTGAGAGGGTGGCTTTTACTCGTGATGATAGTGCTGGCGAGGCATTTGATAAGGTTTCAAAAATGCTTGGCCTTCCTTTTCCGGGTGGCCCTCACATTGCGCGCTATGCTCAAGCTTACCGAGAAAGGCCAGGAACATGATCATTGCCTTCCTTTCCACTACCAAAATTTCATCTTCATGATGGGATTGGTGAATTTTCATTTTCCTGACTCAAATCAGCAGTAAAGCGTGAAATTGATCTAAGATTGGCAAAAAATGGTGGTCTCAATGAAACAGATCGATGTGAGATTGCTTATGCTTTTGAAGAAATTGTCACACAGTACCTATCGGGAGCACTCTATACTATGGCTGAGTATTATTGAGAGGTTGAGTCTCTCTGACTTTGTGGTGGCGTGAGTGCTAATGACCGTCTTCGTGAGGTCATTGTATCAGATAAAAGATATGCAAAGTACAAGCGACTCACCGTACCTCTTGAAAAAAGATTTTCTCTCGATAATGCTGCAATGATCGGAATGCGTGCATACTATACTCAGGAATCGCAGTTAGAAGAGTAGATTGATGACGAGTATTTGTATATGAGAATTCTGAAATTCTTTTTGTCGAGAGTGATTTGTTTGTAAATCCTGTGAGTTTCGCTACTATGAACAACTATTTTACTTTTCAAATTATACTCTATGAAAGACCATAATCACCATATTGATGAAGATGCTATTGATGCATCATCTGCATCAGATTGCTCATCTGCTTGCTGTGCACAAGAATCACCTTCCAAGTGTTCTCATATTTGAACAGAGGTGACTATCCCACTCATGGCGACTATAGCGCTCTCGACGCTTATATTGTCATTCGCAATCCCAGCTATGACACAATATTATGCTCAGAAGAATGAGACAGATCGTCGAGCATACGATATGCAAAAGGAATATGCTCAAGTTGGTGGTCAGGAAAATTATGAGGCAATTCTGAAATATCGAGCTGATGAAGCATCAAAGTGAGTTGCTCAACTTAAGCAATCTCAGGCTGGTGTTTCTCCAGGTGAAACAACTCTTCCTCAGACAAATGTTAATTTCACAAAAGAAGAGATTGCCGCAATGATAAAAAATCAAGTGGTTCACGGTCCTGCAGATGCTGATATTCTCATGATCGAATATACTGATCCAGAGTGTCCGTACTGTCAAAAGCAATATCAATATGGCAGTATTGATCAAGCACTTAAGATGGAAGGGGTAGGAACCGTTGCACATATTATCAAACCGGTTACCTGAGTAGGACATCCAAATACCGTACAAAAAGGCATAGCACTCATCTGTGCTGGAAAAGTAGGTGGATATGAATCTCTTGCGAAACTTGAGAAGACACTCTTTAACGATCAGAAGATATCACTTGATACAGCTCTCAAAAGTTCTGGAGTTGATACAGCTAAGATTCAAAGTTGTATCAAAGATAGCGCTGCTTCACTTCAATTTAGTCAGAACGATAGTGAATTTACAAAAGTAACAGCCAATACACAAGGTGCAGGCACTCCAACAACACTTATCATCAATACAAAAACAGGAAAATCAGATTTGATACTTGGCTCACTTCCAGCAAGTACATTCCAAGAAAAGATCAAAGCTCTTGCAAAATAATCTCAAAGAGCAAAGAAAAAACTCTCAATATGAGAGTTTTTTCTTTTTTTCATAGGAAAAATCATATAATAGCTTCTTTTATTATTTTTATGCAGATACTCTTTCAAACTATCCAGATTTTTTGTGAAATTCTTCAATGGATAGTATTCGTTGATGTTATTCTTTCCTGGTTTACTCTTATAGGGCTTCGTATTTATTTGATGCCTATTCGATGGATACTTGATCCTCTCTATGCTCGTATCGATCGTATGCTTCCGACGACATTTCTTGGGGTATCATTTACACCATTTCTTCTTTTGATGGCTATTTATATGCTCCAGGCATGAACACTCTTTTGTGCTCAATTTTTCTTGTAAATTATGATTCTCTTAACCAAGCAAATCGATTATACACTCTTCTTTCTGGTTATGGTGTTGTTGATTTTTTGACTGATCACTATTAGCTCTGTGAGCGTGTATCCTAGTTATGAATTGACCGCTTGATATGTACGACGAGGGCTTATTGACGAGCCATATAATTGGTATTATCTCTTTGAACATATTAAGAATCTTACGGTTGCGTGCATTGCACTCTTTATTATGAGCAAGGTACCATATCAGCTTCTAGAGAGATACGCTCGTATTATATTTCTCTCGTCATTATTTGGACTTCTACTTGTTCTACTTATTGGAGACGTATACAACGGTGCAAAATGATGGCTTTCGATTCCGTGACTGCCATCTATACAACCAATGGAATTCGCAAAAATTGGATTTATTCTTTTCTCAGCATATTTTTTTAAGGTGCGATCGAAGGTGATCCGAGATCTAAGTGAAGGATTTATACCGTATATGGTTTACCTTTGAATAGTACTCGGTCTTCTTGCATTGCAGCCTGACTTCTGATGAATTTTGCTCTTTGCACCACTCGCATTTTGCCTCTACTTCATAGCTGGATGACGCATTCGTTATCTCTTTACAACTCTTCTCGTAGGATTTTTTGCTATGATCAGTGTGTATTGGATATGAGCAAATCCTGATAGCAAATTGTATTATATCAATCAACGCATTGATAATTATCTTGCTGACAGTAAAGATCTTATTCAAAATGCAACGATTAACTATCAAACAGAGCAATGACTGATCGCTATTGGATCTGGATGATTTGGTTGACTTGGTTTCGGTGAATCCATACAAAAATTTGGATATCTTCCCGAGGTTCAGTGAGATTTTATCTTCTCAGTAATTGTAGAAGAATGGTGATTATTCGGGGCTATGGTCATAGTTGGTATGTACTTAGCGATTACCTATCGATTACTACGAATAGCAAGCGAAGTACAAGATCCTTTTGCCCGCTATACGGTTGTATGAATAGCTTGCTGGATATTCTTGCAGACAGCAACCAATATTGGTGTGAATCTCAATGTGATTCCTCTCACAGGGGTAACACTTCCATTTATTAGTCATGGTGGATCTTCTCTGCTAGCGCTACTTACAGCTATTGGTATAACACTCAATATTTCACGCTATAGGGTCTTACCATCTCTCGATACCTCACGGAGACTCTATTTTGGTATGTATCCTCAAAAGCTCTATGATGACCGTATCAATACTTCTCGAGATTAGGAGAGACTTGCTTTTCATACATTTTTTTTTATACTCTCAGCGTTCTAATTTTTCTTTTTTCAGATTATGGCACTTCAAAAAACACTCGTAGTTCTTAAGCCTGATGCAGTTCGTCGTGGTTTATGTGGTGAGATTGTTACTCGATTTGAACGAGTTGGTCTCAAGATTTGTGCTTCAAAGGTAGTAACTCCTTCAAAGGAATTCTTTCATCATCATTATGAGACAATCGGCCAACTCCTCACTCGTCGTGGAGAGAAAGCATTTGAAATTACTCTTGATTCAATGATTTCTGGCCCAGTATTTGCATTGGTTCTCGAAGGTGATGAAGCATGTGAGGTAGTTCGTAAGCTTGTTTGACCTACTGAGCCTCGTAGCGCACCTCCAGGAACTATTCGGGGAGACTATGCACATATGAGTTATGGTTTTGCAGATGAATATGATCTTGGTATTCCTAATCTTGTTCACGCAAGTGGAAATTTTGAGGAGGCAAATCAAGAAATTGCACACTGGTTTAAGAAGGAAGAAATCTTCGATTATGAAGAATACACTCGTCTTGGTCTCAAGGAGCTCAAGTCAAAGCTTGCATAATAGTCTAGAATATATAATCCCTCACCATGGTGAGGGATTATATATTCTAGACTTGCAGACTATGGAGAATAGTTTCTCTCATAGTTACTGTTTTTATTTCTTCTTCCCTAAGGATCACCTCTTCGAGCATATTGAGATTTTGATTCTTCTGAAAGTTACGTTCACTTTTAGCTGTACGAGTGTGAAAATGAAATTGTGTGAATATCTCGCGATCCATCTTAAGATATTCAAAAAAACTTAATGTTGAGTGTCCAAATATTCGTATTTCATCATAAATCGCCGCTGATAATGTAAATGAGTTTTTACAACCGAGATTATCCATATCAGCATCTTGAATAATCTCTTCAAGAATATCAATAGGTGTATGAAAGAGCCAATCGGAACTATCAGGAAAAGTTGTCGCCATAATAATTCTCTCAACTCGCTCAATTCGTTCTTTATCATGGTGCTTTCCCTGAAGCCAAGAACGTGCAATTTGAGCACCTGTTGATTCATTTTTTTTATACACTTCTGTAAACCCCGTATCATGGAAGAGTGCTGCAATGAGTATATCTTCTTTTTCATCTCATGTTATTCATTCGCATTCACACAGGTATTTTGTCCGTAGATATACACTACATGTGTGATCAATATTATGATATGGATGATCATTGACGCTCTCAAGTAAGATACTAACGTATGATCGTGCTGCGAGAACGAGTGGTGAAATTTGATAATTTTTCATATATCTATCGGCTAATAACATGTCGTCTTTCTCAGAGAGAAAAGAATCCAAGCGGAGTAGCGTTCTGTAATTTTCTTGCAAACTCGTATTTTTCTATTGCACTATTCATCTCTTCTTTAAGTCGATTGATATATGATTCATTCTTCGTAAATATCTCTCGAGCATGAATAAATGCTCAAGACTGCTGAAGTATTGTGTAGGGGAGTGATATGCGCATGAGAATCTTGAGGGTACGAGTTACTTCTTCATTTTGTTTGAGTATGAGGTAGGTTGAAGACCGGGAGAAAATAATAGCATTCCGATGAAAAACCCTCATTTCCGTAAGATCTTCATGGCTTACTCAAGCATTTTCAAGAGATTCAATAATCGCAGGAAGAGTGTCAATCTTTTCAATATAGGCAGAAAGAAAACGAATATCGAGTTGCTCCATAGTCCGCTCTCGTATTCTAAAAAAGATATGACTTATCAGAGAAAGGCAACAAATGAGGGCGAGAAAAATAAGGATGATCGGGAACATAGGGATTTTGACCATAGTATCCTATTTTTTTCATCTTGGCAAATTTTCGCTCCTGAGTATCTTTATGTAAATCATTTCTATGCTTCATCATCGTCCGCTCAGGGAGAGTCTCACTCTTTCTTTGATTGATACGTGTGTTTTTCTCCTTGCATTCTATTGTGCATATGAAGTTCGTCTTCGCTGAGACTATATACCATTTTTGCAGCTACCAGTACAAGATCCAAATATAGTTCATTTGTTTGCCTATCTCGCAGCATCTCTCGTGATTTTTCTTGCTGTGATGCTTTTATTTGGTGCCTATACAACTCATAGAATCACGGCTATAGAGGCAAGCAAAAGAGCAATGAGCGGTTGGTTTTTCTCGCTGTTTCTCACACTCTCATTCATCTATCTCTTTCATGATTTTATTGTTGGTGGGGAGATTCCTCGATTGATCATACTCTACACTTGGCTCTTTCTTTGAGTTGCTATGATTGGAGTGCGAATACTACTTGGAAAGCAAGATGAAGATCTTTCATATTTGCAGACCGTCACTGTTGATATGAAAGGTGATAGTTTCGTAGCGTATAAAAATACCGATGAAACATATTCACAGGAGGAGCTCCTACAGATTATTTGTGAACATAAGCCAAATGTTTATCTCCTCGAATCAAGTGTTCTATCGTCAAAGCATTGCCAAAAAATATTAGATCATATGGATACCTACGGTGCAGAGTATCTTCTCATACCAGGCTATCTTGATAGGCGGATTCAGCGTGCAAAAATGGTTGATTTCCAGTGAGAGGTATATCTGAGTTTCTCACCGACACAGATGTCACCAGCTGATATTGCGATCAAGAGATTATTGGATATATCGATTGTACTACCGGCGTTCCTACTCTTATCACCACTTTTTCTGCTCATCTGGATCGCTCTCAAGATAGAAGATCCGACTGGTCCAATAGTGTACAAGAATATTCGTGTGTGAAAACATGGAAAGCTCTTCACGCTCTATAAATTTCGGTATATGTACTGGAAATATTGTGTGAAAGATGGATATGGCATCGATGCACAAGATGATGAAGCTCTTGCCTATGAGGAGCAACTCAAAGAATCAAGCGATAGCCGACAGGATGCACTCTATAAGATCAAAAATGATCCGAGAAAGATGAGGGTGGGAAAGTGGATTGAAAAATTTTCACTTGATGAACTCCCACAGCTCTATAATATTCTTATCGGTGATATGTCACTCGTATGACCGCGACCACACCAGCCGCGAGAAGTCGAGATGTATAATGAGGAATACAAGCGAGTGCTCGTAGTCTCACCTGGACTTACAGGTATGGCACAAACACATGGTCGACATCAAAACTCACTCTCTCAAGAAATAGCCCTCGATCTCTACTATATCGACCGCTGGAGTATTGCATTCGACCTCTATATCATCGTGACAACATTCTTCGTTGTTCTTAAATGAAAAAAAGACTAATATGACAGAATCTTCCGCACATTCATTCGCACCACGTCGCCTCACGAAGGCTGAGCTTGCCGCAAGAAAAAAAGCTATGGAGGAATGAAGGAAGCAACTTGAAATGGTTGCAGAACTTGAAAAACTCGATAAAGCCCAGAAAAAAGAGGATGATGATATTGATCTTTCTCTGTTTACGGTATAACTATTTTTAGTATGTGAATTTTTAATTTTTTGAACAGTAAAAAGACTTGGAATAAGGAAGAATGAAGTATTTCTTTCAGGATTTCATCATTTGAGATAAATGAGATATCAGAAATGTCTCTCTTTTGTGAGGGTTTTTCTGATTCCAATATCCGCTTTAAAGTTCATTTTTCATCTTGTGGACCAGTTTTTTCTGGTGTACCAATTGTAAAATGTTCATTGTTAATTCATTTTTGAGGTAGTCAAACAGTAACCTTTGTTCAAGAATTTGAGAAAATTCTATGAAAAGAAATACAAAAAGACAAAAAGTACTATCCAAAAGGATTTGAAAGATTAGGGCTTGCTGTTCCAAGCGAACCATTTTTTCTAGGAAAGAGTCAGAAAATATATATTCATGGGAAACTTGATACTGATGTTGAAATTGAAGCAGTGATTGATCTTGAAAGTCAAGAATTCACAATCTCTGGGAAAATCGCCTGATTTTATCAGGATTTTTATGATAGTCTTTCCGCACCCTATCATCAAGATGTTTCGCTTGAGCTACGCACTAACTTTGATTGCTCTAAAATATTTTTGAGTGGCTTCACTCAGTGAGAACCTAGATATTATCCACAGCAAATAAAGGGTGAAATTATTGAAAATTTTGAATGAAAAGACTTATATTCTGAAGTGCTGCGCTTTCAATGATTATTTGATCGTGAATATATAGCTATAGATACAATAGATAATATTTTGATCAATAAAAATGAAAAATGGTATGCACAAGTTTCTGATAGAAATGAAATTTACAGAAAAGATTTTAAAAAGTTACAATTAAAATGGTGCAAACTTTCTGAAAAAAATGGATTAAGGGAGCTAACAGAG
>ERZ724523.771-NODE-771-length-18769-cov-6.600834_pt1 | contig 18769 bp, 16 predicted proteins | sample MGYA00376056_ERZ724523 | MGnify/ENA primary metagenome ERZ724523 (study PRJEB28724, sample SAMN07190888) | wastewater metagenome | isolation source: influent of sewage treatment plant in Hong Hong | place: USA: Christiansburg, Virginia | collected 2016-03-01 ... | reverse complement strand
CGAACTGGAAGTACACGTTACGCACATCCACCTGACTGAAGGGGCTGTTCTTGCCGCCGGTGGCGCCAGCGCCGGGGTCCGTCGGGAGGCCGATGACGCTGGACGAGTCGTTGATGCCCGGTGCGAAGCTGAAGTGAGCCTTGATGTCCTGGCCGCCCTGCTTGGTGGTGACCACGAAGTTGATCCAGCCAGGCAATAGGCCATTGGTCAGCGCGCTGTTCTGGGTCTTGGTGTCAGCTTTACCGGCAGCCGAAGTCTTGGACTCGCGGTTCACGTAGAAGCCATTGATCGTGCCATTGACATCAAGGGTCACGTCGTCTTTGGTGAAGCTCACGGCCTGGGCGCCGCCGGCAGCAGCAGCCAGGCAGGTGAGGGCAACGGCTTGGGCAAGAAGGCTCTTCTTCATAACGATTGTCTCCGGAATATTGTCGTTGATATCACCACCGAAGCGCGGGCTATCCAGCACCGCTACTTCGTTCCTCCCTTGGTCGCATTTCCTTGTGAAACACGCCGTTGCGGAGCGACATTCCTTCTGCGAGGGCTGTGCCAGTCCGTGCCAAATCTCCTCAAAAAACGCCTCATGTAAAAACAAGTAACTGTTTGTAAAAGGTTTTGTTTTTTTGGCTGCGTTGCAAGGGGAGGCACCCTGCGACAGATGTGTTGTCCATTAAATGAACACATTGCTGTGACGTTACGGAAGCTCTGGTGCACTTCGTGACAGGAAATGGAGCATGCTGTGATGCAACATGAATCCATGCGCTGAAGTCCGGAAGGCTGTCGAAAAGGGTCGGCAGGCTGGTAAAATAAGGCTCAGAATTCACTCTCCCAGGCCGTCTGCGCCCTGCACCCATGAATTTTCGCGCCAAACTGTCTGCCGCCTGGCAGCGTCACGATTCCCTGTTGTGTGTCGGGCTCGACCCGGACCTGAAGCGCTTTCCCGCCCATTTGAAGGGGCGCCCCGACGCGGTGCTGGCTTTCTGCAAGGGTATCGTCGATGCCACTGCCGATCTGGCCTGTGCCTTCAAGCCGCAGATTGCCTACTTCGCTGCCGCCCGCGCCGAAGACCAGTTGCAGGACCTGATCGCCTACATCCACGAGAAGCACCCGAGCGTGCCGGTGGTGCTGGATGCCAAGCGCGGTGACATCGGCGCCACCGCCCAGCAGTACGCTCGCGAAGCCTTCGAGCGCTACAACGCCGATGCGCTGACGGTGAATCCCTACATGGGCTTCGATTCCGTCGAGCCTTATCTGGCGTTTTCCGATCGTGGCCTGATCGTGCTGTGCCGCACCTCCAATCCGGGCGGCTCGGACCTGCAGAACCTGACGGTCGAAGGCGGCCGCAAGCTGTACCAGCACGTGGCCGAACTGGTTGCCGGCAAGTGGAACGTGCACGGCCAGAATGCCCTCGTGGTGGGGGCGACCTTCCCACAGGAACTGGCGGATGTGCGTGCCATCGTGGGCGATTTGCCGCTTCTGGTGCCTGGCATCGGCGCCCAGGGCGGGGACGTGGAGGCGACGGTAAAGGCCGGGCGCAGTGCGGCCGGCACCGGGCTGATGATTTCCTCGTCACGGGCCATTCTGTATGCCGGCAGTGGCGAAGACTTCGCCGATGCGGCCCGCCAGGTGGCGCTGGCGACGCGGGATGAGGTCAATCTGTACCGCGCTTGAGCACTGTTTGCGGGGCTGCATCCCCGCAGAAAACCGGGCGTGTTGCAGCGCCGCAGAGTAGGATGAGAGCCTTGTCGTGGGATGGGGCCGCTGTTAACTTGCCCACGACGGTCATTTCCGCCGGATGACCCGCAATTCCGCGTCAAGGCATTTTTTCAGGGACGCTTATGGTTAGGCTGAAGTTCTCGGTCGAGTTGAATTACGAAGTCGCACCTCCGGGATGTGATTTCATTTTTAATATCCACGCCGCCCACACGCGCCACCAGCGAGTGGTGACCGAGATGATGGAGCTGGGTCAGTTTTTGCTGCCCCAGGTTCATACGGATGTGACGACCGGCAACCGATACATGCGCCTGAAGGCCGAGCCGGGCTGGCTGCGGCTACGTTACAGTGCCACCGTCGAGTTGCAGCATCATGTCGGCGTGCCCGAGAGCATCCAGGAAGTTCCCGTCGCCCGCCTGCCAGCCGACGTGCTGACCTATCTCTACCCCAGCCGCTACTGCCAGTCCGACCGTCTGTATGAAGTCGCCAACAAGGAGTTCGGCCATCTTCCGCCGGGCTACGGCCGCGTGCGCACCATCTGCGCATGGGTAGAGAAACACGTCGAGTTCAAGTCGAACACCACCAATGCCAGCACCTCGGCCCTCGATACCATCGGCGAGCGGGTTGGCGTATGCCGCGACTTTGCCCACCTGATGATTGCCCTGTGCCGGGCGCTCAATATCCCGGCCCGCTTCATCACGGGCATCGATTACGGTGCTGATCCGGCCCTGGGGCCGAGCGACTTTCATGCCTACGTCGAGGTTTTCCTCGGTGATCGCTGGTATCTCTTCGACCCCTCCGGCACGGCGATTCCGATGGGCCTGATGCGCTTCGGCATCGGCCGGGATGCGGCGGATGTGTCGTTTGCGACCATTTTCGGGCCGGTTCGTGCCGAAGCGCCGAAGATCACCATCGAAGCCATCGAAGACGCTTTCAGCGGTATGGAGCTGCCCCGTCGGCGCCTGGAAGCGCTATCCACCGATGACGCACCGCCGGTGCTGATCGGCACCCGTCTGACGCCTCTCGGTTGAGCGTGAGCGACATAAAAGAATTGCACTTCAACAGGAGATTCCCATGAGCACGATCGAAGATATCGCAGCCAAGCACGGCTTCAGCGCGGACGCCGGCCGCTCCGCCTACGCGTCGCTCCAGTCCGGCGGCTTCAGCCAGGCCCAATTCAGCCACCCGGAACTGGGTGGCATGGGACAGTGGATGAGCGGCGGCATGATGATGATCGGCGACATGTTCAACGAAGGCCTGAAGTGGCGCGTTGGTGCGCTGCTCAGCGAACTGTCCCAGCATCGGGAGCCGCAGCCCGCTGCCGCACCCGCCGGCAACAACTGGGGCTTCACCCAGTCGGCCAACTGGTGGCCCGACGAACTCGGCTCGCCCTCCAGTTCCGGCAGCCAGAACGACATGGCCTACGCTTTCTTTCCCAACAGTGGCAAGCTGCTGGTGAAGTTGTCGGGTGATGTGTTCTCCTTCGATACCGGCAACCTGTCCATCTACGGTGTGCAGCAGCAGCAGGGCGGCGGTATCGCCTCCGTCGTGCTGAATACGTCAAATGGTCCGATGGGCTTGCTGGGCCTGAACCGGGCTTGATCTCCCGGCAGTAAGGAAAACCGCTGCCGCAATGGCAGCGGTGCTTTGCCATCCCCGGCGAATCAGTCTGTTGGTCACACCACACGCAACACAAACATCTGTCAGATCAAGGCTTGCTCACGTCCGTTTTGCGGGCGCCCGAGGCGTTCGAGCAGGCAATCGGCAAACGCCTGCCGGGCCGGCTGATGGCTGCGGGCCCGGTGCCAGATCATCACGGTGTCGGCCAGGGCGACATCGGGCGGAACCGGATGGATGCGCAGCGTGGCGCTGTCGGGACTCGGCCCGGTCAGATGGGGGCCGATGATGGCGCGGGGGACAAGGCTGATGCCCATGCCGGCGGCGACGCAGCCAAGAATGGCTTCAAAGGTGCCGAACTCGCTGGTTTGGGCGATGGCTACGCCGTCCCGGCGTAGCCAGTCGAGCAGGCGTTGGCGATAGCTGCAGCCTTCGCGGAAGGTGAGGAGTTCAATCGGGCCCCGGCTGGCCAGATCGACGCTGCCCTGGATCGGCGCCCAGTCGGCGGCGGTGATCAGCACGAGCTCTTCGACGATCACGATCTGGCTGTGCAGGTTCGGATGGTTGATCGGGCCGGAGACGAGGGCCGCGTCGAGCTGGTGGTTGAGGACTTCCTGGACCAGGCCGGTGGTGTGGGCGGTGTGTAAACGCAGTTCGACCCGTGGGTGCTGGCGGCGGAAGTGGGCGATGACCGCCGGCAGGCGCGCTGCGGCTGTGGTTTCCATGGAGCCCAGACGCAGCAGGCCTTGCGGTGTGTCGATGCTGCGTACGGCCTCCCGCGCCTCGTCGGCGAGATTGAGCAGGCGGTCGGCGTAGCCGGCCAGCAGATTGCCGGCGGGGGTGATGACGAGGCGCCGGTTGATCCGGTCGAAAAGGGGCGTGCCGAGGTTTTCTTCGAGCAGGCGCAGTCGTGTGGTGACGTTGGACTGGACGGTGTGGAGCCGTTCGGCGGCCTTGGTGAGGCTGCCTTCCGCGATGATGGCGCGCAGCATGCGCAGGTCGGTGAGATCCATGGTCATCTTTTTTGGTGATGATATTAATGTAATTAAATCATTTTTATTGCTGTTGTGCCCTTGTTAGGCTGTGCCACCTGACTTGAGGATCATCGCCATGCTTCACCTTTTCCGTATGTCCGGCCGGCCGACTCCGGCCCTGATTGCTGTAGCCGGCCTGCTCGCTCTTTTACTGGCAATGGGCATCGGTCGCTTTGCCTTCACAGCCCTGTTGCCGCAGATGCGCGACGAGGGTTTCCTGGACATCGGCAGCGGCGGCCTGCTGGCGGCGATGAACTACCTGGGCTACCTGGCCGGTGCCCTGTGGACCGCCTTCAGCCGCCAGGCCAACGGCCCGCGGCGTCTGCTCGGCGGGCTGCTGGCGAGTGTCGCCACCACGCTGGCGATGGGCTTTGAGCCGGGTTTTGCGGGCTGGTGCGGGCTGCGTCTGGTGTCGGGCGTGGCCAGTGCGGTGGTGTACGTGTACGCCACCGGCATCGTGCTGCGCAGCCTGGCGGATGCCGGCGCGGCGGGCCGGAGCGCGCTGCATTACATGGGCGTCGGTTCGGGCATCGTGGTGTCGGCGCTGGTGGCCCAGTCGATGGCAGACGGCGGCGGGGCGCTGCTCGGCTGGCGCTGGCTGGGTGCGCTGGCGGGCATTGACGCGCTGGGGGTGGCCGCGGTGCTGGTTCCCCTCGGGCGGCGTGGTGTGGCGCCGACGGCCAGTACCGCGTCGGCACAAGCGCCCTTGCCACCGATGGGCTGGCTGGCGGCGGCCTATGGGCTGGCGGGCTTCGGTTACATCGTCAATGCAACTTTTCTGCCGCTGCTGCTGCGTAGCCAGTCGGGCACGGCCGGGGCGGCACTGGGTGGCTGGTTGGCGGTGGGGCTGGCGGCCCTGCCGGCGACGGCTTTCTGGGTGCGCTTGTCCTTCCGCTGGGGCGTCTACCAGGCCCTGATCAGCGCGACCCTGGTGCAGGCGCTTGGCGTGGCCCTGCCGGTACTGGTGGACGGCGTGCCGGCGGCGATGGCCGGGGCGGTGATGCTGGGCGGCACTTTCATGGGCATCGCCGGTCTGGCCCAGTGGCTGGCCCGGGTGCCGGACGCGCAGGCAACGGCGCGGCGCATCGGCTTCATCACTGCCTGCTACGGCGTCGGCCAGATTGCCGGCCCACTGCTGGTGGCGGCGCAGGGGCGGGATGCCGGTTTTACCATGCCGGTACTGGCGGCAGCCTGTGCGCTGCTGCTCAGCGCGGCTTTGCTGGAAGTTTCCCGCCGCCGCGAGCGGCTTGCCTGAAATCAACCCAAAAGGAGAAAACCCGTGCCCTACGTGAACATCCGGATTACCCGTGAAGGCGCCACTGCGGCCCAGAAGGCTGAACTGATCAGCGGTGTGACAAAGCTGCTGCAGGACGTGCTGGGCAAGAATCCGGCGACGACTTTCGTGATCATTGACGAAGTGGATACCGACAACTGGGGTATCACCGGCGAATCGGTGACGGTGCTGCGGGCGGCGCTGGCGCGCTAGGCCGGGCTGCAGCGCTTTCCATGGTGTCGTCAGGTGGGTTTGGAGAGGTAGGAAAGCGTGAAAAATCTGACTGCTGATTCATAGCCCGGAATCATTTTTAGGGAGAGCTGCTATAGTCAATGACTAACTTTAGCGCTCCTGTGAATATGAACGATAGCCGTCCGCTGATTATCCATGTTGTCTACAGCTTCGATGTCGGCGGCCTTGAGAACGGTATCGTCAATCTGCTCAACCGGATGCCGGCCGAGCGCTTTCGGCACATGATCGTGGCTCTGTCGCGCTGTTCGCCGGAGTTTTGCCGGCGTGTCGAGCGCAGCGACGTGGAGTTCGTTTCGCTGAACAAGGGCGCCGGGCATGGGGTGAAGCTTTATCCGCAGCTCTACCGCCTGTTTCGTGAGCACAAGCCAGCGGTGGTGCATACCCGTAACCTCGCAGCGCTGGAAATGGTGGTGCCGGCCTGGCTGGCCCGCGTGCCGCTGCGCCTGCATGGCGAGCACGGCTGGGACAACTTCGACCAGAACGGCACAAGCAAGAAATACCAGTTCCTGCGCCGGCTGTATTCCCCCTTCGTCAGTCAGTACGTGGCCTTGTCGCGAACGCTCGAATCCTATTTGGTGGAGCGGGTCGGCATTGCGGCCGGGCGCATCCGGCGCATCTGCAATGGCGTGAATGCCGAGCGTTTCGTGCCGGTGGCGGTGCGCCAGGAGATTGTCGGCTCCCCGTTCAATGATCCGGCGCTGACGGTTTTCGGGACGGTCGGGCGGCTGCAGGGGGTCAAGGATCAGGCCTCGCTGATTCGGGCTTTCGGCATTCTGGTGCGTTCCAGCGAGGATGCGGCGCGGCGTGCCCGCTTGATGATTGTCGGCGGTGGCCCCTTGCTGGCTGAATTGCAGGCGTTGGTGAAGCGTGAGCACCTGGACGGACAGGTGTGGATGGTCGGTGAGCGGTCGGACGTGCCGCAACTCATGCAGGGCATGAATGTGTTCGTGCTGCCGTCGCTGGCGGAGGGAATTTCCAATACGCTGCTGGAGGCGATGGCTTCGGGTTTGCCGATCATCGCGACGAATGTGGGTGGCAACCCGGAGCTGGTGGTGGATCAGCTTACCGGTTTGCTGGTGCCGGCCGGTGATCCGGCCAGTCTGGCGGTGGCGCTTGGCGCGCTTTTCGCCGATCCGGCCAAGGTGGCCGAAATGGGCCGGGCGGGTTGCGAGCGCGTCAGGGCCGAGTTTAGCCTCGATTCGATGATGAACGCCTACCTGTCCCTGTATGAGGGGCGGTGGGCTTGAAGCCGCTTACTTGCGCGTCCGGGTGATCTGGCGCGACAGGGCGATCAGCGGCAGCAGGCCGACCGCCACGATGGCCAGTGAGGCTGTGGAGGCTTCGGTGAGGCGCTCGTCGGCCGCCAGCGTGTAGGCCTGAGTGGCCAGCGTGTCGAAGTTGAAGGGGCGCATCACCAGCGTCGCCGGCAGTTCTTTCATGACATCCACAAACACCAGCAGGCCGGCCGTGAACAAACTGCCGCGCAGAATCGGCACGTGCACCCGGCGCAGGCTGGCGCCCTGACCAAGGCCCAGGCAGCGCGCGGCGTCGTCCATGCTCGGGGTGATCTTCGACAGGCTGGCGTCCACGGTTTGCAGCGCTACGGCCAGGAAGCGCACCAGGTAAGCGTAGATCAGCGCGGCGATGCCACCGGTGAGGAGCAGGCCCGGATTGCTACCGAAAGCGCTTTCCCATTGGCCGGCGAGCCAGTTGTCGAGGCGCGTGACGGGAATCAGCACGCCGACGGCGATGACCGTGCCAGGCACTGCGTAGCCGAGTCCGACCAGGCGGTTGAGGGCCTGGGCGAGGAGGGTTTTTGACAGGCGGGCGCTGTAGGCCAGCAGCACGGCGAGGGTCACGGCGATCAGCGCAGTGAGGCCGGCGAGGGTGAGGCTGTTGCGGGCCAGCGTCAGGAAGCGTGCGCCGAACTGGGCGTCGCCGTCGCCGAGGGCCATGCGCAGCAGCAGGCCGGCGGGAAGCAGGAAGCCGAGAGCCAGCGGCGTGAGGCAGGCCAGCGTGGCCAGCAGTGCTGCGCCGCCGCGCAGGCGGCCGGGGGGCGGGCGATGTCGGTTGGAGGTGTTGTGGTAGCGGGCCCGGCCGCGGGTGATGCGCTCGACGGCCACCAGCAGCAGCACGAAGCCGAGGAGAATGGCCGCCAGCTGGGCCGAGGCGACCCGGTCGCCGAGGGAGAACCAGGCCCGGTAGATGCCAGTGGTGAAAGTATTCACCGCGAAGTAGGCTACCGTGCCGTAGTCGGCCAGGGTTTCCATCAGGGCCAGGGCGACGCCGGCGGCGATGGCCGGCCGGGCGAGGGGCAGGGACACCGTGAAGAAGGCTCGCCAGGGGCCGATGCCGAGGGTGCGGGCCGCTTCCAGTACGCCGCCGGCGCGTTCCAGAAAGGCCGTGCGGGCGAGCAGATAGACGTAGGGGTAGAGCACGAAGACGAACATCAGCATGGCCCCCGAGAGGGTGCGGATGTCCGGAAACCAGTAGTCGCCCCGGCGCCATTCAAAGAAGTCGCGCAGGGCAGTTTGTACCGGGCCGACGAACTGCAGGAAGTCGGTATACACGTAAGCCATTACATAGGCCGGTACCGCGAGGGGCAGGACCAGGGCCCACTCGAAGACCCGGCGCCCCGGGAAGTCGTGCATGGTGGTGAGCCAGGCGGTGGTGACGCCGATGATCGCCACGCCCACCCCGACGCCGGTGCATAGGGCCAGGGAGTTCCACAGATACTCGGGAAGCACGGTGGAAGCCAGATGATTCCAGGTGTCACTGGTGCCGCCGAGAAAAAGATTGAAGCCCACGCTGGCAACCGGCAGGCCGGCGAGCAGGGCGATCAGGATGGCGCTGAGGACCAGGGGCGAGAGGTATCGAGACATCGTGGTTTACGAAGCGTGAATGAGAATTATAATCGATGCCATGTCAAAACTAGAACTCAAGGCGGTTGTTCAGCGCTATGGCCGCCAGACCATTGTTGATGGCGTCGATTTTCGCCTTGAGCCGGGCAGCATCGCCTGCCTGCTGGGGCCTTCCGGTTGTGGCAAGACGACCTTGCTGCGCTGTATTGCCGGTTTCGAGGAAATTGCCGGTGGCGAGATCCGTATCCATGATCAAGTGGTGAGTCGACCCGGCCATCGGGTGGCGCCGGAGAAGCGCCACGTGGGCATGGTCTTCCAGGATTACGCCCTGTTTCCCCATCTGGACGTGGAGCGCAACGTGGGTTTCGGCCTTGGCGGTCTGTCGGCGCAGGAGCGTCGCCATCGGGTTGACGAGCTTCTTGGTACGGTCGGGCTGGCGGGGCTGGGGCACAAGTTTCCCCATGAGCTGTCCGGCGGCCAGCAGCAGCGTGTGGCGCTGGCCCGGGCGCTGGCGCCGCGGCCGGAGCTGGTGTTGCTCGATGAACCGTTTTCGAACCTCGACGTGGACTTGCGCGAGCGTCTGTCGGTGGAGGTGCGGGAAATCCTGAAGAGCGAGGGCATGACTGCGGTGCTGGTGACTCACGACCAGCACGAGGCTTTTGCGATGGCCGACGAGATTGGCGTGATGGCCGGGGGGCGGATCCAGCAATGGGATACGCCCTACAACCTGTACCACCGGCCGGCCAATCGCTTTGTCGCGGATTTCGTCGGCAAGGGTGTATTTGTGCCGGGTCAGGTGCTGGATGCCGGTCATGTGGAGATTGAGCTGGGCGTGCTGAAATCCGGGGTGCCGGTGGTGTGCAGCCAGGGCTGCGGCGCCTGTGGCAGGGGGTGTGCGGTGGAGGTCTTGCTGCGGCCCGATGACGTGGTGCATGACGATGCCAGCCCGACCCGCGCCGAGGTGCGTCAGAAGGCTTTTCGCGGTGCCGACATTCTGTACACCCTGCGCCTGGGGAGTGGTGCGGAGGTGCTGTCGCTGGTGCCGTCCCACCACAATCACGCCATCGGGGAGCAGATCGGCGTGCGTCTGGAGGCCGATCACGTGATTGCCTTCCCGCCGGAAAGTGCCACGACCTAGAACGGCGCCAGGCTTTCCAGCCTGAGCATCTCGCCGGTCAGCGGATGGGGCAGGCTCAGTGCGCTGGCATGTAGCTGCAGGCGCGGCGCGGCATGTCGTGAGGCGGCATCGCCGTAGAGTTCGTCACCGAGGATGGGGTGACCAATGGCCTGCAGGTGCACCCGCAACTGATGGGTGCGTCCGGTATGGGGGCGCAGGTCCAGTCGGCTGGTATTGCTGGTCGGGTCATGAGCCAGCACCGTGTAGCCGGTGAGCGATGGTTTGCCGGCTTCCCTATCCACTTTCTGTCGTGGCCGGTTCGGCCAGTCGGCGATCAGCGGCAGGCTGATTTCGCCGCGCTCCGGCGCCGGGAGTCCGGTCACTACCGCCAGATAACGTTTGTCCACGGTTCGTTGCTGAAAGGCGATGCTGAGCCGCCGTTCCATCTCGGCTCCGAGGGCCATGACAATCAGGCCGGAGGTGGCCATGTCGAGCCGGTGCACGATGCGGGCCTCGGGAAAGCGCGCCTGTATCCGGGATGCCAGGCAATCGGCATTGTCAGGGCCGCGGCCGGGCACGGAAAGCAGGCCCGCCGGTTTGTCGAGGACGAGCAGGGCTGCATCCTGGTAAATGATCGGTGGCTCGCCCGCGGGGGGCGCGTAGATCAGCGGCGGTGGCGGGCTGGAGGCGGGGACGTCGGGCGTTGCCATGGGGGGCTGTGAAGTGTGCGAGGCTCTGGGAGCGTATTGCCCACAGCGAAGGTGGGCAAGGCTGTGGACAAGTTGTGGACCCGGGGTGCAGGTGACGGGTGTAAAAGGGTTTTTTGCTATCGCCTCAAAATGAGGCAATAGTTTGCCTTGATGGTTTTCGGAAGCGTCAGGCCGTGCCGGTGAAGGCTGTCTCGCGGTGGACAAGACGGCGGATGACTGCGCACAGGGCGGACTGGCTATAGGGTTTGGTCAGAAAGTCGTCCATGCCGGCGGCGAGGGCGGCAGCCCGGTCGTGCTCCATGGCATTGGCCGTGACCGCGACAATCGGGGTGTGCCGTCTGCTGTTTTCAGTCTGGCGGATTCGCTGGGTGGTGGCGTAGCCGTCCAGAACCGGCATCTGGCAATCCATCAGGATCAGGTCGAAGTCCTGCCGGGACAGGTGCTTGAGCACGGCTTCTCCGTCGTTGGCGATGGTGACGGTGCAGCCCAGTTCTTCCAGCTGCATAGTGGCGAGCACCTGATTGATCACGTTGTCCTCGGCGACCAGCACGTGGATGCCGGCGAGGCTGGCGGCGCCATCCGGGGTGGCCGGCGAAGCGGCTTGTGCGGGCTTGGATAGGATCGGTGCGCTGAGGGTGAACCAGAAGATCGAGCCTTCGCCAGGCCGGCTGTGAACGCCGATCTCGCCGCCCATCAGGCGCACCAGCTCCTGCGAGATGGCCAGTCCGAGCCCGGTGCCGCCGTAGCGTCGGGCGTGGGAGTTGTCGGCCTGGGTGAAGGGGGTGAACAGGCTAGGCATGATTTCCGGGGCGATGCCGATGCCGGAGTCGCGGACGCTGAAGTGGAGGAGGGTCCGGGGGCCGCTGGGGGTGTCTTCGTGCTGATGGTCCAGGCGCAGTTCGACTTCGCCTTCAAGGGTGAACTTGAGGGCGTTGCCGATCAGGTTGGTCAGAATCTGGCGCAGCCGGTCGGGGTCGGCTTCGATCTGTTGCGGTATGTCGTGGGCTACGTGGCAGCGGAGTCCCACTTTCTTTTCGATGGCCTGATGCTGGAAAAAGCTGGCCATGTCTTCGAGGACTGCCCGCGGATTGCAGGGCAGGGCTTCGATGGTCATGCGGCCGGCTTCCAGCTTCGAGAAGTCGAGGATGTCGTTGATGATCCGCAGCAGGCTGTCGGCGGAGCTGCGGATGTGGCCAAGGAAACGCTGTTGCTGCTCGTCCAGACGCGTGAAGGCGAGCAGTTCGGACATGCCGATGATGCCGTTCATCGGAGTCCGGATTTCATGGCTCATGGTGGCCAGGAACAGGGATTTGGCCCGGTTGGCTTCTTCGGCGGCGTCCTTGGCGATGCGCAACTGGGCGTCCCGGGCCTGGATCTGATCGAGCATGGTGTTGAGCCCGTCCATCAAGGTGCCGATTTCGTTGTGGCTTCCGGGGGCGATTCGCAGGGCGTAATCGCGCGTTTCGGAGACGTGCAGCATTTGTGCGGCGAGTTTTTCGATGGGGCTGGAGATCAGGCCCTGCAGGCGCGAGGCCAGCAGCCAGGCGATCAGGGAGGCGACCAGCAGTACGCCGGCGGCGGTAAGGACCCGCTGGCGGACGAGGACGCTGAGGGGGGACAGGTCGAAGTAGGTTTCGATGGTGCCGACGACGCGCTCGCCGACCTGGATCGGGTGGGCGATTTCGAGGAAGGGGGCTTCCAGCAGAACGCCGAGGGGCAGTGACCGGGCGTTGCGGGGGAGATCCGTTTGAACGGCGACGGCATGTCTGTCTTCGATGATCTTGAGGCTGGCGGCGTGGGCCGGCAGGGTGCTGCGATAAGTGGAGAAGGCCCGGCCATCCGGGGTGCGCAGGGTGGCGGCGATGACTTCGGGGTCGGTGCCCAGGGCATTGAGAATTTCGCGGGCCGCTTCCGGGTCGCGGAAGGAGAGGGCTGCGGTGCTGTTGACGCCGACCAGCCGGGTAAGTGTTGCGGCGCTGTCCTGCTTGGCCCGGGCGGCGGCCTGGAGTTCGCTGGTGACCAGACTGGCGAGGGCAACGAGCAGCCCAATGGCAGTGGTGATGAGGGCAATCAGGACAACCTGATGCTTGATCGGCAGGTCGCGCAGGCGCAGACCCCGCCGGCTCACTGTGCCGCTCCCTTGCTGTCCCGGACAAGGGTGGCCAGGTTGAGGAGCTTGGCGCTGACCCTCAGTTCGGTGCGGTCGGTGGCATCGGTGTTGATGACCGGGTGGATGCGCCCGCGCTTTCTGATCAGCGCGATCATGCCGCCCCGGGCCGTGAAGTTGCTCTGGTCACTGACCGTCAGAATGGGCTGGCTGGCGATCCGGCGCAGCAGTTCGGTCTGGCTCAGGCCGCCCAGTGTGGCTTGTTCACCGAGATAGAGAATCTGGCATTCATGCACATTGCGCAGCTCGGGCTGGCGCATGACGATGAGTGCATGACCATCCACGGATTCGCCGGCAAGGGCTTTGGCGAGCAGGGGGGCGAGGGTGTCGTCGAGCACGCAGTAACGGAAAGGGTCGCCGGGTTTGTGGGTTGTCGTGTCGGGCCAGCGCACGAAATGGACAAAGTTATAGATGAAGGCCGCCTTTACGTCGTTTTCGGCGAAGGTGGTTGCGTCCGGATCTGGCCCCGCGGCATGGGCGAGCACCGCCAGCACCGCAATCAGCGGGGCAAGCCAAAGCCGGAAGCCCATTATAGGTATTCGCACGGCTTGAGGGGATGGTCGACGAAACGCAAAATGATGTGGGCGATCAGAAACGCAGGTTTGCGGTTAGGTAGTATTCGCGCGGAATGAGGTAGGCATCGCTGGCATTGACGATGTTGGTGCCGAATTCCTTGCGGGCCGGGCCGATCAGGTTGCGGCCGTTGAGGGCCAGGTCGAGGCGGCTGGTGGCGCGCCAGCCCAGGCGCAGGTCGGCGGTGAGGTAGTCTGGGATGGTGTAGGTGGTGAGGGCGCTGACGTAGCGGGCCTGCAGGTCGAGCTCCAGGTCGTGGCGCAGGTCATGACGGGAGATCAGGCTGGCCTGGTGACGGGGGGATTCGCCCTCGGCCCGCAGGGGGGAGATCTCGCTGTTGCCGGGTCGGGCTTTGAGGTTCAGATCGAGGTAGGCGTAGGAGGCCTGCAGGCGCCAGGTTTCTGCGGGGCGATAGTCGGCGGCCAGTTCGAAGCCGTGGGCCTGGCCCTGTAGCTGGTTGCCGGTGACGGCGTTCCAGCTGAGGGATGGGGTCGGGGTGGGAACCAGGTTTGGTCGGCCGATCATGTCGACAGTCACCAGGCGGTCGTAATCATTGAGGAAAACAGTGGCGTCCACGCTGAGTTTTGGGGTCAGCTGGATGCGGTAGCCCATTTCGTAGGCGGTAAGTTTTTCGGCGTTGAGCTGTGCACTGCCGTTTGAGGTGACCGACATTGGCAGGCCACCGGTGAGCCGGCTGGGGGCAACGAAGGAGATGAAGCGGGCGCTGTCTTCGATGATGGATGGCGTGCGTACCGCCCGGGCCACCGATGCCCACAGGGTGCCGCCGGTGCCGAGGGTCCAGCGCAGACGTGCGGAGGGCTGCCATTCGATGCCTGTGTAATCGTTGTCTTCGACTTTCACGCCGAGAGTCAGCTTGAGGCGCTCGGCCAGCGACAGGGTGTCTTCGGCAAAGGCACTGAGGAGTTGATCCGTGCGGTTGGCGCGGGTTACGGCAGACGGCGGGACCATCTGTGCTTCGCTGTTGACGCTCCGGTAGCCGGCACCGGCAATCAGGCTGTGCATACCCCACTCGGCAAACAGATGGCGATAGCTCAGGTCGAAGGTGTCGAGCTGGGCCTTGGCGCCGTTGCCCATCACGGCCCAGCGGTCGAGGGTGAAGCGGTTGAAGTAGCCACGCAGTTCGTCGCGGGAATCGCCGGCCGTACGGGCCCACTGACCGAGGAGGTGGGCGCCCGAGTATTCCCGCTCATCGGGTTTCATTTCGCGGAAGGTCTCGCCTTCGAGCATCAGGGTCGAGCTGCCCAGATCCCAGTCGCCGCGGAAGCCGGCCCGGCCGCCGCGCCAGCGGGTGTCGGCGGTGTCACCGTCAGCCGGCATGTGCAGCCGGTCCTGCTGGTGAGCCTTGGCCCATACGCGTGCGAAGCCGGCTTCGCCAGCCTTGAAGCCGTTGCGGGCCACCAGTTCGGACTGCAGTGGGCCAGCCACCACGCTGACCTGACTACCCTGGGTATCTTCGGCGTGGCGGGTGAGGATATTGATCACGCCGTTTACTGCATTGGCGCCCCAGGTCGAGCCGCCGGGGCCGCGGACGACCTCGATGCGTTCGATATCCTGCATGACGATGTTGAGTTCATCCCACAATACCCCCGAGAAGAAGGGCGTATAGACGCTGCGTCCATCCACCATCACGAGCAGCTTGTTGGCGAACTGGTTGTTGAAGCCCCGCGCGCTCACGGCCCATTCGGTGGCGCTGATCCGCGCCACGTTGAGGCCCGGCACTGTGCGCAGTAGTTCCGGCAGGGTGGTTGCTCCGGCACGCCGGATATCTTCCGCGGTCAGCACGAAGACGGCGGCGGCGGTGTCTTCCAGGCGCTCGGTACGATGGGTGGCGATGCTGACCCGCAGGTCGGCCAGCTCGTCGAGGCTCATCTGCTTGAGCGTGCTCAGGTTGTCAGCGGCGCTGGCCGGGGTGGCGGCAAGGCAGAGAACGAGGGGCAGCAGGCCGCCAATGCAACAGGCGGGCCGGAGGAGTGGCTTCGGCATGGGTGAATCCTGTTTTCGTGCTGATAGACGTACGTAATCGGGCGAGCCAGATTGTAGCTGCTCAGCCTATTACTAAAGGCGTAGATTAAAAAAATCTGTTGGCATTCGCGTGAAAAACGTCCGTTGCGGGATGATGTTGATGCGTTGTTCTTGCTCTTGTCACAAACGTTGTTGGGGGACGCCACTGCCGGCGGTTCACGCACCGATTTGTTGCGATGCTGATTCACCAAGACAGTGCAACGGCACCGTCTTGGTGCGGTGTATTGTCCAGGGGCCGTAAAGTCTTCTGTTTAGAATGGTTTTTTGATTGGCATGCTTCTAGCTACACACAAAGTGGTATCTCCGCTTCACAACACAATAGGCGAGCGCTAATGGCCATCACAAAATTCTTCAATGAAATGACTGCGGACGACGGGAGTGTCCGTGCGCATTACGCGGCCTACGCTGCGTGGCTGAGCGAAACTCCGGCAGAACGCATTGCGCGCAAGCGCGCGGAAGCCGATTCCCTCTTCCATCGTTTCGGCATCACCTTCGCGGTGTACGGCGAGGAGTCGGGCACCGAGCGTCTGATCCCCTTCGACATCATCCCGCGCATCATTCCCGCCAAGGAGTGGTCGGACCTGGAGGCCGGCCTGCGCCAGCGCGTCAAGGCCCTGAACGCCTTCATCCACGATATTTACCACGATCAGGAAATCCTCAAGGCCGGGCACATTCCCGCCGACCAGGTGCTCAACAACGCCCAGTACCGGCCGGAGATGCAGGGTGTGAACGTCCCCTGCGACATCTACGCCCATATCGCCGGTGTGGACGTGGTGCGCGCCGGGGCGGGCGAGTTCTACGTGCTGGAAGACAACCTGCGCGTGCCGTCGGGTGTCTCCTACATGCTGGAAGACCGTCGCATGATGATGCGGCTCTTTCCGGAGCTTTTCGCCCGCCATCGCATTGCGCCGGTCGAGCACTATCCGGACATGCTGCTGCATACCCTGCGCAGCGTTGCGCCGGTAGGCGTGACCGACCCGACCGTGGTGGTGATGACGCCGGGTGCCTACAACAGCGCCTACTTCGAGCATGCCTTCCTGGCCCAGCAGATGGGTGTCGAGCTGGTCGAAGGGCAGGATCTGTTCGTCCGTGATGACCAGGTCTTCATGCGTACCACCCAGGGGCCGCGCCGCGTGGACGTAATCTATCGCCGCGTCGACGACGACTTCCTCGATCCGGAAGCCTTCCGCAAGGATTCGATGATCGGCGTGCCGGGCCTGCTGCGGGCTTACCGTGCCGGACGGGTGACCCTGTCGAACGCCATCGGAACCGGCGTGGCCGACGACAAGTCGATCTACCCGTACGTGCCGGAAATGATCCGCTTCTACCTGGGCGAGGAGCCGATTCTCAACAACGTGCCCACCTACATGTGCCGCAAACCGGAAGATCTGGCCTACACCCTGGCCCACCTGCCGGAGCTGGTTGTGAAGGAAGTGCACGGTGCCGGTGGCTACGGCATGCTGGTCGGCCCGGCTTCTACCAAGGAAGAGATCGAAACCTTCCGCAAGTACCTGGTTGCCAACCCTGAAAAATACATCGCCCAGCCCACGCTGGCCCTTTCGAATTGTCCGACTTTCGTCGAAAGCGGGGTCGCGCCGCGCCACCTGGATCTGCGTCCCTTCGTGCTCTCGGGCACCGAAGTGCAAATGGTTCCGGGGGGCCTGACCCGCGTGGCCCTGCGCGACGGATCGCTGGTGGTGAACTCGTCGCAAGGCGGCGGCACCAAAGACACATGGGTACTGGAGGCCTGACATGCTGAGTCGCACTGCTGACCATCTTTTCTGGATGGCGCGCTACATGGAGCGCGCCGAGAACACCGCGCGTATTCTCGATGTCACCTACCGCCTGTCGCTGCTGCCGCAGAGCGAAGCCGAAGTGGAGCTCATGTGGGGCGGCATGCTGAAGATCATGGAACTGGAAGATGCCTTCCATGTTCGTCATGAGGCCATCACCCCCGAGGCCGTGCTCGATTTCATGATTTTCGACCGGGAGAACCCGGGCAGCATCTTCCGCTGCCTGCGCGCCACCCGCGAGAACGCCCATGCCGTCCGTGGCACCCTGACTTCCGAGTTGTGGGAAACCTCCAACGAAACCTGGCTGAAGATGCGTGACTTCACGCTGGCCAAGATGATGGAGAGCGGCCCGGGTGCCTTCTTCGAATGGGTCAAGTACCGTTCGCATCTGTCGCGCGGGGTCACCATCGGTACCATGCTGCAGGACGAGTCCCTGCGCTTCATCCGGCTCGGAACCTTCCTGGAGCGTGCCGACAACACCGCGCGCATCCTTGAAGTGAAGTACCTCAACCTGCTGCCGGGAGCGGAAGAAGACGTCCATACCGCCGATTACTACCAGTGGAGCGCGCTGCTTCACTCGGTATCGGCTTTCGAGGTCTATCGCCGGGTCTACCGTGATCAGATCACGCCCTTGCGTGTCGCAGAACTGCTTGTCCTGCGTGCGGACATGCCGCGTTCACTGGCGCGCAGCATGAAGGAGGTCTATTCCAACCTGACCCGCCTTTCCAATGTGCGTTCGGCGGAAACCGAGCGCCTGGCCGGCGAACTCGAATCGCATCTGCACTTTGGACGCATCGAAAGTATCTTCGAGGGCGGCTTCCGCAAGTATCTGGAAGACTTCCGCGATCGCATCTTCGACCTGGGCTGCCGCATCTCGGATGACTTCCTGATCCCCACTACAGCATGAAGTTGAAGTAGGGCTTGGCAAAAGCTAAATAGGTGTCTATAATGCGCAGCTTGTCGGGGCGTAGCGCAGCCTGGTAGCGCACTTGCATGGGGTGCAAGGGGTCGCGAGTTCGAATCCCGCCGCCCCGACCAAAAGAAACAAGCACTTAGGCCACTCTTCGGAGTGGCCTAAGTGCTTTTCAGCGTCTGGATCGTTTCTGGTTGCCGTATGGTTGCCGTAAGCGGCGGTCTAGCTGGCAGCCGTAGCCGGGCGTTCTCGGCATCATGTCCGGGCTGTCGTCCTACTGAATGCGCCGGCTCTCCCGTCTTTCGCTATCGTCGCACGTCGCTGGCGGCGGGTTCTGGCGTGGCACGCCCCGCACCTCCCTTGCTGCCAAACCTCACGGGTCTAGTACCGCCGGCCTATCGCGCCAGCAGCGCGCACGGCGCAACGAGCCGTGACAGGCCACAAGGCTGCATACGCGGGCGTTGGTGGCCCTCCTGCCTCTCTGGTGGCTGCCCTGGTGGGTAGCGGCTCCACCCCTCGTGCCGTAGGCGCCTCGATCTGCCTTTCTTGTTTCCTCGGCGCGCAGCGCCCTTTTGAAATTCAAAACGAACGGCGCAGCCGCATTTCTTTTCAGGTCGGAACCAGAAACCGAATCCGAAGTGCCCCGGCCTATTCGGCAAGGTGGGGGAGGGGTGCATGCCGAGTAAATCCCCTATATTTTTTTCAA
>ERZ724523.765-NODE-765-length-18851-cov-6.094541_pt1 | contig 18851 bp, 17 predicted proteins | sample MGYA00376056_ERZ724523 | MGnify/ENA primary metagenome ERZ724523 (study PRJEB28724, sample SAMN07190888) | wastewater metagenome | isolation source: influent of sewage treatment plant in Hong Hong | place: USA: Christiansburg, Virginia | collected 2016-03-01 ... | reverse complement strand
GTGAACGAATTTCTAACTTTTATCTTTAAAAATCTGACTTCTGACCACTGACCACTGACCACTGACCTCTGACCACTGACCTCTGACTTCTGACCACTGACTTCTAACCTACTCCTAAACATTAGTATGTATAAACCCCTTCCACGGGAAAATGATCTGAAATAAATCGACCTTGAGGTTTTTCTTGATTCGTTTGAAAGGATAATGTGGTGATATTCGGTCTGATAAATATAAAATCAATTTTAATCGCCGCAGGTTTGTCCTCAATAAATCCATTGAAACTTTTTCCGTCTGACCGATCCTTTTCAATCGCGGCTTCCCTTGAATCGATCATAAAATCCTTAATTATTTCAATAGGAAATGAGCCATCTTCTGTGTTAAAATCGCCTGAAAGAAATACAGGAAATCCTGGAGCGACAAGAGCAATTTTCGACATAATCAGTCTTGCACTTTCTGTTCTAGCTTTGACACCCATGTGATCAAAATGCGTATTAAAAACGTAAAACTCTTTGTTGGATTTATCTTTAAAGCGAGCCCAGGTGCATATCCTCATGCACACAGCATCCCATCCCTTAGTCGGTTTATTGGAGGTTTCTGACAACCAAAATGTGCCTGATTCTTTTACATCTAATTTGTAAGAATTATAAAAAATAGCTGAATATTCTCCCAAAGTCATACCATTATCCCTACCCACACCAACATATTCATAGCCGGGAATAGAATCAAGGTAACTCATTTGATTCGGTAAGGCTTCCTGGACACCAAGCACATCGGGACGCTTTCGTTCGAGATATTCTTTTAAAAGTGGTTTTCTTAGATTCCAATTATTAATCCCATCATCTACAGAAGACAATCGAATATTGAATGAAGTAAGTTTTAGTGTATCAGAAGCAATCGCATTCAATGAAATTACGAAAAAAAACACCAAGGAAATTATTGATAACCTATTGATCAATTTATCTAATTTTTGATGAATTAATGTACAAAAAAAGTAATTAGTCCGATAATTATCAACACCATTCCAGTAATTCTTTTTTCATTATGCTCTATAAAATCATTATGGGCGATAAAATTACTACCCTTGAATACCAGATAAATCAACAATACAATAGAGAAAACACTGAATAAGCCGTATACTAAAGAAAGTAAAAGAACATTATTTAACCCATATGCACCGGCTGAAAGAAAGAGTGTTTCAACTTCAAGGCATGGAGATAAAAACATAAGCCCAATAAATATGAGGACCCATCTCAATTTGCTTTTTTTGTATGTTTTGACATCATCTTTAGGTGAGTGATGATGATGCGGAATATTTAGCGAGAAATAGATCAATCCAAGAACTATAAGAACTACTGGTGCTATAATATGGATATAAGATTCAAAGGTTTCAGATAATTTAAGTCCTACCATACCCAATACGATGCCTAGAGCTATAGTGCCTAGGACGTGAGCCAATGCTGATGCAAACCCGACAAGCATCAACTCCTTAACCTCCCATTTTTCTGCCTTGGCTACAGCCACCAAAGGCAACCAGTGGTTAGGTATAAGCGCATGAATGATGCTGAGAATAATAGTAGCAGTAAGTAATCCTATCATTAAATCATATTATAAAAGAAAGCAATAAACAAATAATTAACATAAATTATAGAATTATTTTTTCTATAAAATTTTTTATGTGCAATTCTAGAAAAACACCAAATATATACCAAGTAGTGACAATAAAACGAAACAATATTTTATTTTAACAACTAAATGCATTATTAAATAAATACCCTTTTGTTTCGTTATCTCAAAACAATGTTTACTTTTACATTTTATTAGAAACCTTATTGTTAGTTTTTTATCTACTTAATGTGAATACACACAATCTTATTAAGCATACCGGTTTAGCATTTACGTTTATTTTATCCTCGCTAATCCTTTCTAAACTTCTACCTAACAATTACGATCTCTCAACCAAATACAACAAGAATAACATTGCTTCATTAGGCAGTTTCGACATTAAAACACCAAACCTCAAATTTGGTTTTGTCCTTGATACATTCTCAACAGAAACAATCGAAGTGCAAGAAGGCGAATCTTTGATTACACTGCTTAATAAATATACTACAACTACCACGCAAGCATACAACATCATAGCCAGTTGTAAAAAGTCATTCAATCCAAGGATCATTCACCCTGGAATGCAACTAACGATATTAAGAAATAAGATAACAAACCAACCTGATTTTATAGCTTTTGAACCAGACGTATACAGATATGTCGTGTTTGACATGAATAATCCGGACAATATTAAGGTAGTCAACAAACCAGTCCAAACCAATACTGAGGTAGTTTCTGGTACAATGGAAGGTTCACTTTGGCAGACTATCAAGAAATACGATATGGACACTGACCTGGCCAGTCAAATGGAAGATGCCATGGAGTGCTCTATGGATTTGAGCAGAGCAGGAAAAGGAGATGTTATTAAGTTAGTTTATGAGAAAAACACTATTGAAGGCCAGGAAGTAGATGCTGGAAAGTTACTTGCAGCATATTACAAAGGTCGTCTTGGTGAAAAATATGTTTTCTTTTTTGATAATGGAAAATATAAAGGATATTTTGATCAAGATGGTCGTCCAATGAAGAAATCATATTTAGCTGCACCCTTAAAATACGCTAAAATCACTTCTAAATTTTCACTTTCCAGACTGCATCCTATATTGAATAAGGTAATCCCACATTTTGGCACTGATTATGCAGCCCCTACAGGCACTCCAATAATTGCTGTAAGTGATGGAATTATTGAGGCTATGGGTTATGGTAGTGGAAATGGAAACTTTGTGAAGATCAAACATGACAACACATATGCTACACAATATCTGCACATGAGCAGATTCCCAAGAGGTCAAAAAAGAGGTCAAAAAGTAAAACAAGGTCAAGTGATCGGATATGTTGGAAGCACAGGTCTTGCCACTGGCCCTCATGTATGTTTCAGATTTTGGAAAAATGGCCGCCAGGTCAATCCTAAATCTTGCAAATTGCCTGCACCGAATCCAATCCCGGGAGGAAATTTATCTGAGTTCAAATCTCTTAGAAATGATATGCTCAATAAACTTGCCGCTATCGGCAAACCTATACCAGGAGAAGGTGTTATCAAAAAAGGAGAAGAAGAATTGATCTTATTGAAACCGTAAAAAAGTGGTCAGTGGTCAGTAGTCAGTTGTCAGTAGTCAGTTGTCAGTTGTCAGTGGTCAGTTGTCAGTTGTCAGTTTGTTCCCTCATGAATATGGTTAAAAGAAAATGGAAAATGTTTCCATCTATGTTTACAACTTTTTGAATTATTCCATCCTTAACACCTTCTCCCCTTTTCATTAATCTTTCATAATGTCATCAACTTCGGGGTTCTGAAACAACTCCAATTTATATTTTCTTAATAATGTCAACCCTTCAGGTATTTAGTTTATCACCTCATCACCTCATCACCTGATGACCTGACCACCTTATCACTCATCACCTGACCACTCATCACCCGACCACATAATCACCTGACCACCTGATAATTTAAAACTATATTCTTATTTATTGAATGAATTTAGATTTCTTTTTCTACTTTCACCCTCAATAAATAGTTGAAATAATGATACCTGAAATAAGAAGGCAATACAATTCCCAATTTACACAAGAGAAGTATCAAAATCTTTTAAATTCTGTCAATACAGGGTTTGGCAAAGCTTCCACATTTAGGATCGCAGAAACACCAATATTCATTCCTAACGACTTAAAGGCCCAATTGATCGATGCTTGTGATCAATTATCGAATTATTTACTGACAGATGATTTTAAACTAAACAGTGCTAAATCCTTAAGTAAATTAGGCTTTGAGGTGCCAAATGAAAATAATCATACTACTTTCATTCAATATGATTTCGGCATAACGATAGACAAAAATGGCAACATTATACCCAAATTAATAGAAATGCAGGGATTTCCATCTTTGTATTGTTTTCAAAGTCTGCTTAACGATAGTTACCGCGAAAATTTTGATATACCTCCATCCTTTACGCCGTTTTTAAGTGGTTTGAATAAGCAAACTTATATCGAACACCTTAAAAAGATAATTGTCGGAAAGCATAAACCTGAAAATGTAATTTTGCTTGAAATAGAGCCGGATAAACAAAATACTGCTATAGATTTTTATGGGTGCAGCCAGTTATTAGGAATTAAAGTGTTGGATCTGAATGACCTAAAAAAAGCAGGAAGGGATCTGTATTATTTGGAAGGTGGCAAAAAAATTGCTGTACATAGAATATATAACAGAGTAATTTTCGATGAGTTGGAGCAAAGAACTGACATCACCTCAGAATTTGACTTCAGAGATGACATTGATGTGGAATGGGCTGGCCATCCAAACTGGTTTTTCAAAATCAGTAAATATACAATGCCTTATATTAAAGACAATCCTTATATACCGGATACAAGGTTCTTGAATACTATTACTTCTATTCCTGATGATCTTGAAAATTATGTTTTAAAACCACTATTCTCTTTCTCAGGTGCAGGCGTTAAGTTTCATGTTAAAAAAGAAGATATTGATGCTGTTAAAGATCCTGAAAATTGGATTTTACAAGAGAAAGTGAACTACTTTCCTGCCATTCAAACCCCTGACCCTAATGATCCTGTTAAATTTGAAATTAGAATGATGCATACATGGGCTGAGGATGATAAGTCGCCAATGTTAGTTAACAATTTGATCAGATTAAGTAAAGGTGAAATGGTCGGTGTCAAGTATAATAAAGATAAAGAATGGATCGGAGCGAGCCTAGGTCTGTTTGAGCAATAAAACCTATGTCCGAAATAAATTTTGATATTCACGTAGAAAAACTAATTCCGCAAAGACCTCCTTTTTTGCTGGTAGATAAGATCCTGAGTCATGATGAGCATATTACCGAATCTGTTTTCAGGATAGGTACTGATCATATTCTTATTGAAGATGGCGTACTTTCTGCATATGGTTTGATTGAAAATATGGCGCAGTCTGCAGCATTAAGATCTGGCTACGAGGCCTATAAAAATAACTTGAAGCCCAAAACAGGATTTATTGGTACCATCACCAATTCAAATATTTATTTACTACCTTCAGCAGGTTCCACCATCAGAACGGAAGTCCTACAAACAACTCAAATAATGAATATCATCGTAATTGAATGCAAATGTTTTCAGGATGAAATTCTGTTAGCTGACTGTTCTATGAAGATCGTATTGATGGAAGAACAACCAAATTAGATTATTGTGTCCGGAATAACAGGAAAAACATTAGAATTTAAGCACTTACAAAATATCCGCTTCAGTGAAGTAGATAGCATGGGTATAGTTTGGCATGGCCATTACATCCAATACTTGGAGGAAGCAAGAGAAATGTTTGGAAAAAATTACGGCATTGATTATCTCACAATAGCTGCTAATGGATTTAAAATTCCAATAGTTGATATTGATTGCAAATACAGACGTTCACTGAAATATGGTGATGAAATCGTAACACAAGTTAAGTTTATAGATACTATGGCAGCGAAGATTATTTTCGAATATGAGCTCTACAGAGTTTCTGATGGACAACTAGCAGCTTCAGGGCACACGACTCAGGTATTTATTGACGAAGAGGATCGTTTACAATTAAATTATCCGGAATTCTTTCTTGAATGGAAGAAAAAATGGGGACTTTAAATAAACCTTATTTAATTAAATATTGAAAACTGATATTATTCATTCATGAAAGTATATTGTAGAAGTGGCAGCATTGTAAACAGTCTTGGTTCAGACATCGACCAGCATTGGAATGGGGTACTAGATCAATCAACTACGCTCCAGCCTAAACAATTATTCAATGGATTTGATACATTTGCTTCATATCTCTCTGAGGATCAATGGAAACAATTACAAATTAATCACGGATCTAAATCCAAATGCGCATTAATAAGTATTGAATCTATCAACAAGGCTTTGGAAGGGATTGACATTGACATTACAGATTCAGTCATCATAATTGCTACAACTAAGGGAGATATTCAGGAAATTCCGCAAAGATTATCTAAAAAGAATACCTCTTTTTATCCTTATAATATTGGCATTCAGATAGATAATTATTTTAAAAGCGGAATTCCAACTGTAGTTCTGAGTAATGCTTGCATCTCAGGAAGCCAGGCTATTCAATTGGGAGCATCATATATTAAAAGTGGTAAAGTCCGGAACGCTATCATTTGTGGTGTAGATCTAATCACAGAATTTACAATGTCAGGATTTAATAGCCTAAAAGCATTGAGCGATGAAGCAGCAAGACCTTTTGATCGGGACAGAAAGGGTATATCTCTTGGTGAGGCAGCAGCTACTTTGATATTAAGTGCAGATTCGGGTGCATTTAATGATCAGGCAGATATTGAATTCGACGGCGGAATAGTTACAAATGACGCCAATCACATCAGTGGACCTTCGCGGACCGGAGAAGGCCTTTTCACAGCGTTAAGCCAACTGAGTAAGTCAATCAAGAAAAATCCTGATGCAATTTCACTTCATGGCACCGGAACTATATTTAACGATGATATGGAATCGGTGGCTTTAAACCGAATGGGTTTTGATCATATCGAATGTTTCGGATTGAAAGGCATTTATGGCCATACACTGGGAGCTACTGGAGTGATAGAATCTGTCATTTCACTTTTGGCATTGGCCCACAATATAGTCCCAGCTACTGTCAACTACTCGCATCCTGGAACTGTCGAACAACTTAACATCTTAACCAGTGATACATTAAAGCAATTAAATACGATCTTTAAATGTGCCTCTGGATTTGGTGGAGGTAATTGCGTCTTATCATTTTCCAAAATTGATATATCATGACTTTTACAAATGAAATGATAAAGATTAAAGTCATAAATACTGTCGAACTAGACTTACATGGATCTCAGGAAATCCTTATTGATGATCTGACAACAATCTATAAATCATTAGATATTTTTTATCCCAAATTTTATAAGATGAATCATCTCTGTAAACTTGGATTTGTCGGCGTCGAAGATCTATTATCGGGTCATGAAGTTTTCATCAATTCTATTCCAAAGGACCGTATTGCAACTATATTTGTGAATCATTCTTCATCAATAACTTCGGACTTTCCACATGCTAACAGTTTGGAAAAGAAAGGAGCGATTCAAAGTCCTGCAGAGTTTGTATACACCCTTCCTAATATACTCAATGGAGAGTTGGCCATCAGAAATGGCTGGTCAGGGTATAATGCATTCTATTTAAAAAGCAATTTTGATGCAGCATTTTTGAAGGAACAATTACAATTAGCTGCATTATCCCAACCTATTGATGCTTGTATATTGGGCTATGTTGAAACAAATCTGGAAGAAAATTATTATTCTTATAGACTTGAATTGGTATCATTGATCTGAGACCAAGGATGATTAATTAATTCAATTAGACAATAACTATTACCTTTGCCCTCTCAAAATCTAATAATTTATAATATAGTGATGCAGGATTTGATCTTAGAATTAAAAGAGAAATTAATTGAACAATTAAATTTAAAGCACCTCACTCCTGAGCAGATCGAGGATGATGCTATGCTTTTCGGAGCCGGTCTAGGCTTAGATTCAATCGACGCTCTTGAGATCATCGTGCTACTGGACAATGATTATGGCATCAAATTCAAAGATCAGGATGAAGCTCGTGAAGTATTTTCATCTGTAAGATCTATCGCAGAGTATATTTCTAAGACCAGAATGAATGTCCCGTCATAAGATTGTAGTTACCGGCATGGGCATTTTCACGAGTCTTGGCAAAGGCGTGGATGCTAATCATGCGAGTTTACAAAATAATAAAGGTGGCATTACAGATATTTCGATCCTCAAAACAAAGCACAGCGGCATTCTTCCTTGTGGTGAAATAAAACAAACTAATAAAGAACTCCAAGAATCAACAAAATTTAAAGCTGATTCAAAAATTCCTCGTTCAGTGCTAATTAGTATTCCGCCTATCGACGAATGTCTGAAAATGGGAGGTCTTACACATGAAAAACAAATCGATTTTTACTATGCAACTACTGTCGGAGGCATAGATATTTCAGAGGATTTACTTTTGGAAAAAAGTAATGGAAAAGAGATTAATCACAATGATTTTAAATATCATGATTGCGGAGCGAATACTGATCTGATCGCAGATTATTTCCAACTCCAAGGAAATAAATTTACGATATCTACCGCTTGTTCATCTGCAGCCAATGCCATCGGCAGAGCAGCTGAGTCGTTGAAAGAAGGTAATTGCCAGTATGCTTTAGCAGGAGGATCTGATGCACTTTGCAGATTTACACTCAATGGATTTAATTCACTAATGATTCTGGACAAGGAATTGTGTCGTCCTTTGGATGAAAGCCGTAAGGGACTCAATTTGGGTGAAGGTGCAGCTTATCTACTTCTTGAGACAGAAGAAAATGCGATTTCAAGGGGTGCTGAAATATTGGGTTTCGTCGCAGGCTACAGCAACACCAATGACTCTCATCATCAAACGGCTAGTTCAGAAGAAGGTATTGGTGCATATCTTGCTATCACACAAGCTATTGAAAATGCTGGAATAGCTCCTTCAGATATCAGCTACATCAATGCACATGGAACAGGGACTTTGAATAACGATTTATCGGAAGGCAATGCAATTGAGAGGGTATTTGAAAATGTACCAGATATTGCTTCTACTAAGTCTTTTACAGGGCATACACTGGCGGCTTCAGGTGCTATTGAAGCAGTATTTTCCCTTTTGGCAATTCTTAATCAGGAAGTTTACCCAACACTTAGATATCAGGAAAAAATTCAAAGTCATAACTTTGCTTCTTTCTCTTTGACAAAACAAAAACCAGTCAATTACGTACTTTCAAATGCCTTTGGATTCGGTGGCAACTGCTCAGCATTGATCTTCAGCAAATAATTAAATTTTGGCAATCAAATTTGTTCTTTTCAAAGATAAATTTAGCTAATCAACATTAAAAGAAAAACTATGATTCAATTCACTAAATACCATCTAACATCTAAAATTAGCCTTCTACCATTATTTAATACCGCAACTCAATTAAATATTTACAACCCTTGAATATCTATATAAAAAGTCATTTCAGCATTTCATCCTTGGTAGATGATTTTAATTACTTAGAGCATGATGTATCCTTTTCTGATTATGCTGTCATCGAACCGGATTATGAAGCTTTGCTTGATGTAAGGTCAATGCGCCGCCTCAGCAAGATCTTAAAAATGGGTGTTTTTTCAGCACTCAGGTGTCTTAAAAAGATAAATTCAAATGAATTGGACGGCATTATCACAGGGACAGGACTGGGATGTACCGCAGACACATTGGCTTTTCTTGAGAATATGATTTCCAGAGAAGAACACTTATTGACTCCTACAGCTTTTATTCAATCTACGCACAATACGCTATCAGGAACGTTGGGCATCATGCTCAAAAATCATGGATATAACATGACCTGGTCTCAGCGATATTTTTCTTTCTACAAGGCATTGGAAGATGGTATATCTCGCATCAGACAAAACAGTGGTCAACAATATCTGATCGTAGGTGCTGATGAAATGCCTGGCAAAGTCGAATCTATTATTGATGGTATGAGTGAATGCGGTGATCAAGTGTGGACGGAAGGTGCAGCATCTTTTATCATTAGCAAAAACGGACAAGTAGGTGATATACAGATAATTGATGCTTCAATTAAAAAAACTGACGGCCTAAAATTAGATAAATACAATACTCAGAATACTTTTCTAGTCAACGCCAATCCTAATTTAGAAAATAGTATTACTTCTTTATCTGGTATTAATATTTCACGTCTTCTTGGAAATATTTTTGTCAATGATGCAATCGCGTTGGCTTTTGCTTGTAAGTTATTTGTTGAAATCAAGTTCGATTTCAACTATAATCGAGTTGTTTGCTTTGGAGGTGATGCCACAAATACGTCCATCATAATTATCGAAAAGAAACAATAGATGTGGTGGTTTATACTCGGCTTTATATTACTTTTTCTGGTCTTCATGACCTATGCGGTCTTTGCTATCCGTGCCGGAATATTCATAAAAGGAATTTGTGACCATAAAGGGACCGAAGCGCTTTTTACTTTTGACGATGGCCCCCACCCTATTTATACACCACAAGTACTAGATATTCTCAGGGTAAATAATATAAAGGCAATTTTTTTCTGTATTGGTAAAAACGTTGAGAAATATCCCGAACTCACCCGTCAAATTATCGCTGAAGGACACCAAATCGGCAATCATACTTTCAACCATGATGTATCAGGGACTTTTGCCGACTCAAAGAAATATATTCTCGAGATCACCTCTACTAATGACATCATAGAAAAGGTTACAGGAATTAAGCCAATATTTTTTCGCCCCCCTTTTGGTGTTACCAATCCTTCTATAGCGAAAGCCGTCATCAAAAGTGGTATGCAATTGATGGCATGGAATCTGCGTACTTTTGATACTGTCGCAAAAGATCCTTCAGCTATTGTGAAGAAATTACAGAATTCCATCAGACCTTCTTCTATCATCCTGATGCATGACACGAATCCTCAGTGTGTGGAAGCGCTTACTTTATTTTTTCCGTTGGTTAAAACCAACGGCAATTGAACGCGAAGTTCATGCTGATTTACTATTAAAGAAAATTGTAAAGGAAAATATTCAACCCACTCCGGAGTTGGTAGTTTGCTTCTTCACCCAGGGTTTTACCCGGGGCTATTATTGTTTAACCCCTACCGGGGTTTTCAGGATTTCGATCATCTTAATTATTTCTTCACTATCAACAATTATACATCACATGCTGATCATAGCCATCATGAGAATCTGCGTTCCTTTAACCCTCTGGCTAAAACCAAAGGCTCATCTTGAAAAAATCATACCGAGATCTTGAACATCATGAGAATCTGAGTTCACACCTTCATCCATCATACAAAAATCTCAATCCGAATACCTTTCATCCTTCACCCAATTCATCTTATCCATACACTCCGCCTCCAGCGAAGGAAATCCAAAGTCCTCCACGATCCTGCCCTTGATGATGTAACAACCGCGTCCCCGATATGGCGACCTTTCCACTGCTTTAGGAAAATGTACAGTGTCAAAGAAGGCGCCCTCCTCATCTACCCACGTATAGAAATACATCATGGTCTTATTAACGGTACGGACCGGTTTGTACGCCACATAATAACCGACCATGGTCACTTTTTTGCCTGTATAAGCCGACATTTGGTCCACCTTAATATGATTGGGAATTTCATCTTCCACCAAAGAAAACGGTGAACACAGCGGAAATCCAAGCAGCTCCCATTCGTTGAAGGCCTGCGCATGTTGTAGATTGGGCATAGGTGGCAATGTGTGTGGCACGTGCTCTGATTCGAATAGGCAGGTTAAGCCTACGGATTGTTGCTGGACAGGGTTATAGACCGCATATTTATCCCACATCAACTCAAAATTATTCATGCCGGTAAACCTGAATGCGCCGATCTTAATCAGCAGATCCAATTGTTTACTTTCTATTTTCACCCGGTTGACAAAGTCCTCCAGACTGTGATAATCACCTTCCAATTCTCTTTGAAAGACAATATCCTGAATGACCTTATGTTGCAATTCTTTGATCAGGCCCAGACCAATATACACATCAATACCATGGACACAGGTGAGGCTATTACTCATATTGACACATGGAGGATGCACCGTGGCGCCACTCATACGCGCTTCATGTACGTATAGCTCCGTCGTATAAAATCCACCAAAGTTATTGATGACGGCCACCATGAATTCTATGGGATAATAAGTCTTGAGATACAGACTCTGAAAAGATTCCACCGCATAGCTCGCCGAGTGTGCCTTACAAAAGGAATATCCGCTGAAACTCTCGATCTGTCGCCACACTTCTTCCGCCAATTCCCTGCTGTAGCCACGCTCTGAACAATTTTTAAAATACTTGTCCATCAGCTTGTAAAAAGTATCGGAGTCCTTCTTTTTGCCTGTCATAATGCGTCGCAGCACGTCCGATTCGTCCAGTCCCAATCCGGCGAAATAATGCACGATCTTCATTACATCTTCCTGATAGACCATAACGCCAAAGGTCTCGCTCAGATGCTTTTCGAATACCGGATGCAAGTAGACGATCTTGTCCACATTGTGCGATCGCTGGATATACTCCCGCATCATGCCAGACTTGGCCACGCCCGGACGGATGATGGAGCTGGCAGCCACGAGATGGATATAATTGTCACATTTTAACTTACTTATGAGGCCGCGCATGGCAGGCGATTCTATATAAAAACAACCGATACACCTGCCCGAACGCAACTTATCCCGAACACCTTCATCGATTTTAATCCTTTCGATGTCGTGTACATCTACGAGCCTGTTTTGATTACGACCAATGATGTCTATGGCCTCCTTGATGTGTCCAAGTCCTCGTTGACTCAGTATATCGTACTTATGCAGGTGTAAGTCTTCAGCACCATACATATCGAAGTGCGTCACATGAAAACCCTTCGGCATTAGTTTCAGAGCAGTATGTTCGTACAGCGGTTTTTCACTGATTAGGATGCCTCCCGCATGAATAGAAAGGTAATTCGGAAAACCTTCCATCATCTTTCCATACTTGAATATATGTGCTGCGAAGGGATGATGTTTGTCAGAAGCGAAAGGTTCATCCACGATGAGGTCGATTTCTTTGGCGGGCAGTCCGACCACTTTACCAAGTTCACGGATGATGGACTTGCCTTTGAAAGTGTTGTAGGTAGCCAGCAGTGCGGTATGTTCCCGGCCATATCTTTTAAAAATATAATCTGTCACATCGTCCCGTTCATCCCAGGAGAAGTCGATGTCGAAATCCGGCGGGGAGGTCCTGTGTGGGTTGATAAATCTTTCAAAATACAGATCGAGTTCGAGGGGATCCACATCCGTGATGCCCATGCAGTATGCCACGATAGAATTGGCGCCACTACCCCGCCCTACATGAAAGTAACCTGCTGAACGGGCATATTTTATGATGTCCCAGGTGATGAGAAAATAGGCGCAAAAGCCGAGTTCGAGGATGACCTTTAGTTCGGAATTTACTCTTTGTACAGCCTTGGCATTGTTGTGATACCTTCTGGACAAGCCACTCTTTGCGAGTTTAGTGAGCAATACCTGATCATCGGCTTCTGAAGCAGTAAATGCCTTACGATTATTGTCGTTGTGGGCGAGCATCGTGATGGAACAGTCATCTATGATGGCCTCTGTATTGGCAATGATGGCAGGAAAATTTTCAAAAGCCTTTCTGACGGCTGCTTCTGTCATGGGCACTTCCGTCTTCGGCGCATGATCCCTCTTTTCAAGTTTGGTGAGCAGAATGTTGAGATCGATGCAGCGCAGCAGTTTATGTACTTTCCAACCGTCTTCATCCGCAAAAGTAAGAGGTGCAAAAGCCACGAGCCTGTCCATATGCTTTCGAAGGTGCGAAGCGTATAATGTATTCACTTCCTCCGGGCGTATGCCGTAAAACTCGTCTGAACGGAAGGTGGTGATCTCTTTCGGGAAGGTCCTGTATATAAAATAAGTATCGGGGATCTCAGGAGCACATGCCGGCAGTTCAATATCATCGATGGAAACTTCTGACAGCAGGCGACAGAGGCCCGCCCAGCCATTCACATTTCTTGCGATACCGATGTACAGCAATTTGTTATCCCGACGAAACTCTATACCCAGAATCGGTTTGACACCATTTTTCTCACATGCCTGAATAAACTGAAAGGCGCACGAAGTATTGTTGATATCCGTCATGGCCATGGCTTTAATACCTTGACTCACAGCGATATCAGCGAGTTTCTCCGGGGATAGGGTTCCATACCGAAGACTAAACCATGAATGTGCATTCAGAAACATGGTACAAATATGACGATTATTTCGTCAAATTAGACGATTTATTCGTCATTATTTTAAAAAGACGAGAAGTACACCAGTGATAAGTGCAGCAGTTGACTAGTGATGAGTGCACCAGTTTGAACAGAATAATCTTTTTACGTAAAAAGCTAAAGACCAAAGCGCAGCGACCTAAATACAAAGTACACCAGATTGCACTGGATAGTCTTTCTTACCTGACAAGCTAAAGAATAAAATAACAGAAATATGTTAATAAAAGAATTTGCCCTGCAGGGACAGGTCGCGACGTGTCCTTACAGTGCAAATTCTTTTATCTTGGAAACTCTTGTTCTTAATATTGCTCATCATTAAAGTACTACCTAATGCGCCAGAGCAAAGCGCAGGGATCTAATTAAAAATTGCACCAGTAGCGAGTGCCCCAATTTCCACTGAATAATTTTTTTTACGTAAAAACCTAAAGACCAAATTAACAGAAATATGTTGATAAAATTAGTTTCACTGTAAGGACAGGTCGCGACCTATCCCTACAGTGAAACTAATTTTATCTCGGGAACCCGTGTTCTTTTTTACATAAAAGGCAAATGGACCAACGCGCTATTAAAGCCCAAGGCGCAACGACCAAAGCAGTAAGTGAACTAGTGACAAATACACCAGTTTCCAATAATTAATCTTTTTTACGTAAAAAGCTAAAGACCAAAGCGCAGCGACCCAAAGCCTAAAGCGCAGCGACCTAAAGACCAAAGCACAGCGAACTAAAGTCAAAAGCGAAGCGAACTAAAAATAAAGTGCAACAGTTAACCAGTGGTGAGTGGAACAGTTAACCAGTGGTGAGTGCTCCAGTTTCCACTGAATAATCTTCTTTAAGTAACGAGCTAATACTCTAAATTGCTAATGCGCTAACACGCCAGCGCGCTACTTCTCCTCTACTTTCGCAAGATCCATCTTACAGACAGGGCAGATACCCATCACCTCATATGTTTTGCCTTTTTCACAATCCATAGGACATTGATAGACTACTTTTTCTGCAACTTCCATAGAAGTCGTGTCAGTAGTAGTTGTAGTAGTAACTTCTACTTGTTCCGTGGTTTCTGTTTTTGTTTCTTTAGGACCGCAAGCCGTAAATGTGCCGATAAAAAGTCCCAGGGTAATAATTAAAATTGATTTAGACATTTGAATTGATTTAAGTTAAATGAAAGAAATTCCCACAAATATAACAATCTAAGGATGAAAAGGAGATATTATTGGGAATTGTAGTTTAGTAAGAATTATTATAATCTGTATGATTCATATTGCATTCAAAGTAAGATAGGGCTTTGAGTAAATCGCTGACTAGAATATAGATAATGAACTGAAAATTGATATACTATGCTGTTAGTGAAAATGTAAATGTTCCGAATATGTTTCTGCGCTGAATATAAATCAAAAAAGGGTTCCGAAGCCCAAGCCTCAAAACCCTTTCAAATTCCAGTGGAGAATACCGGGCTCGAACCGACGACCTCTTGCCTGCCAGGCAGTACACGATACTTATTATTATTTTGTATTATATGTTTTTACTAGCCATAGTGTTAACTTTGAGTCCACCTAAATTGTAGTTGTTTATTGATATTTAGATTTATTTACTCATTTTGTATGCAAATAGTATGCAAATTGTATGCAAAGGCTTATCTTTGGTAAGAACTAGATAACGATGACGAACAACTACAGTATTACTATATTCCTGGACAAAAGAAGAAAGAAAATCGATGGCAGCTACCCTGTAAAACTTCGTGTGTTTACTCAACACCCAAGGATACAAAAATTATATCCAACTGCATTCAATCTAACAGAAATCGAATTTGAAAGGACTTGGAATGCCACCCGGCCACGAAGCGAGGACAAGATCACTAAGATGGAGATGCAAGCACTTCTCTCCGGAGCCGAGAATATTGCTAAGAACATGCCACATTTCAGCTTTGAGATATTTGAGAAAAAACTATCAATGAGAAAGGGAGATGAGATTAATTTGGCATACTTATATCAGGAGGCTATAGACAAAAGAATGAAACGTGGAGAGATTGGATCAGCTGGCAACTATTTATATGCAAAAAGGTCTCTTGAAATTTTCCAAAATAAAAACAAAAGCCTTCCCTTTTCAAAGCTATCCCTCATAGATATCAACAAAGACTGGCTTGATGATTTCGACCACTTTATGATTAAGGAAGGTAAAAGTCCAACTACTGTCTCAATGTATATCAGAACATTTAGAACAATATACAATGAGGCAATTTCGGCAGGAACCATTCAAAGAGAATTATATCCATTTGGTAAGGGTAAATACCAGCCGCCATCGGCAAGGAAAGTGAAAAAGGCCCTCACTAGAGAAGAAGTTAAAAAGCTATTTATGTCTCAACCTGGAACACCTGAGCAAACCAAAGCAAAGGACTTTTGGTTTTTCTCTTATGCTTTGAATGGGATGAATTTTAAAGATATAGCAAATCTTAAGCATAAGGATATTCAAAATGACAAAATTGAATTTTTTAGAGCTAAAACAATACAAACATCTAAAACAAACCTAAAGCCAATCACTGTCTTTATGAATGATTATACAAAAGATGTCATTACAAAGTACAGTCAGACCAATGGAAAGTCGGATGGATTTATCTTTGATATCATAAAGCCAGGGCAAGACCCAATTGCAACGAACTCCTCTATAAAGAATTTTATTAAATTTGTCAACCAGCATATAAAAAAGTTGTGTCTAGCAAATGATATTACTACAGAAGTATCTACATATTGGGCTAGACATACCTTCGCTACTTTAGCAGTTAGAAACGGTGCATCATTAGAGTTTATTCAGGAAAGCTTAGGACATGGTGATCTCAAAACCACTCAAGGCTATTTTGCTGGATTTGATAATGAAGCTAAAAAAGAATTTGCAGGTAAAATTATGGATTTTTAATAGAATTGATTTACAATCTAAATTTGCTTACAATGTCGCATAATAAAGAAATTAAAGAATGGGTTCTAGATGATATAATTCATAATTACAATTTTGTCAAAAATCAAAAGGTTGACTTAATTGAGTTTGATGAGTTTATGTCAATACTTAAGCAAAACATTCAATTTTTTGATGAAAATTACCTCAATCATGAAATCATTGAAAGTTATTATGACTTTGGACATTTTGATATAAGAACAGAAGCCTTGATACTACGTACCCTTTGGAAGGTATTGTCCAACAATTATAATGAAATTAAGTATGGAGATGAGAAATTTAAATCTGTAAGGATAATTGAAAGAAAACAGGCACAAAGAAATAATGAACTATATCCATTAGGTCGCGACCCATATAATCCTATGTATTCGCAATTCCCATATGATTTTTACATCGGGAGGTATCTACCACAACTTGAAACAACCATTGAAAAAATAAATTGGCTTTCTGAGCGTATAGTTCAGTTTTCATTACATGCAGCCAATGAAGGTGCCGAAAGAAGACCATACACTTTACTAAAAACTCAATGCGAAGTAAAATTAGAGCAATTACGGGAAGAAAGAAAGATGGAGATTCTATATGACTCGAACATTCATCATAATCAGGAGAAGCCTGTAGCAAGAAAACAATCTAAAATAACTGCTAAATTTTATGCTCTTCATTGTTGGTGTTTGATAAAAGATTCTCAGATCCCGCCCTTTGAATTTAATGGAGAAACAGATACATTTCCCATGAATGAATTAATGAGCTTTTGTAAGAGGAATTATCCGAAAGAAATATCAGCCCAACGCTTTTATCAGGAATTCAAGAAAATTGACATTACTAACAAAGGTTTAATTCTCAATAATTTTGGGTCAGACTTCAGATCCAAAATTCTCGCTATAGATAAAAATACTAAAAAAATGGCTTCTTTTCTTCGCATTTACTTCAAATAAAATTTTAATAGATTAAAAATCAGTAACATAACTACAACTTTTATAGTTATGTTTTACACCCATATTGATGGATATATCTTGCATCCAAAATAATAGATATGTTCAATAATGTAATTTTATCAACTAAAAACGTAGATCTGGTAGCGGATGATATCGCTGAGAAAGTTGCTTCAAAGCTTTCGGTTTTATTCTTCAACAATCCTCAGGTTCTTAAAAAAGATGAAGAGTTTCTCACTATTGATGAAGCTGCAAAGCTCTTAACCTTGAGCAAGCAAACCATCTATGGACTTGTAAGTAAGTCAACCATACCCCATTTAAAAAAAGGTAAGAGATTATACTTCTTAAAGAAGGATTTGATTACTTGGATCTTGCAAGGGAAACGAAAAACCAAAGCAGAGTTAGACGCTAATATTCATAATATAATTAATAAAAAACAAAAAGACTAAACCATGAATGAACATGATTTAGCCTATGATTCTTTTGGCGAGGATCAAGGCAAAGATAGACAAAATATTCCTGATATAATAAATTTGGCTCCTCATTTTGATGAACTCGACAATCTGAACTCATGCGATGATAAGCTTAACAATCATGAAATTATCATTAATCACATTGACCAACTTTTAGGTAAGGGTGAAAAAATCTCACATAAAAAGATTTTAGACCAACTTCTATCAGAGATTGAGCCGGTAGATTTCGAAACTTTAGCATTTCCAGAGAAAGAAATTTTGATTAAGGAACTGGATGATTTGGGAACTTTACCAGCGATTCAGGATGATAGCTTAATCAAAGATTACGGAATGGAAGAGAAACGAGATCTGAGTAAGTCCCTAAAGTACAAATTGAGTAAGCTAAAACTTAATATGAAGCATTTTCTAATAATTTCCATTCAAATTGTAGTAAATGTTGCACAAAAGAACCGTTGGGGGCTCTGTAAAAATGAAGCTTTTATTTATATGTTCAATGGTGCGTATTGGTCAGAACTTGGGAAAGAAAGATTCCAAAAGTTTTTAGGCG
>ERZ724523.754-NODE-754-length-18928-cov-7.486091_pt1 | contig 18928 bp, 21 predicted proteins | sample MGYA00376056_ERZ724523 | MGnify/ENA primary metagenome ERZ724523 (study PRJEB28724, sample SAMN07190888) | wastewater metagenome | isolation source: influent of sewage treatment plant in Hong Hong | place: USA: Christiansburg, Virginia | collected 2016-03-01 ... | reverse complement strand
GTGGATGCGAACCGCCGCACTATTCCCCCAACGCTTAAATTCACTTTGCATATAAAATCCTCACACACGGCTGTAGCAACACATGTATCTACATTATTCCTCACTCGGTAATGTGTCAACATATGTATCTACGTAAATAGTGAATTTCTACTCATAAGAGCACCATAAATGCCTGCCTGAGAACATCTGGCCTCACCATCCAGGTAGGGCGGTTCATGATCGGGTTCAGGGTGGCCAAGCAGCAATTGCACCACCACGATCTGGCCGATCTTAGCCAGCACCTTGGCGGCCTGAGTGGTTGGATCTGCCCCTTGATACCCACCTTCCGGTGAGCCAGGCCCTACGCCAACGTGGGCGCTGCTGGTCAATGTCCCTGGTAATTCACCACAGGCAAGACCGTCTAGTGTTCCAGCTCGCGGTAAACCTTAATAGACTCGCTCGACACCCTTTGCGCATAAGTTCTTTTGTTTGTTTGTAAGTTTGTTCGTTTGTTTGTACTAATGTTTACCCTATACGCCTCGGAACACATTTTTGGAGATTTGCCATGCGGACACCCGAGATCAGCGATGAAGTCATCATCGAAGCTGGAAATAGACTGCTAAAAGCCGACACTACGATCTCTGGGTTCAAGCTTGCTCGTGAGTGCAAGGGGGGCAATCCCACACGTTTGATGAAGGTGTGGACGGATTTTTTGAAGACACAGGTGCTTGCCGGGGACGAGAGTAAGTTGCCCCTGCCCCTCCACGTTGAGGTGGAGTTGGAGAAAAAGACCGCTGACATCTCTAAGTTTCTGATTGATACCGTCACAGAACTTCACCATCAGGCCATAGTGAGCGCCGATCTTCGGGTGAGCGAAGAGCAAGCAAAGGCCCAGCGATACAGAGAGGAATTGCTCGGTGATCTGGAAGAGGCCTCAAACATCAATGAGCAGGTCACCAATGATTTGCGCGAGGCTCAGGTGACCATCACTGGCCTGAACGATGACCTCAAATCTGCCAACGCCCAGCGCGAGCAACTAGCGATCGAGGTGGCGCAGCTGCGGGAGCGGCTCAGCGCCGTTGAACAGGCAGAGCAAAAGTGCATTGAGGACAACAAGGAACTCGCTATTCAAGTTGCTGAGATCAACAAGGTGAAGGGCCAGCTGCATGATGAGCTGGTGCAACTGCGCGAGCGTCTGACCGGCACTGAGGAAGCAATGAAGAACGCCGCTGCGGCCCATGCCAAGGCAATCTCCGAGTCTACCGAGGACAAACAGGCGGTTCTCACTCAGCTTGATGAGGTCAAGCGTGAGAGAGACACACTCCATGAAGAGTTGGTGCAACAGCGTGAACGCCGTGCCACTGCCGAGTCTGCCCTCCAGGCGGCCAATGAGGCTCTTACCAAGGCTAACTCTGCGTCCCTGGAGGAGATTGGCGGGTTACGCCAGCAGATCGACGAGCTCACTCACTCCCGTGAGGAGTTGATCCAGCGACAGGGCCGGGATAGCGAGAAGCTGACTGCTCAAGAGCAGGCCCTCGCAAGCGCCAAAGAAGATTGCGAGATTAGCCTCCAGGAGGCCGTCAAAGCGCAGGAAGAGGCGACTCAAGCCCGTGTCGAGGTTGCACGGTTGGAAGGTCACCTGACGAGTTTGACGAAGCAGAACGTGGACTTGATTGCGGCGTTGTCGGGGAAAGCACCACATTCCTCGTGATTGTGCAGGTCGCTTGGTTCAGCTTGCGACCACTGTCGATAAGGCCCCGTTAATTTGGGGCCCTGCACCTACAGCCCTTACTCCAATCGGCTGACCTCCCCGACCGCATTGATAATAAGCCGCTTTGCCTTCATCACCTCTAATCCCGCTTCGTGCTGCCCGACAGCATGGGTGGACGCGGAATGGGCAGAGCCGGTATCCACGATCGGGATCTCCTGCATGTTGCTCTTCACCAGGAAGCGAGAAATATCGAGGATGGTCGGATAGACCCCTCTCGGGTTCATGAACTCGTTAGCCAACACTTTCAGCTCATCGGGCTTTGGTTTGACCCGGACAGCTGCCATATAGAGCCCCAGCGCGTGGCAGGCAGCCTGCTTGCTGAACTCGTCGTCCCGAAGACAGCCCTTGATCGCCGTGAAGGTGTCAGGCTTGGCCATCAGCACGGCAATGGTCTCGTCTCGCGGCAGCGTTGGGAGTAGATCCGGTACCAGCAGGGCCTCACCCAGCATGTCGAGCGTGCCGCGAAACATGCCGCGTTCCTCCATGGCGAGGATCGCCTGGCTCATGCTCTGGAGGCGGGGATTGTGCGCTACACCCAGGTTTGACAGCAAAAAGTCACCCTCCGCCTGCAATACCGACACCACCTCGTCACTGCTGGCCGTCATCGCGTAGATCTCGGTGACCATCAATGGCGTATATTGCTGCCAGATGTCAGACCCATTGGTGTTGGCCAGAGCCGATATGCTGGCGCTGGCAGCCAACAGGGCGATCATTGTTTTACGCATACCCATTCCTTTCCTTCCGATTCAACCCTGGTGAACTGCAACTGTGTGCCGGGCGCATAATCCGCGACCGAACTCTCGGTCACCGATTCAATGGCCCCTGATTCTCCTCCAAGGACATCTGCGATGGCGGTATGACCCGTCACCGTGTCCCCCTTCGAGAGCCAGCTCAGCTCCAACAGCTGCTTCGTGTTCTCCAGATCTTGGCCCTGCTTGATCTCTTCACAGAGCAGGTCTTTTACTTCAAGCGGTACCGAGTCAGCCATCAGCAAACCGAGCATCCACAGGAAACTAATAGTCATAGGTGCGAAGGCCCCGCATCGTCTTAAAGCTGCGCTGACTGGCGCTGGCCGCCTGTATCTGTGCAATAGGCGGCGTAAAGCCCGGAGGCACATCGCAGAAGTGGCCCGCTTTGAAGTCCAGGTAACTGCTCTGAGCTTCACCCCGGCGGCGCTTGCCGTTGATGAGTTCCGCAACCGAGCCCCAGCCGGATTTGTCGTCGTAGACACTGTCGCGGTAGATAAACACAATCCGATCTGCATCTTGCTCGATGGCACCTGACTCACGCAGATCGGAGAGCATGGGCCGCTTGTCGTCGCGCATCTCCAGATTGCGGTTTAGCTGGCACAGCAGCAGCACGGGGATCCCGAGTTCCCTGGCCAGCATTTTGTAAGCGCGGGTCATATCCCCTACCGCCTCGACCCGTGAGGTACCAATCGTCTTGTGCAGCCCAACGTGGTCAATGGTGAGGAGCCCCAGATTACTCACCTCTTCGGCGAACTGGCGAACGGAGCTGCACACATCCACATGGGTCGCATTCGTGACCTCTTGCAGGTAGATCGGGAGATCCTGGTACTCCTCGGCTGAGCGCCGGAGCTTGTCCATAATGGACTCCAGGCTGAGCAGATCCGGGTTGTCGAACACATCGACCGGCAATTGCGACGTATCGGAGAGCAGGCGTTCACCGATCTGCTGATGGCTCATTTCGAGCGACACGATGAGTGAGGCGCACCCGACCGACTGGGCGATGTGCTTGTTGATCTTGAGCGCCAGCTCCGTCTTGCCCATACCTGGGCGGGCGGCAATCACAACCAGATCCCCACCCTTGAGTCGTCCGAAGGCCTCATCAATGCCAGCGCACCCCGTCACATAGCCCTCTACCTGGCCACTGGCCGCCAGTCGTTCTGCGTCCTCCAGTAACCCCTCCATCACGGTGCCGATCCGCAGAGGAGCCTGGCGGCCCTGCGTCACACGGCCAATTGTGCTGGCGACTTTTTGCAAGCGCAGCAGGACATCGGCGCAATCCGTGGCCGTGTTCAGGTTGGCGAGCACGTTCTTCATGGCCTGAACCGACCGTTGGCACTCGTGGTAATCCGCGAGCTTCTTGGCAAAGGCGAGGAGGTTGCCGTCATCTTCCTGTAGCGGCAGTTCAGCCACCAGCCAGTCCGCGAGCTCGTGATGCCCCATGTCGCGGAAATAGGCGGCTACCGTGTCTTGCGTGACCGGGGTTTCGTGGTCCACCAAGAACTCGATAGCCACCCGCACCGACCGGTATTCATCGCAAAACGCCTCCACAGGGACGCTAAGGACGGCCTCCCGCGCCTTGACGGTGAACTTGCTCAACACCATCCCAAGGAGCGCAGATTGGAATGATCGAATACTAGCCTGGACCACGAATCCGCCTTATACTTTACCTGTGCGTGTCCTGTCAGGATAGTTCAACGCATTTACCAAACCAAGGGAAAGAAGATGGAAAATTCGAAAAAAACTGTAAAAGGACAAGACGGCAGTGCCAAAACTGAGCTGTCGTTCCTGTTCTTGATGTTCATGTTGCTGGCGGTTGGCTTCGCCTTTGCGCTCACCAACACGCAGTACAGCGTCATGATGGCCTCGTTGATCGTGGTGGCGGGCACCGTGTTGCTGTACCGCAAACAACGGGTGCAAAAAGCCTGGGTTGGGGCACTCACCGCTCTCACCAGCAAGGAGTGATGCCTTGCGGATCCCATATAGCGTCAGGGGAAGAAGCGTCACTGCTTCCCCCCTTCTATTTGCACTGGTCGCGTTTGGGATGATGGTCTGGTTGGTCCATGTATGGGCCATCACCCTCGACTATCTCTCCACCGGCGCGGCCCCTTCCTTCGTCCTCCACATGACCTTCACCGCGCTTACCGTGTGGATCTCGCTCGCACTGATGCTAAAGCGCGAAGTCGCCATTGGGCCCAACCAGCAGATCACCGTCGATGACCGGCTCTTTGGCCTGCTCATAAAGCGTCGCCGCCTCCAGGTACAGCCAGACCAAACCATCAAGGCCGACCTGTTTGCGCAATCCTGGTACCTGTTCGTGGTCGCGGGCCCTGATCAATCACTCCAACTCATCACCTACGTGCGGGTTGATTCCATGATGGCCATGGATCTTGTCGTCCTGTTCGAACACCTCGGCACCCCGGAAAAGGAGCTAGTCACTTGCTAATGCGATCCCTGCTGGCGCTGAGCTTTGTCGCTCTTCTCGCCCCCCTGCACGCCTCCTCCTCGTCCGTGGAGGACTCTGAACTCAATGCTCTCTCCGCCCGGCTCAGGGCTCGCAACCTGCAAGTGGACCGGCTCCAGCGGGTCAGCCCACATCTGGTGGAAGTGACGATCAAGGGGGAAACGGTCTATGCCACGCCCGACGGCAACATCATGCTGTTTGGCCAAGCCATCTCCTTTGACCAGAACGAGAGGCCGACCAACCTCACCACCGCCGCCCTCTGGAACAAGGTGCTGGAACTGGTGAACAACGGCAGTACCATCAAGTACAAGGCGGACAACGAGAAAGCCACCTTGGTCGTGTTTACCGATTACACCTGCGGGTATTGCGGCAAGTTTCATGCGAGCGTGCCCGAGCTGAACAAGCAGGGGATCTCCATCGCCTACCTCGCGTTCCCGCGCTCAGGGCCGAACTCCCCCTCCTACGAGACCATGCGATCGGTCTGGTGCGCGGATAATCCGCAAGAGGCCCTGACCAACGCCTTCAATGGAGCGCAGATCGCCGCTCAACGCTGTGCCCGTGCCGACGCGGTCGATCAGGGGTGGGAGTTGTCTCAAAAACTGGGGATGCAGGGCACACCCAGCATGATGCTGCCAGGCGGGCATGTGGTGACCGGGTACCATTCCGTGGAGGACATTATGAAACTGCTCGATGTAGCGTCCTGATCCTCCGTAGCAGCTGCATCTGGAAGGGGTCTGCGGGCCCCTTTGCTATTTCCTTCCCCTGCCTTCCCCTCCACTTCCACCGCCTGCCTCCTCAACTGGGAGCTCTTCCTGATGTCCGGCGAGGACAGCGACCGCGGCTGATCGTGCTCAATCCCGACCCAGGTGGCGATACTTCTGACATTTGCACCGTTTTCGCTTGCCATGATAAATGCCCTAAACTATCCTGTCGGCATAGCACATACATTTATCAAAGGTTGCCATGATGCTCACTGATGCCGATCTGTCCGCGATGACCGCTCAATATCAAGGGAACACCATTTCCGCCATTCAGGCTAAACCAGAGTCCCTCACCAGCCTGGAACACCTGATCGTCGACATGGGGTTCGAGCCTGGTGATTACCTGGTACTGATGCGTCGCAACATCAACCATGAGCTCGTGGTCATGCTCGACCCCTCGCCCGCTGCCTACATGAAGGCGCTCAACAAAACCTCCCTGCATGTGGGTGGCAAGCTGATCTACTTTGGGGATGACTTCACGTACCACGGTAATGACCTGGGCTATGACCACACACCCGACCCCTCGGTGGAACACAGTATCGAGAACGTGGCCGGTGTCGCACTCGGGTTATATCGCGTCAACGAAAAAGGCGTCAGCGAAAGTACCCCCTATACCTATCTCTTCGTGGACCGCCAGCAGCTCATGGCCGGACTGGAGTATCAGGAGCAGGAGTGTTTCAACGGGGTAGTACAGGACGACAAGACCGTGCGCGGGCTGATGATCAACATTGCTATCCGGTCGATGATGAAATGGCAGATCAACTCCTCCTTCCGGTTCCCGGTCAATTTCGACCGCTATTTCCAGCTGGTCGAACTGCATCACAAGCTGGTTGAACAGTGTCAGCAGGAATTTCGGCGCGAGGCCTCCGTCATGGCCAGCTCGATGCGCCATTTCCGCAGTGTGAAGGCCATACCGTCCGTGGTGGACTCGCTAGTGCCGCTGCCCGGTCGTCACGCAAACGCGGTACCGCTCATCCGGCTGTTTGACAAACCCAAGACGCAGACCACCTTCAACTTTGAAGATTTCGGGATTTGATATTTGCCTCTTGTTATCCCGTGGGGATAGTGTAATATGATTATCAGATAACAAAGAGAGACACCATCATGACCGCAACCAACCAAGACCTTCGCGCCGCCATCAAGCCCGGCTATGACAGCGAATGGGGTAAGCCCAACTTCCTGGACAGCCATGGTCAACCGGTTGCGGGCATCTATGCCGATGTCGAGAATGAGGACTACCACGCCATCCCGGCGCTCTCCTCCTCCAAGCTGAAAAAGTTCAGCCAGTCGCCTGCGCTCTACTACCGCGAGTATGTGTCTAAGCTCAAACGCGCCAAGGCGGCCTCTACCGCCAACGCCTTTACCGCAGGCTCCGTCACCCACGGGCTGGTGCTGGAACCCGAGCGTTGTGATGATCTGTTCTGGTATCACCTCAACCCCATTGATTTCCCCCACTCCCTGCACACGGCATCGCAGCTCAAAGAGGAGCTGGAGCGCCAAGGTATCAAGCCCAAGGGCACCGTGAAGGCCAACTATATCGACCAGCTGTTGGCGCACGACCCGGCCTATGCCGACAAAATTTTCGATGTGCAGGCCCGCAACCATCTGCTGGCCCGCTTCCGCGACACCAAACAGCCGTGGGCGACCGCCAGCAAGGCCATCTACCCGGAGGCGCTGCTGTCCCTCGCGGACTATCAGGCCTACTACAAGAAGCTCAACACCCTTCCGGTGAGCGATGATTTGGACGAGATGGCGGCACAACTGCTGGCGGTGAGCCCCACCCTGATGACGCACACCAACATAGACAAGCTGCATGAGACGAAGGTATTTGAGCTCAAGGCGTGCGAAGACTATATGAGGGAGTACGTGCTTGACCCCATCACCTATGGGGACGCACACCGCGCCCGCCACACGGTACGCAGCCATGTCAGGGCCAATTCCCTGCTGCAAGACGGGATCGCTGAGTTAACGATGATTGCCCAGGACACTGAGACGGGTCTGTGGATCAAGGCCAAATTCGACTGGCTGCGCTATGACCTGATTTCGGTCGATCTCAAGACCACGCGCGACACTCACCCCGACCGGTTCATGTACCAGTGTCGCGATCTGGGGTACGACTTGCAGGATGCGTTTTATTGCCATGTGGCAAAGCTGCTTGGGTTCCCAATCCAGAGCTTCACGTTCGTCACTGTCGAGTTCGCCGACATGGATAACTGTGAGGTGTTTGAGTTCTCCGAGCGCGTGCGCTCCCGTGCCATGAACAATCGCCGCCGCCTGATGCAAGAGTTGCAATACTGCCAGGCCAGAAACCAGTGGTACGGCTACAATCCTAACCAATCGACAATGGTGCTCGACTGGTAACACCTGTTAATCATGGTGGATTTGCCCCAAGTAATTGGGGCTTTTTTTTGGTCTGTCTCGGTGTCCTTCGGAGACATCATCAAGGGAGGCAGTAGGAAGCTCCAAAAGAAAAGTCCTCACGGCATTGCTACGGTGAGGACAAAAGGTGGACCATGGAAATCGTTGGTGGGGTTATGCCCGCATCTCAGTGAACCAATCGCGCTCCCACTCCTTTAATTTGACGAAGGGTTTGGGTTCCTGCTTACGCCAAACTTGATCGGCCCCTGAATATTTGTAACCACACAACTTTAATCTGGTGGTGATCAGTTTGCGCATGTCCGGGGAGGTGTTGGTCCAGTCGATGGGATGGAAGCTGATCGGCCCAGCCGTGCTCAGCGCCAGCTTCATCGTGCCGAACAACATGGTGTCGAGGGTTGTTATCCGATCTGACAGCAGCGCGTTCTCGACGGCCTCCAATGCCTCAGCCACAATCCGCGCCTTTACCTCGTCGCGTTTACTCGCCTCAGCCTTCGCCTCAGCTGTATTCTTCCTCACCATTGCGCCCCTCCTTGCCCTTGCCGCGCCGAAACTGCGTGAATCGGACCTTATGCGTTCTGAAAAACAGATCGAGGTGCCATTTCAATCGCCGCCGTGCGGACCGTAAACGAGCATCCTCATGTTGACCCTGCGCCTCCCGAATGTCCTCCAATGACTCCAAGATGTGCTGCCTCAATGACGTTGCATCGCAGCAGCAAATTTGCAATTCCGAGTTCCAGGATGGGCAATTCGTAGGGGAGCTATGCAAGGCCATTGCACTTGCCTTAATAATCACTTATATCAATCCCATCAGCACAGTAACAGGCATTTATTGCACTGTCCATATAGCCCATTTTCTCACAGACCGAACCCGCCTTCTGGCGGGCCGATCCCAGTTTGAGGCACTAGGCTGCCATGACTGCGTCAACCGTCACTGGGCGCTCGGCATAATAGGCCACACCAGTCAGACGACGAGTGATCACATCCACGCCGATCACGTTCAGGGCCTTGGGCGTCACCTGCCGCGAAGCCAGATAATGCACAAGCTGCAACATCGAACACTTGATCATCAGTGGATCTATGTCCTCAAGGGTCAATTCCGAGTCGGCCAAGGCATCGGGGCCGTGCTTCTGCAACATCCCTTCCATCCACAAAATCGCGTTGATTGATGTCCCGCAGCAAGGCTCGTAGAAGGTATTCCCCTCTTCGCCCCCGATTAACGCTTGCAGCAGGTCCGAAACGTCCGTGGGGGTCGGGTAGAAGCTGGTGCCCTTTTGATGGAAGCCTGCTTCGCTGAGTACATACCCCAGCACATCGCTTACCGGGTCGGCGTGCATCGCCGCACTCAGGGACTTCGAAAGCGCAATGGCCGTCTCTTCGAGGTCGCCTGGTATCACGTTCTTGCAGGGATAGAGTCCGGTTTGGTGGAATGCCCATTCGTCGATGAAGGCGGTGAGGAATTGACTGACACCCATGCGGTAGCGCGTGGATTCGATGAGGTTCATGGCTTGATTGAGATGAGCTTTTGCGGCTGGATTCATTAAAAGTCCTCCAAGGAGATTGGCCCCAAATGAGAGGCCAAAGTTCAGAGTTGCTGGAGTCTTGGCAGAACAATCGGTACCATGCCGCTGTCATGCCGTGCGTGTGTGCTGCGTGTGACAGGCCCGCTAGATGGTTGCGCTCCTTCTAGTGGGCCGCCCATGTCGGGCATCTCTCCTCGTGATATTGTTTCCCCTCTGTTGAAAAGACTGATGGCCGGGCCGTATGAGGCTTGCGCTCACTACTGCGCTCCAACCATCCAACCACAAACCGCCTTATCCCACGCGCGGTCTTCCGTTTGGCTCGATTTGCCAGTAACCAGGCTGACATGCGTAGCAACTGGTTCTCTACGTCGATGCCTGGGTACGTCTTGGCCCATAGCTGCAAGTCCTCCGTGGACGGTACGAACTCTTGGCCGTCCTTGAGTACCAGGCTACAGGGGGGGGTGACGTTGGGTGACACCGGCACTTCGGTACTTTGTTCCTTCATCGCGTTCTCCAAGAAAATAACGCCCCGAGGATCGGGGCGTCAGGTGGTGCTGCTTACATGCAATAAAGCATCTGGGGATACTGCAAGCCAAGCCGGGCGAAGGGGTTTTCATCATCTTGTTGCCCCCAACCACCCTCTTCATAGACCGGTGGTGCCGACTGCTGTTGGCGTTGCTGGTTCTGAGTCTGTTGCGGGCGCTGCTGTTGCGGCTGGCCCTGAGTCTGTTGCGGGCGCTGTTGGCCCTGCTGTTGGCCCTGCTGTTGCGGGCGCTGCTGTTGCGGTTGGCCCTGAGTCTGTTGCGGGCGCTGCTGTTGCGGCTGGCCCTGCTGTTGACCCTGACCGCCTTGCTTAGCGCCGAGCATCTGCATCACGCCACTAAAGCTATCGACCAGGATTTCGGTGGTGTAACGATCCTGGCCGCCTTGGTCTTGCCATTTGCGGGTTTGCAGCTTGCCTTCGAGGTAAACGGAGCTTCCTTTTTTCAGATATTCACCGGCGATCTCTGCGATCTTGCCCATGAACACCACGCGATGCCATTCAGTGCGTTCTTTCTGCTCGCCGGTCTGCTTGTCTCGCCAGCTCTCACTGGTGGCAAGGGAGATGTTGGTGACCGCCGCGCCCGAAGTGGTGTAACGCACTTCCGGGTCTTGTCCCAGGTTGCCGATCAGGGTGACTTTGTTCAGTGACGCCATTTTTATTGTCCTTAGCTCGCACAATTCTGCGTGATGGTGGAATTGCTCAGTTCAAGCCAACGCCGGGCAGTGGCATTGATGATGGATTTGCGTTGCATTTCACGGCGGTGGGGGCCAGTCCAAAACTCGCTGTTTCCGTAGCTGACACCCGCCGCTTCCGCCTTCTCAAGGGCCTCGATGTCAAACAGCTCGACATGCAATGCCCCGCCTTGCAGATACGAGACCGAATAGCCGCCAATGGCTTCACCTAGCCCTTCCCGCGAGATCTTGCGTCTCAGGCGCGGCTGGGTATCGGCTCCGCAAAATTCGAATTGGTCGGTTTCATAGATAAGGTCAGCGGTCACCCGCTCAATGACCCCCATGTGGGAGGCCATCTTGATTTGGCCGTGATAGTGGACGTAGACGGTCAGGCTCATGTCTTCGGCAAGGATCAGGCTGACATGGTGTGCCCGTGGATCCCAGGAGAGCCCTGAGCTGAAAACGGATTTGAACAGGTCGACGCAATGACTCAATTTCGTGCGTACAAACCCGGTGTTCTCCAGAGCTTGGCGAACAAAGAAGTTTGCCTCAGCGCGAAAACGCGCTTCATCTTCTGGGGTCTTTACCAGCTGAGCTTTGATGGCGCGAATCGCGTCACAGAGCGTGTCCTTGGAGTTTGTCTTCATGGCTGCCTCCTACCTTTGAGAGATAGAATATATCCGTTTGGGATAGTTCGCAACGATTTTCAAAAAAAATTGCCATGAAAAAAGCGCCTTGGAGGCGCTCTTTTGGAAACACGTTGAACGAAACGCCCGCGCAATCCCACTCCTTTAGGGGCGGGTCAAGCGGGAGGTAAATTGGTTTTGGTCAATGCCTTAGACCGCTGCACGGCCTGTTCGCTCGGCGGGGCGTTTTGCTCCTTGATGTACTGCTTTATCACCTCCAACGTAGCGCCTCCGCACGACACAACGCAATAACTGGGAGACCAAAAATGGTTGCCCCATAGCATCGTCTTTATCTGGCCCCAGAACTCTCGACGCAGCATGTACGAGGACTTTCCTTTTAGCTTGCCAACCAGATTAGAGACTGAAACCTTGGGGTGGATCGCCACCATCAAATGGATATGGTTATGCTCTCCGCTAAACTCCAATAGCTCGCAATCCATCTGTTCACACGTCTCCGCTATGATGGATTTTGTTCGCTCCAGCATCTCTGTCGTAAATACTTCTCGCCGATATTTCGTGACAAAGACTAGGTGTGCATGATTTTTAAAAACACAGCTTCTGCCAGTGCGCCAGTCGTACATTATAACCTCATACTAGATTGACAATGGTGCGTGAATGGTACTAACATTTACCAATGACGACAACTGGCGAGACACAATATGGACAAAGTAATCATCTCATGCTCCGGCGGATGTGGATGCACAGTGACCTTGCGCAGAAGCAAGGTTCAAAAAGCCGATTATTACCTCTGCGAGTCAAGAGAATCAGGGCACCTATGCAGACAAAAACTCCCCCAGTTACAGCCGGGGAAGGTGCGCCGAGTAGAGATGAATGCAGCTGCCCATTTTTGGGGGTACACAGATGAGTTAGCCAGCGCGGAGGATATGGCATCCATCACCCGAGCGCGTGAAATTCTCGCAGCTGGTGTCGCGCAGTTGGCAATTAAGAAAGCGGTCAGATAATGCTCACTGGCATCAAGCTCCGCGCTAATCCGAACGAAGCTCAAAAGCAAACACTGAGTCAGTGGATGGGCTGCGCTCGCGTGATCTGGAATGGAAAGGTGGACGAGGAAAAATACCACCGCACCTATGCCCGTAAATATTGCGCCATTGGCACTTATCCACCGATTGACCAAAAAGCCGCCCAATTTAAATCTCAAGAATTAACGCCATGGTTATCAGACTGCCCCAGTCAAATTCTGCGTAATAGCGCGGTTAACTGGTATCAGACCTATCAGAAGTTCATGAAAGGATTGTGCGGGCGACCTAGGCGCAAAGCAAAGACTGACAAAGGCTCGGTTTATCTCACTCGCGAACTATTCAATTTCGAACATTGCCAGGACGGTAATATCAGGCTATTCATCGGCACCAAGACCAATAATATTGGCTACCTTTCATTCAAGACGCACCGTGAATTCGAGATACCTAATTCGCTCTATGTCAGAAAAGAGCGCGGCCAATATTATGTGTCTTTCTGCTATGAAAACGGCGTGAACGAAACATCGTTGTCCAGCAACGCCGAGCATTTGGCTTTTCTACAGGGGGCTCCTCGTGAGTTTCTGGAACAATACACCATCGGGATCGACCGTGGCGTCGCCATTCCAGCACAGGCAGGCGAGCAGAGTTTCGACTTTTCTGCCAACCAGAAGCACCACCTGAGCAAGGCCGACCGCTACCTCCAGCGACTCCAGCGTAAGCTGGCAAGACAGCAGAAGGGTTCTAACCGCCGCACCAAAACCAAGCGCCGGATCTCTGGTTATCATGGTAAAAAAGGCAATGTCCGCCGCGATTTTAATCATCAAACAAGCAGGGCGTTGGTTAATAGCCATGCCAAGGTTTTCGTGTTTGAGGCACTACGCACTGCGCAAATGACGCGGCGGCCAAATGCCAAGCAAGATGAAGCAGGGCATTTCTTGCCGAATAAAGCCAAACAAAAGGCAGGGCTAAATAAAGCCATTTTGCATTCCGGTTGGCACATGCTAGAAAGTTTCACCAAGTACAAAGCCTACCAAGCAGGAAAGGCGTTTTTTAAAATATCCGCTTCTTACACCAGTCAGGAATGTGCCGTGTGCGGCTACATTCACCCCGCTAACCGCATATCACAGAGTCTTTTTGTGTGCGGCAAGTGCGGCAATACTGACAATGCAGATCACAACGCATCTCTGGTAATAAAAAAGCGGGCTATTACGTTAATTTTGGACTCTGGAACGGAGTTATCAGCAGCGGATGTGTTAACAGCCGCCGCCGATATTGGGCGTGGAGGGAAACGTAAGGCTGGCAGGGTCAAAAGCTCAGTCAGCAGCTCCCAGCGAAGCGTCAAAAAAGAAAAGGGTGCGACTGCTGGTTGCGCTCTTGGAAGCTCGCTGCTTTAGCTGCGAGTAGTTCACTGTGACAGTCTGTTACTTTTCGCTCAGCTCTTTCAATGTGGCAAACTCGTGTTCAGAGATCACCTTCTGGCCGCCCAGCAGGCGTTCGCTGAATAACTGCGCCATCACCAGCATAGAGTCGGCATTCAAATCCAGCTCTTCCATGTAGTCTGCTGCTACGTTGCTGATGTGGGTGACCATTTGCCCGCGTGCCAAAAGAGCTATGTCGGTAGGAAGCACGCTGGCTTCTTCTGCCTTGGCTACGGTCTTGGTGCTCTTGCCAATGGTCATCGCAAACACTTCGCGTGATAGCCCGAGCATCGAACGGACACGTACCAGGTCTTGTCCAGTTCTGATGGGGGCAGTCAAATACTGACGGATGTCTGCTGCCGTCAGTTCAACCATATCTTCGCCCATAAGGAACCTCATTTCGTTTAATTGCACAGCTTACACATCATTTGGCTTACGCCGCTTGAACGCTATCTATCGTTGTGGTGGTGCCGACTTCTGGCCGTGGCCAGGCTCAAACACTTTGATAATCGCTTCTTCTTGTCCCTTGAGGACAATTTTAATAATCCATTTTTGCAAGCTATGTCCCTGCTGTCGAGACATTTCGAGTGAAAGGCGTTAAATATATGTAAATTGGATTTTTGTTAATTTAACGCCCCGTGCAGGCAGTTTCTACTGATGTATAGAACTGGTATGGCCTGTTATGCAGATCCTTCTGCAAGTCCTCGAACAAACCTCTACCAGCAAGCTCTGATGCAGGGCAACTGGCCAGACCATTAAGGTCTCACATCGTCCTTTGCGGAAAGCGAGATTTTGGCACTGAGGGATGGCGATGGCTTCGTGCTGATGCCCGGTCATATCAATGTCCTCCGTGGAGAATATAGAGTCACAGCTAGAACGTGCTTGCGTTCGACCCTGTGAAGTTGGAATCCATTGCTACCAGGGGGCCCCGGCTCACCGCTCATTGTGTCGCTCTATCACTTCCTGCCTCCTCGCCTATCGTATACGTCTCCAAATGTCATGGCCGACTCACAATGGATCCCTGCGATCCTGTGGATCCACTTTTGATCCACAGTCGGAGACCTCCTGTGCGCCTCTCTGGGGCCGTTCTGAGGGTGGGTGAATACCATGGGGAGGGTAAATGGCAGGAGTTGCCCAGCTGCGTCTGATGCGCTCTCAGTCACTTGCACCATGAATGTTAACGCGATGTGTGTATCTCCCAGAATATCAGATAGATAGGATCGCCTTACTACTACTATTAAGTCATTAATTATTTGATCTCTCTTCTTGTTCTTTAGATCTCTTTTCATTGGATCAAGATACAGATCAAGATAAAGATAGGAACGGTAAGTCATTGATTCATAAGCGTTAAAATTGACAAATAAATGGTATACCTTCACATTTCGATGTTATACCTTCACATTTCGATGTTATACCTTCGTTTTTCGATGCTATACCTTTGCTTTTCGATGGTATACCTTTTCAAAATAGTTCTTATACCTCACCCCCTAAAACACAGCTTATCTACATGTTATCAACAGGTAACGCACAGCTTTTCGGCAATGGAGTTAATGTGTCAGACACACTTGAGCATGATGTAGCCAGGGCGATAGCCCAGTTTGAGGTCAGCCTATTCGGTTCTGAGGATGAAAAGCTGGTCTCGCACTTCATGAGTCTGGTTGATCACACCAAGATCGGTCGGATTTTGGAGCGTGTGTCGGCAGGCAGTTCGCCCGATGAGGCCGTGAGGCTATACGCCCCCCTTTTTTCTGGTGGTCAGTGGTTTAGAGCACTTCAAAGTGAAAACGATTCACCAGATGCACCACCTTCACAAACTACTGCGACACCTAAACCGCCTCTACCGTCCCAGTCGACGGGGGACATTGAGCTACTGGAACCGTCCGGCACTGAGCGGGTGAATGATGTCTCTACCTCCCCTACTGGCCGCCATCCCAAAAGCAAACATGTCGTTGGTTTTGCACTTGATGGCGTTGACCAGAAAGGCCCTCTGCCTCGTCAGCTCAGCAATCATAATCCCTTGGTGCTGAGTGCAGGGCTGTTTAGGACAATGCCAAAATCACTGATAAACAAGGGTAATCAACATCGACCCGTGCATGAGAGTGATGTGGTCCATCCTTTAGCGCCTGGCGTGATGCGTAATGCGCGGGCAATGACGTTGACGGGGCCAATCCTCGATACAGATTTCGATGCGCGGACGTACCTGTGCATGGTCTCGATCCTGGGAAATCTGACATCGGCTGAGTATGACCAGGCCGTGTCACATCCGATGGAAATTACGCCTGAGATGTTTTACGAAGCAGTGCTGGAGAATATGGGTAAAAGGGAGGCTGACGCATATATTAGGGACTTGATTGAATCGAAGAAAATCGTTGCCACCTGTTCGCGTTTGAGATCTGTCGCTCTTACTTTTTATGACGATCTCAGTGATGCGGAAAATCCGAACTCAAAGGGAGGACTCAAGGGCAATGTGCTCATTGCAGGCCTGGTTTCTCACATAGAGCTCCTAAATACTGGCTATATCCTCCTCCGTCCTGACCCGGCGATGAAAACCATGTACCGGGAAACGTGCAGGTTGATCCCAATCAATAGCTCATCAATCCTGTCGCTGGACCACCAATTTAGTCTCCAGTTGGCCCTTTGGATACCAACGCTTAGCACGCGGCAGTTTGACAGCCAGACAGGCTGGGTGATGGTTAACCGGCGCTACACAGTCAGGGAAATTCTCGAACAGGTGCATCCCTTGGATCCAGGTCAGGTGTACCAGAGCAGCCATCGGAAGATGGTCCATTGCGCTTTGTTGGAGCTGATTGAACGTGATGTGTTGAAAATCAACGTCATGCAAGATGGGGCTCGTGTACGCATCGACTCCCAAAACTCGCTCTTGTTCACATTACCGAAGTCCCGCGCCATCATCGAGATCGTGAGTCACCGCATTTCACATAGCGAGTCTCGCCATCAGCGGGTAAAGCAGCTATCGGCTGATGTGCTGGATGATAACAGCAGCAGCAAGGTACTGGCTTCGACCATCAGTGACCTACTCAAGTCCATCAGCTGGAAAGGCTTACGTCAAAGTGATGCCTTATTCGTAGAGCGCATGAGTAAGCAGTATGCAACCACAATCCATAAATCCGGCGAGCTGATCGCGGAGCTGAATGAACGTGATGAATTGGCAGCCATCAGGTTGTTGCGCACGATTGTGGCAGGTCGTCGCCAAAGGCTGGGTGAGCTCTTTGGGGCAGTTTTGGTTGGCAGTGAGAAGGAGATCTTCAACCAATTGACAGCAAAGGCCTGGACGGTAGGCAAGTCAGCTCCACCCACCAACTGTCGATTAAGGGAGATCCTGCTCTCCCTTCCCACGGAAAAAAGCATTCATGATTACAAAACGTGGGCTCATGAGCATGGGTCACTCATCGAAGAGTTTATCGCTCTGGCTACGTTAGAGGAGAATGCGGCTGCGGTGAAGGCGCTCAATGGCACCATGTTGAAGTCCCGCCTGCTCGGCCCGCTTGATAGAGCCAAAATGGCCAAAGAGAGCAAGGCCATTCAACTGCGGCGATAATTATGTGGCTGTTTCTGGTCGGACTTCTCAATCTGCGACACCGGACACGGTTTTTCCAGCGAGCGTAGACAGTGAAGGTATAAGAGCAATTTTGTCGTTTTTCACGCCTAACTATCCGTAGGGGATGATCTATAGGTGATTTACTCAAATCACAGCATAACCTACGGATTTTGTTGGAGCCTACCCAATAATGAAAGTAAACCTTTGCGAAGCACTTCTGAATATGTTATTTCAATGAAAAATAAGAAGTTAACATCGTCTTCCAGGCTGGCTGTAGACGTTGTTCAGGTAGTACAAGCACGCCGTAGCAGTGGATTTCTTGATCTTCTGGTTGGCTGATGGTTGTAGAGCACATGCAGGATGTCGATGTGCTCTGTGTTGGTTAAGCGTGACAAGGATTTCGCGCATGAAAGATGACGACAATAGCAATTCCTCACAAGTGAATCAGAGTGGTGACCCCGTAGCGTTTGGTGAACTCTACACGGTACGAGACATAAAAAAACTTCACAGCGAACTGCTGCAAAGACACTTTGGCAGCACCTTACAATGGTTGAAGTCCATCTATCCCTGCATCGTCGGTATGCAGTTCGTTCTCTACGTGTTTTTCGTATATGTCGTGGGTGTCGAGCCGGAGTTTCAGCTGGAACTTCGCAATCCCATGTCCCTGGTCGCGTTTACCCTGTTCTTGTCAGTCTCCTGGCCGATGGTGATGGTGCCGGTCAATCGCGGTATCCCGCCAACGTTTGAAGAGTGCGAGTTCCTGCTGTGTGCCCAATACGTTCAGGCCCATGAGGGTTGCGATAAGGCCGAGCTTATCGAGCGCCTTCAAGCCCATCGCCGTGTCATTCAGGCTCAGGTATTGAGTAACGATCTCTTGCGCAAGCAATCATGGCTACTCTGGTTTTGGTGTCGGGTTCGGTGACCAGCCACTAGGCTAGAAGAGGGGCGTCCACTGGGACGCCTTTTTCTTATCTATCACTCCCTCCCCTCACCTCACCTGTCTCTCCCCCCCAGTGCTTCTTCTGTGACTTTAGCTCGGCAGCAGCTGCTCAACGCACGTATACGAATCATAGGTTCAGATCCTATGGATATAGTTCGGACAGTGACGCTCACCGAGGGAAAGAGGGGTTGGCACACTGGGCGACGACATGGGGTGGCCAGGACCGCGTAGTGGGAACTGGTGCCCTCGCCCGCTGATCGCCAGTACCCGCCTGCACCAGGGTGGCCACCAGGCAAAATGGATGAGTTCCCTACCTCATTTTCCACGAGAGACACGCACCGGGCGCTTTGCCCGAGGAGCTGTTGGACGACAGTGCTCGCACGCCCGTCGTAACGGGGTCTCAAGCCCGATGACATCGAGCCGGCATGATCTGCACGAAGGACTTTGAGGAGGCAACGGTTCTGGCCATTACCAGGTGATCACCCCGGTGTCCGGCAGCGTCGCTGTCGTCGC
>ERZ724523.753-NODE-753-length-18928-cov-10.691570_pt1 | contig 18928 bp, 27 predicted proteins | sample MGYA00376056_ERZ724523 | MGnify/ENA primary metagenome ERZ724523 (study PRJEB28724, sample SAMN07190888) | wastewater metagenome | isolation source: influent of sewage treatment plant in Hong Hong | place: USA: Christiansburg, Virginia | collected 2016-03-01 ... | reverse complement strand
GTAAAGGGTTGCATCGTATGGGCGCACGAGATCGAGGAGGCGCAGGGATGAGCAATCACACGGAAGGGCCGTGGAAGTACCTCGAATGGGGTGCGCGAATCGTGTCTAGTGATATAGGGTCCGCACAAGTTTTGATCGCTACCGTAGCCATCAACACGCGCGGCGATGAAGGCCGCCACAACGCGCGTGTCCTAACAGCCGCTCCCGACCTGCTCGCGATGCTGGTTGACGCACACGACATCATCGACGCCATCGGGCAACCGGAGACGGCCGAGGTCGCCGCGCGGATGCGGGCCGTGATCGAGGAGGCGCAGGGATGAGCCACGACCCTGGAGCACTCGGCGCCATACCGTACGCGCTAATTGGACCCAACGGCATGCGCTACCTCGGACTGCACAAAAGCCCGGCCGAATGCTGGTCTATCGCGCTCGGATGGCCCCCGAAAGAAGAGATCGAGGAATACAAGCGCCTCGGTTTTGCCGTCTATGCGGTTCACGTCACATGGACGGAAAGGAATCGATCATGAGCCTCCCCTACGACACCGCCCGATGCGAGGGCTTCTATATAGCCAGCAAAATGCTTCCAATGGAAGGGCTGAACCCTGATTGCATCGACTGCCTGCGCCGCACCTCGCCCGGCCGCGATCAATGGCAAGCGTACATCGCGCCGCACGATGGCGAGGGGCCGTGCCCGATGAGGATCGGGCCGAGGGAGTCAGAGTGAGTTACTCCCCTTCCCGTCCAGACCAAGTCCGCTCAATCAGGCTATGCGTCCGGCCCTCTTCCCCAGAGCCCCGCCGCACCCATCCGAAAAACACAACCGCATGCAACGGAAAAGTCCGGAAGAGCCAATGGTTTGTGATGAGTCGATCGACCCACGGAGGAGGCAGGTATTCCTCTATCTGAAGCGCATGGATGCGGGCACGCCAATACACACGGCCCTTCTGCCAAATCAGATACCCACGATCCGGACCCATGATTTTCCGGAAGCCTGCCCACCACGACGGCATTAGCGTCGCGCCGCGTTCGATGCCCTCCGGCGCCCATTGCATGTGCGGAACCCAGGACTTGATCGACCGACGCAAGACGAGCCAACCACCTGAGCGCCTTTTCTGCGCTAGCGCGAATGTGTAGCAGTTGCCCCATTTCATTTGTTACCCAAGGAAAAACAGAATGAGCCCGAATTTCATAGCCGTTGATTGCCTGACATCTGAAGACAAAGCGTTTTTGCTTGAAACTCTGATGGAGTTTTGTGCGAGTTATGAAAACTACATGTCAGGGGATAACGAGGACTTCATTAGCGAACGCTGGCGCAAAGAAGTCGTCGGCAAGACATCCGCCGAAGTCGAACGAATCCTGGACCGCATCACGAGACATCGCCCACCGGTCAAGAATTGGAAACCGCCGAACTACAAATGGACTGATTAACGCATCCCCGCACACTGCCGCAATTCCGTCTGGCAGTTGCCCCATTTCATGTTTTACCTTTGGAGGTAGTGTGATTGACTCCACAACCGAAGACGTTCACGGCTGGCATTGCGGGAACTTTGTTCCGCAGGTATTGGGTAGCGTGGAACTGTGGCTAGGCGGGTCGAATGTCCGCAAAGCGCGCATGTCTGACGGCAGGTCTATTTACATGCCGGGCATGCTGTTGTTCGCGGACTGCACGCACCCGGCGCAAAACGCCTTAGTTGACCTTGGCCGAGTCAAGGGCTGGCGGCTTACCGCAGCCCCGCACACTGCCTAACGCAGAAATAACCGGCCGCGCCAGCGGTCCGGGTTGATTGACGGGTTAGCCGCCACCCTTGGAAGAGCGGCACAACCGAAAGGAACACCGATGCGCGAACTGAACGAACACAAGATCAACCCCGGCAACGACACGCTGAAAATTACCGTGCTGGATGAACCTGGCCACGGCGGAGCAAACCACGCCTACGACATTGAAGGCGGCGAGGCAGTGCCGACGCACCTGCGCTTTCAGAACGGCCCGATCAACGCGGACGGCAACGGCGTGAACGGCATTACCCACGAGGCGCTGCTTGCAGTGCTGTGCGACCGCCTGCGCGGGTTTCAGGCCGGGCCGTATGCCTGCAAGGCGAACGCCTGCGCTCTGACGCACTTGGAAGAGGCGCAACACTGGCTGCAACAGCGCACCATCGAGCGCATGCGGCGCGGCGTTGAAGGCACGCACGCGGTTTAACTCGATGAGCCGCCACTGGCCGATGCTGGTGGCGGCTAACGTGTAGGTAAGGGGCCGTGAGCGGCCCTATTGCGAACGGTCCGCTTGACCGTAGGGTTAGACAGCAAGGATACCAAGATGGGCGAGATTGTGAAATTTCCAGAAGGCGCAAGAACTGACTTGCGACACATGGCGACCGACGTTCTGGTGCGGCTTTTCCATGAGTGGGATGGAGCCGAGTGCGACCGAAACGGAGTTGATAGCGTTAAGGGGTACTCGGTGCGTGCCATTCAAGATGAAGTGAATCGGCGCGGGGATGGGCGGCGTGTTGCTGTCTAACGTAATTTAGACATCACACAACGTCTAATAGCGCTTTGGCGGTTGTTGTAGCCCGCCGCTACCGCAGCCCCGCACACTGCCGCAATTCCGTCTGGCAAATCTCCAACGTCGCCGCTACTTCGTCGGCTCGCTCAAGGGCGCTAACGGCGTCGTGTAGTACTCCAGCAGCCTCGCCGCTGGCGACTTCCAATCGGTCCCCGGCATCGCTCGCAGCGCCTCCGGGCTCGGAACAAACTTTGGGCACTCTGTCGCGACCGGCTGCACGGATGCGCACCCACTCAGCGCGGCTAGCATCGCGAGCAGCAGTCCAGACTTTGACGTGCGCGGCTTGAGCATCGGCGGTTTCCTTTTCGAGCGTGCGGTATCGGGTTTGCGTAGCAGATGCTACGGCCTGCCATGCGGTCAACTCGTCGCGCGTGGACGTGCGGCCGTGGATGTAGCCTGCGAGATACAGGCCGGCGAGGGCTGCGGCTGCTAGTGCGTAGCGGTGGGAGATGGGGATCATCTAACCGGGTCTTTCGTCGCTTCGCGCAGCGCCGCCACAACCACGCCAACGCCCACCAGCAGCCACGGATAGGCGTCAGCAGGTACGACGGCCTTTAGCTCCGGCACGAGGCCCTGAAGGGCGCCTAGCGCGGTCACGAGGCCGGCGAACCAGTAGGTCTTGCTGCTGCGTCTGCGTTTCATGGTTGGAGTCCTTTTCTCGTGCCGTTGCGGTTGATCGTCAACGTCTGCATCCGCCCGCGCGGGTCGATGCTCAGATGGCACCAGCCACCACCGGCAGGCGTGCCGAATTCGTGGATGATTTGGTCGTATCGCAGGTTTGGCATGGAGGCAATCGCCCGGCACACCGACAGCGGGCGTCCGAATCCGGGGCAGGTAATGTCGGCAGCAAATCCGAGCACGTGCGCGCTGTTGGCAGCGCCTCCAACGGCCTCGTTCAGCGCAGGGCTGCGGTAGCCGGAGGAAATGACGATAGGGGCGCCTAGTCGCTCTCGCACGTCCTCAAGCGCCATTGCGAGCAGGTAAAGATTCTCGACGACTTCGGGCGGCGGATCGTTGCCGATGCCACGGCGCGCGGCTTCTTGCGAGGTGGTGAATTCCGCAAGGATAAAATGGTCGGTCAGCTTCATTGGAGTTGGCTTTTGATCCAATCGCCCAGCAGGTTCCAACCGACGCCGATTCCAGTCACCAGAAACACGACGCCGCCGAGAAATCCGTGATAGCTCGTTAGCTGTTTGTCGATCTTCTCCAGCTTTTCCATGATCGCGTTTTGCAACTGTTCGACCCGCTCAATTCTCGATTCCAGCACGGCAAGCCTCTCCCCGTGATCTGCCATGCTCAATCACCGAAAAAGGCGATGCAGATATGGTTCACGTCGAGATAGTTCGGAACTGAGTCCGACACCCGGCACCTATACGCCGTCGTTGTGGGCAGCGAGTTGACCGGCCCGCGAAAGGTGAAAAACCCGGTGGACGTTGTGCTCCCCGCCGTGCCCACCGCGCAGTAATTGGCGCTGGAGAAAATGCCCGCTGCAAAGTTGATCGTGTAATCGCCGGCCGCGTGCTTCGTGATCGAAGTTACCCCGAACGAATCCGCCGCCGTCGGACTGCCTGCTGTGCCGTCGAATGTGACCCACGCTTTTGCGCAGTTCTGCGCACGCACTGCACGGCCCGCAGGAAGCACGAGATCCCCGCGCGTCGTGTAGTTCGTCGGGGCCGTAGATCCCGCCGCGAGGATGACGCCCGTGGAGTCGATGCGGAGGTTTTCATTCAGCGACCCGCCTGCCGCTTGCGTGGAGAACACGATTGCAGCGGGCACCGTGGAACCAGATATCGCGCCGTCCTGAATAAACTGCACCTGAGCAGCCGTGCGGTAGTCCGCATTGGCGTAGCCCTGCGCGTATTGCGTCCAAAGCACGTCGCTTGCGGACGTGTTACCGGCGGTGCGCGACTTGCGGAAAGTGAACGATCCGGAGGACGCGTCGGTCGTGGTGTTTGTGAAACTCAGCGACGGCAGCAGGGTGGTTGCCGACGTGCGTGTAAAGCCGGTCGCCGTCAGCGTGGTCAACTCGGCCGCAGCGGTGCCGATCGTCAGGTTGTTGCGGATGTTCTGCGAGTAAGGCGCCGGCAATGACGAGTTATCGCCAGACAGAATCCCTATTTCGAAACTCGACAGCGCATCGATGCTCGAATCAAGTCCGACGCTGTTGGTCGTGTCAATCGTGACCGTTGTCACCGCACCGAACGCCGATGCCGTGATGGTCCCGTAAGACGTGTTGCCGCTCACGGGGATCTTCACCCGCCGGCCGACGTTCAGGTCCGCCGTTTGGTTGCCGGTCACCGTGAACGACGACGCCGAAACATAGGTCGGCGCATAGCTAAACGTCATCCACTCACTGACCGTGTTCGTGATTCCGGTCGGGTCGCCGATGCCCGTCACGTCGTCAATCGTGCGGATTGGCACGTCTGCTGCGTCGTGTAGCGCGAACTTGATCGACTGCCCGCCGTTGATCCAGATTGGCGCGGGAGGCTCGCCGCGAGCGTTCAGGATGATCGGGTTCGTGTGCGAACTTCCGCCCGCGTCGTCCTGGTACACCGTAGCCGGCGTTGTAGAGCTGGAGAGGTAGGTGTAGAGTTTTCCACCCACGAGAGGGATGCCCGTGGAGGTCGCAAGCTGCGCATCCTGAAATACCGGAGAGAGGTAATAGGCCATGCGTCGGTTTCTTCCGTTGGTATTGGTGTTGGCTGGTTGCGCGTCTGCCCCGGAGTACATCCCGAACTACTACGCGCAATGCGTGAATGACTTTGGCTACCGGCTCGGATCGCCCGAGGCGGCCGGCTGCGCGGAAAGGCTCGAATCCGGCAATCAAGCGCGGCGCATGGCCGCGTTCAGCCTGTTCATGCAAAACCCGCCGCTCAAATGGCAGCCGGTGCAGCAGATGCCCGCACCGATCCCGATCGGGCAGCGCACCGCGCTACCGTGTCGTCAGGTGGGCAATCAAGTGGTTTGCAATACGCAGTGAACGACCGTCTAGCCCATACCATCGCCTATGGCGGGTCGTGGGCCGTCGTGATGGCCTTGCCGCCGATCTTCGGCGTTTTGGCTATTCCGATTTCGCTGCTACTGCTTGCTGTGGTTTGGGTTATCTCTGACCTGGTTCAGAGTCGGTGGTGTCAGGCTGCGCCCCCGTCATCCACTGCCACAACCGACTACGCACCTCTCCGGCGCCGTAGGTTGCCGCGCCAGTAGCCGCAGGGATGCCCTTGCCGGGCGGCATCGGCACGCCAGACACCGCAGCTTGTGCGACCTTCGAATCCTTGGCGTTCTTTGCGGTCTTAAGCCCGAGCGCAGCGGCCGTGCCGACGGCATCGCCCTTAAGGAGCCCCGCGATCCCGGAGACCTTCCCGAAGGCGTCTTCCAGCATCCGCGAGACTTCGTAACCCGTTTTACTTGGGTTCGCTACACCCTTCGGCGTGATCGTGCGATTGATGGCGTGACGCAGTGCGCGCAGTCTCTTGATCTCGTCTTCGGAGAAGATTTCCTTCGTGAGCGACATGCCGCGCCCGTCTAGCGCCCGGTCAATGCGTGACACGATGACTTGCGGTCCGCCCTGCCCTTGAGGCCCGCCGATCAGGCGCATGAACGCCGCCTCCCGGTACTGTCCCCAATCGGGCGAATCCGCGCCAACAATGGTCTTCAGCCGTTTCGCCACTCGCACCGAAACGCCCGCCTGCCCGAGTTCGCCATAACCGAAAATCAGGTTCACGGCCTCGTTCGGCGTCACGTCCGTGTTGATGATCTTTTGCAGCACTTTGCCCGCGTCGGAATCGGCCCCGCGCCCTTCTTCGAACATCGACCCATAGCGGGTGCGCAGTTCGCGCGCCTTCTTCAGCGCCTCGATTGCGGCGGGGTCGCCTGATGCAAGGCCGGCATCCACGGAATTGTCGATCCAGTCGTCAAGCGACTTGATGACCATACGCACGCCGCGCCGGTCTTCATCCTTTGCCGAGCGCCACAGAAAGTTCAGTTCGCGCCGAGTCTTTTCGAGGCCCTGCAAACTCACGTCGCGGAACTTGAGGCCCGTTCCCCGTCCCACGTTCTTGATGAGTTCCTCGGCTTTCATGGTCGCGGGCGCAAGCATTTCGGACCGCACCACCCCGGCCTCGCCTAGCGAGTTACGCACGCGCGCTTTCAGGTCCGGCAGGGATTCAGCGCCGAACCTCATATCGAAGCGCCTAGCCTCGTCATACGCGGCCCCAATGGCATTGCTTGCGGCTTCTTCCCTGCTGCGAATGCCGGTGGTAAGCCCTGCGCCTGCTTCGTACTCGTTTGCGAAGCGCGGCGCGGAACCCGGCGCCACTTTCACGCCCGGCGCCGTCACCACGCCTAGCTGCGCCTGCTGTTGCGCCAGCGCGTTGCGGATGTCGCTTTGCTGGAGCGTGTCGAAGTCCTTGAGCGTGTCGCCTGCGCCCTTGCCGCGCGCATAGTTGCGCATGGCCTCTTCGCGTGCGATCTGCCGCATGTCGCCCGACGCCTGCCCCTGTGTAAGCCGGATGCCTTCTTGCGCCGCAATCGCCGCATTGCCCTGCGTTGCGGCCGTCGCGTCATCGCCGAACTTGCCGCCCAAGCGTGCAAGGGTTTCGTTGATTTGCGCGATTCCCTGTGCGTTCAGTAGCGAGGGGTCGACGCCAGCGCGGCGCAGTGCGTCCGCACCTTCCGGCGTCAGTTGCCCGAATGCGCCGGTGAAGCGGTTGCCTTTGAGTAGCGGGTAAATCTTGCTTCCGATGCCCTGCGCGATCGGCGCAACAACCGCGTTGACTGCGGCTTTCGGGATGTCAACGCCTGTTCCGCCGCCCATCGCATCGACGGCGACATCTCCGGCGACCGACGTAACGCCAGCGCCGAGGAATGCGCGCCGAAGCTGTGACGCGAGCGTCTTGCCTGCGGATGCGATCTTGCCGGCCGGCAGGTATTGCGCCACCTGCCCGCCGATGTTCTCGACATCCGCGAGACTGAACCCCGGCTTGTTCAGGTAGTAGGCTTTCCCCTTGTGCGACAGGTACGGCACCGATTGCCCGGTCTTCGGGTCGGTGTCGTAAAGTACCTCAGCGTCCGGCAGATGCTTCGCCAGGATGTTCCCGAGTGCAGCGTCGTCGTCACCCTTGAGGATGCGCGCCGCGCTGTAGGCAAGAATCCCCGGGACGTCGGCTTCCTGAATCGTCGAAACCGCCACCTCGGGCGTGTTCTTCCGGTCGGTCAGCGGAACGACCTTCTGCGACATGACCGAATCGGAATACTTGCCGCGCTTCACGACGGACGGGCCGAGCAGTTCGTCGACGCGATCCGGACCAGAAGATTGTGCCGGTTGCGTCTGCGGCTGCGCGGGCGACGCGCCCAATAGTTCGTCTACGCGGTCGCTCATTTGCCGATCAACCCGAATTCTTGCGCCAGTTGCCGCTTGATGAGGTCATTGCGTTCGGCCGGGTCCATGTTCGGATAACGGCGCAGCACCTCGCCCTCGATTTCGCGGTCGCGCGCGCGCATGACTTCCGGCATGGCTTCGAGCGGAATGTCGGCAATGCTCATGCCGCGATTGCGTTTGATGTACGTCAGGCGGGCAAGTGCCATCTTGGTGTCCGCTTCCGCGCCTTCCATCTTGGCTTGAAACTCTGACGGGGAATCGTCGGCGGTTGGAAGGGTTGACTTGATGCGCTCCGCTTCGCTGTCGCTCATCGCCGCGCCAGTAAGTGACTTGATCGTCAAATTCAGGTTATTCGTCGCCTTCTGCCGCCATTGCGTGTATTGCTTGAACTTCTCTTGCGCGGCTGGCGCCACCTTCACGCCGAGATACTTTTCGCCAAGTTGGTTCAGCTTCATCCCGGCCTGCGTGCTGAACTCGCTCCACTCCGGCTTGTACTGCTTACGAATGCCGTTCAGGCGCATCAGCGTTGCGGAGGTATCGAGCAGGCCCTCGTCCACCTTCGTCTCTGCTGCCTTGCCGAGCGGGACGGCGTTGGGCTGAACGGTGACGTTAGTCGCGCCGGCCTTTGAGTTGCGAAGCGTGTAATCCTGATATTCCTTGTTGGCGACCGGCTGCCCGCGCTCATCGAACGCAAACGGCTTGTTAGGGTCGCGCCCCTGCGCCATCTTGATGGCTGGCAGGAATGGGTTAGGCGGTGGTTGAACGATCATCTTCGGTGCTTGAAGGTCGCCGCCAGTCCCTTGGTTGCTTGGGTCAATGTTTGGCGGGCTGTTATCCATCAAATTCCTGGTGTGTTGCTCCCAATCTTCGCTATCGGCCAACAGTTGTCCGAACGTCGATTTCGGGCGATTCTGTTCAAATTGCTCTTTATTGGTCAGCGCCCGCATGCGCTCCCGCTTAATGTAGGCAGGCAACAACGCGGGGTCTTTGGGAATCTCGTTTTCGTCGTGCCGCACCCCTTCCTTGTTTAGAAAACGACTCGCCAAAACTGCCTGTTCATAAGTCGGGTTTTCAGGGAGGGAACCAAGAACCTGCCCGACAAGTTCAATGCGCTTGCCGAGCATCTCGTATTTGGCCTTCTCGGCCTCGCGCTCCATCTTGGATTGCTCAAAGCCGGCCTTGCGCGTCTTGATGCCAAGATCGATCGCACCAAGCGGGTCCACTTCCCGATAGCCATTCAGGAATGCGGCCTCGTCCCCGCCAGAGCGCCGCGCGAGGTCCGACAGGCGCATTTCCTTGTCCGCCGCCCGCTGCGCTTGCTGCATTTGCAGCCCGTTCATTTGCTGCTGGTCAATCAGGTTCTTCAGTGTCAGAACGGAGCCGTATGCCTTGAGCGGATCGAGCGGCTGGACGGGCTGGCCTATCTGTAGGGCGATATTGGGGTCGAGTGCCATCCTATTCCGCCCTAGAAAGAGTAGATGTCTTGACCGCCACCATAGCCGGCCATCAATCGGTTGCCTGCTGCAATGTTTCCTGCGGTGCCGTCATTCGGAAATAGCTTGTTGAACATCTGATATTGCAGCATCGAATTCCCCGCGCCCGTGAGCCCGTTGCTCATCGCGTTCGCGCTGCCCACGATGCCCGCTGCGCGGGCGTTGCCGCCCGACATGATCGCGTTGCCGGCATTCGCGCCGAGGTTCTGCCCCGATGCCGTGATCTGTCCGACCGACTGCTGCCCGGCACCAGACAGCCCCGCAAGCGAGTTGTAGCGAAAGCCCCGATCGGCATTCATGCGGTTGAATGCGTCGTTGTACTTGGTCGACCCGTAGTCGGTCGCAAAGCGTGCAAGGCCCTTGAGCGTCGCGCCGCTGTCGTAGCCGTAGAGCTTGCCGAGCGCGCGTGACGCGCCCGTCATGCCTTGATCCATACCGAACTGATAGCCGGGTTCCTGCGTCACGTCGCCGACGCTCAGAGGCTTCGAGAACTCGCCGCCAATGACCATGTCGCGCAGCGTGCGGACCGCATCGCCACCGGCCTGCGTCCACGGCTGCGCGTCCTTGCGGGCGCGGTCGTCAAGGTCATAGGAAAGTTGTGTCGCGCGGTCGGCCGCGTAGCCCTGCGCGTTGGCTGCGTTCTTTGCGGCGCGACTGCCCATGATTCCGCCGACCACTTGCGAGCCGATCGCAACGGCCGCCGTCGCGGGGTCGTTACGCTCACCGAATGCAGCCCCGCCGGTAGCGTCCCCGATGGGGTGATCGCTTGCCATTGCGCGGGTCTCCGCGCGGCTCATGTAGTGCTTATCGAACATGGGTCATTTCCTTGAGTTCGTACCGGACGACTTCGCCGCTTGCGGTGCGCTTGAATCCCAGGCGCTGCACGAAGCGATGCCCTGCCGCGTTGTCAGGCATGACAGCGGTCACGCATACGCCGTGTGTCTTGAGGATTTCGCCGATGGACTCGCGAAGCACCTTCCGCGATAGCCATTTGCCGGGTTCTTTTGCTGCGCAGTGGATTTCGTTGCCGCGCATCAAGATCGTTGCAACCGCCTGCCCGTCGCGCTCGATCGGGACGACCCTCCAGCCGTCGAAGGCTGCGGCGAACTTCTCGAACGACATCGGGCACCGCTCTTTGCACGCCTCATAGACGAGGCGCAGCGCGTCAGACCGCGCCACCCGTCGCGTCCACCCAGCCCGCGCCCGAATGCCAAATGGGCTTGCCGAGCGTCGTGTCGAAGTAGGGGCGACCGGCCCACAGGTTCACGGTCGGGCGTTGTGCGGTGGTGCCGCTCTGCTGCACGGCATCGGCAGCCAAGGCAACGTTGTTGATCCACTGACGCCACGGGCGCGTTGGCTGGCCGGTGTCGTCCTGGATCGGGCCGAGGTTCGGTGCGGTCACTTCTTCAGGTCCATGAAGCCGCCGAGGAATACGACCTTTACCGGGTCGCTCACCGACAGTTCGAACGTGAAATCCCGCGAGCGGCCGAGCCTGCGCCACAGCACGCGCCGCGCGTACTCGCCGACCTTGCCGAGTGCGGCCGTGAGCGTGCTGCTCCACGAGTGCCCGCCATCGCGCGACACCCGAAGCATCACCTGCGGATTGGAGCCCTGCCCCGAGGCGAGCCCGACACCCGTTTCCATGTCGACCCACAGCGAAGCAACCGAGAGGAAATCCCCGCCCTGCCAGACGTGTCGCGTGGTCACGGAGCGCGTGATGTAGGCGCCGTTTTCCGTGTAGGTCGACGGGTCCAGCAGGTAGAGTTTCCCCGACTGGTAATCGCTAACGTACATGGCGTTTTCAATTTGGGCAGCGAACTGCGCGCGGTGCCGGCCACCGTCGCTTTGCACTTCGCTCCAAACACCCGACGTGCCGTCGTAGAGCCACGTTTTGCCGGCGTCTGGAAACGTGATCTCGTAGAAGGTATGGCCGTTAAGCATGTACGAAAACGCGGTCGCGTCACTCGTCACGTCATAGCCGTTGATGATCGTGTCGATCTCCGGCGTGCTCACGGCCTGCGGGGTGTAACCGTTCAGTAGTACCACCTGAACATTGCCCAGCCTGTTGCGGCCGAGGAACATCAGCGAGGAACTGAACTTCGTAACGGACCATTTAGCAGCAAGGCCCCATTCGATTGCGGTCAGCCGCTGATACGGAAAGTCCGTCGCGCCGTTCCATCCCCAGAATTCCGTCGTGTACGTGCCGAACGGGATCAATTCGCCGTGATCGGCGTACACACGCACGAGGTCGTCCGGGTTGCTGTCGGCGCTTGCGAAATCGTTTGAATCCCACGACTGCCCGTCATCAATTCCCGACAGATAGAACCGCTGCCCTCCGGCCTTCTCGACGATGAACAGACGATCCGAATAGGTGCAGGTCGTTGCACCGTTCGGGAAGTCTGCATCCGCAACAACCGCAAACGTCGTGCTTGCGTAGGTGTAGGTATATGCCGCAACGCCGTCGACAATGAACAACTGCGCGCCGTTGTCCGACATGCACACCGTCCCGACCACGGTTGAGAGCGTTCCGCGATTGGTCACCGTGCCGCTGCTTGAAACCTCGTATAACGCGCCCTGCTGCACAACGAAAATGGACGACCCACGCGAGTACATGCCGCGAATCGGATTGCCTGTGAGGTCAGCGAACAGCGTCAGACCGGGCGTACAGTACAACGTGAACGGCGAGCGGTCCGGGTTGGCCGGCACCTCGGCGTACAGGTTCACGCGGCGTTGACTGGTGACGTTCTGCGACTTCGCCGCAGTCGCCGTGCCGAACAAGTTGACTTGCATCAGTACCCGCCGGTCACGATGTTCCAGGTGCCGCGCTTTGTGGCAATGGCCGGGTCGACCGTCATTACCGGGTCAGGCGTGTTAATGCGCTTGATAAGCCGCTTGGACTCGTTCGCGATCTTGATAACCATCGGGTCCGGATTCACGCCGAAGTCGGGCGCGATCTCGACTGCGAGGTTGTGAATCAACATGCGCTTGTAACCGGGCGGCAGGTCGATTGCGTCTGCCGTGCTCGTGTAGGTCGCAATCGGCAGGTACGAATTCAGATAGAGCGTGTAATCCGTCGACAACGGCTCCGGGTAAAGCCAGATGGTGCCAAGCGGATATTGAGTGTCGTAGAACAGTTTGCGTGGTATGCCGGCAATGTCTTTCACCGGGATCGTGTCCCACTGCGATTGCGGGATGATCTCGACCGGGAAATCGACGTTATTCGACCCGGACGCCAGTCGCACAAAGGCGTTTTCAATGCGCGCGGGCCGGTCGACGTTGAACGCCCCGCCCGTACCGATGGTGTAAGACCCCGTCCCACCCGTGAGCGGATGCGCGGTCGTAGTCAGCGCGTAGCAGGCAAGCCGCTCGATGCCGAGCGCGTCAATCATCACGCCGAGCGCGTCAAACGCGACTTGCGTATCAGCGGCCGAAAGCGTGTCCTGCGAATTGTTGACGAGGACTTTCGACAACGCGCTCGTGATGATGTCGCCAACCGTCGTGATCGCCATGCGCTAGCCCTTGGAGAGCGGAGGACGGCCGCGTCGCTTCACAGCGGGCGCCGCCTCCTGAGCCTGCGCGAGCGGTGCCGCAGGCGTAACCAGATGCCGCCAGTCAGGCCCGAGCGCCGCAGCCTGCTCTTGCGACTGCACGCGGCATTGCGCCGCGCCGCTGCGGTGGACCATCGTGGCGGGGTACATCAGAACGCCGACAGGGTCGCGTCGGGGCGCATGACGAGAATCAGATACGTCTGACTTGCCGTCGGGGTGATGCTGGCGCCCGTGTTGTTGCTGAACGTGATCGCAAGCGTGTTCGCAGCAGACACGCGACAGCCCACGATCCCGAGACCCGCCTGCGCGGTCGGCTTGTTGACGAAAACCCAATCACCGACGGCAAGGCCCGGAACCGTGAACGTCTGTTCCGCCGTGGTGTTCAGGACGATCAGCGCGGGCGACAGGGCAATGCTGATAAGTTTCAGCTTGTCCGTGTTGCCTTCCGCCAGGATGTTTCCAGTAGCCATTTACTAGCCCTCGATCAATGCCACGTCATCCGTGCGGATGAAGAGGTAGCGGTGTCCGTCGTGATCGAACGGACGCCCGCATGAGTCTGAAAACTGCACCACGTCGCCGACACTTACATCACGCGCATTTGGCCCCATCGCCTTCACCGTGCCCCGCGTGATCGCGACCGCTGCTTCGTTTGGTCGGTCATAGCGGAACGTCGTGGTTTCAGGCGGAACCCAAAGGCCGTTTTGCTCGGTCTCGGGGAGAATCGGGTCAATCAGCAAACGGTCGGCAAGCGGTCGGATCAATGCAGCCTCGCAAATGAAAAAGGGCCGGTGTTACCCGGCCCCTTGGTGGTCAACTACAGGCGGCTAGCCCCAGATGCGGCACGCCAGTTCGGGGCGCTGCGCGAGGTAGCCGTAGAGGATGTCGAAACGTGCGGGAATGTCGTCCGTGCCGATGCGGTACTGGCGCACGTAGCGCAGCGACAGGCCGTCCTTCACTTCCCGCGCCGACTCGTGGACGCCTTCGGGCATCACGAGGTCGGCCGTGACCATCGTCAGCGCATCGCGGTGATACGAGATGTTTTGCGCGTAGGTCGTGGACGCCGATCCGAGGAACGTAATCAGCGTGCTGTCCGGGATGTCCGATCCGGAGGCCGTGAAGTTCTGACGCGCACCGGACTTGTACAGCGCGGGCGAAATCGAGATGTTGCCGGCGCCGCCCGCATAGTTGCTCGTTACCGTGAACTGCAACAGTTGGCCGGTGCTCTGCTTCGTCTCCGGGTTGACGCTGTACACACCCGCGATCGTGAACACTTCACCACGCGAAGCCGCACCCGTGCCGGTCTTCACGGCCAGCGTGGTCGCACCGTTCGTGATACCGGCCGGCGTGTTCGTCTGGTACGTGGCAGACCGCGCGCCCGTGGTGATGTTGGGCAGCGATTGCGTCATGTACACCTCGCGGAATCCGAGGATGTTTGACGCCAGCATGCCTTCCTTGAACTGCTCCGACACCGGGCCGGTGGGGTTCAGCAGACCTTTCAGGCCGTCCACGAGCGCGGCATTCGCGCCCGGCTCGACACCGAGGAAACGCGGCGTCTGCGGCGCGGCGAGGTAGTTCATCTTGGCGTGCGCATCGAGCAGCACCTTGGCCGTCGCGGGCGTGGTGCCGGGCGTGCCGACGCTGTTGTAGACATCGAAGATTGCATTGGCAACATCAGCATCCACCGCCGACGCGAGCACCGACATGGCCGGCTCGCCAATGCGCGCCATGAAGTCCTGCACGCTCATCGTGAGTTCGGCCGACGTGAAGTTCGTATCGACGTGCTTTTGCGTTGCAACCGTCAGCGTCGCCGAAATTTCCGACGTGTCCTGTGCAGACAGCGCCGTTCCCGTGCTCACGGTGTACTGGTTCGGCAGACGCACCTTCAGTGTCGTGCCGATCTTCGCGCCTTCCTTCGCGAACTGATCGTCATACTGCTTGTTGATCGTGCGCGACAGGCGAAGGTTGTTGTGCAGGATGACCAGTGCGCCACGGGTCACCTGGGTAGGGGTAAGAATGGTATTGGACATGCGGGCATTTCCTTACAGGATGCGGCGTCGTTCGACGCGGCTTGGGGCAGTGATTAACGCCGGCCCTTGTAAAACTCTTTTTCGAAGTTCTTCGCCCATTGATCCATCGAAAGCCGGTCCGACAGCGGATCGCTGCCGGTGGAACGGGCTCCGACGGGCTTGATGGGCTCGGGGGCGTTGGAGGCTTTGACGGGCTTCGTCGCAAGCTGCAATTCGAGCTTGCCGAGTTCCCGTGCCTGACTCAGCGGTGACAGGGCGGCGATGCGCGCAGCCTCTGCGGGGTTGTGGGACAGATGGAACACAATCTCCGGCCCGACATCGGATTCGACGATCGCTTGCGACATCGTGGCAGGCATGCGCGGCACCGGCATATCCGGGTGAATCTCCGGATTCTTCTCCGCTGCACGCTGCATCTTGCGGTCCCACTCGCTCACGAGGCTTTCCCGCTGCGTGCGCGCCGCTTCCTGCTGTCGATTGGCTTCGATTTCTTGCATGCGTGCCGAAAGGCGCATTTCCGCCTTCCATTCGGCCCGCGCATCAAGATAAGCCTCGTAATCGTCGAATGCTTCCCGCTTGGGTTCCTGCGGAATGTTGGGGGCGGCTTCCGGTTCGCGTTGCGTGGGACGTACAGTCGTCTCCACCAGCGACAGCAGCCGTTCCTTTTCGCGCCGTTCTTCTGCGACTCGTCGAGTCAGTTCGTCGATACGTTTTTGAAACCCGCCCTTGTGGCGCTTGGCTTCTGCGGCTGCATCGTCGGCCGAATCGTCCTGCGGTTCCGTGGGGGTCGATTCCACATCCTGCGCGACCGTTTGCACTTCTTCGGGCAACACTTCGCCCTCGGCCGGCGCGGCCGATGTTTCGACTTCGGTGGTCATCTAGTGTCCTAGAAGGATTGCGGCGTCGTTCGACGCGGCATAGCCCCGTGAAGCCCCACGGGTAGGGGTGTTAATTGGGTGAAATTCTGTTTGGCGTCACCATTTCAAGCTCTGTGTCAGTTGACCCACACGCGGCCATGAAACCGTTAAACGTCGTGTAGGCGTTGTCGCCGACGATGATCCCCGTGTGATACGCCTCGCGTCGCGGGATGGCCGGCGACAGGTCAAGCGGCACGTACATGCCAAATTTCGGGTAGTTCCGGCCGACGTCCTGATAGCAGGTCGCAAAGTTGGGCAACTCAAGGATCTTGCGACGGTTGCGCCACACTCGAAACAGCCCCGTCGCCTGCCATTGCCAGACGACCTGAATAACCCAGTCGTCCCACTTCCCAAAACGGGCATCGATGCCGGCCGCAACATCGACCAGGACATCATCATCGTTGGCACCAGACACGGGATGATTGACGCCAATGTATAGCAACCCGTCTTCGTGGATCGTCCACTCGACCGGCGGATGGCGCGCTGGGTCTCCGCCATCGGGGGTGTCGTGGATCTGGAAGTACGTCGCCCAGTTGCCCCCGATCTGCCAGTTGTTTGGCAGCAAGGTTGAAAACTTGTACCAGCGCGTAGAGCCAACGACAGACCCGGAATCCTCAGTGTAAACGCTGATCTCGGTTCGGTGCGATCCGCCTGCCAGCGCGTCGCCATATTCAAGCGTCGTCTTGAGCACTGTGCCCTTGATGCCAAGCGGATCGTCTACAAGCTGAAATCCAGACGCATTGCCTGTTTCAAAAGTCGTGTAATTTCCGTAATTTCCTGACGGGATATCGCCGTTGAAAACGATAGTCATGCCGGGAACTGTGACGACGTTAGCGCGTAATTGCGCACGTTGTGCATAGTCGCAATTAGCGTGGCGACATTCGACGGCAATCCTTTGCCCTTACTGATGAGAACGTGAACCTCGCGAAACTTTGCGGCCGTTGCTTTGTAGTTTGCGGATGCGTCAGGGGCGCCACCAATACCCAATAGATCGGTCGATGTCCGGAAATCGGAGGCCGGCACCGCATAGCCGGAAACATCAACTGCGCCGTTGACGTAGATGGATGCCGTGCGGGTCGCCGCGTCGAGAGCCCACGCTATCGACGTATCAGCAGACGGGGCCGCCGAAAGAGGGGTGCGAGTAGTCGCGGTTACTGTCGTCACTGCGCCGGCCACGTCACACAACTGAATGTCCGCTTTGTGCGTAACAAAGGCACGGGCACGGATGCCGGGTTTACTCACAACTGTTCCGCTATTGCCGAGCATGTACGACGTAGCGGCCGGCGTCGTGAATTGACCTTTGATAAAAATAAGCAGCGAGTCACCAGCAAGCCAATCCCAATCAAATGCGGCAGTAGATGGAAATTGAAAAAATGGTTTGGTAGTAGCGGCCGAACTTTGTTCGGTCGTTGCATTAAACCCGATTGTTGCCCACGCGGTTGCCGCGGCCAAGTTTGCGCCTAACGAGACATTTCGCCCGCCGCCGCTTTGGTCTGTCCAAGTGCTATCGGTCGTTGTATTGGCAGCAAGGCCCAAAAATCGATAGGCGGACGACGGCGTGCGCGCCTGAATCTGCCCTAGCTTGATGACGCGGCTCATTGCACCCCCGCCGATACCGTGAAGATGGTTTTTTCGGCGCCAACAGCAGCCGAGGCAATCACGTCAATTCGAGTGATCGCACTTGCCGACCCCGCCGACATCAAAACGTCGTCGCCTTGTGCAATCGCGAAGAACGCCCCATCCGTTGCGAGCCGGCCATCCGCGTCCGCATCGCTGGCGGCGTTGATGACAAAGCGCGCGAACTGGTTCGTGACCGCAGTCGCGCCGGGCAGCAGCCGATACGACAGCACCGCCCACAGCGCGCCGCTCGGCAGGCTAATTTTCTGCCGCGTCGTCGTAAGGTCGCGAATGATCGACAGCGCCGCAGATGCCGGCATTTCGGACGGCGGGACTACTTGCGCCATGCCGTTGGTGCCCTTTTGCGCAGACGGCAACCCATCAGAGGCATCTTCGAGTGCGACGCCAGAGATAAGCGCCTGAGACCATTTGAACTTGTCACTAATAGCCATTGATCGGCTCCTGTTCGTGAGCCTGCTCAGGCTCTAGCAACTCTTCGATTTCGGCTTTCGCAGCGTCGGCGGAGGCTTGTAGCTTCGCCTGCTGCAACTGGATATCTTTGATCGCAAGCTGTTTGTGTAGCGCAAGCTCGCGCGTTTCGGCTTGCAGGCGTTCGTAAGCCATTTGCAGTTGCGCCTTGTCCGCCGCAACCGTCCCGCCCTCTTGGTCTAGCTGCGCCTTCATTTCCTGCAACGCCTGCGCCTTCTGGTCGAGCATCTGATTGGCCTGCTCGATCTGCTGCATTGCGGCTTGAATCTGCGGCGGGATCTGCTGCCCTTCCTCGCCCTCTGCCTGCGCGATGTTCGGCGGCAAGAAGAGTTTGAGCCTTTCCGCCAACTCTTCCGCGCCGGGCATGTCGAAGTTGCGGACGATGATGTCCCCGGCCTTCTGCATAAGCGTGGGGTCGCTCTGCGCCAGTTGCGTGAAGAAGTCCGCCGATTCCTGGCGCTTGGTCGTGTACGTCGGTCCGGTTGATACGCTCAGGTCATAGCGGCCGACGCTGAGGTTGTAAATCTTGCGAACCTTGCCGTTGAAGTCCTGCCCTTCGTGCTTGGCCGTCGGCATCGACGGGTCCAGTTCCGCGAACTCTTCGCCGCCGTCTTCGCCGAGGATGCGAGCGACGCGCGCCGTGTCGTAAATCTTCGGGGCGAGGTCAACGATGATCTTCCCCGCGAACTCGACGGCTTTTGCGAGGTTGTCGATGTAGTGGAAAGTACCAATGTCGCCTTCGCGCTGGCGGGCCATGATCGCGCGGCCCGATGTCTCGTTCGACTTGTTGCCGAGGCTCGCGTCGTATTGGCCAGTCGTGCTCTTGATGTCGTCCGACGAGAGCATCATCCCTTCCACGTACCCTTGTGGTACATCGGGGCCGGGCTGGCGTGCCGGG
>ERZ724523.747-NODE-747-length-18983-cov-6.766061_pt1 | contig 18983 bp, 27 predicted proteins | sample MGYA00376056_ERZ724523 | MGnify/ENA primary metagenome ERZ724523 (study PRJEB28724, sample SAMN07190888) | wastewater metagenome | isolation source: influent of sewage treatment plant in Hong Hong | place: USA: Christiansburg, Virginia | collected 2016-03-01 ... | reverse complement strand
CAGGATGAATAAACAAGGGCATTGGATACGCGCAAGAGGATGCGTCTATAATGTGTATTACCACTTCGTATGGTCAACAAAGTATCGAAGGAAGGTTCTTATTGGTTCAATCGCCGAAGACCTTCATTGGTTGCATGAATTGATAGCAAAGCAGAAGGGTATTACATTGATCAATCAGGAGATTATGCCCGATCACGTTCACCTCTTTGTGACGGCTCCTCCTATATTTGCTCCTGCTAACATTGCCAAGATCTTCAAAGGCATTACGGCAAAAAAGCTCTTTGAAAAGCATCCTGAACTAAGAGATCAGCTTTGGGATGGACATCTCTGGAATCCGTCTTATTATGTTGGCACCTGTGGAGATGCGACCAAAGATATAATAGAACGCTATGTAGAGATGCAAAAGGTGAAGTGATTTGCTGAAGGTGCTTCGCTATAGGATCTATCCTACAAAATCTCAGAGAACCAAGATGGATGACACCTTGGAGCTTTGCAGATGGACCTATAACGAAGTAATAGCCATCAGGATGAACGCTTACGAGCAAGAAAGCAAATCTCTCTCCTATTACGATACCAAGAAGCTTTTGCCAGGATGGAAAGAAGAAAAGCCCGAATTGAATGAAGTCCATTCTCAGGTTCTACAGGAAGTCGTCAAAAGAGTTGATTTAGCCTATCAAGCCTTCTTCCGAAGAGTCAAGGCAGGAGAAAACCCAGGATATCCCAGGTTCAAGGGCTATGGCAGGTACGATAGCTTCACCTATACTCAATCAGGCTTTTCCCTGAAGCCTGGCAAACTATGGTTATCCAAGATCGGAGATATCAAGATCAAGCTTCATAGAGCTGTAGATGGAGAAATCCAGAGGCTTAATATCAGAAGAATGCCTACTGGGAAATGGTTTGTATCCTTCCTGGTTGAAGTTGAACCAGATGAACCTCTTCCTAAGACGGGATTATCAATAGGCGTTGATGTGGGTTTAAAAAGCTTCATCACCCTATCCAATGGCGAGCAGGTAGATAATCCAAGATTCTTTGTTCATGAAGAAAATGCTCTGGCAAAGGCTCAGAGAAAGCTATCAAATGCAGAAAAAGGAAAACCGGAAAGGGCTAGAGCCTTAAAAGTGGTTCATAGGGTTCATGAAAGAATTACCAACAAGAGGGATGATTTTGTTCAGAAGCTCTCCATATCCCTGGTTAAATCCTATGACTTGATAGCCTTCGAAGACTTGAATATCAAGGGCATGGTCAAGAATCATTGTCTTGCAAAGCATATTACAGATGCTGCTTGGAACAAACTGATAACTACCACGTCTTACAAGGCAGAATGGGCCGGTAAACGTGTCGAACTAGTGAATCCCAATGGCACATCTCAAATATGCTCTGATTGCGGTCAAGTGGTTCAAAAAGATCTATCAGAAAGAGTCCACAGATGTTCTTTCTGTGGTCTGACTCTGGACAGGGACCATAACGCCGCTATAAACATTCTCAGACTGGGGCTACAGTCTGTGGCGAAAGCCTAGATGCCCGCCAATTTATTGGTGGGAGTGGTCACAATGTTACAAATCTACAAAAAGAATTAAAAGATAAAGCGGATTTTTTCTTATGTTAAATTTGAAGTACAAAACTCCTTACCGAAAGCTTTTAATCATAGCAACGCTATATTACTGCTATAGCGGAAAAGGAGGTAAAATAATGATGATAAATGAAAGGCCTGTTCGTCCATCTTATAGAACTTATTTTATAGATATATGTAACGTAGTTGCCTCAAGATCAACCTGCATAAGGCATCATGTAGGAGCAATAATCGTAAAAGACAAAAGAATTTTATCGACAGGATACAATGGTGCTCCTGTTGGACTGCCTCATTGTATAGATATTGGATGCCCGAGAAAAGATGTACCTTCAGGAACCATGCATGAACTATGTAGGGCGGTGCATGCTGAGCAGAATGCAATTATTCAAGCGGCATTGCATGGAATATCCACAAGAGGGGCAACGCTCTATTGCACCCATCAACCTTGTATTTTATGCTCAAAAATGATAATTAATGCCGGAATTGTAGAGGTAGTATATAAGACAAGTTATGATGAAAAGACCGGACTAGAGATGTTAAAACAATCAGGCATTAATGTTTCGCAATACAATCCCTGCGAAGACATAGATCCTGAACCTATTTTAGTAGATCATCCGTGTAATGGAGACAAAACTCCTCATACTCATAAGTTCTCACCTATCTATCAATATGATGATACCAAAATCGATCATCCCGCTAGTGGTAGGCATGTCCATAAAGGATTAATTTTTTCTCCTTTAGAAGAAAGTCATGATTATAAATTTACTCTTCTTCAAGTTGTCCCTACCAATTTTGAACATGGATATAAAAATAAAGGCTTAATGATAGACTGTCAAAACGTGCCTATTCCCGCATGGAAAAGATTAGAAGTTAGAAGAATAGAGGAATTCTAATGGAAATTGAAATACCTGAGAAGACAAGGAAAGCAAGGGTGAAGATTCACCTGGGATCGAACCTAATTGGAACTTACATTTGTGTGGATAATAAAAGTCTACCATATCGATCTTTTATACTCTACCAGATGCATAAAAAGACATATCTAATTCTGGAGAGATGCTGTGATGATTCAGGAGTTTTTACAGAAGAATTAAGTGAGAATCCAATTAGAGAAGCTATTGAAGTAATAGATCTCATAGTTTGCCCTTCGATTGATGATTGCTTAAAAAAGGAGGAATAAAAATGATGAAATGCAAGACCTAGGAAATTACTGAAGAGAGGAAGACAGCAATTGCTGCAATATCCAATTTAAGAACAGAGATCGACTGCCCTAATTGCGGTGCATGGCTAGGCATCGACGACATTAAGCCACATATAGCAATCCTTCATGATATGATCTACGCCTCTGAGTTCGACACTCTAGAGAATGCTCCTATACCTATCAATGATCTGGTTGAAATACTAGCTGCTGGAGAGCATGAGCAATGGGCGTATTGGGCTAAAAACATCCTGGAGACAGAGCCGGGGTTATCACAAGACAGAAAAGAAAGATGGCCTGCCATAATAGCAACTCCTTACAAGGAGCTACCAGAAGAACTCAAAGATCTAGATCGTCGAGAGGTACATAGACGGTCTAAGGCTGCTCTGAAGGAGATTAGAAGATTGTCCAACAGAAATGCAGAATTAGAGGCAGAACTAGCTCTATTACAGAGCTGAAAGAAAAGTATGTTCCTCAGGGAGGCGAAGCAGGAATGAACAGCCTATATGGAAAGTATAAAATTGAGAAAACAGACGGCTCTGATGTAGATCCAGCAGCGAAATATTTCATTCTGCGATTAGATACCGACAAAGCCGCCAGATATGCACTGCTGGAGTATTCCCGGAATTGCACAGACATAGATCTACGTGCGGATCTTCTGAAATGGTTAATACAGGTTGATCCGATGTTTAACAACTTCCTCAACCCGCAAGAAAGAGAGCTAACGGAATCCCGGCCTCTGGTTGATGATCTACTGACAAACAGGAATAATTATATGACTATGTATGAGTTTGCAAAGAAAGAGCTTGAACTTACAGGATACTTTGATAAAGACCTAAACGAGATGGTAGCAAATGATATTCTAGAACTCATCAAGATATTCAGCAAGCAAGGACATTCTGAACTTTCAGCTATATTTTGTATCCAGCTATTTAGCCAACTTGCAGCCTTTAAGCCATTAACACCACTCACAGGAGAGGATAATGAATGGAATGAAGTTGAACCTGGAATGTATCAAAACAAGCGATGTTCAACTATCTTCAAAGAGAAAGGTGAAGCATATAATATCAATGGGAGGGTGTTCAGAGAACCAAATGGTTTGTGCTACACTAATTTTAAAAGTAGGACTCCAGTAACATTCCCCTACGAAGTCAGAGATCCTGAAATAGTCGATGTTCCGGCGGAGGTCTGCGCTAAGGATGCCAGGATCGAAGAACTGGAGACCGCCCTAATAGAAGAACGAGCTAAGACAATTACATCAAAACCAATAACAAAAGTAATTAGTGAAGATATGAAGGAGGCCCGTCTACAACTTCAGGAAGAAGATAAGATTGGTAATGGGAGATAAGTAGATTAAAATGGTTAGCAGTGACACTCCCTGTATAAAGTGTGGAAAGCCTGGAGCCTATTGGTCTAGTTTCCAGGCAAATTTATGCCCTGAACATGGACGCGAGGCAGCAAATAACAGAGAGAAAAGATTACCCTGGAATGTAGAAAATAAAAAATAAAAAATAGGTTATATCTTTTTTACCTGATGGTAGTCCTGCCTCCCGCGCCTAGTACTACTGGAGGAATATTCTTTTTCTCAGCCTTGCTATCCTTCCAAAAGAGTCTCATCATCAAAATGACAGCTAACCCATCTGTCTTGAACTCTTCCTCCCATTGCTGTAGAGTATAGAGCTTCTTCTTGTTATTTGGAGCCGCCAGCAGAATCCCTTTGCCATCATAGGCTTTCTGCAGGAAGTCTATGGTAAGATCATTCTTGATGAATCCTATGACATTCTCATACCTTTTTAAAGGATCGTATGGGATAACGCTGGGACCATCCTGAGTAGATACTACAATTGACTTGATCAGGTTCGTAAATCCCAGGTATGGGCTCGCGATCCTCAACTGAGATGGCTTATCTGCTGCATCTGCAGGAAATACGCACAAACCATCTAAGTAATCCTCTTCCTCTCCTTCTATTTCCTCAACAATATCGTCTTCGGACATGTTTCCTTCCTCACTTCTTACATAAACTGCATTGCATAAGAGCTATATCCATTCTGCCAACTGCCTATAGCCTGGCTGCTGATGAATGCCAGCCATGAGCGATTGCAGTATGAAAGAACGGGGACCTGCAGCTCTTTTTGATCTTCTTTCTTCTCAACACCATGGGACTCCATTCTTATATAGTCTGGATTATTCCAGAATTCTCTGACAACAATTAGGGAATCTTCTGATGCTGTTTTTATATCAATGTGCTTTGAGAATTTGCTATCTGGAAATCGATCAAAGCCAGAAGAAAGAACGCTGCTGGCAACAACGATTGCTACCAGCAGCAGTATTCTCTTCATTCCAATCCCTTCCTATCTTCTCTCTCCCCTATATCTACTCAGACACAAGGCAGCCAGTCAACGCTGATTGCGCCGCAAGTAGAGTTGCCCCATAGCTGGATGAACTTATTGATAGCGAATACGCCAGTAAGATCGTCTACAGATCGTCCATACTCAGCATGGCGGCCTTTGAGCAGTCTATCAGGCTCTGGATCTCTGGATATCCATCCGATATGAGCAACACCTATGACATTGCTATTGATATTGGCCTCAAGAACTCCAGTACAGCAATTCTCTACGCAAGCATTGTCATAGCCTCTGGTCTTTATCTCTGTACTGCGAGCAAGGTGCTCAGCATGGGAATACATCTCAGTAAGAACGGCTCCTATCCTGTAATTCTGAACGCATAGCTTATCTACCCATTTTGCGTCATAGGTGCCGGTCTGATAGGATACAGGCATATATTCAAACTCAGCATCCTTAGTGAAGTTGATATAATCCATCCCACAGGTGTTAGGATAGGTACAGTTCATCTTACTTCCATCCTGACTTAACTGTCTCTCAACTTCCAATTCAGTTCTCAAGGCAATCACATTACCGGAACCTGAAACACGTTCTACTAGTTTTTGACTCTTGTATCCAGGCTGAGTGCTAGCTATCTTCTCCTGTTCAAGATAGCCAACACCTTTTATACTAGCTTTCTCATACATATAATTAGCTGCTCCTGAGACGCTTATCCCAATAGCAAAGAGAGATAATAGCGTTAGGACTATAAGCATTTTCCTCATTCAATTCATCTCCTTATCTTGTTTACTTCTCATTGAGAAGAGCTTATGATATTTATTCTTTGCTAACGTTTATTGCCGAAGTAAAGAGTTAGATACTCGTTTATCAACTAATTGTAGATATCTATTTATACAGGATAGCAGTACTGTTATCTTGTAGAAATCAAGGAGGACTTAAATGCTACCAACATATATTGGGGGAGCTGTATTAAAATCTAAGCTCCTGGATGAAGCTATCAGCTTTGCTATGGCTGCAGGCAGTTTGGGATCTCTAAAGCTGATTGAAGATCTGAATTGGACCCTTGAAGAAGATGATCTAGGAAGTAAATATAGGCTTCAGGTAGAGGGTATTGCCTATCCAATAGAAGATATAAGCAATATCCCGAGGATCTATGAGATACTTTCTGTATCTGGATCATATACAATTCCAGTTATAAATCTCCTGCCAGACAACGACTTTAAGCTTTCAGGAAAGAGTGTCTTCTGCGATCTGGTCGCCCTGCAGAAGATAACCAAAGCAGCAAAGACCTGTACAACGATTTTTTTAGAAATGGATACTAAGAGCATCAATATCAGAGGGTGCAATTTTAGCTATTCCCTGGGGACTATCAGAAAGAAATGGGAAAAGGATGCTATAATCCTTCGACAACTGGAGAGGATGTATGGAACAGGGGCATAGCTATGGATAAGGTAGATATCAGGAGATTCAGGAAAGCTTTTGGACTTGTTATAGGAGATGAGAGTAGTAATCCATTGGCTGTAAGCATGGCAAGAAAGGAAGTTGCCAGCCAAATGCCTCTCATTTTAAAGGAGCTTCACAGATGCAGGAAGCTAGAGAAACTTCGGGAAAGCGAAAGGGCAAACATGGTTCATGGGGCAATAGATGTAGGACCGTACAAGATCCCGATAATGATCCCCCTGGAGGAAGAGCTCGCCCAGGGGGAGATATTGATGTATGGGAGGCTGACTATTTTAGATATCACAGATGATCAATGCAATATCATTCTCAATGATGTTGAGTATATAGGTGATATAATAGAGAAAAGCAAAGAAATGGAAGATAAAGTAGTTGGATTAAGAATTAAAGAATACAGGAAAGGGAGCGCTGCAAATGAACTATGATTTAGGCAAGTACCTGACTGCTGACAGGGTGCATGAAGAAGTGATGAAGATAACAGAAGTTATGAAAGAGAGGCTGAAGGAAGGGGAAATAGAACTCTATACTCCTATAGCGGTCAATGCTATGATGGATATGTTCATCGAAACAATGAAGATAAATGAGAATGAGGATCATCTAAATGGATTCCTGGAAGGATTCATATTTGGATTGCATATCGTTGAAGTAGCTAGAGATCTCGGTCCTGTAAGGTGTTCAAATCCAGAATTAAATTAAGATATAAGAAATAATATTTTTCATTAGTTTATAGGTCTCAATATGAAAAAATATGAGGAAAATTTTGCAAAAGGGAGAAAATGGCTGTTTTTTGAAAATAGACAGATTTTGAAGATGGGATGAAGATGGGAGGGAGAAGAGGATGAGAAGAGAGGGAAAAAGAGAGGAAGAAGGGAATTGAAAAAGGAGATGAATGAGAAAGTAAGTGAAGAATAAGATATGATAATAGGTCTTAAAAGTGAATAGTAGGGTATTGATAAAATAGTACAGAATAAATATCCGATCAAATGAAGAAATACAGAGAACAAAAAGTTAGGAAGCTCGTAAAATGCCCGTAAATCGAGGATCTTTCTATGGGAGTATGGTAGAACCGTCCAAGAGAGGAATATGGGCGTTTTAGGGGAACTAGAGTGGTAAGGTGAGGAAGGTATGAATATAGATATGGTCAATAGATTGACTGCTGAACAGATAGCTAATATGCCCGAGATAAGAATACCAATTGCTTTACAAAGGCCCGAGTTTCGATTTGTGAAGCTCATTATGTGGGAAAAGAAGGCTTTTGAACCTGGTTGGACAAGGACAACAAATTATACTCACGATGCCGAAGGGCTGAAAAACTGGTTGGCAAAAGGCGGGAACTATGGAGTCAGTACAGGGATAGGCGGCCTTCTGGTAGTGGATATCGATAATGTAGGGCGTATGGAAGAGCTAGGTATTTTGAGCAGAATGCCGGAAACCTATACAGTCAGAACAAGAAGCGGGGGACTGCATTTTTATTACATATGTAATGATTTTGATAAAAAAAGGATAATGTATGATCTAGTTAAAACTGAGAGCTACATAAGTAATGGCAGGAAATCCCAGGGGTATATGCATCTAGGAGAGATGCAATGGCTGGGGCAACAGGTGGTAGGACCTTCATCCCGATATAGAGAGATAGGAGAAGATTCTTCAGTTCGGATTCAGAGCTGGAAAGAAGAGAATTTGACAGCAATAAGGGAGATTGGTGCTGAAGAAATTATGAAAGTGTTCGCCGGGAAGGTCCGGTTTAGCAGGAAATTGGATGCTCCAGCTACAGAGGAAGATGATATTGAGAATCTGGAGAAAGAGAGTAAGACCAGAGCAGGAAAGATCAGGAAGACGCAAAAGAGTTCAAAGATAGAGCCGATTAAGATCGGATGGCTTGATAAGATCAAGATAGCTGATATAGCTCTGCCAAATCCAATTGTAAAAAGCGATCCTCTTGGAACCGGAGAGATCCAGGGCGGGCATCCTCTGCATGGATCGGATAACGGTTTGAACTTTTCTGTCAACGTTAAAAAGAATATCTGGCATTGTTTCGTTGCAGGAACATTAGTTCTTACCCCTGACGGTATGGTGGATATCAAGGATATCAAAGAGGGAGATATGGTAACTGCATTGAATGGTCTTCCTCAGAAAGTAAAAGCAAAGTTTGTAAATAATTATGCAGGTAGCATATTTACTATCAATAGTCCGGTTGCCGATATAGAAGTTACTGAGGGGCATCCCATTTATGTCTTTGATTCCGACTCTAATAAATATAAATGGGTAAATGTAGAAGATATCAGCCAAAGATTTCATTCTTTAGTATGTCCTTTGAATTTTGGACCGGAAATAGAGGTAGGGGAAGATATGGCTACTCTATTTGGATGGTATCTTGCAGAAGGACATTGCTCTAAAAGGAACAGGAAAAATGGAAAGTCGTATCCTAATATCCAATGGACTTTGAGTAAAAAAGAAGAGAAGGAAGCAGAAGAAATACTTAATAGTTTACATAATTTAGGGTATGATATTAAAGCTAATATATATCCTAAAAGGGGAACTACTCTTGTCAATTCTAATTCTTGCAAGATCGCAAATAAAATCCAAAAGATATGCAATACGGGAGAAAGAATAAAGCATTTTGGATGTTTAATAAAAGCAGATAAGCCTTCTCTTAAGAAGATAATTGATTGTTATGAAAGAGGAGATGGGCATATTCAGGGTGGAAGTCAACTAATAAACGGCGTTAGTAAAGCACGTATGATAGAATATCAGCTAGCATGTGCAAGACTTGGAAAGTTATCTTCCTGTAGAAGTGAAGAATATCCAGGAGTAAATAAAAGATACTGCATAAGATCCAACCCAAAGACAACAGCTAAAGGCTATAGAGGTAAAATAGTAGATAATAATTGGCTGATGCCGATTTATGGGATAACCAAAAAAAATCAGGCGGTATATGTCTTTAATCTTGAGACTGAAGACCATACCTATAGAGTGCCTTTTGTAGTTCATAATTGTTTCAGAGACGATAGCGGCGGCGGGCCTCTGGAATTGGTAGCTATGATGAATGGCTTGATTGAATGCGGTGAGGCAGGAAAAGGATGCTTGATTAAAAAAGAAGGGCTCCTAAAAAAGACAATCGAGTTGCTTAGTAGCAAATATGGAATAGATCCAAAGGATATCCCATATGAGATCAGTGAAGGAAAAGCCAATGAGATAAAGATCTCAAAAGTGAAGAGAATTGTAGAGTCTATTGCTGAATATATGAATGTCATAACTATGTCTAACAGCGAAAAAAGCTTAATTTATACAGATGGAGTTTATAAAGAAGCTTCTAACTTAATGTTAAAGAGCTTCTTCTTGTCGCTAGGAGCAACAACGAATAACATCAGAGCTGAATGCCTGGAGACATTGAAGGCATCAACTGTTATTGATGAGAAGGAGATGGATAACGATCCTTTTACGATATGCGTTGAGAATGGACTTTTATCAATCAATCCCGAGACCTGGGAGATAACCCTACTGCCTCATGACCCAAATTACATGAATATGATAAAGCTGCCAGTATCATATGTTCCTGGGAGCGATTGTCCTAAGATCAAGCAATTTATTAAGGACTTATTTATAACGAATCAATGTCCTGAGTGTAATAGGGTTATCGACGGGAATACATGCCCTACATGTAAAACAAAAGGAATAGAGACCGGATACAATTCTGTCCTGATTGTAGAGGAGCTATTTGGATATTTGATATTCAAAAGGTACTTTATTCACAAAGCTTTTCTATTTATAGGAGCAGGAAGAAATGGAAAGAGCACTCTGCTTAATTTAATAAGGAATTTTCTCGGAAATGAAAATGTCACTTCTATACCTATTCATAAGCTGGGAGATCGCTTTACTCCTTCTGAGCTTTTCGGTAAATTGGCTAATGTAAGTGGCGATATCAGCAGTGATGCATTAAAACATACAGAGCGCTTTAAAGAAATAACAGGAGAGGACTTCCTGCTAGTAGAGAGGAAGTTTCAGCAGCCTTTTTACATGGTGAATGTCGCAAAACAGATATTTACCGGGAATCAGGCTCCTAAGACCGGGGACGGAAGTTATGGGTTTTATTCTAGGTTCATTATACTTAATTTCTTAAAGAGATTTGACTTTGAGCCTGGTGCAGACAAGTCTCCAAACCCAAATCTTCTAAGGGATCTTACATCTCCTGAAGAGCTAAGTGGACTGCTAAATTTAGCTTTAGAAAGGCTGAAGGATTTAGTAGCGAATAACAAGTTTACAGGAGCCTTGAGCGTATCTGAGACTTCAGAGATGTTTGAAGAGCTGTCGAATCCAGAGGATGTAATCAGGCAATTCTATGGAGATTGTTTGGTTCCTCAACCTAATGGATACGTAGGAACTGTAGCCCTAGATCAAAGATTTCAAGAATGGACTAAGATTTATGGATATAAGCCTATATATATAAACGTGTTTATCAAGCTGATGAAGAAGATTTATCATCTTAGGGACATGAGAAAGATGATAGATGGCCGGTACATAACGGTTTTGGTAGGAGTGGGGATGAGGAAATAAAATTTATGAAAAAATATCGATATCAAGAAGGCGATATACAGGGTAATATCGATAGCAACAGCAGGGAAAAATATATCTATTTTTTTTTGATTCGCCTTTTTGCTATCGGTTTTTGCCTTTTGGGCATCACCCTTCTCTCTCCTATCCTATATAAAAAAAATGTATATATATAGTATAGAGTCATGTCGTCCTGTATAGCCAAAATCGATAACAGAAGATTAAAATTAAAGAAATTAAACAGGTTTTCTCCTGTGACAGCTATCGGAAATACCCTGTATATGGCGCTTGATACCGAAAATTGAAATACACAAAATGACATTTATAGTGCAATAAAAATGCTAAAACGATTAATTACTTTGTATTAATTACAACTCAGAAAAAGATATAAGTTAAGATGTAGAATGTAGAAGCTAATCTTTAAATGGGTGGTGTATTAGGTGGTGATAGTTTGGTACATATTGATCCAGCAAGCATTACAGAGGAAAATGTAGCTGTAGTATTGGGTGCTCTCGTGGTGGAAATACAAAACATGAATAGCAAAATCGATGAACAGAGAGAGTGCCTAGAGAATAGGTTGACTGTTATCGAAAATACCTTAAGGGAACATGAAAGTTTATTTTGGGGACCATTTAGATTCTCTAGATGTGATTTAGTGCCTTTTATATGGAAACATAAATGGTTATTGTTGTTGATATGGACTTCATTGTCAATAGGGGTTAGCGCTATCGAATTTATAGTGAGGGGGATATAACTGGTTAAAGGAAAGGTTAATTACAATAGACATAAACCTTATAAGAAGAAGAGAAGAGGTAAAGTATTCTCTGCAGGAAGGTTAAACGATATGAGAGGAAATACTTTTGAAAGGGATATGGTAAAAGCATATAATGTATTTTTTAGGGAAAAAAAAATAAAAGGTTTCGCCTATAGATTAAAGCAATATAGGTATACAAGTCAGTTGATTGATATTCTGGTGGATAGCCCTTACAATGAATATTATCAGGCAGTTGAATGTAAAAGCATTAAAATGACAAGGGGAAACAGGAGCATCAATTTTCATAGCTACTTTTCTACCGGACAGATCGAGAATGAGCATAGGTTTATAGAACTTACAGGGAGGAGAGGCATACTAGCTGTAGAGCTGAGGCATCAGCCTGATAGCTATATAGAAAAGAAAGGTATTAGAGGTGGGAGGAAGGGATGGAAAGAGGCTTATTTAGTTCCATTTGAATATTTATGGGATGTATATTTATCTGGAGCAAAATCATTGTCTGTAGATGATGTGAGGTCTTTTCCTAACATAACAAGGGAAAAGTCTCTCTATAGGCTATAGATTATCTAAATTGTAGATAATGAAGTTTACACTATAGTTTTTATTATTTTTTTACATCTTTATTGAATGATGTAAATTTGGGTGCAAGAATGAAGTAGTTGTATCAATAATATGTTTCAATTTGAATAATCATGTAAGGAGTAAAAGACTTATATGAGAATGGGAAGTATAGTAATAGCAATTATGGACGGTCGAGAAGAAAAAGAATATAGATTTCTCAAAATCTATATAGATTTTGGGAATGGAGGCAGCCTGCCAAAGCCCATCACATCACTAAAATTATTATACTATGGATATTAAACTTATGTAGGTGCATATAAGTGACCAGACAAAGGCATCTTAGGCAAGTAGTCGAAGGTAGCGGGTTAGCAGGTCTGATCTTAGAATATCCCCAGGGATCAGAGCCTGCAGTAATCGCTCAATGGCTGAATGAATCGTATGGAACCAACTTCACCAGGGCTCATATCGAAGGTTTCCTATTAAGAGCCAGGAGAAAGGGGTATAAGGAGGCTATTCTCAGGGCGGAGATAGCAGAGGCAGAACATGTATTGGCTGACTCGATAGATACATTAGCAGACCTGGTAGATGATGCAAAGACCGGAGGCCCAAACTTCCGAAAGGATACATCTCAAGTACAAATAAATGCTATCGTTGCTATGGGGAAGCTGATAAAAGAGAGGCGCTTGTATCTGAAAGAGCGCTTAAAACTCTATGAACTGCAGGGGAAGGGCGAAGAGATAGATCTTACTCCTTATCCGCCAGAGATAGATACCAATGGTGAAGTTCCACCGCCTCTCAATCCAGAGCTGCTATAGTGCCTATGCATAGCGATTATGTTAAATATATATATGTACATATATACATATATACGTGTGGGGTATTGCTATATATAACTTATAAGCTACTATGATCCTGGGGTAGTAGCTTATAAAGGCCCACATTTTTATAAATATACTTCCGGGCCGATAACCATAGGGATACGCGGCGGGAAATGGTGTTATCGAAATCGATAGCAGCAGACGGAGGGGATCGCTATGAAGCAGTCGATCAAGTAAAGTTGTATTCGATTCTATAGACTATGGAATAGCTAATTTGCTAGAAGGACTTTTTCGCCGGTTTAGAGCTACGCTCATCTCATCGAGAGGTGATATGTGCAACTTGCAAGATGAGGCATATCGGGAATAGGTATGCTGTAGTGTATATTAAAAAACAATCGATATCGGTAGAAGCGATTTGACTTATTGCTAAAGCAATAAGTCAAATCGAGTTCGGAGCGTATTACAGGGCTGGAGAATTAGGGAGCTGAGAGATCAGGCTATTCATCTCCTATCATTCAGGAGATTATCGGACCCTGGTATGTACAGCCTGCAGGAAGGAGACCGGAACTGCAAGGGGGACCGGGAGGGGTTTTTTAGGAAGTGATGGGTAGGCCGGGGTGGGGAGTCCTGGGGGTTACAGAAATCCTTTCTACATCTTTTAAAAACTCATTTTATTATATAATATTATAAGATTTAATAAGCACTTATACTTATTGCGCTTTGTGAATCACAAGAGGGCCTCTTGTGATTCACAATGTATTTTGTGCATCATAGATTAGGTACAAATTTTTTATTAATTTTTCTTTGACACTTCAATTCATATAAATTACATTTTATACACTATAGCAACTATAGGTGATTAAGATAAAAAAGTATATAGACCAAAGATTATCTATATAGATTATGGATTATCTATATAGATTAAGGACTATCTATATTCTTTGAAAATTCAATTCGTATAAATTACATTTAATATACTATATTCATGAGAAATGTTATATACACAAAAGAAGACAGAGTATTTAGGAAGGATAATGAAGCTTAAATTCGAAAGGAAGGAATTATCTCTTGTAGGTCACTATCTAGGTAGACCATTAAAAAAAGAAGAATTAGAAGCTCTCCAATGGACATATGATAGCTTTGCATACTTTACTTATACAATCTATAAATGGGCTATTCAGAAGCATTTTGAGGAATTTGTAGGAGGACAATTTATAATTGATGAATGCGAATTCCTGCAGAATAACGAAAAGACGATAACAGTAGAACCTAGAGCCCATTGGAAGAGCATGAGATTCTATGCTTATCTAATGTGGAGACTGTGGAAGAATAGATACGATAGGAAAAATATTAGATCTTCTTACTTCTCTTATAGAAAAACGCTAGCAGAAGAGCACGTTCAAACATTAAAATATATCATTGGCGATTCTATTTTTCCTGCCCTGGGGATAATAGATGAGAAAGGGAGAGCTGATACGCTAGCAAGATTCACCTGGGACTTCAACAGACCTTCAAATGACCGCAAAAGGTTTATGATTAAGCCATATGGATTGCTGGAGTTCACTAGGGGTACACATACTGAAATCGTTTTAGTGGATGATCCTTTAAAAGACGACTCGGACCCTAACGCAAGGACTAATGTCTGGAGGATTAATTCGATATTCGTCTCTGTTATCATGAATATCCCTACCAGAGATGGGGTACTGCATGTAGTTGGTACTCCACAGACGGAAGACGATTTTCTATTTGACAAAAATATTCAAAAAGAATTCAAAACCAGAATAAGACCTGCCATATACGTAGAGAATGGGGAAGAGAAGGCTCTTTGGCCTGAGATGTTTCCCTTAGAGCTTCTTAAGAAGATGAGGGAAAGCCGTAAGATAAAACTGAGAGGCGGTATAGTCTCCACCTTCGAACAAGAGTATATGTGCGCTCCTAGAGCAGCAGCATTCTCTTATTTTGATCATGAATTGATGCAGAGATGCATAGATGTTTCCCTTTATAACAATGACTATGCTACTATAGGCATCAGGTGGAGGCCACTATCAGGCCGCTATTGCATTGCTGGATATGACCCTGGCAAGAGAATCAATCCCGGTCACTTTATAGTCCTTGAGATTTATGGAGGCCACTATACTCAACTTCTCAGTAAATGGTTTGACCATGTAGATTATTCATCTGTAGGAGAAGTTGGCTATTCACAATTTTCCTATATGAATAAAGCTAGGGAAAAGTTGCATATAACTTCAATTTTGGCGGATAATACAAGGGGGGAGTTGACGACAGCAGAGGAAAGGAAGCTCATAGCGGGCCTTGTATGTGTTACTATTACTCCTAAAAAGAAGATGGAGATGGCCCAGGCTATAGATTCTGCAATGACTGATAGAGTTCTGCATCTTTTAGATGATCCTAGGCAAACTAGGCAACTCATGGGCATCCAACAGGATCTAACTTGCGCAAGTACATCAGAGGGGCATGGAGAGCCATTGACTACCATAGGGCTCCCCCTCTCTACTCTCTATTATAAGCAGGGCCTCATAGGGGCAAGGAGAGGAAGCTATTTAATGAGAATGCATTAAATTTTTATACTATAACAATCCTTTATTGTACTATGACAAGTAGAAAATTTGCTAAAGGGCTTAGCGTATACATCCGAACAAAGAAAAAGGACGGCAAGAGCTATCAATGTTGGATATGCGAATGGAGAGGCTACAATGGAAAGATAAAGCGAAGTTATCTTGGACCTGTTGAAGGTAAAAGGGCCTTATCTGAAGAAGACGCATTTGCAAAGGCTCTGAAAATGAAATTTGAAGACCTGGGGAAGGCTATTATGGAAGATGAGTATTTAGGAGATATGATTAAATGTCAATACGGAATGGTATTGGTTTGGGGATGAAGTAATGGGACTAATTGATAGGCTGAAAGCGGCATACAGCGCCTTCATGGGTGAAGAAAATCAGCAAGAATATCATCGATATGGCATTGTCATAGGCGATGCTTGTTATTTAGCAGACTCCTATACTATTAATCTTTATGATGGGTCTCCTGAATGGGATTATTATGGCGCTGACGGGCACATACATGGGAAAAAATATGATGGATGGATTTTGAAAGAATACTATCCATAGGAGAATGAATATTTATGAGTTATGAAAACCAATGGCAAAGTTGCAAAAAATGTGGCAGAGATATGCGATTTGAGTTTTCTATACGAAAGGATTTATGGGAAAAATTGTCCGATAAGTGGATAAATCGAGTGTTGTGTATTGAATGTTTCCTTGAAGAATTAGAAGATATTGAACCAAATCAAAAATTTTATTTATCAGACTTTGCTTTTCTTGGGGTAGTTGGAGATCATCTATTTGGCGGCATTTTGCTAGATGATCCAAATGTGATAACTCAATGACTTTAGATGCAAAGCCTCTCCATACATTAAGTTTTTATACTATAACTGTCCTTTATTCTACTATGGCAAAAGGAGCTGTTTGGCATAAAAATTTAGAGCACCAGGGGATTCAGATTTCCTTTGATGGAAAGCCTTCTGAAGAGATCAGGAAGAAGCTGAAAAGCAATGGGTTTAGGTGGTCTGGCAGGCAGAAGATATGGTATGCAAGAGGCTACAATGCCCAGGTTATAGCTGATCAGTTGGCAGATTATGGCGGGGAAATTGGCGAATCCCTGAGCTTTGCAGAGAAGATAGAGAGGAAGGTTGAGAAGGCCGAAGCAAGGTCTGAGCGCTTCGATGCTATGGCAATGAAAGCTGAATCGAAGAGTCAGCAACTTTATGGTGAGGCAAGCAAGATGGCGGATATTATCCCCCTCGGGCAGCCTATCCTGGTAGGTCACTATTCTGAAGGCAGGGACAGGAGGTATAGAAATAGGATACAAAGCAAATTTGAGAAGAGCTTTGAAGAGGGTAAAAAGGCTGAACACTTTAAGAATCGTGCAGAGGCATCAGCAGACTTTAAGGAGAGGACCTTCGACCTGGGGACTACTCTTAGAAGGATAGAGAAGCTTGAGACGCAAATAAGGAGGATCAAAGCTAGATCAGACTGGCATATAGATAACGCTGATACGGACAAGCTGATGTTTGAGAGGTGCCTGCAGGATAAGAGATATAGATTAATTTCTAAGGAAGAGCTGGAGTATGATGAGAAGATCATTGCTCCTCTCCAGGAAGAAGTAGACTACTGGAAAGAGATAATTAGGCAGCATGAAGCTGATGGAAAGAAGGTCTGGAAAAGAGATGATTTTCAGGTAGGTGAAGAGATCATAGTTGGCGGTGTTAAGGCGAAAGTCAGGAGAACCAATCTCAAAACATTAACTATAGAATATATAGAGCCTGGGAAGGAATGGATGAACATGTTTGGTCAGAAGGTGCCGTACAATGAGCTGAGCCAGACATGCAAGGGGTGAGTAAGGGATGAGTGACAACTTAAGCATGATGGAAGAGGCCTATATGGATGCTCTTTGTGAAGATGCAGGAGAAATAGATAACGAGCGTGAATGCTTCATGGGTTACTGGAAAATCACTCGGGAGCGTGTAGAAGCTCTTAAACTAATTTTAAGAGAAATGCAAGAGATCCCTACTAGTGTCCATGATATAGAAGTTGTGATGCATTGCGAAAAGGTCCTTGTGGAGATGCTTAAGGCATTGCAGGTATAAAATTGAGGAGGAAGAATAAAATGGCATTTATAGTAGAGCCTTCTGGAGAAGACAAGCTTACTCTCATGATAACTGCCTGTGAGGGTTTTATGGTGACAGTTCATAGAGATGGTACAATTGCTATCACAGGGCCGAAGGATGCATTCCTGGGAATAGGCGAATTGCTGGTAGAGGATGTAGGGGAGATTTAAAATGTGGCCTTTTGGCAATGATACAGACTGGGTAAAAGGCGAACTTCTTCGCCGGGATCGGGATATAAACAGGCTTGGTCGAAACATACAAGAACTATATATAAAACAGAATATACTCAAGGAAGAGATCTGTAAGTTGAAGACGGTCGAAGAAGTGGCTAGTTTAGAAAGAATTTGGAAAGAAATAAGCGATGCAATTGACAGACAGGTCCAGATGGGTGTCCACAAAGAAATCCCCGCTGAATTGGAAAAGCGCTTAAAAGAAGCTAAAAACGAACCTATTGTAACAATAGTATCTATTCAAAGGGAAGGTCATATCGAGGATATGGAGGTCCCTTTTAAAACTGGTATTGTTGATAGCAAAGAAGGTAATGGAGGTTAAAAATGAAGATTCCTTCCTGGGGAGAACCACAATATTCTATTGGAGGCTGGGGAGAGGTGCCTCCTCACAATGATGTAGATCTTGATGGCGATTTTTCGGAGATAAAGATTACTGTAATATCTCGGACTCTCAAGGAGTGGCATAAGGCCGTTGCAACTATGGAGGAAAAAGGATGATATCAGATGAAATGGAAATCTTCCGGGAGCGTGTGAAACAAATTATAGATAAGGATATCTATCGCAATCTCGGGGAGAACTATCCTGTTGTAATTCCAGATGGCAGAAAAAAATACTCTTGGAAAGAAAGATAATAACTATACTTTTTCCGATAGTGGGACTAGAGTAAACCATTCCGGCATAAAAGTGAAGAGGTAGATATGTTTCAAGGTGTAGAGGAGATTAAGGCTCAGATTGATGCTCTAAAAGTGATACTTAAAGATGCTTATAGAGTAGATCCAAAATACAATTGCAAAACATG
>ERZ724523.737-NODE-737-length-19106-cov-4.206341_pt1 | contig 19106 bp, 14 predicted proteins | sample MGYA00376056_ERZ724523 | MGnify/ENA primary metagenome ERZ724523 (study PRJEB28724, sample SAMN07190888) | wastewater metagenome | isolation source: influent of sewage treatment plant in Hong Hong | place: USA: Christiansburg, Virginia | collected 2016-03-01 ... | reverse complement strand
CGAAGCGCTCGGCCCAGGATGCGCCGGTCATGAGGTCGGTGAAGCCGCCGCCGTAGGAGCTCCAGACGTCGACCTTGTAATCGCGACTGCGGTTGAAATAGGTCAGCTTGAGGAAGGTACCTGCCGGAACGTCAAACTTCTTCGGCACCACGTCCATCTTGCAGGTGTTGTCGACGTAGATGTCGACGTTTTGGTACGGCACAAAGGCCAAATCGGGCGGAGTGCTCAGGTCGGGAAGTGGCCGCAGATCAGAAACCATCGCGAGATCCACCAGCGCGCTCAGATCGGCGGTGCGACCGAGATCGAGGCCGGCCAGATCTCCGCTGCCGGAGGTGAGATCCTCGACCGAGCCGCTGAGGTCCGACGGATCGGGCACGCGAGCATCAGTACCACCGTCGCGTCCGCCCGGCATTGCGCCACCTTTGCTACAACCGAGTGCCAGCACCAACAGGAGAGCCCATCTGCTCATTTCGGCAGGGTATCACGGTACCTGGGTGCTGCTGTTTGATTCCCATTGCCGAGAGTGGGTGTCGATCTCTCCGCACATCCTGCCGCAGGCCGAAAGCCGACCTTCGGGTGCCACCGGACTCCAGCCGCGCACGACCAGCTCTTGGAAAAACGGGCCGTCGATGATCTCGTCCAAGCGGTGCTGGCGAAGATCGAGCGTCGCCAGTCCTTCGGGTAGCTCGGCGATGCGGGCGCGAATCTCCGCAGCCATCGGAGACGGCCACGAGTCGTAGATCTGCCCAAGCCAGCAGCACGGAAAGACGTGGCCGGTGGCGCTGACGTAGATCTGCTCATCGCGGACCGCCTTGCAGGCAATCTTGGTGGTGCCGAGGTATTCGGAGTAGCTCTGGCCGCGCTCCCGCAGGCTCGACAGGCGGACAAAGCCACTGTTTTGGTAGTCGGGCTGCGTCGGTAGTTCTAGGTGATAAGCGATGCCGCCTTCGGCCTTGAGCACGGGAAAGCGCTCGACCGCTTGACCATCGACCAAAAAGCGCTGGGAACGCTTGACGTTGAACTTGGCAAAGCCGAGCTGTTTGGCGAGCGCTTCGGCCTCGGCGACTTGGTGCTCGTTGTGACGAAACACCAGATAGTCCCACTCGGCCCGCCCGCCCGCTGCCAGATAGGCCCGCACCGCGTCCATGACCCGCTCCCAGCTCGTCCGCCGCCGATAGATCTGATTGACCTCGCCGAGCCCATCGATGCTAAAGGTCACCGTGGTGACGAGGCCTGCCAGCGCCGACCAAAACGCCGCGTCACGCCCGGAGCCGTTCGTCACGAGCTTCACCCGCAGCTTGGGATTTTCTCGGCGCAGGTACTCACAGATCGGCAAGGTGTCGCGGGCGGTCAGGGCATCGCCGTAGTTGCCGCAGAACAAAAACTGCTTGAGCCGTCGCAGCAGAGACGGCGGAAACATGGTTTGGAAGTCGGAAAGGGTCAGCTCGGTGAGCGGTAGGTTGGGATTTGGTTCGCCGCCGGCGCGAGTACGAGGACACATCGGACAGGCCGCGTTACAGCGCGTCGTGAGTTCGACGTGAACGCGAAAGACCTGACTGGCGGTGTAGATACCCATAGAAACCGATGCAATCAGGCTGAGCGTAGCTGCTTTTGGGGGACCAGGTGAGAGTTTATCGCGTTGGCGTTGTTCTTGCTTTTGCCGCTGCACATAAGGGGTCTCTGCGATGAGCCTATGTGAGCCTGTATCTTCCTCTGCGGGTACCACACGACCATCTGACACAGCACTGCCACACTTGCCCGTGGCGCTGTGCCGACGAATATTGCGGCAAGTTCTGAATCGGGCACTTGGAACGCCGAGCGACTTCGAGGCATTTTTGATTGATTACTTCCCTGAAGTGCATCGCCAAACCGGCGCGGCAATGGATCGCGAACAGAAACTGAACTTGTTATTGGTGCGAGTAAAAGAAGAGCTCTTGACCGAGCTTTTGCAGCGTGAGTTCCCACAACTGGTTGAGGAAGAGCTGCTCCACGCAGAGCTGGCCAAGCTGGCCGCCCACGAGCTGCGCGAAGAGAAGCGGCGACGCTTTGTCATTATCCTGTCAGCCACCATCGAAGAAACGGATCGCCACAAAGTGGAAGCCTTATTACGCCATTTGCGTCGCTACACCGATGACTCTGAGCTGACCATTGAAGATGTCAAAAGCGGCAGTGTCATCCTGATTTGCACGGGTGCGGAGTTCGCCTTCCACAAAATCTTTGAGGACTATGTTGTTGGAAAACTGCCCTCGCTGCTTGGGATGAGTATTCTGACTGTCTATCCACTCCATCAGGAGCCGGGCCAGGTGCCCCTTCTGAGGGCCCAACACCAGATGCCCGACCAGATGATGCCGTTCGTGGAGGACTCACAATCGCTCACGTGCAGTATGGTGAGTCGGCAGTCCGTCCAGCCGATAGGCGGGGTGAAGACCTCATCGATCATGATGGGCGAGCCGATGTCGATGTCGGAGCTTCGTCCTCTCGACGCCACGCTCAAGCTCCGGGGTCGCAGGCCCTGGCTGTGGAACAAGTCCATCCTGACCTCACTGTGTGCGGCGGCTTGTGTGATGATGTTGGTGGTTTCAGGAATCGAGTACAGAAGCAAATCGCGCCTGGCCACCAATCACGAGTGGTCGCAAGAAACCGCTCGGCCCTCACCGCCTACCGCACATTCCGACGATGGCGATGAGAACGCGCCCCAGCTTTCCGTCCTGCCATCCCAAGTGAAGGAAGAACCAGAACCTCCGCCCGAACAAGCTGCGGTGCGTGCAGGAAGCCCTGCCCCTCGTGTAGCAAAGTCCTCTCGGTCTAGGGATCGTATCGAGGCAACTTGTCGCAAGGGCACACGCTGCGAACGAGTTACCGCGATTCAGGCGGTCGAGGGCTGTCTCCGCGATCTGGCAGAGCCGGGCCAGCTTGCGCGGATGGAAGGCGAGGTTTGGCTTGCGCGCAGCGGCTCACGCTATGTCACACGATCATCAGGGCTGCAAAGCGGCTCGCAAAAACGGTGGACCGATTCGCTACAGGAGTGCGTGACGCAGAAGCTCTCTCACAGCGCGGGTCCGTCTAGGCGATGGCCCCAGACGATTCGGGTGAAGGAAAAGTGGTCGCATGAGCCGTTGTAAACGCTAGCTGCCAAACCCAGTCCGAACGAAAACAGCATGTTTATAGCTAGACGGCACGATCGGGTCGCGATACATCGCTGCTGTGCGGGCGGCACAAAGCTTTTCGATCTTTTTCCCCATGTACAACGAGCGGGACAACATCGCGGCGACGCTCCGGCAGACCCTCGATGTGGTTCCCAAGCTCGGGTTTTCTGAATACGAGATCCTGGTCGTCGACGACGGTAGCAAGGATGGCTCGGCGGAGGTGGTGCGGCGCTTTATGCAAGACAACCCCTGCGTGCGGCTGGTGCAGCATCCCCAAAACCTCGGCTATGGGGCGGCGCTGCGGACCGGTTTTCAGTCGGCGCGCTGCGACTTGGTCTTTTATACGGACAGCGACCTCCCGGTCGATCTGTCGGTGGTAAAAGACGCGCTGCCGCAGGCGCTGGAGACGGACATCCTGATTGGGTACCGTCGCGAGCGGTTCGATACGCCTCGGCGTGCCCTGTATTCGCGGGTCTATAACCTGCTGGTGCGGACGCTGTTTGGGGTGCGGGTGCGGGACGTGAACTTTTCGTTCAAGTTCGTGCATCGACGGGTGCTTGATGCGATTCAGCTCACCGCCAGCTCGGTGTTTATCGATGGACAGCTACTTGCGGAAGCGCACCGGCTGGGCTTTCAAATCAGCGAGATGCCGATTGACTATCACCCTCGGGTCATCGGCTCGTCGAGCTTCAACTCGCTGCGAGCGGCCTGGGTGACGCTGGTCGAGATTTGGAAGCATCGCTTTTCGCCACAGTCCCTGCCAGCGATCGCGCCGCCGGCCGTCGAGTCGGCCCTGCCAACGGTCGATTCTTCGACTGCGGCACCCCCAGAGCTGTTGACCCAGATGACCAGCGTTCGGTCGGACCCGTCGCTGCCGCGCACTGGTTGAAAGTAGCCAGGACTCTCGTCGACAATAGCCGGATGATCCCGGTTCGTCCCGACATTCTATATAAAACCCCAGGTAGGGTGGCACTGGTCTTGGCTGGCGGTGCCGCACGTGGTGCCTACGAGGTGGGCGTGGTCCAACACATCGTCGAGGAAGTGTCGCGTGACCTTGGTCGTGACGTGCCGCTCGACATCATCTGCGGCACCTCGGTGGGGGCGATCAATGGCTGCGGGCTGGCGGCGTTTGCCGATGCGCCCCGTAGTCGAGCCCGGCGTCTGGTGTCGCAGTGGCAGTCGCTCAAGATGGATGATGTGGTGCGCATCAAGCCGATGCACCTGGCGCAGTTTGTGCGCAGCCTGATCAGTCGCGCCCCACGCGCCTCCGAGATCTCCGAGGATCGCTATGGTGGGCTGATCGAGCCGTCGGGCATGGAGTCGATCATCCGCAACGCGATTCCGTTTGAGCGAATCACCGAGCACTTGCAATCAGGGCTGTTGCAGGCCGTAACGGCCTCGGCCACACACATTGCGACCGGCAACACGGTGGTGTTTATCTCGCGCTCGAGCCACGGCGTGCCGCGCTGGTCCCGAGACCCGAAGGTGGTGCCGCGCAAGGTGGCGGAGCTGCGGATGCAACATGCGCTGGCGTCGGCTGCGATTCCGCTGGTCTTTCCATCCGTGCGGGTCGACGGCGAGTTCTACTGCGACGGCGGTCTTCGTCAAAACGTCCCACTGTCCCCAGCCCGGCACCTGGGTGCCAACGGAATGATCGTGGTCAGCCCGCGCTACGTGGGGGAAATCCAGAAGATCCCGGAGCGACCAAATCCATCGGCCAAGATGCCGAGCCCGCTGTTTCTGGTGGGCAAAGCGCTCAATGCGCTGCTGCTCGATCGAGTCGAAAACGACATCGAACGGCTCCAGCGCATCAACCAGATCCTGCTCGCCGGACAGAACCAATTTGGCGAGGAGTTTCTGCCGAAGTTAAACCAGGCGATGGGCTACCACAACAAGACAGAGGGCATGAAGCCGCTGTCGGCGCTGCTGGTGCGAGCCTCGGACAACATCGGACGGATGGCGGTCGACTATGTCTGTTCACCCACGTTTGCCAAGCGAACGCCCGGGGCGCTGGGTCGACTGGCGCGGATCATCTGCGAGATGGATGCCGAAGACGAAAGCGACCTGCTTTCCTATCTGCTGTTCGACGGCGAGTTTGCCATGCAGCTAATCGAGCTAGGCCGCCGCGACGCCAAGGCGGTTCATCAGGACTTTCTGCGCTTCTTTACCAGCCTGCCCGCCGACCTGAATCCGGCGATCTATCCGCCGGCTCCGGAAAACAAGCACTGATGAGAGGAATTCTTCTGGCTTCCGCAGTGACTGCGACGTTTCTCGCTGGCTCCAGCTCAAGGGGCGGGGAAACCGCACTGCCATTTCCGGCGCTGCCATCATCGACCACGCTCCATTTCCAGCAGCGGCTGTCAGGGATGCTTCCGGTTTCGCGTCAAGTACGCTGGGAGCTACGCTGGGCACAGAAGACCGCTCGGCTCTCTGTCAGCACCCGGACTTGTCCCAAGCTCGCACAGGATCAGGCAAACGGCAACGGGCCGTGTCGCGGTGCGCCGTCGGCTACGATTTCCTACACGGGTCGCTGGATTCCGCATCCGTACGGCATCGAGCTGTGGCTGGAAAAAGATAGAACGCCCATGAAACCGAGCCGTGTCGCAACAATCAAGGATGAAGAAGCGAGCGAATCGTTTCCAGAGAACCTCGGGCTGCACTGTCTGCGAACGGTGGTGGGAGTCCTGCCCAGCGAGTCCACGCTGCTATCGGGAGACGCCTGTGGTGGACAGGGGCAAAGGCCCCGTTGGCAGCCAGCACAGACCACCGATGTGGCGCTGTGGATGTGCCGTCTCAACGAAGAGGCCAGCTTTTCTTGGAACGGCTATCAGGTTCTCGGTCCGCTCGCGTTCGCGAGTGGCAGCGGGGTCGAGTGGCTCTACATCAACAACGACTGTGCCGGTCAAGAGGGGGCCTTCCGCTTCCCGGCCAAAGAAAAGTAGAGCCCAAGGTGATCCCTGGGTGGACGTGGTGATCAGCCAATCGGGCCAATGCAGGAGCTGATCTCGAAGATCAGGTATTCAAGGACTTGCTCCTGCGCGATGAGCTTGGTCTTCGGACAGTAGGCAGGGAACAGTCCGCTCTCGTTGTGTTCGCGGGTGTGGTAGGTCGCGTACAGCACCTTGCCGCAGGCATTCTGCGCCGGATAGTCGAAGGTCACGGTGACCGGGCGGCGCTCTCCCTTGATGGTCCCCCACAGCCAGGTGGTCGAAGGATACTTGGTCTGATCCTGCGCGGTCTGGCGCATCAGCACCCACGAGCCCACGTCATCGACAACCTTGACCTTTCCGCCCGGTGAAGGATCGGGAAGCATCGACATCCAGGCCGCGAGGTTGCGTCCACCTTGGTGACCTTGTTCAATCTCGGCCCACAGTGGGTTGACGCTACCGGTTCTGCCCAGTCCGGTCGCCGAAAACCGTCCGTGCGGGGTGAGGTCGGTACACGGCTTGTTGTCGTTAAAACAGATGTACGGCGCAAATTCCGGGGGCTGACCGATGAAGTCATAGGACCAGTCGGTGACATACATCCGACCGCCCGCCGCGACATAATCGACCAGGTTCTTTTTGACTTTGGGATCGGTGAGCAGCGTCGCCGAGTTGGTGTCATCGCTACAGTTTAGGAAGATGAGGTTGTACTGCTTCATCTTCTTGAGGTCCGTGAGAAGCTCGCGCACACTGACGGCTCCCGGCGCGCCATCACCGTCAGCGCGGTTGTTGTACAGGTGCACCGCGCCACCTCCGTTCGGAGCAGTGAACTCGCGATCCGACAGACCGACTCCGCGCAGCACGCACTCGATGGCATCCCAGTTGCCGACGGCCACGGCCATGCGCGGGATTCCGCCTTCATTTTGCGCCTTGGGCAAGCGGGCGTCCTCTGCGGACAAAGCCTGACGCTCACACTTTTCGACCTTGATGCGCGTCATCTTGCGCCAGCGACCCTTCTGAATCACGATCGGGGTGCCGTCGGTGACGGGAACTCGGCGCAGCTCGAACGTCCCATCGATGGCGGTGATGGTCTGGGTGACCGGAACTCCGCCGACAGGGCTGTTACAGACCTCGCAGCTTACCTCGCCGGGGAACTCTTCGGGAGTGCCACTCGAGGGAACGTAGACAATCGCCTCGCGGATGGGGTCGATCCCGTTCGGGGCGGTGACTTTGCCGTAGACCACGGTGTCACTGCCGGTCGGTGGACACTCCGCAATCTTGCAGCCGAGCCCTACGCATGGCGGCTTGCCCATCGACATATCGATCGAAACCGTCGGGCCAGGATCGTTTTCGTAGGAACGTCCGGTGCGATCCTCCGCACAGGTGGCTTGAAACAGAAAGATCCAGGCCAGGACCGATGGCAGCGCGGAACAGACACGCTTCACAAGAGGACTCATGGTCGCCTCCGCAACGAAACAGGAAGAAGTAGGAATCGCACGTTCAACACCAGCAAGGCGGCGAACGTACCGCGTGACTGAATGCCGAGCAAGCGCGGGATGGCGGCCATCCGTGAATTCTCCGAGCAACGCCGAACAGCTCACAGAACGTGGTGGGAACACACGGAAGGAGGGAGGAGGACCGGAGCCGCCTGGGAGCGCGGAGGACTGGCGATTTACCGACCCACGGTACGGCCTGGCAGCGTCTTTACTCGAGTCTCCTGATCCTCCACATCGCGACCTCGGATGAGCAGGTAGGGACGCCGATCGTAGTGGACGGTCCAGCTTTTGCCATCGTAACGAATGGTGCGCGTTGCATCGCCCTGGATGAAGTAGCGGTCGCCGCCGCCGGGAGTCTTGGCCAAAGGAGGCGGGGCTGCAAAACGCCCGTGCCGCTCCCCTTCCGAGGCGTCCTCCCAACCACTGTCGCCATCAGGAGCAAACACAAGCACGCTCCGATTGTCGCCAGGAACAAAGCTGATGGCGAGGCCCCCCTCACCAGAACCGACCGTGGCACCGGGAGTATGTCGAGGGACGCGTAGCTCTTCCACGCGGCGACCTCGAAAGAAGCGGATGGTGCCCCCTGCGGTGATGTGGGCAGTCTCGTCTGTGGTGTCACGGCGCAGGCAGAACTCATCGGAGACGAAGTACTGCAGCAACGACCGATCGTGTGAGCCCAGGCTGTAACGATCCACGATCCGATCGGTGTAGGGCATGTAGGACGTACACGCCGCGATCAACAGCAAAGGAAGGAAGGCGATCCGGTGGATTGAGAGGCCGAGTTTGTGTCGCATGAGACCAGTAACGCTCCAGTCGCCCGTAGGTTCTACTGGCGCGCAAATCTGTTGTTACTGTACGCGACGAAGCACGCCCTGCGATGGGTTTCGCTATCCGCTACGCGCCTTTCGCGATACATAGCTTGGAATGCAAGGACCATTTTTTGAACTCCTTCCAGTGTTGGGCGCAATCATCGCGCTGTGCTGGATACTGTCTGTGATCACCCATGAGTGTTCCTGGGTGGACCGCATCTGGTCGCTGACTCCGCCCGGCTTTGTCACCTATGTGGCGTATCGGGAGTCGTTTGCGGATCCTCGGCTGGACTTGATGGCGGTGCTCGTGACGCTGTGGGGTGCTCGACTGACCTACAACTTCGGGCGCAAAGGGGGCTACGGAAAAGGGGGCGAGGACTACCGCTGGCAGGTGCTGCGCGATCGACTGGGGCCGGTGAAGTTTCAGATCTTCAACGCCACGTTCATCGCGCCGTATCAAAACGTGCTGCTCTATCTGATTGCCGCTCCGGTCCATCTCGCATGGCTACATCGCGGACAGCCGCTCGGAGCGCTTGATGTGGGGCTAGCGATTCTGTTTCTGACGCTGCTCGCGTTCGAGACGCTGGCCGATCAGCAGCAGTGGAACTTTCATTTGCAAAAAAGCGCCCGCAAGCTGCGCGGTGAATCAATCGGTGACGAGTTCCTAACGACCGGTCTGTTCCGCTACAGCCGTCACCCCAACTACTTTTGCGAAATCTCGCAATGGTGGGTGTTCTACGCCATGGCGTGCGTGGTCAGCGGAAGGTGGATCAACTGGACCATCATCGGAGCGGTACTCCTTACGCTGCTCTTTGATGGCTCGACTCGCTTCACAGAGGCGATCACCAGAAGGAAGTATCCCAGCTATGCGGACTACCAACGCACCACTTCACGTCTGATTCCGCTGCCGCCCCGGACGTAGTGGCGCGAAGCCAACGGGGGATAGGGAGTCCTACGTAGAGTGACGAGAATCGACGGTGAATTGACACTCTGCCAGGGTGTGTTTGATTTGCCGTTCGTCTTCAGTGTGAGGCGATAGCCAGTAGACCATCTCATCGGACTCCCACTGATAGGGAGTTCCTCCCAAACGAACTCTGCCTTCCGCAAGCGCGGTGGAGGCATCGAGCAGCGACAGATAGGACAGATCCCGGATCAGCGCCAGGAATCGCCCTTGACGCTCCGGCTCGACGAAGCGGAAGCGATGCCGTGCCGGATATGCAGTGTGAAAATAGGCCGGGCGATAGGCCACACCATGCAGGCCGAGCCGACTCGCGACCCTTCCCAATACTTCGACCATTTCCCGCGCCACCCCAAGTCCGGGCGCATTTTGTCCCGGGAGCTGTGGACGCTGAACGGAAAAATGAGCCTGTGGATTGCGCAGGCTCAGCCAGTGTACATAGAGCACGGGCTCGTGCGCAACCTGCTGCTGCTCGACGATGCAGTCGATGAGCAGAGACTCCCTACCATCCTTTCCGTGACCGTACAGATGCATGGTGTCTCCCCCGGAGGCAGCACGCTGGATCTGAATTCGAAACTGGTCGTAACCAATGCGCCGAAGAAACGGTAGGACTCCGTAACGGGTCAATCCGTATTCGAGTCCTTCCGGGGTGTAGTAGTCGAGCAGTCGCTTCCGCTCCACCGGTGCACCGAGCAAGTCCGCCAGGTCATCCTCCGTCAGTTCACTATTGCCGCCCAGCGCCGCCAAGGAGAGGTCTTTGGCAATCGTCGCAAAGCGTGAACGCATCGGGTCATAATCGGAAGGAATGCTCTGCTCGGAGTCGGCGGCCACGACCAGTGCGGTTCCAGCCAAGACCATCCAGGCTTGCGGACTGTAACCTCCGCCCGGCAGCCATACCGTCGGAATCTCGGGCAGGGCATGAGCGATCATGCGATCCCGAGAGCGGGCCCCGGAAAGGGACAGACCCAGCTTCCCAAGCCGATCTCCGCGCAAGACATCTCCACCGGCAATCACCAATAGCAAGTCGGGATTGGGAATGCGTGAAAGGAGTACCGACAGGGCTGCCAGATAGCGACCATCATCGCAGCCTTCGGGAAGCAGTGTCTCGTCGACTCGACTCCGAGCAGCAGCGGAATCGGTCGCACCGAGCGGTCCAAAATCCGATCCGGACAGAGAGCCGATAAAGACCTTTGGATCGTCGCAGACACAGTCCGCCGTGCCGTCGGGTGGATGGGCATCCAGATCCAGAATCACCACCTGTCCGGAAAAACCTTCGCTGCGCACCACCGCAATCGCCACCGCGAGATCATTCCACACGCACAGACCGCTACCGTGCTGCCTAGCCGCATGATGAAAACCGCCATGAAGGTTGATGGCCGCCCCCCCGTTGCCGAGCACCCAGCGCGTCGCTTGAACCGTCGCTCCGCAGCCGAGCCGCATCGAGAGCAGCAGCTCCTCCATTGGTAGCTCGGTCGGATCGGTTGCGAAGATGTGACCGAGCGTTTCTGCTTGGTTGACAGACTCCAAGTAGGTCGGACTATGAACTCGTAGCAGGTCTTCGTAGCGCACCCGCTCTGGACGACACAGTACACAGCGCGATAGCAGAGGCTCCTCTTGACACAACCACGCGACAAAGTCGGCCCGTCGCGGTTCACCACCCATCCGCCCCTCAAACGCCGGCAGAGGGAGTCGGTACGCCGGATCGTAATACACCGGAATCGATCGCGTGAACACTTGACCGAGCACGGCCCCGATTCGCGTCGCAAACAGCCGTGACCTAAGCTCCTGTCCGAGCGCTCCAATCAGCCGTCGCATCCTTTGCTCTCGCTTCCCAACCAATCTACTCCGATTTTTCGTCGGGCCCCAACAGGACGGCGGGAGTTTGCGCCGACTGCCTGCGCAGACGACGCGCCAGCGCTTGGTACAGCCGCGTCACGCTGGGATAAAGACTCGGTAGGATGAGCAGCGTCAGCGCCGTCGAGGTCACCAGCCCACCAACGACCACGGTGGCGAGTGGTCGTTGCACCTCGGCTCCGACTCCTTGCGCCATGGCCATGGGAACAAAACCGAGCGCAGCCACCAGCGCAGTCACCATCACTGGACGCATACGGGTCTTGGCAGCCTCGGCGGCAGCTTCCTTGGGAGTGTGACCTCGTCCTTCCAGTTCGAGCAGCCGCACCATCAGCACCACTCCGTTCAAGACCGCGATTCCCGACAGCGCAATAAAACCAATCGCCGCCGAGATCGATACGGGCATGCCCCGCGCCGCCAGCAGCAGCATGCCGCCGGTGCCCGCAAACGGAACCGCTGAAAACAAAATCAGCGTCGGGCGAAGGCTTCCAAATAGGCGCCACAAAACCCCCAAAATGATCAGCAGCACCACCGGAATCAGCACGCCGAGCCGAGTGCGTGCCGCCTCGAAGGTCTCGTACTGGCCACCCCAGCTTAGTCGATAGCCGGGCGGAAGCTGGACCTCGCGCTTCACTCGCAACTCAGCCCGATTGAGCAGCGTTCCCAGGTCGACCCCCCGGACGTTAAAGCCCACCATCAGCCGCCGCTCGCCGTTGTGATGCTGAATCAGTGTGGGGGTCGGCGTAAACGCGATCTCGGCCACCCGTCCGAGCTGCACACCGCCTCCATCGGGCATTGGCAAAAGCAACGAGCCCAGTCCGGTGGCATCCGGCACCACCTCACCAAGGCGCAACACCACCGGCAATCGCACCGGCCCGTCGTAGGTGGTCCCAACCAGCAGGCCGCTGCGTATCGCCTGTACCGCAGCCAGGACTTCGCCCGTCGAGATTCCCGCGTGAGCGGCTTCAATCGGACGCGGCCGGACCTCGACCAATGGAACGGCCGGTGGAGCCAACACCCGAACATCCTCGGCACCAGGCTCGCTGGAACAAGATTTGGCGACGGCATGGGCCAGGCGATCAATCTGCGCCAGATCATCGCCGTACACACTCACCACCACATCAGTCACGGCCCCAGCGAGAATTTCGTTAAAACGCATCTGTATCGGCTGCGTAAACGACGGCTCACCGCCGGGCGCTTTGTCGGCCAGGAGCGTTTCCATTTCCTGAATCAGCGCCTCTCGGGACAGGCCAGGCCGCCACTCGCTGCGCGGCTTGAGCCCGACGAAGACATCGGCCTGCTCTAGCCCCATGATGTCGGTCGCAACCGCCGGACTACCGATGCGCGAGACCACCTGACGAACTTCGGGAAGGGTCCGTAAGACCCGCTCGACCTGACCCGCCTCGCGAACCGCACTTTCCAGTGAAATGTCGGCGCTGCGGGTGGTCTGGATCACCAAATCGCCCTCGTCGAGCTGTGGCAAAAACTCGCTGCCACTTTGCAAGAGCAGCGTCACCCCTGATCCCAGCAGAACGAGTGCGAGCAGACCAACGACCAGCGGATGGCGCAGCGACCAACCGAGCACGGGCCGATACAGCCGCTCCATGCCCCGAATCAGCAGCGGCGGTCGCCGTTCCTCAAGATCCACAGGACGCAGCAGCAGCGCGGCCCCCGCTGGAATGAACAGCAGCGCCAGCAAAAGCGACGTAAACAGCGCGCACACCACCGTCACCGCCATCGGTCGAAACATCTTGCCCTCGACACCATCGAGCAAAAGCACCGGCAGGTAGACCAGCAGGATGATCATCACCGAGAACATCACTGGCTTTGCGACCTCTCCAGCGCGCCGAGAAACCGCATGGGCCGAGCCCTCTTCATCACCAGGTTGCGCGTCGCCGGGATGATGGAACAGGTGCTCGATCATCACCACCGCACCGTCGACGAGGAGTCCAAAGTCGACCGCACCCAGGCTCATCAGGTTGCCCGGCACCCCAGCCAGCACCATCGCCACCGCCGCCCCCAGCATCGACAGTGGAATCACCAGCGCGACGAGCAGCCCGGCCCGCCAACTCCCCAGCGTCAGCAGCAGCACCGCCGCGACCAAAAGTCCGCCTTCCAGCAGGTTTTTCCCGACGGTACGCAAGGTGGCAGAAACCAGCACGCTGCGATCGTAGATAACCTGGACTTTGACATCGGGGGGCAGCGTCGACGATAGCTCTTTCATGCGCACATGGATGCCGCGTAGCACCTCGAGCGCATTTTCGCCGCGCAGCATCTGCGCCATCAGATAGACCACCTCGCCTTCACCGTCCTGCGTGGCTGCCCCGAGTCGTGGTGCCTCGCCCTCCGTCACCGTCGCCAAGTCGCCAACAAGCAGTCGCTGTGGGACCGCATCCGTGGGTGTCGCCCGTGCCGAGTCGGGCAGTAACAGCGCAGCCAGCTCCTCGGGACGATAGGGACGAAACACCGCCCGCAGCAGAGCCTGCCCCGAGCCCGACGGAACACTGGCCCCCGCCGTCGCTCCGATGCTATCGCGTAGACCTTGTTCCAGCCGGCTCAGCGACAGCCCACGCGCCGCCAACCGCAGCGGATCGGCCCGGACTTCGAGTCGTCGCTCACTACCACCCCAGGTATTGACCTCGACGATGCCGGGAGTAAGCCGCAGCCTCGGCGCGATCCGCAAAGACGCCAGTTCGAGTAACTCGGACAGCGTGCGCTTCGACGAGGTAATCGAAAAATGAAACACTTCGCCGAGTCCGCCGGTCAGCGGCCCAAGCGATGGCGTCTCGACCCCAGGCGGTAACACCACCGTCGCCAGTCGTTCCTGCGTGATCTGCCGGGCCGCCAGCGGTGGCGAGTCGTCGTCAAACACCGCCGTCACCGCCGAGATTCCATAGCGTGAGATGCTGCGCAGCTCGACCAGTCGCGGCATCCCACCGAGCGCCGTCTCAATCGGTCGCGTCACCAGTCGCTCGATCTCCTCGGGAGACAGCCCGGGCGCGGGGGTCAGCACCAGCACCTGATTGTTGGTGACGTCGGGTAGTGCATCCAGCTTGAGTCGCACTGCCGTAAACGCAGCAATCACCACCAGCACCAGCACCAACGCCATCACCATCCGTCGGTGCGTCACCGAGGCATGGACCAATCGAGCCGGACGAGAGCTACTCATGGTCGACCTCCCACAGCGCCACCATCTGTGAGGCTGGGGTCGACCGCCACCCGATCGCTGCGAAGCAGCTCGGCAGGCTCCACCGCCCGCAGCAGAGACTGCCCAGCGGCACTCGCCCACACCTGCACAGCAATGGTCTTCGACACCCCACTGCGCTGTCTCAACACGGTAACTTTGCCATCGCCCAGTCGCAGCGCTCGTCCCGGCACCAGCAACAGTGGCGCTGGTTCACCCGGCGAGGCATCGACAAGGACACGCAGCCGACCACTCTGACCCGGCAGCAGTGGCTCGGCGCTGGAAGATTGCAGCCAGGCCAGCGTCATGCCGTCACGAGGATCGATCACCGGGGCCCGCGAGATCAAGCTGAGTGGCCAGATCCTGCCGTCGGATAGAAGCAGCTCATAGCGAAGCTTGGCCGCGCCCGCCGGGGGCAAGCGGGCCTCGATACGGGTTGGGCCGGTACCTGCAATTCGTAACAGCGGTGGCGTCCCCGGCTCGACAAGCTGCCCCAGCGCTGCCGAGACGTGGGTCACCACACCAGCAATCGGGCTGCGCAAGGTAACCCGTCCCGAGCCCTCGCTGAGCGAGTGCGCTTCTCCGACCGATAGACCGGCAGCTTGCAGCACCGCTTGGGCCTCGCGCTGCGCCGCCCCCGCTTCGGCCAGCGCTGCCGCCACCTCGGCCAGATCGGACAGCCGCGCCAGCCCTTCCCCACGCAAGCTGTTGAGCTGTTCTCGGCGCTGGGTGTGCGCCGCCAGTCGCAGCCCAGCGGAAATGTAGGCCCCGGCGGCCCGCAACACCTCGGGCATTCGCACCACGACCAGCGGATCTCCCGCTGCCACGACCTGCCCGGGCTCGACATTCACCTGGATCACTTGGGCCCGGAAGGCCGGCATCACCTCGGCGCGATTCTGAGCCGAACCCACCACCTGCGCAGGAACCTCAACCAGCAGCGCACCACTCGCCACTTCAACCTGCGCCCACGCCAGCGAACGGAACTCGACCGGAGCGGCCACGGAGGTGGCAGGACGGGGCCCCGCAGTGCTCGCTGGTGACACCGAAGTGTCACTCACTGGTGACACCGAAGTGCCACTCACTGGTGACACCGAAGTGTCACTCGCGGTGACAGGGACAGTCGCCGTCGGGGCTTCGCTGCGAGTACAACCACCTAGAGCCAGCCAAACGAGCGTCGAAGCGCCAACCAAATAGCCGTTCATCGTCCACTCTCCGCGTCAAAAAGTCCGAGTGCCGTCAGATACAAGGCCAACCGCTGACGGCTGCCAATCAGGTTGGCTCGCACCCGAGCCGATTGTGTCCGGGCTGCGACGTAGGCACGACGAGCCATCAAGACCTCCAAGATCGTGCCATCCCCAGCCGCTAGCAGCCGTTCCCGCAGCGCCACCTCACGGGCCGAGGACGGCAACAGCGTCTCGGTGATGAGCTTGCCAAGCTCGCCAAAGTGGCTGACATCGTGCAGTGCTTGCCGTAGGTCGGCTTGGGCTCCGCTCACCGCCGCTTCCGTCTGCACGCCGAGCCGTGCGGCCGCTGCGAGCTGATCGGCCCGCTCCCGCTGCCCACGCTCGAACGCCGGGAGACTCAACGTCAGCGTGCCAAAGGCAGCCCAGGGCGCGGTCGGTTCCCGCAGCCACATCGCCCCGACGTAGAGCTGGGTGCCACGCTGAGCCACCGTCTCCTCGGCCCGTGCCCGCTCGCTCTGTTCGGCCAGACGACGCATCGAGGGCTCCGGCAGCGCAGCGAGCTTGCGCAGTGCCTCGGTGAGCAGCGTGTCGCTGAGCACCGGCAGCCGAGGATCCTCTGGCTGACCACTGGCATGCAGCGCTCCACCCACCCCCAGCCAGCGCGACAGTTGTAGGCCCAGCTCGACCACCTCCCCTTCGGCCGCCAGACGCCGCCCTTGCACCTCGGCCAGATAGGTTCGTGCGGTGGCCACATCGACCTGCGTGGCCGCCCCGCCTTGGAACAGTCGCTCGGTCCGGAGCAGCGTTTGCCGTGCCAGGTCGACCTCTTCGTTGACGTTTTCTTCGGCCTGCTCGGCCCCCCATAGCTCGCTCCACAGCCGCGCCGCCCCGAGCTGCTCCGCCAGCAGGGTCGCCTTCCACTCTGCCGCCAGCGTCGCCTCTTCTAACTCGGCGCTGCGACGTCGCGCTTTGGCATACCCGGCCAGGTTCAAGCCCTGCTGGATCGACACCTGGACATCAGCTCCCTGCCCGCCCGTGTCGTTCCGATAGCCTGCCTGAACGGTGATCTGTGGGTTGTGGACGAGCGATCCGAGTTCTGGGTCCAAGCCCCGCTTGACTTTGAGTGCTGCCTCCACCGCACGGACCGTCGGTGCCGCCTCACAGCGTTTGAGCGTCTCGGCAAACGTGATCGACTGCTCAGCCGGATGCGCAAACACCGACGAGGCCCACAGCCAAGCCCACAGCCAAGCTGCCAAACAGCGTACATGGACAAACCGCATGCCATACAGCTAACCGAGGTCGCAGCAGGCTGCATGAGGACTCTCTAAGAGCCTTCTTAATTTTGCATCACCCCGTCGGCAGCTCGATCACGAAACGGGCCCCGTGGTGGTTTCGATCGTCCAAAAACAGCCGCCCGGCATGCCGCGCCGCGATCTCCTGGGTGATGTTGAGCCCCAGTCCATGGCCATGACCATCGGGCTGCATCTGACCTGCGGGTCGGTCACAACGAAACGGTGAAAAGATGTGCGCTCGCAGCCCCTCGGGAACCCCAGGCCCTTCATCGCGCACGGCCAGCCGAACCTGGTCTGCTTCGTGCTCGATTTCGACGTGAATGGTGCTCCCGCGTGGCGCATAACGCAGCGCGTTACTCAGCAGGTTGTCGAGCGCCTGCCGGAGCGCTGGGGCATGGGCACTCACCAAGACTTCTTCGCGGGCAGCAATCTCGATCAGCACGCCACGGGTCTCGGCTTCAGCTCGGGCAGCTTGGGCCGCTTCCTCGGCCAGCGTTCCCAGGTTCACCGGGCTGCGATCCCACTCAGCTTGACTCATCGCTGAGCGGTCGAGCAGCCGCTGACAAAGCGCACCGAGCCGCACCACCTCGCGTCGAACCTCGTCGAGGGTTGCCCGCAGCTCGTCGATGGGTCGAGGCCGACGCAGTGCCAAATCAAGGCTGGTCCGCATCAGCCCAAGCGGTGTCCGTAGCTCATGAGCGGCATCGGCGAGCAGGCGCTCTTGACCGGCCCGCGCCCCCCGCAGCTTGGCGGTGGTTTCCCGCAGCACGTGGTTTAGCTCACCGATCTCGTCTCGGCTCGCATCGTCGGCGAGGCTGTGCTCAACCTGACCTTCTCGCAGCGCCGCAATGTGTTCGCTGAGCCGTCGCAACCGTGCCTTCAGCCGTCGCGCCTGAACCGCTTGCAGGGCAAACAGAAACACCCCAAACAGCATCGCCAAGCTCAGCGTCGTCAGATAAAACGCTTTGGCCGAGCCGTCGAGCTGTGCGAGTGATGCCGAGAGCCTGAGCGTGTACAGGCCTCCACGAGGTGCCGCCACCGTGACGAGTAGCACCCGAAACCGCCCCCCATCGCCACCCGCCTGCGTCGTCAAACGAGGCGACGGTCCGGCCACACCGGGATAGAGCAGTTCTTGCGACGGAGAACCCACGTCCGCTCGCGGGGGATAGCTCATCACCAAACGGCCATCGGGGCCAAACAGATCGCCCGTCGGAGCAAACAGTCGCACGCTATCGACCAGTGGTGAGGTCGCCATGTGCAAATGTACGCGCCCACCTGGTCCATCGAAGAGACTGACACTTTCGACGGCAGCCTGCGCCAAAAGGGCCCGATCGACGGCCGCTTCCAGGTGATGCCGAAACCAGCCGCCGGCGACGATCACACCGAGGAGCACGCCGAGCGCAGGCACCGCCGCACCGAGCAGCCACATTCGCGTCGCCAGCTTCACTTGCGGGCTCCTTCCGCGCCACTGTCGGCCACCAGACGATAGCCGATGCCGCGCACCGTCTGAAGAGACACTCCCCCACCAGCGAGCTGATCGATCTTGGCGCGCAGGTAACCGACATAGACATCAACGACATTGGGACTGCCTTCGAAGTCGGTGCCCCACACCGTGCTGAGCAGCCGCGACCGCGTCAGAACCTCTCCGCGATGACCGCTCAGCTCGGATAACAGCTCAAACTCGCGCGCTGTGAGAGGGGTCTCTCCCATCGGACCTTGCAGCACCCGCCGCCTGGCATCGAGCGTCAGCGAGCCAAGCTGCGCCGTCTGCTGATGTGACCCGCCGCGCCGATGCAGCGCTTCAATCCGCGCCAGCAGCTCTTCGAAATCGAACGGCTTGGCCATAAAGTCATCGGCCCCGGCTCGCAGTCCGGTCACTTTTTCGCCGGTGGTCCCCCTCGCCGTCAGCATCATCACCGGGGTCCGCAGCCCACGTTGTCGCCAGCCGCGCAACAGCGTCACCCCATCTTGGTCGGGCAGCATCCAATCGAGCAGGATCACATCGTAGGAGATATCGAGCGCTTGGTCCGCCGCCGCATCCGCCGTTCCACACAGGTCGACCGAGTGCCCTTCCTCTTGCAGACCGCGACGCAGCAGCCGCGCCATCCGCTCCTCATCTTCCACGATTAGAATTTTCATGCAGGTGTTCCCAAAGCCGAAGCGGTGCGGTGTGCCGGTGAACCAGGGTCTCTGCCGCCGGTAAGGAGGAGTCCTTACTTATCCTGAAGCACCGGGAGTGCGCGGCCTTTGCGGCCTGCCCTC
>ERZ724523.734-NODE-734-length-19128-cov-9.173544_pt1 | contig 19128 bp, 20 predicted proteins | sample MGYA00376056_ERZ724523 | MGnify/ENA primary metagenome ERZ724523 (study PRJEB28724, sample SAMN07190888) | wastewater metagenome | isolation source: influent of sewage treatment plant in Hong Hong | place: USA: Christiansburg, Virginia | collected 2016-03-01 ... | reverse complement strand
CCGATTTTGGCGGCACGCTGATCTTCGTGTCCCACGACCGGGCCTTCGTGTCGTCGATCGCCACCCGCATCCTTGAAATCCGCGGCCCGGGCGATATCGTCGACTACCGTGGCACCTACGAGGAATATCTGTCCAGCCAGGGCATCGAGTAAGCCTTCCCCGGGGGCGGCCTTGTCATGACTTCCTCGCCCCTGTTGGCCCTTGTCGCCAGCCTGACCATCCTCGTGGGGCTGGCGATCGACCGTTTTGGCGGTGCCTGGGGGCAGCCTCTGGTCAGCATCTGGGTGTGGGGATTGCTCGGCGTGCTGCTGCACCGCAGCGCCGGCCTGCGCCTCCAGTTGCTGGCCTGCCTGGTCATTGCCACCGCGGGTGAAGTGGTGCTGTCCCTGGTCTGGGGGCTCTACGATTACCGGCTCGGCAACCTGCCGCTGTTCGTTCCGCCCGGCCATGTCCTGCTTTACTGGCTCGGACTGTATCTGGCCGAGCGCCTGCCCGGGCGGCTGCTTGCCCTTACTCCGTGGCTGGCCCTGCTGGTGGTCAGCGTGCTGGCACTGGCCGGGCTCGACTGGCTGGGGCCGCCGCTGTGCCTGATCTTCCTCCTCTGCATGCGCTGGGGGCCGTCGCCGCGGCTTTACGTGACCATGTTCCTGCTTTCGCTGCTCATGGAGTTGTGGGGCACCTGGCTGGGTAACTGGAGCTGGCGCAGCACGGTGCCGGGGCTTGGCTGGCCGGTCAGCAATCCGCCGCTGGCGGCGGGGGCTTTTTACTGTGTGCTGGATCTCATCAGTGAATCGGTGCGTCGCCGCCAACGCTGCCACGCGGTGTGACGCATACGCCAGTGTAAACTTGCTGTCCGGTTATGAAACTCAGCAAGTTATCCCTCCTTTTTTCGGCAGCCCTGCTGCTGATTGTCGCCATCAACGGCTCCATTTCCCTTCTGGTTCTGAACGCCTTTGACCGGGCCCAGACGGTGGCCGATCAGCGTGTCGCCACCCTGCGCGTGGTCGAGGTCCTGCATCAGGAGATGGATGCCTTGTCGCGTCTGGTCCGTACGTATGTCGTGACCGGGCAAACCCGTTATCTCGGCTATTACCACGCGATCCTGGATATTCGTGAGGGCCGCAAGCCGGTCGTGGAGGATGGCGATCCGAGCACTTTCTGGGACCGGGTCATTGCCGGGCAGACGCCTTTCGTCCCGCCCGTCGATGGGGTGCGCATGTCGATGCGGGCCCGCATGGTGGCCCAGGGGTTTCATGGCGCTGAAATCGCGGCGCTGGAGAGCGTGATTGCCGAAGCCGAAGCGCTGAGGGCTATCGAGCAGGTCGCTTTTGCGGCGACCCGGGGTTTGTACGATCCGCGCACCCGCACCTTCGTGTCGAAGGGCGTGCCGCATCCGGAGCTGGCCATCAAGATGGTCTTTGGCGAGGATTACGATCGCCATCGCCTCAGGGTGGTGACGGCGGTCGCTACCTTGATTGAACAGGTGGATCAAAGGACCAGTGCCGAAGTGGCCGAGGCGCGGGGGCGTCTGCGAAACTGGATCGTTGCCTCGATTTTCAGCATGGCGATGACGGCCTTGCTGGTCTTGCTGGCTTTTCGGACAACCCAGAACAAGGTCCTCCAGCCCATCGAGGACATGTGTGCAGTGACCGGCAAACTGGCGCGGGGGCAGTATGAGGTACGTCTGACCGGTGATGATGGGGTGGAGGAGGTGCAGGCCCTGCGCGACACGCTCAACTCGATGGCCCGGGCCATCGAGACCGATATTCGCGAGCGTGAGGCCATCGAACAGAAACTCAAGGATGCCGGTGCCCGCGCTGAACAGGCGACTCAGGCCAAGTCCATGTTCCTGGCCAACATGAGCCACGAGATCCGCACCCCCCTCAATGCCGTGATCGGCATGGCCGATCTCATGCTTCACAGCAAGCTGCAGCCCCGCCAGCGGGATTACGCCGAGAAGATTCGCGGAGCCGGCCGGGCTCTTCTCGACATCCTCAACGACATTCTCGATTTCTCCAAGATCGAGGCCGGTCGGCTGGAACTGGAGAATATTCCGTTCCGGCTCGAGCAGGTCGTTGCCAGTGCCTTTTTGCAGGTCGAGCGGGCCGCTCTCGAAAAAGGAGTGGAGCTGCTTTTCGAGGCCCGGCCTGAGAGCGCTGCGGTGCTCAATGATCAACTGCTCGGTGACCCCCTGCGAATCGGTCAGGTGCTCTCCAACCTGCTGTCCAATGCGGTCAAGTTCACGCCCGCCGGCCACGTTGCCCTGCGGGTGGACGGCCAGGAGCAGGAGGGCCGCACCGTGATGCTCAGCATCACGGTCGAAGACACCGGAATCGGCATGCGGGCCGACCAGATCAACAGGCTTTTCGACGATTTCGTCCAGGCCGACGGCGCCACCACGCGTCGCTTCGGCGGCACCGGGCTGGGCTTGGCCATCGTGCGCCGGCTGGTCGATGCCATGGGAGGCGAGATCCGCGTGCGCAGCGCCCCCAAGCGCGGCAGTGTCTTCCAGGCACTGATCCCGGTACGCCGTGACGAGACCTGTCATGCGCCATCCGTGGCAGCCGCGCCGACCGCCTTGAGCGTGCTGGTGGCCGATGACTATCCCGAAGCGCGGCTGGCCCTGATCGACCTGCTCAATTTCGAGGGCATCGACGAAGTGGACTCGGTGAGCAGCGGGGCTGAAGTGCTCGAATGCCTCGAGTCGGCCCATGCGGCCGGGCAAGCCTATGACTTGCTGTTTCTCGACTGGTCTCTGCCGGACCGGGATGGCGGTGCCGTGCTGGCGGCCCTGCGCGCGCGGCCCGAACTGGCTCCGCGTCACATCGCGCTGCTGTCGGTGCCGCGCAGCGTGGACAGCGATGCGCTGGCGATTCATCCGGATGGCCTGCATTTTTGCGACAAGCCGCTGCTTCCTGGCGGCCTGCGCCGTTTGTGCGACGAGATTCTTGGTCGCAGTCAGACGGTGCTGCCAGGCAGTGCGGTGGACACCGGGTCCCTCGATGGCCTGCGCGTGTTGCTGGTGGAGGACAACGCGACCAGCCGCGATGTGGCCATCGCCCTGATGGGGCGCTGGGGCGTGGAGGTGGACACCGCCGTGGATGGGCGCGATGCGCTGGCCCAACTGGCCGCCCAGCCCGCCGACCATTACGCACTGGTGTTCATGGACCTGCAGATGCCGGTGATGGACGGTTACGAGGCGATCCGCCAGATTCGGGCCCAGCCGGCGCTGGCCGGGCTGCCGGTGTATGCGCTGTCGGCCCACAGCGGGCGCAGCGTCCTGGAGCGTTGCCTGGCGCTGGGGATGAACGGCAGCCTGAACAAACCCTACGAGTTGAACGACCTGCATGGCGTGCTGGCCCGGCATCATCGCGGCGGTGGGATCCCCGGCGGGCCGCCGCTTTTGCCGCCCTCCGGTGGCGCCGCCGTGGCGGGGCTGGATGGCATTCCCGGCCTTGACCCCCTGTGTGCAATCAATGATACGGGCATCAGCCCAACGCTCTACCCCCGGCTGCTGTCCAAGTTCCGCAAACAGTTTGCCGATGGTCCGCAGGGTTTGCGCATCGATGTGCAAGAGCGGGCCTGGGAAAGGGTGGTGCCTTTCGCCCATACCCTCAAGGGGCGCGCCGGCCTGCTCGGGATGGCCGAGGTATCCGGCATTGCCGGTCGGCTGGAGGCCGCGGCCAATGCCCGTGACAGCGCCCGTGCGCTTGCCGCGCTGCAGGCGCTTGAACTCTGCTTGCGCCCGATCGTCGAGGGGCTGGGGCGAATCCTGCCGGCCGACGTGGAGGAGGACGCTGCTACCTTGTCGGAGCCGGCTCTCCAGTCAGGGCCATGAGGCGCCGGGAGAGGCCGTCCAGGTAGGCCGGGAAGCGGTGGATGTCGCCATGGCGGGCGCCTTCCACCTGTACCAGTTCGGCCTGTCCACCGCTTGCCGTGAGCAGCGCCTGGGCGTGGGCGAAGGGAATGACCTCGTCCCGGTCGCCGTGGGTGATCAGGACCGGGCTTTTCAGGGTGCCCATCAGCTGGTCGCTGCGCAGGGGGTATTTCAGCAGCATCCCCGGGACCAGCGGAAAACGTTCTTTCGCCACCTGTTCGAGGCTGGCGTAGGGCGACACCAGTACCAGCAGGTCCGGCGTCACGTCGGCTGCCAGGCGGGCGGCGAGGCCGCTACCCAGTGAGCGGCCGAGGATCACCACCGGCTTGCCCGTGTAGGCCGGGGCGACCCGGTCCCAGGCGGTGCGTACGTCGGCGTGCAACTGGGCCTCGCTGGCGATGTGGCCAGTGCTCTTGCCGAAACCCCGGTAGTCGAGCATGAAGAGATCGAATCCGAGGCGCCGGTAATAGTCCACGTTGTTGGTCCAGGTGACCAGGTTGCCCGCATTGCCGTGCAGGTAGAAGACCAGCCCGCGACTGGCCGGCTGGCGGAACAGCAGGGCGTCGAGTTCGGCACCGTCTACTGCAATGCGCATCTCTTCGAAGTCCTGCTCGGGCGGGTAGCGACCGGCGAAGCTGAAGTCGGCGGGCAGTGCTTCCGGGTGGAAGAGCAGGCTCTCCTGGTTCAGTCCGATGCCGGTGATGACCGCGCCGTAGCCCAGCAGCAGGACGGTGAGCAGGCTGAAGAGCAGTCCCCGCTGTCGTCGCGCCGGGTGTGTGGGCTGTGTGCGGACGGCGAGCATGGCGATTCTTCCTTTAGTGACTGGCGGCGAGCCGGGCGGCCCGGTCGCCCCACCAGCTGGCTTCCTCGAACACCGAGTAGCCGGACAGGTCGGCGTGAGCAAAGAGCAGGCGTCCGTCGGCTTCCCGCAGGGCGGCCAGGCCGGGGTTGGCGAGGCTGCCGCATACCGGCGAGGCCATGCCGTGAGCACGCACGGTGATTTCGACGGCCCGCGTGCGTTGCCACAGTTCCAGTTTGCCGTAGGTGCTGATCAGGTCGACGCTGGCCAGCGCGAAGAGTTCGTCGGCCGAGGCGCTTTCCAGCCAGCGGCGCGCCTCGGCGGGGGGGCGATCGGCGAGGGCCCGGTAGGTGGTGAACACCGTGTGCGCCGGGCGGGCGGCGCGGATCTGCTGGTGTGTTGCCACGACCCAGCCGAGGCCGGGGCTGCCATGGATCACGTTGTCCCAGGCGAGGGGCTGCTCGGTGGGCTCGGGCGGAAAGCCGTCTAGCAGGAAGTTGGCCACCAGCCACGCCGCCTGGGGCGGCAGGTGGGCGGCCGGATCGAAGCCGTAGTTGCGGATGTGCGGGATGAGCCGGGCCGCCACGTGGAGTGGCATCGCGCAGATGGCCTTGCGGGCGCGGATCAAGAAGGGGCCGGCGGCGTCGATGCCGAGTACCTCGACGCCCTTGCCGGTTTCGCGGATGCGCAACGCGTGGCCGGCCATCTGGCGCGTGGCGGGCACCTGCCGGCGTAGGCCGCTGGCGAGAAAGGCGAGGCCGTCGGGCCAGGTCAGGAGGGCGCCGTCGGGGGCGTTTTCGGCCTGTCCGCCGCGGCTGGCGAAGTAGTGCAGGCCGGCCCAGGCAGAGATCCGCTCCGGGCCGGCGCCGTATTCGTCGCGGCACACATAGTCGAGATAGGCGTGCAGGCTCGGCGCGGTGTAGCCGCTGGCGCTGAGCCAGTCGCGGAAGGGCGTGGCATCGAGCGCGCGCCAGCTTGGGTCGGCGGACGACTGGACCAGCGGCACGCAAAAGAGGCGCCGTCCGTCGCTGCCGCGGGTGTGGGTGAGGCGGGCCATTTCGGCCAGAAAGCGCCGGTGCTGGGCGGCTTCGTCGGCGCCCACGTGTTCGGTGGGGAGCAGGCCGTCGTGCCAGTCACCGCCAAAGAACAGGCGCTCATCGGGGGCGTGCACCAACGCCGTTTCGGCAAAGCGCGGGCGGGCGGAGAAGGGATTGGCTTCGATCACCTCCAGTTCGGCCAGCAGTTCGCGCACGGTGGTCGATTCGGGCGAGGGCAGCGGCAGGTAATGGGCGCCGCGGGGGTAGGCGAGTGCGCCGGAAGGGCTGTCGAAGCGCCCGCCGGCGGCGTTGCCGTCGGGCTCCGGGCCGTTCACGAGCAGGAAGTCATCGACGCCTTCCTTCGCCAGCCGCCACGCCGCGGTGAGGCCGGCAACGCCGCTGCCGAGGATGACGACGCCGGTGCGGATTTCGCGGCTAGGGGCGGGCAGCGGGGCACCATCCCGCAGGCGATGGCCCTCGGCCATGCCGGGATGCAGTACCGTGAGCGGAATGCCGAGGTGGCTCAACGGATGGCAGCCGGGCAGGGCGAGGGCCAGGCCGGCGCCGAGCCCGGCGTGCAGAAAGCGCCGTCGCTGCGTCACCGGATCACGTTGCCCCAGTCCTGCTCGAAGTAATGCACCAGGCGCTGGCTGTTGAGGCGGTTGGGCTCCACCGGCAGGGGTTGCATGTCGGGCGGAAACCGGAACATCAGGCGGGTGGTTTCGGCGTCGAGGAAGCGGGTCGGGACGCTGTAGCGGGTGGGCGGCGTGAAGCCGGTGCGTTTGGTGGCGAGGTTGAAGCCCCACTCGCCGAAGGACGGCACGTAGGCGTGGTACGGATGGGTGTGGAAGCCGGCTTCTCGCAGCGTGGCGTCGATGCACCAGTAGCTGCGCGGGGCGAACCACGGCGAGGTGGATTGCACGACGAGGGCGCCGTTTTCGGACAGGTGCTTGGCCATCAGGCGGTAGATGGGCACCGAGTAGAGCTTGCCGAGACCGAAGCTGGACGGGTCGGGAAAGTCGGCGACGATCAGGTCGAAGGCGTCGGCATTGGTCTCCAGCCACTGGCCGGCGTCGGCGTTGATGACCGTGACGCGGGCGTCCTTCAGCGATCCGCCGTTGAGGCCGACGAGGTAGTCGTTGCGCGAGAACAGCCCGGTCATGGCCGGGTCGAGATCGACCAGGGTGACGTGCTGTACGTTGGCGTGGCGCAGGACTTCGCGCACCGCCAGCCCGTCGCCGCCGCCCAGTACCAGCACCGATTTTGCCCACGGCATCGACTGCAGGGCCGGGTGGACCAGGGCTTCGTGGTAACGGTGTTCGTCGCGGCTGGAGAACTGCAGGTTGCCGTTGATGTAGAGGCGCGTGTCGTCCTTCCAGCGGGTGACCACCAGGCGTTGATAAGGCGTGGTGGTGGCGAAGATGATTTCATCGCCAAACAGGCCACGCTCGGCCCAGCGGGTCAGGTTTTCGGACAGCAGCAGGCCGCAGCCGAGGAAGGCCATCACCAGTACGCCGCGGGTCAGGCGTGTGCGCAGGCGGGGGATTTCGAGGCGGTAGTGCCACAGCGTCCACAGCGCCACCGCGGCGTTGGCCATGCCGAACAGGAAGCCGCTGCGCGACAGCCCCAGCTTGGGGGCGAGCACCAGTGGGAAGAGCAGGGATACCGCCAGCGCGCCCAGATAGTCGAAGGTCAGCACCCGGCTGACCAGCTCGCTGAACACCGCCTTGCGCCCGTTGAGGACGCGCATCACCAGCGGAATCTCCATGCCCACCAGCACACCCAGCGCAAATACAAGGGCGTACAGCGTGCTGCGGAAGGGCGCCGACATCCATGCGAAAAGGAGGAACAGCAGGGTGGCCGAGACGCCGCCGATCAGCCCGACGAGCAGCTCGATGTCGATGAAGCGGGCCAGCACGTCCTCGTCCTTCACGTACTTCGACAGGTGCGAACCGACCCCCATCGCAAACAGGTAGCAGCCGATGATCGACGAGAACTGCAGCACCGAATCGCCGAGCAGGTAGCTCGACAGGGCGCCGGCGATCAGCTCGTAGGCGAGGCCGCAGGAGGCCACCACGAAGACCGACAGGATCAGCAGCCGATCCGGTGCGGGTTCGGCGGCGGGAGGGCGGGAGACGGGCGCGGACATGGCTGCGGACTCTACCTGCAAAGCGCTTGCCGGGCACGGGAAATGCTGGCTAAATGAGCCGCCGCCAAACCGGGATTCCGTTCATGGAAGCGTTTTCCAACTACCTGCTGCACCTGCTTTCCGGCCTGCTGATGGTGGGCCTGTTCGTCGTCATCTACATGCGGGTGACGCCGTTTCATGAACTCGCGCTGATCCGCCAGGGCATCGTTGCACCGGCTTTGTCGCTGGGCGGAGCGACCATCGGGTTTTCGCTCACCGTCGCTTCCAGCATCCTGCACAACGACAGCTACGCGCTGTTCCTGATGTGGGGCAGTTGCGGGCTGGTGGTGCAGGTCATTACCTACGCCCTGCTGGCGCGGGCCTTTCCCCGCCTGCCCGACCAACTGGCCGGCAACAACGTGGCGGCGGGAGCCTCGGCGGGCGTGTTGTCGCTCGTTGTCGGCATCATCAACGCCGCCTGCATGTCCTGATTTTTACTGGAGCATTTTCATGAGCATCGGATCCTTCATCAAGAAGCAGTTCATCGACGTCCTCCAGTGGAACGAGGACGCCGACGGCACCCTGGCCTGGCGTTATCCGATGGAGGATTTCGAGATCCAGTACGGCGCCAGCCTGACCGTGCGCGATTCGCAGATGGCCGTCTTCGTCAATGAAGGCAAGATCGCCGACGTCTTCGGGCCGGGCATGTACACGCTAACCACCCAGACCATCCCGGTACTCACTTACCTGAAGAACTGGGACAAGCTCTTCGAGTCGCCCTTCAAGTCCGACGTTTACTTCTTCAGCACCCGCCTGCAGCTTGGCCGCAAGTGGGGCACCCCGCAGCCGATCACCATCCGCGACAAGGATTTCGGCATGGTGCGCTTGCGTGCCTTCGGCATGTATTCGTACAAGCTGGCCGACCCGCGGAAGTTCTTCACCGAAATCAGCGGCACCCGCGCCGCCTACACGGTGGACGAACTGGAGCAGCAGTTGCGCAACCTCGTCGTGGCCACCATGAGCGCCACACTGGGCGGTGCCGAGGTGCCCTTTCTCGACATGGCCGCCAACCAGATCCTGCTGGCCCAGCGCATGACCGAGGCGATGACGCCGACCTTCGAGCGCTACGGGATGACGCTCGACAACTTCGCGGTGGAGAACATCTCCCTGCCCGAAGAGCTGCAAAAGGCCATCGACACGCGCATCTCGATGGGCATGGTCGGCGACCTCGCCAAGTACACCCAGTACCAGGTGGCCAACTCGGTGCCGCTGGCAGCGCAGAACGAAGGCGGGCTGGCTGGTGTGGGTGCCGGTCTGGCCGCCGGCGTGGGCATGGGACAGGTGATGATGGACGCGCTGCGCGGCAGTCAGGCGCCGGCTGCAGCGCCGGTCGCAGCACCGGCTGGCGAAGATCCGGAAGCCCGTCTTGCCAAGCTCAAGAGCCTGCTCGACAAGGGCCTCGTCACCCAGGCCGATTACGATTCGGCCAAGGCTGAAATCCTCAAGAAGCTCATCGGTTAAGCGCCCGGATGTTCAAGCTCGCCTGTCCGAGTTGCGGCGCGGAGGTCACCTTCCGTTCCGCCACTTCGGCCATCGCCGTCTGCGAATACTGCCGCAGCACGCTGCTGCGCGAGGCCGACGCGGTGCGCGACGTGGGCAAGATGGCGGTGGCGCTGGAGGATTACTCGCCGATCCGCATCACCACCTCGGGCATGTACGCCGGCAAGGCCTTTGGCGTGGTCGGGCGCATCCAGCTGCGTTACGAGGCGGGCTTCTGGAACGAGTGGTACATCCTCTTCGACGACGGTACGGGCGGCTGGTTGTCGGATGCCTCCGGCCAGTACGCGATCACCCTCGACAGCGGCCGCGCCGACGATGCGCCGCCCTTCGGCCAGATCATTCCCGGTGGTGCCTACGTTTTTGAGGGCGTGACCTACTCGGCGGCTGATCTGCGCACCGCCCGCTGCACCGGTGGCGAAGGCGAACTGCCCTTCCAGGTGGGGGCCGGCTGGGAAGCCCGGGTGGCCGACTACCGCCAGGCGCACCGCTTTCTGACCCTCGATTATTCCGATGGTCCCCAGCCCCGCCGTTACGTCGGCAAGGCGGTCAGTCTTGCCGACCTCAAATGCCAGCTGTTGCGCGAGCCCGATGAAATCGCCCGTAGCGCCGGACATCTCAAGGGCCAGGCCGCGTCGCTGGAATGCCCGGCCTGTGGTGCGTCCATCAGCTGGCGCCCGGCGGTGGCCGCCCATCTGCACTGTCCGGCCTGCGGCACCGAATCCGACGCCACCACCGGCACCGTCGAGATCATGGAGGCGGCCCGCCGTGAAGCGATGATGCCGACGACGCTGGCGCTCGGCGACGTGGCGAAGATCGACGGCCATGCCTTCAGTCTGATCGGCCTGATGCGCTGTCGCGAGGTGGGCGAGACGGAGGCGTGGACCGAATACCTGTTGTTCAGCGAAGCAGCCGGTTTTTTGTGGCTCGTCGAATCCGCCGCGGCGTGGGACAAGGTCAAGGTGCTCGACAGCTGGCCGGAGTCGGTTTCCGCCAGCGCGGTGCGCCTCGACGGCAGCGCCTTCACGCGCATGATCGCCTACGGTGCCGAGGTGATTTACGCCGCCGGGGCCTTCAACTGGCGGGTCAAGGTTGGCGACAGTGTTTCCATCACCGATTACCGGGGCAGCCGCGGCACCCTCAGCAGCGAGCGCAGTCCGGCGGAAATCACCTGGTCCCTGGCCCAGCGCGTGCCGGCGAGTACCGTCGATGGCTGGTTCGGCAAGGGTGGCAAGCTGACTGCCGGGGCTTTTGTCGCGTCGCTGGCCGACGCCGGCAGCATGCGTCCCGACTCCGACCCGCGGGCCTCCCTGCGCCCCCTCGCCATCGCCTTCTCGGCCGTCCTGTTGCTCGTCAACATTCCCCTGTCTTTCATGGGGAGCCTGTATAGCTGGGTGGTGACCCTGGTTGCCTTCATCGTCCTGTGGCTGCCCGTTTACACGGGTCTGTTCGAGGACAAGTCATGACGCGCTGGGGCTACATCGTTTTCGGGCTGATCGTGGTGCTCGTCGCGACCCTCGAAAACGTCGACGAGCGGCGTGGTTCGAGCGGCAGTTCGCGCAGCTGGAACAGTGGCTCGTCCGGCGGCGGCTGGTCGTCCGGTGGAGGTGGGCACAAGTGAGCGATACTGCCGTTCACCTTCCGCGGGGACGCCACCTGCTGGTAGATTTGCACGGCGTTGGCGCTGCGTATCTTGGCGACTGCTTGGCCATCGAAAACCTGCTCCGCGATGCCGCTCGGGCGGCCGGGGCGACGCCGGTGGGTGGCGAGTTCCACCACTTCGGGCCAGGCCTGGGCGTGACCGGTGTGCTGCTGCTGAAGGAGTCGCACATCAGCATTCACACCTGGCCGGAGCATGGGTTTGCGGCGGTGGATGTGTTCATGTGCGGCGCCGCCCAGCCCGAAAAGGCAGTGGCCGTGATCGAGGCCGCGCTGCAGGCGGAGTCCGTGACCCGGCAGGAGGCATCCAGGGGATAGAATCGCAGGCTGTACTGACTTTGTGTTTCGTATGATGACCTTCCAGCCCGCTCCCCTGGCCAAAGCCTGCCGCCTTCCCAACCATGGCCCGACGGTGCTGGTATCGACGGCACAGGGCAGCATCCACTATATTGCCGGAGGCAACTTCTTTACGACCGGGGAGGTCTTCGAGGTGAAAGGGTAAGCACATGGAAATGCCCACCGTTTTCGACAACGCACAACTCTCTCATATTATCGAGGAGGCGATGATCTTCCAGTGCGCCTGCCCGGCCCAGGTCGCCCAGCATATCCTCGGTCTGCGCGAGTTGTTCCGTTACCAGTTCAGTTGTTCCATCACACGTACCGAAGATTTTGGCGTGCACGCCCGCATCATGGAATCGGTGCGGCGCACGCATGTGGAGATGGAGCAGTGCCTCGGCGATGTTCTCGCTGCCGAAGGCTGGGATACCGCCACACTGACCATGCCGGAGGGGCTGCGCCAGTTGCGCGACCAGTTGCTGGAAGAGTGATTCCGGTGCGCTGGCCGGTTTGCCCGATACGGGTTTTGATAGTGCGAAGAAATATTTTGTGCACTGCACAAAAAGCGCTTGCATTTGGGTTTGTTGCGGTGCAACATAGACCCATACCGAATCGCAAACCACTATCAGGAGATCAACATGTCCATTTCCCCGGAAAAAATCGTCGCCGCTTCCAAGTCCAACGTTGAAGCCAGCCTGAAGTCGGCCACCAGCTTCGCGACCACCCTCTTCACCGCCGTCGAGCGCGTTGCCAGCCTGAACCTGGCTACCGCCCGTGCTTCCTTTGACGACAGCGTCGCTTTCTCCAAGACCCTGCTCGCCACCAAGGACCCGAAGGCCCTGGCCGCCCTGCACCTCGGCGCCCTGACCCCGGCTGTTGAAAAGGGCGTGGCTTACGGCCGCAGCCTGTCCGGCATCGGTGCCGACACCAAGGAAGAGCTGACCAAGCTGGTTGAAGCCGAAGCCGCTGCCCTGTCCAAGAGCGTTGATACCGCCCTGGAAGGCATCTTCAAGAACGCCCCGGCTGGTTCCGAGCCCGCCATCAAGGCCGTGAAGACCGCTCTGGCCAACGCCAGCACCGCTTACGAAGGCGCCACCAAGGCCGCCAAGCAAGTCGCCGCTGCCGCCCAGGCCAGCGTTGAAAAGGCCACCCTGGTCGCCGTGCAAAACGTCGAAAAGGGCACCAAGGCTGCTGCTACCGCCCTGAAGGTTGCCTGAACGGACGCCTCGCGGTGACATGTCACCGCAAGTTTCCGAGCAAGATCCAAAAAGGCCCTCCGGGGCCTTTTTGCTTTGGGAGTACAGTCTGATGAGTCGTCGCAAATCCCCCCTCGTTTCCGCCCTGTTCAAGCTCACCCGCGCCGGGCTCAAGCAGTCCACCCGCATCGGCAAGGCCGCCACGAAGCAAGGCATCAAGACCGGCGGCCAACTGGCCAAGGCGACCGAGCGGGTGATGTCGGCGGTCGCCACACCCGCCGAGGCGCCCGGCTCGGTTACCGGCGGGCGCTGGTACGAGGGCCGCTGGGGCCTCGGCCCGCTGGCCATGCGGCGCTACCGGCTGTTCATCCCGGTTGGCGCCAGCGCGCGCAAGCCCTTGCCACTGCTTCTGCTGCTCCACGGTTGCGCCCAGGATACGGCGGCCTTTGCGGCCGTCACGCGCTGTGCGGCGGTGGCCAAGTCGCGCGGCTTTGCGGTGCTGATGCCCGAACAGGCCCGCGAGGCCAACCCCCAGCGCTGCTGGAACTGGTTCGGCAGCGATGCCAAGGTCGGGTTGGAGATGCAGATCCTGATGAGTATGGTCGATCACGTGGTGAGCACCCATCCCCGTGTCGGCGGGCCGCTGTTTGCGATCGGCCTGTCGGCTGGCGGTTCGATGGCCTTGAGCCTGGCCCTGCGTCATCCGGAACGTTTTGCCGCTGTCGGCAGCCATTCCGGCGCCGCCCCGAGCAGCGCGACAACGACCCTGCAGGCCGGCCAGGCCATGCGCGGGCGTCGTTCGCCCGACGCCGAGGCCCTTGCCCTGCGTCTGCAGGGCCGGCGTTTGCCGCCGCTGGTGCTGATCCACGGCGATCTCGATCCCATGGTTTCGATTGAAAATGCCCGCGCATCTGCCGGACTGTGGCTGGAGTTGTTGCCGGACGATGTCGTTGCGCGGGAAACGAGCACCGAGGTGCGCCGTGGCTCCCGGCGCGGCCTGACCCGCAGCGACTGGAAGACTGGCCGCAAGCCCTATGTGCGGCTGCTTCGCGTTCATGGCCTGTCCCACGCCTGGAGCGGCGGCCCGGCCGGGCAGGCGTTTTCCGATCCGACTGGCCCGGACGCCCTGCGCCTGGCCTGGCAGTTCTTCGCGGCGACGCTGGCGCCGGCTGAGGTCCAGCGTTAATCCGGGTCGTGGCCCGCGCTTATCCGGCATCATGGGCAACTGCGTTGCTCCTCCTGTTTTGGCTCTTTTTTTCCGGAGATTAAAATGCCCGCCACTTCTCTGCAGGACCGTGCCGCTGGCGCGTTGTTGGGCGCTTTCATCGGCGACGCCCTGGCCCTCGGCCCCCACTGGTACTACGATCTCGACGAACTGCGGGCCGATTACGGTAACTGGGTCAGTGACTACACCGACCCGATGCCCGGCCGCTACCATTCGGGCCTGAAGGCGGGCCAGCCATCCCAGGCCGGCGTGCTGCTGGCCCTGACCCTACGCTCGCTGGCCGAGCAGGGCGGCTACGAGGAGGCCGATTTCTGCCGGCGGCTCGACAAGGATTTCTTCCCCCTTCTTGACGGCACACCGATGAACGGCCCTGGCGGCTACACCAGCCAGTCGATTCGCGAAGCCTGGCGCAAGCGCGTTGAAGAGGGCTTGTCGTGGGGCCACTGTGCCGGCAGCGCCGACACCACCGAAGCCGCCGAGCGGACCCTCGCCATTGCCGTGCGCTACGCCTTGCGTCCGGCCGAGATGGCTGCGGCGATCACCCGCAACGCACTGCTTACCCAGAACGACGGCACGGTGCTGGCGATGACCGTCGCCTTTGGTGCGGTGCTTGGCATGCTGGTGGAGGGCCATGCCCTCGATGGAGACATTTCCGGCAAGTTGATGGCGCGTGTAAAGAGCGGCGAGCTGCCGTTTCATGCGGTGACCAGCGGCAAGCTTCAGGCCCCGCGGCCGGGGCAGCCAGAAGCCTCCGTGGCGGGGCGTTTCCCGTCGCCGGATGCACTCCTCGGCCCTGCGTACATGGCCCGTGCGGCGCAGGACCCGGACATCCGCATCGAGCCGGCCTGGAAGGTGTCGCTGGTGTATGGCATGCCCTGCGCGGTGTATCACCAGTTTCCGGCGGCCTATTACCTGGCTGCGCGCTTTCCGGACGACTTTGAAGCGGCGGTGCTCCACGCCGTGAATGGCGGTGGTCAGAACCAGGCCCGGGCGATTCTCACCGGGGCCCTGGCCGGCGCGCAGGTCGGCCTGTCGGGCATTCCACAGCGTTTCCTGGACGGTCTGGAAAACGCCGGCGAGCTGCTTCACATGGCCCGGCAGGTGGCCGTGCAGGCGGCTACTGCCTGAAAGCGGCCGCACGATGCGCTGCGGTTCGCCCGTCTTATCCCATCGTCGTTACAATGGCCGGGTGTCCCGAGCCGCGGGGCGCTGATTGCTGAAGGATTTGCCAAGCCCGGACAACACGGGCCACCAGGAGAAAACACCGTGGGCGTCATTTTTGCCAAAACACTGAAAGGCCACCAGGAGATCGAAACCCGTTCGGGGGATCTCAGCCCCCGTGTGCGTCGTGTCCTGATTTTCATCGATGGCAAGCGCAGCGTCGAGGAGCTGCGCGGGATGCTGCAGTCCGACGATCTGCAGCACACCCTTGGGATGCTGGAGGAGGACGGCTTCATCGGCATGCTCGGCGTGGCCGGCCCGGCCAATGCGAAGAGCGAAGCGCATCCGCCGCCGTCGCTCGCCGCCTTCCGCCTGCATCCGCCCGGCGACGATCCGGTGCGTCTGCAGAAGGCGCGCAACTTCATGCTCAACACCCTTAACGCCTTTGTCGGCGCCCTCGGCACCAGTTCCCTGCAAGACCGCGTCGAGGCCGCCCGCACCCACGCTGACCTGCGCAGCCTGTTCGACGAGTGGTACCACGCCATCGTCAGCTCGCGGGACGGCCGGCGTGAGGCGGAACAACTGCGCAGCAAGCTCCTCGAAGTCATATAGGCATAGTCCGGGGGCGCTTGTCGCGCATCAAGTACCTTCTCCCGGGGCGGGTCTAAGCTCAGTCGCTCCCATGGAAAACTCCGAACTTGACTTCAACATTCCCGGCCGCGAGATTGCTGTCGCGGCGGAGGCCCTCTATCTGGCCAACCTGATGGTCGTGCCGGGGGTAGCCTTTGTCATCCTGGTGGTGTTGTGGTGGCGCGAGCATGACCGCGCGCCTGAACTGGCCCGCCATCACCTGCGCCAGACCGTGGCTGCCAGCCTGTGGGCCGGGGCGCTGCTGGTGGTGGCCAACGCGGCCATCATCCTGACTGGCGGCTACGACGCCGCATCCACCTGGATCATCGTCATCCTCTACTTCACGACCTGTCACGCCACGCTGATCTTCTGCGGCGCCATCGGCCTGGCCAAGGCGCTCGCCGGCAAGCCCTTCCGCTTTCCGCTGATCGGGCCAAAGTGATGGCCGGGCGCATCATTCCCATCATGCCGGCCATGCCGCCGGACGGTGGCCGCCAGCATTTGCGGCGCTGGGCGCAGGCCGGCTTCTTCGTGCTCTTCGTGCTGGCGCCGGTGTTCAACCTGCTGCGTTTCGACCTGGTGGCCGGCCATGCGTGGTTCCTCGGTTTCGAGTGGCATGCCGGGCTGGAGGATTTTTCTGCCGGCAACATCGGTGCGCTGGAGGCGGTGCAGCGGGTGATCGGCCGCGTGCTGCTGCCGATTCTCGCCGCGGGGGCGCTGCTCATCGGTGTGTCGTGGCGCTGGGGGCGGCTGTATTGCGGCTGGTTGTGCCCGCACTTCTCGGTGGTCGAAACCATCAACACCTTCATGCGCCGGGCCATCGGCAAGCCCAGCGTGTGGGAGCCGCGCACCTTGCCGCCGCGCGAACCGGACGGCACGCCGGTGCACTACGACCGCCTGTGGTGGCTGGTCACCGCGCCGCTGGCGGTAGGCTTTGCCTTCGTGTGGGCGGTGGTGCTGCTCACCTACCTGCTGCCGCCCTTCCAGGTTTACAGCCACCTGCTGGCTGGCGCGCCGAGCCGCAACGAGTTCATCTTCATTACCGCCGGTACCGTGGTGCTGTCGGCCGAGTTTCTCTTTGCCCGGCATTTGTTCTGCCGCTACGCCTGCGCCGTCGGCATGTTCCAGAGCCTGGCCTGGATGGGTAACAAGAAGGCCATGGTGGTGGGCTTCGAGCGCGACCGTGCTGCCGATTGCGCCACCTGCTACAGCGCCTGCGATCACGTGTGCCCGATGCGCCTCAAGCCACGCAACATCAAGCGCACGATGTTCACCTGTACCCAGTGCAGCCAGTGCATCAGTGCCTGCGCCACCACCCAGCGCGACAACCCGAACGGCCCGCTGCTCCAGTGGGTCAGCGGCGAGGCGGCGCGCCACAACGAAGCCGCCTTCAGCGCCCCCAAACAGGAAAGGAAAACCCGTGAAGAATGAAATGTGGGTCGGACTTCAGTCCGACAACGCGCTGTCAGGCCTTCAAGTCAGACTGAAGTCCGACCCACGGGGGGGGCAATGAACGGCTTCAACGACTTTGCCATCGCCCGTGCCGTGCACGTCTTTGCGGTATTGATCTGGATCGGTGGGGTGGCCTTCGTGACCCTCGTGCTGCTGCCGGCCTGCCGCTCGCTGGCCGAGCCACAGGCACAGCTCGACCTGTTCGAGCGCCTTGAACACCGCTTTGCCGGCATCGCCCGCCATTCAGTGTTGCTCGCCGGGGCTTCCGGCCTGTGGCTGGTATGGCGGCTGGGCGTGTGGGACCGCTTCACCGATCCGCTCAACTGGTGGTGGATGCACGGCATGGTGGTGGTGTGGACCTTGTTCGCGGTGATGCTCTTCATCCTCGAGCCCTTTGTGCTCGACAAGCTCTTCAAGGCGGCGGCACAGCGGGATCCGCTGGGCACCATGGCACGCATTCAGCGCCTGCATCAGGTGTTGCTGACGGTGAGCCTGATCGTCGTGCTGGGCGCGGTGGCGGGGAGCCACGGAGGGTGGCGTTTCGGCTGACGGCAGCCTCTGTGTTGAATTTAACGTCTTTATTGATTTTGTGCAAAAGTCGGCAAAGTCAAAGGGGTTGTGACCGTTATGATTCTCAACGAGTCCCCCGGACCGTAGAGGAAGACATCATGAAAACGCCGACTTTCCCCGAAGCTGCATCGACGCTGGCCGAGCCGGCTGGCGAGATGGAGTGCCTGACCCGCCGCATCGAGCAGGCCGAGGCCGAGCTTGCAGCCCTCCGCAAGGAGCGCGATCAGGCTTTTCGCGCCATTGCCGACCTGCGCAATGAAACCTTCTTCGATCTGGCCCGCAGCGCCGAGCGCAATGATGGCGAATCACCGCTGCACACCGCGCGCATCGGCATCTACACAAGCCTGATCGCCGCCGAACTGGGCTGTCCGGATGCGCATTGCCAGTTGCTCGAACGCGCTGCGCAACTGCACGACATTGGCAAGATCGGGATCCACGCGACCATCCTCAGCAAGCCGGGGCCGCTGACCACCGAAGAATGGAAAATGATGCGCGAACATCCGCGCATCGGCGCCAGCATCATCGGCGAATCGGAGCAGCCGCTGCTCAAGCTGGCCGGCGAAATCGCGATGAGCCACCACGAGCATTTCAATGGCTTTGGCTACCCCTTGGGTCTGGCCGGTGAGGCCATTCCCCTGGCGGGGCGCATCGTCGGGCTTGCCGATTTCTTTGACGCCTTGACCCATGACCGCAGCTATCGTCAGGCGCTGCCCGTCGACAAGGTTTTGTCGATGATCGGCGAACGGCGTGGCGAACAGTTCGATCCGCTGGTCGTCGATGCCTTCATGCGTATTTTCGAGCAGATCGAGGAAGTTCGCGAGCAACTGGTCGAGCAGGAAGCCTTCGGCGATGCGGCGGACTGGGACAGTCCCTGGTGGATGGTTTACTGAACGACCACCGCCGTCTTCTCAGCTCGAACAGCTCACTGACAGCCCCGTTGCCCATTGCGGCGGCGGGGCTGCAAAGCGTTCGTTTTCGGGTTGCTCGTCGAAGGGCCGGGCGAGGCAGGCGAGCACCGCTGCCACCTCGCTGAAATCCTTGGCCCGGGCGCTGCGGATGGCCGATTCGGCGATCCAGTTGCGCAGGATGTACTTCGGATTGACCGTATTCATGGCGGCCTGGCGGTCGGCGTCGGGGCGGCCTTCGGCGCCGAGTCGGGCGCGCCACAGCGCCAGCCAGGCGTCGCCCGCAGCCCGGTCGATGAGCAGGTCGCGTACGGGGGCGTCAGCCTGGGCGCGGCTGGCGTCGTCCACCTGCGCCGGCAGGCGCCCGAGCTGGCGGAAGAACAGGGTGTAGTCCGGGTGCTGCTGCTGGAGCAGGCCGAAGGTTTCGCCGATGAAGTCCTCGTCGCCGGGCAGGGTCTGGGCAAGGCCCAGCTTGGCGCGCATCAGGTCCATGAAACTGCTTTCGAAGGCCGGGGCGTAGCTTTCCTCGATGGCGGCTTGTACCGCGGCGGCCGGGCCGATCAGCGGGGCCAGGGCGCGGCCGAGGGCGTAGAGGT
>ERZ724523.729-NODE-729-length-19181-cov-5.515633_pt1 | contig 19181 bp, 17 predicted proteins | sample MGYA00376056_ERZ724523 | MGnify/ENA primary metagenome ERZ724523 (study PRJEB28724, sample SAMN07190888) | wastewater metagenome | isolation source: influent of sewage treatment plant in Hong Hong | place: USA: Christiansburg, Virginia | collected 2016-03-01 ... | reverse complement strand
TCAGGATAGTGACAGCCAGGCTCTGACCATAGAACACAGCTGGGCGCGAAGCAGCAGCATGGAACAGGGGATAGGCCAGGGAAGTAGGGACGAGATTGGACATAGGCGGTGATTATCGCACGCGGCATAATGTGACAATGAAACAACTACTGCTTGCGCTCGTCTTTTGCCTTGCAACGCCCTTGAGCCACGCCTGGAATGCTGCCGGCCACCGCCTGAGCGCTGTAATTGCCTGGCAACAACTATCACCTGCAACTCAGGAACGCCTTAGCCAAATTCTGGCCAGCCACCCGGACCATGCGCGTTGGGTTGAAAAAGCAAAATCGACTCACGAAATGTTCATTTTTGCTGAAGCATCAACCTGGCCGGACGACATTCGCAACGATCCCCGTTTCCACAATGACGGCGAATCAGCGCCAGCCATTTCAGGCTTGCCGGATAACGCGCGGCACAAAAAATGGCATTACGTCGACCTCAGGGCTGACGGTACGGTAAAGGACGGCCTGCTTGATCAAAAAATTGCGGAATTGACTAACATGCTGCACCCCAAGAGCGCTTCCTACGGGGCGCGGTCAACCGCCGCAGCCGATCAAATTTCTTTCGCCCTTCCTTGGCTGATACATCTCATTGCCGACATCCATCAGCCGCTACATGTCGGCCAACATGGGGATGAAGGCGGCAATCAATTCGAGATCGAAAACCCCTTCAATCGTCGCCTGCCTTTCTCCAGCTTGCACACCTATTGGGATGACCTACCCGGCCCGCCCTGGCTGCGCGGCAAAAAGCTGGAACAAAAGGCGGCCTGGCTGGTTGAGCACCACGCCGCACCAATACAGGCCGACGTGCGTGTTTGGCGTGACGAAAGTCACCGCTTTCTGGCCATGGCCTACCCAAAGGCCGAGGGTGGACTGCTACCGATGATCACAGAGGATTTTCAACGCCAGGCAAAGGAAATCGCTCAGCAGCGGATAGTCGACGCAGGCTATCGCCTCGGTCGCCTGCTGGAGAAAATTTTCGGTACTGGCGTTTCACGTGGAACCCCATAAAATGGCCAAATCATGAATGGCCTGCACCTGATCGCCGACCTCCACAACTGCCAATGTCCGGTTCGCCGCCTGCTCGATGCGCCCGGCCTACAAGCCTATTGTGTTGATGCCTGCCTGCGCCATGGCCTGACAGTGGTTGGGCAGCTATTTCACCCCTTTATCGACGCCACAGGACAGGCCGCCGGCGTTACCGGTACCGTTGTTTTGGCCGAATCACATCTTGCCATCCACACCTGGCCAGAGATCATGGGAGTTACGCTTGATGTCTATGTTTGCAACTTCAGCAGTGACAACAGCGCACAGGCACACGCCCTATTTGACGAAGTGATCGCCACTTTTACGCCGGCAAAGCTGGAAATAAAAGAGGTGGCACGCGGCCATCTGCTATCCAAAAACAACTAAATCAAGCTGGCAAGTCGAAACAATCGCCAACCTGCAGGGGATTACCAGCTAAAAACTGCTGCACAGGCAAGCGCTTGCCACCCGCCTTCTGCAACTCCTGAATGGCCAACGCCCCTTCTCCGCAAGCGACGACGATTTGCTTACGGTCAACCGCCAAAATCTGCCCATTTTTTCCGCTACCCGCCACCGGCATCGCCTGCCAGAGCTTGATCGTTTGGCCCTTGAACAAAGCCTGCGCCCCCGGGAATGGGTTAAATGCGCGAATATGGCGATCCAGCTCAGTAGCGCTGCGTTGCCAGTCGATCAAGGCCTCGGCCTTCTCAATCTTGTGCGCATAAGTCACACCCTCAAGCGGCTGCGCCTCAGCCACCAACGGCAAACGGCCCAGTGCTTCGACAACCAGCCGCGCGCCCAGCGCCGCCAGTCGGTTATGCAAACTTGTCGTTGTATCCTTGGTCTCAATCGGGAAGGTGCCACGCAGTAAAACCGGTCCGGTATCCAGCCCGGCTTCCATCTGCATGATGCAAACACCAGTTTCTGCATCACCAGCCAGCAAGGCACGCTGGATTGGTGCCGCACCACGCCAGCGTGGCAACAATGAACCGTGAATATTGATACAGCCAAATTTAGGCATATCCAAAACCAGCTGCGGCAAAATCAGGCCATAAGCTGCAACAACCATCACCTCTGCCGCAATGCCGGCCACTTTGACCTGCGCTTCAGCATCTTTCAGAGTCAATGGTTGAAAAACTTCAATGCCATGCGCCAGCGCCAGTTTTTTAACCGGCGAAGGCTGCAAAGCCATACCGCGCCCCGCCGGGCGATCGGGTTGAGTCAAGACCAGCGCCACTTCATGGCCGGCCGCAATAATGGCGGCGAGTGCCTGCGCGGCAAATTCCGGCGTTCCGGCAAAAATCAGCTTCATGCGGTGACCCGCGCCTGCTTGGCTAAGCGGTTCTTGATGCGGGTTTGTTTCAATTGCGAAAGGTGATCGACAAAAACCTTGCCGTTGAGATGATCCAGCTCATGCTGCAGGCAGACCGCCAGCAAGCCTTCAGCAACCAGCGACTGTTCTTTGCCCTCGAGATCAAGGTAATGCACCGTCACTTGCTCGGCTCGCTCGACCTTTTCATAGATGCCGGGGACAGAAAGGCAGCCTTCCTCACCCTCCTGAAAACCATCGCAGCGCTCCAGTCGCGGATTGATAAATACGCGCAAATCGCTTTTATCTTCCGAAATATCAATAATCACCAGTTGTTTGTGGACATCAACCTGCGTCGCAGCCAGCCCAATGCCAGGTGCTTCGTACATTGTCTCAGCCATGTCGCTGACGAGCTGTCGAAGACTTTCGTCAATTTTGGCAATCGGGGCCGCCACTTTTTTCAAGCGGACATCGGGAAAACGTAAAATGGGTAGAAGTGCCATATAAAATAGGGAAAAAACTTGCTCGCTTAAGTGATTACGTGCAGAATCTCAAGCAATTTCCGAGATTTGGAAACGGCTGCGCACGTCTGTTCAGACAAAAATTTTCGCACCGTGTTCCACCGGCACGTGAGGTTACGACTATGGTCCGCATTATATCCGCGCTCATCTTGGCCGTGACGGCCGCCTGCGCTTTTGCCGCCGAACCGGTTCGTCTGGTCGATAATCCGCCCGAACGCCACATTGTGGTTCCCGGCGATACCCTATGGGGAATTTCCGGAAAATTTCTCAAGGAACCTTGGCGCTGGCCGGAAGTCTGGCGCATGAACCGCGAACAGATCAAGAACCCGCACCTGATCTATCCTGGCGACATTGTGCTGCTCGATGATTTCCGTGGCGTTCCACGCTTGCGTGTTGCCAAACCCATCAAACTGCAACCCAAGGTTTATAGCGAAGCGGTTCGACAGGAAATCCCCAGCATTCCTTCGAACGTCATTGAGCCATTCATTTCCAAACCGCTGGTTATTGAACTAGGCGAACACGCAAGCGCACCGCGTTTTGTTGCCACTCAGGAAGATCGCGTATTCATCGGCATTGGCGATACAGGTTTTGTCGCCGGCATTCCCGATACCCAAGTGCTCAACTGGCACATTTACCGCCCGGGCAAGCCACTGAAAGATCCGGATACGCAGGAAATCATTGGCTACGAAGCCTTCTTCCTCGGCAGCGCCACACTGGTTCAGCCTGGCGAACCGGCTGTCGTCCGCATCACTCAAGCCAAGGAAGAAATTGGTCGTGGTGATCGACTGATTCCAGCACCACCCGCCAACCTGATTTCGTACGCACCGCACAGGCCAGATCAGCCGGTCGCTGCCAAGGTCATGTCGATCTACGGCGGGGTCAATGAGGCTGGAAAATACTCGGTAATCAGCATTAATCGTGGCAAAAATGCCGACTTGGAAGTTGGTCACGTTGTCGCCCTCTTCCGTAACCGTGTATCACAAGGCTACGACGACAATGACCGCCGGGTAACAACCACAATCCCTGAAGAGCGCTACGCACTTGCCTTCATTTTCCGCGTCTTTGACCGTGTCGCTTACGCGCTGGTGGTCGAAACCTCGAAACCGGTCATCATTGGTGACGCTGCAAGAAACCCATGAGCAATCATGACGAGTTGGCCGCCTGGTTGCGGCTGACTCTGATCCCCGGCATCGGCGGCGAGTCGCAAAGAAAGCTTCTCGCCGCTTTCGGTTTACCCGAAGCGATTTTTGCTGCCGGGCGATTGGCGACGCGTAGTGTCATTGGTGATCGCGCCGACCTGCTCTTTGATTTTGACCCCTCAGAAGAGGTTGACCGCAACATTGCCTGGGCCAGCCAAACCGGACAATCGATTTTGACATTGGCCGACAGCGCCTATCCACAATCCCTGCTCGAAATCGCCGATCCACCCAACGTACTCTACGTACGCGGCAATGCCGCTTTGCTGCAAAAGCACGGGCTGGCAATGGTAGGAAGCCGCAACGCCACACCGCAAGGTTTGCAAACAGCTGAAAATTTTGCCAAAACATTGGCCGGTCAGGGACTCTGCATCATCAGTGGCCTTGCCTTGGGCATTGATGCAGCAGCCCATCGTGGCGCACTGGCAGCCGGCGGAGAAACCATTGCCGTCATTGGTACCGGCGCGGATCGCATCTACCCGGCGCGCAACAAGGAATTGGCGCTGGCAATCGCTGAACACGGCGCCATTGTTTCTGAATTCCCGCTTGGCACACCGGCGATTGCCGCCAATTTTCCACGACGCAACCGGATTATCTCAGGGCTATCGCGCGGCGTGCTGGTTGTTGAAGCCGCCCCGGAAAGTGGCTCATTGATTACAGCAAGACTGGCCGGCGAACAAGGGCGTGAAGTTTTCGCCATTCCCGGCTCTATTCACTCGCCAGTTGCTCGCGGTTGTCACAAACTAATCAAGCAAGGTGCCAAACTGGTTGAAACTGCTCAGGATGTTCTCGAAGAGTTGGGGGACATTAAACAGCAAGTTGCCTGCATCGAATCACCCAATCCATCGGAAGAAAATCCGCTGCTCAGCGCCCTTGGTCACGATCCCTGCGCGCTTGACGAACTAGTCGAACGCACCGGCCTGAGAGCTGATCAGCTGCTTGGCGAGCTGCTGACGCTGGAACTCTCCGGTCAGCTCGCTACCCTGCCCGGCAACCGCTACCAGCGCCTGGGCTAAACCCCTCATATATAGAGACGGCTTGCCAAGCCGCTCGCCGGGCACTTATCATGCCCCGGCACCCATCAGGCAGAACCCATGACCAAAAAGCTAATCATCGCCGAAAAACCTTCCGTCGCCGCCGACATTGCCAAGGCATTGGGAGGATTTACCAAGCACGACGACTACTTCGAGAGCGACACGCACGTCATCTCGTCAGCCGTCGGCCACCTGCTGGAACTGTCCTGCCCGGAAGAATTCGAAGTCAAGCGAGGGAAATGGTCATTCGCCCATCTACCGGTCATACCACCGCACTTTGCGCTGAAGCCGATCGAAAAAACCGAATCGCGGCTCAAAGTACTTAACAAACTGATCAAACGCAAGGATGTCGAAGGCCTGATCAATGCTTGTGACGCGGGACGTGAAGGTGAATTGATCTTCAATTACATCGCGCAACACAGTAAAACCACCAAGCCCGTGCAGCGGCTATGGCTGCAATCGATGACTCAAGGTGCAATACGCGATGGTTTCTCACGCTTGCGCCCCGGTCGTGAGATGGAAGGTCTTGGCGACGCCGCCGTCTGCCGTTCCGAATCCGACTGGCTTGTTGGTATCAACGGTACGCGGGCAATGACCGCTTTCAATTCAAAGACCGGTGGTTTCCACCTGACCACTGTTGGCCGCGTCCAGACGCCGACACTAGCCATTGTTGTTGACCGTGAAAAGCGTATTCGCGAATTCAAGCTGCGCCCCTACTGGGAAGTTGAAGCCAGTTTCGCCGCCAAAGCTGGCGACTACACCGGCAAATGGATTGATGAAGGCTTTAAAGGCAAGAATGAAGACGAGCACGCCCGCGCTGACCGTCTCTGGGAACAAAACCGTGCCGATGCCATCCGTGCAGCAACGCTCGGCAAACCTGGCATTGTTACCGAAGAAGCCAAGCCAGAAACTCGCCTATCACCTCAGCTTTTTGATTTGACAAGCCTTCAGCGCGAAGCGAACGCTCGCTTCGGTTTCTCGGCAAAGACAACCTTGAGCATCGCCCAAGCGCTTTATGAGAAGCATAAAGTACTGACTTATCCGCGAACCGACTCGCGCTGCCTGCCGGAAGACTACATTCCGACCGTTAAGGCAACATTGACCGTTCTAACCGGTGAAGGCGCCGGTAAAGGGCACGACGAAGTACTGCTCGCGCGCTATTCACCCTTTGCTCACCAGATCCTTGCACGGAACTGGGTATTGCCAAATAAACGCATCTTCAATAACACGAAAGTAAGCGACCACTTCGCTATTATCCCAACACCACAGGCACCGAAGAACCTCAACGAAATTGAACAGAAGCTTTATGACTTCGTTGTCAAACGCTTCCTTTCCGTCTTTTTCCCGGCGGCCGAATATCTGGTTACAACCCGCATTACCCGTGTTGAAAGCCACCCTTTCAAAACTGAAGGCAAAGTACTGGTCAATCCAGGCTGGCTGGCAGTCCATGGGAAAGAAGGTCAGGAAGGCAACGACGGCAATCTGGTTGCGGTCGACCCTGGCGAAAAGGTAAAAACTGAAGACGTTATCGTCAAAGCCAACGAAACCAAGCCGCCACCACGTCACTCTGAAGCGACCCTGCTCTCCGCTATGGAAGGTGCCGGCAAGATGGTTGACGACGAGGAGCTGAAAGCGGCAATGGCCGGTCGCGGCCTCGGGACGCCAGCAACACGCGCGCAAATCATCGAAAATCTGATTGGCGAGCAATACATCGTACGGGAAGGCCGTGAATTGACCCCGACGGCCAAAGCCTTCTCTTTGATGACCCTGCTCAATGGTCTCGGTATCAATGAATTGACCCAGCCCGAACTAACAGGCGACTGGGAGTGGAAGCTCGGACGTATTGAAAAGGGTGATTTCACCCGCGACGAATTCATGCGCGAAATCGCCGAAATGACCCGGCACATGGTTGAGCGCGCAAAAACCTTTGACAGCGACACAATTCCGGGTGATTTTGGTGTGTTGACCGCGCCCTGCCCACGCTGTGGCGGTGAAATTCGCGAAAATTACAAAAAATTCCAGTGCGGTGGCTGTGACTATTCGCTATGGAAAATTGTCGCCGGTCGTCAATTTGAACCGGCTGAAATTGATACGCTGATTACAGACAAGTACATCGGACCGCTCATCGGCTTCCGCAACAAGATGGGGCGCACCTTTTCGGCAGCCATCAAGTTAAACGAGAAGATGGAGCCGGAATTCGATTTTGGCCAGGATAAGGCAGACGAGGCAAATGCTGAACCAGTCGATTTCTCTGGTCAGACAAATTTGGGCAAATGTCCAAAATGCGGCGCCGGAGTTTTCGATCACGGAACATCATATGTCTGTGAAAAATCAGTGGGTCCGAGCAAAACCTGTGATTTCCGTTCAGGAAAAATCATTTTGCAGCAGCCAATTGAAGCCACACAGATGCAAAAGCTGCTCGGCGAAGGTAAAACGGACTTGTTAAAGGAGTTTGTTTCCAACCGCACGCGCCGCAAATTCTCAGCTTATCTGGTCTCCAAAGATGGCAAAGTGAGTTTCGAGTTTGAGAAAAAGGTTGCGAAACCGAAGGCACCGGCAAAGAAGAAAGTCGAAGCCTGATAAAAAGACTGAGGTTTCACGTGAAACCTCAGCCTTGAATTATTGCCGTGCTGTAGCGCCAGGCAAACGGCAGGACAGCAGAGCTGCTCGCACAGCATCAATTGCCTGCGGTCTGGGGAATGTTACCCGCCAGACCAGCCCAACAGTCCGTGACGGTTGCTTGCCAGAAAATGGCAGCACTTTGACCATTGGTTCATTGTCGATCAAGGGATCGGCTGCCGTACTTGGCATCACCGCGAGTCCGGCTCCGCTCGCCACCATGTAGCGGATTGTTTCCAACGAACCACCTTCAAGGGAATGCGCCAGCGCATCGGGTGCGGCCAGACGTGGACAAGACTCCAATACCTGATCTCGGAAACAGTTACCTTGCCCAAGCAGCAAAAGGTTTTGTCCGTCCAGTTCATCCGCCTTCACATCGGGGCGATCCGCCCAGGAATGATTTGCCGGCACAACCACGCGAAATGGTTCGTCGTACACCGCCTGCGCCACCAAACCAGGCTCGGCAAAGGGTAAGGCGATTACAATTACATCCAGTTCGCCGGCCTTTAGTGCGGGAATCAGATTGGCGGTGAAATCTTCCTTGAGAAACAAGGGCATCGCTGGCGCATATTGATACAAAGCGGGAACCAGTTTCGGCAGAAGATAGGGTGCAATGGTGTAAATCACCCCAACACGGAGCGGACCGGTCATCGGATCACCCGCAGCGCTGGCAATCTCTTCAAGGCGAACCGCCTCTTCAAGGACGCGACGCGCCTGCGCCACGATACGCTCGCCCAGCGCAGTGATTCGCACATCAGAGGCTGCTCTCTCGAATAAAGCAGCACCAAGCTGACCTTCAACTTTTTTCAAAGCCACCGACAAGGTCGGCTGGCTGACATGACAACTTTCCGCCGCCTTTCCGAAATGCCGATCACGGGCAAGCGCCACGATGTAACGCATTTCGGTCAGGGTCATGATAAATATCCCAGTTTTTGCAGGTCGACCGTACTTAACCAGCGCCATTCACCCGATTTTAGATCGGCCGGTAGGCTTAACTCACCGACTGATTCACGATGCAGCGCTTCAACCCGATTGCCAGTCGCAGCAACCATGCGTTTTACCTGATGATATTTACCCTGAGTCAGGGTCAGGCGTAGCAAGTGCTCACCGGCAATTTCGCAGGCTGCCGCACAAATCGGCTCAGGTTCGTCATTTAGCAAGACACCCGTTAGCAGTTGATCGACTTGTGCCTGTTCAATCGAATGTTTGGTGGTTGCCAAATAAACCTTCGGTACTTTGCGCCTGGCAGAGGAAAGCACATGGTTCAACTGGCCATCATCAGTGATCAACAGCAAACCGGTGGTGTCTTCGTCGAGTCGGCCAATCGGCTGGACATCTCGCTCGCGCAATTGTACCGGAAGCAAGGTCAGTACGCTGGGATGGTGTAAGGGTTTGCGTGAGCACTCATAACCAGCGGGCTTATTGAGCATCAGGCAGGCGAATTCTGCGTAAGGCCAATCAACACCATCGACGGTGAAAATCAAACCATTGGTATCGATTTCGGCAAAAGGATCTTCACAGATCTGGCCATTGATCGCGACTCTTTCGTGGCGAACCAATCCGCGGCAAGCCTTGCGCGTACCGAAACCGTGTTTTTGGAGGAGTTTATCTAGTTGCATGGCGAGAATGCTAACATTCGCCCATGAATTTCGAACATCTTCTCCAGATCAACGACCCGGAAAATCCGCTGGTTGCACCGCTAACCCGCCTAGAACTCTGGCAAGGCATGCTGCACCGGGTTGAAAACCCGATCCCGTTTCTTCCCGGACTTGAAGCCTGCACCATCCTTGAACGAGACGGCAACGAGTTGTTGCGTGAACTCGATTTCGGCCCGGCCGTGATCCGGGACCGCGTCACGCTGAACGAATTGCATTCGGTCAGCTTCGCGATTGTGCCTTCCGAAACGCATGCTGGCGGTCGCCTGACCATCACCATTGAAGAGCCGGAAGCGAGCTTCCTTTTTCTGCGTTTCGCCTACGAAACAACATTGGCCAGCAATCCGAATTCCGAAGAGCGCGCCTATATCGAGTACGTCAAATCGGCTTACCACCAGTCGGATATTGATTGCGTGCGGATCATCCGCACGCTGGCTGCCGGTGGAATACCGCAATAATTAATTGACGCCCTGGCTGGCCAGGTAATCCTCGTAACCACCGAGGTAGTCGATAATTTTTCCGTCGGTTTTCACCTCGAACACTCGGGTGGAGAGCGAAGAGACAAACTCCCGGTCATGCGAAACGAAAACTAGCGTGCCCGGGAATTTTTCCAGGCCACTGTTGAGTGATTCGATTGATTCCATATCCAGGTGATTGGTCGGCTCGTCCATGATCAGCACGTTTGAGTGCAAGAGCATCAGCTTGCCGAACAGCATTCGACCCTGTTCGCCGCCGGAAATCACATTGACTCCCTTCTTTACCTCGTCACCAGAGAACAGCAGGCGACCCAGCGTGCCGCGAATCAGGGTTTCGACGTCGCCACCTTCATAACCACCGGCGCGCACGAATTCAGCGATCCAGTCGGTCAGGCTGGTGTCGGACTTGAACAGGTCTGAGTGGTCCTGCGAGTAATAACCAGGCTTGGCCTTTTCTGCCCACTTGATGCTGCCGAATTGCGGCTTGACTTCACCCATCAGCAATTTCAGCAAAGTGGTTTTGCCCACCCCGTTTTCGCCGATGATAGCGATACGTTCACCGGCATTGATATTGAAGCTCAGATTACTGAAGATCTTGCGGTCGCTGCCTTCATAGGCGAAAGAGATGTTTTCGACTTCAACCGCCTGACGATGCAACTTGTCCTTTTCGTCGTAATCGAATCGTATCCACGGATACTGGCGCGACGATGGTTTGACATCTTCCGGTTTCAGCTTGTCGATCAGTTTCATCCGGCTGGTTGCCTGTTTGGCCTTGGAAGCATTGGCCGAGAAGCGGCGGACGAAAGTCTGCAGTTCGGCAATGCGTTCCTTGGCCTTGGCATTCGCGTTCGACTGACGTTCACGGGCCTGCTGCGAAGCCTCCATGAAATCATCGTAGTTGCCGGCGTAAGTCGTGATCTTGCCGTAATCGAGGTCGGCCATGTGGGTACACACCTGATTCAGGAAGTGACGATCATGCGAGATGATGATCATCGTCGAATCACGATTATTCAGCATATCTTCCAGCCAGCGGATGGTATTGATGTCGAGGTTATTGGTCGGTTCGTCGAGCAACAGAATGTCCGGATTGGCAAACAAAGCCTGGCAAAGCAGAACGCGCAATTTCCAGCCGGGAGCAACCTCGCTCATCGGGCCATTGTGCTGTTCAGTAGGAATACCAACGCCAAGCAGCAGTTCACCGGCGCGGGATTCCGCTGTGTAGCCATCGAACTCGGCAAAGTGATGCTCAAGCTCGGCCGCCTTCATGTAATCGTCTTCGGTCGCCTCGGGATTGGCGTAAATCGCATCGCGTTCCTGCATACAGGCCCACATGTCCTCATGGCCCATCAGAACCACATCGAGGACACGCATGTCTTCGTAGGCAAACTGATCCTGGCGCAAGTAAGCCATGCGCTCATGCTTATCCTTGGAGACGTTGCCGGCAGAAGGCTCGAGTGCGCCACACAGAATCTTCATGAAGGTCGATTTACCTGCTCCATTGGCGCCAATCAATCCATAGCGATAACCTTCGCCAAACTTGACATTGACGTTCTCGAACAAGGGTTTAACCCCGAACTGCATGGTGACATTTGCGGCGACAAGCACGGTAATTCCAATCTATTGATTAGCGCTAAAACGAAGGGACGGATTTTACCCGCTTTCAACAGTGGAGCCGCCAAACTAGCCATAAATTGAGCAAAGTCGGTGCAAGGTTTCCCAATTTTTGGCACACTGGCCTGCCATAGGGGGAAGACAAAATGAATGCAAAAATTCACATCGCGGTTGTCGACGACAATTCACCACAGCGCATGATTTTGAGCCGCTTGCTGGAACGCGATTACCTGGTTACCGTCTTCGAAACCGGGGAACGGTTTCTCGCCAGCAACGAAATCTTTGACGCCATTTTGCTCGATATTGAAATGCCGGGGCTCAACGGTTACGAAACCTGCCGCACGTTGCGCGCCCGCTCTGACAATAACGATATTCCGGTTATTTTTGTGTCAGCCCATGACACCGCACCCGAGCGCGTCGCAGCCTACGAGGCCGGTGGCGACGATTTTTTGACCAAACCGATCACCGCCCACGAACTTCGCCACAAACTCAAGGGAAGCATTGAGCACCGCGTACAGCTCCGAGAGCTTTCCGTACAGTCCTCAACTGCCCAGCAAGTCGCCTTCACTGCAATGATCAGCATGGGTGACCTTGGCGTGGTTATTGATTTTCTCCGCCAATCAACCAACTACAAAACCTATGAAGCCATTGCCGACCAACTGATCGAGGCAATGGCTACCTGGGGTTTGCAGGGCATTGTTCAGGTTCGCGGTCGTAACGGTCATCTCGATCGCAATTCAGCCGGCAACATGTCGCCACTGCAAACTTCAGTGCTCGACACCATGCGTGACATCGGACGTATTTTCGAATTTGGCTCGCGCGCCATCATCAACTATGCGCATGTCTCTATCCTGATTCAGAATCTGCCGACTGAAGACCCGAATAAAGTGGGCCGCCTGCGCGACCATCTGGCTGTTCTTGCTGAAAGTGCCGACATGCGTGTAGCTGCACTTGATGCGGTCAACGAGCGAGATCTGCAAAAAATCGGCATTGAAGTCACATTGACTGAACTACGCTGCGCACTGCAACGGATCAACGAACGCGCGCAAAAAAATCGTAACAATGGCCAGAGCCGCGTTCTGGAAGCGCTTGAACATCTGTCGCGCATGTTGCAAACACTGGGATTGACCGAAAATCAGTCGGCTTATGTTGATGATCTGATCAAGGAAACGCTGGACGAAACCAATCAATATTTTAACGAAGCGCAGAGCCTTGAATGTGAGTTCAGCGAAGTCCAAAGCCGTCTGGAACGCATGGCCAGTGCCGATTATCGGCTTTGATTCATTTTTGTGCACTGCAGTGTAAGATGTTCAACAACAATAAATAAGCAAAGACACGAGATACAGCATGGTTCCACACCTGACTACCGCACTCAGCGGCCCGATCCTTGAACTGGAAAAACGCTTCCTCGATAGTAGTACGCAAATCGAGCACTGGTTGCGTGGCCAATGGCAGGAGCACACTCCTCCATTTTATTCATCCTGCGATTTGCGCAACTCCGGCTTCAAGCTGGCACCGGTCGATACCAACCTCTTCCCCGGTGGCTTCAACAACCTGAATTCGGCCTTCCTGCCCCTTTGCGTTCAAGCCGCAATGGTCGCCATCGAGAAGATTTGCCCGGATGCGCGCAATCTTCTATTGATTCCGGAAAACCACACGCGCAATCAGTTTTACCTGCAAAACGTTGCCCAGTTGGTTGCCATCCTGCGCCAGACCGGTCTCAATATCAGGTTAGGCTCGATGCTCCCGGAAATCACCGAGCCGACATCGATTGAACTGCCCAATGGCCAAAGCCTTCTACTCGAACCGCTGGTTCGCACACAATATCGTCTAGGGCTTGATGGCTTCGACCCCTGCGCCATTTTGCTCAATAACGACCTCTCGGCCGGCATCCCGGATATTCTCAAAGGACTCAACGAACAGTTCGTTCTTCCCCCATTGCACGCCGGCTGGGCCGTACGCCGCAAATCCAACCACTTCGCTGCCTACGATCAGGTTGCCAATGACTTTGCCAAGGAAATCGGCATCGATCCATGGCGCATCAATCCCGCCTTTTCGGTCTGCCGCAGCATCAATTTCCACGAACGTCAGGGTGAAGAGTGCCTGGCATCCAACGTTGCCGCCGTGCTCGACATTGTCAAGGAAAAATACAAGGAATATGGCATTAGCGAGACGCCTTACGTTGTCGTCAAAGCCGATGCCGGTACCTACGGCATGGGAGTAATGACCGTGCGTGATGCGGACGAGGTGATTGCCTTAAATCGCAAGCAACGCAACAAGATGAGTGTCGGCAAGGAAGGACTTGAAGTCAGCGAGGTGCTGATTCAGGAAGGTGTGCACACCTTCGAGACGCTGAACGATGCGGTCGCCGAACCGGTCATTTACATGATCGACCGCTATGTGGTTGGCGGCTTCTATCGAGTACACACCGGACGTGGCAAGGACGAAAATCTCAATGCACCGGGGATGCACTTCGAGCCGCTGGCCTTCGATACCGGCTGCAATCTGCCGGATTACCGCTGCAATAATCCGGATTCGCCGCCCAACCGTTTCTACGCCTATGGCGTGGTTGGCCGTCTCGCCTGTCTGGCCGCCGCCGTTGAACTCGAACGCACGGCACCGGAAAACGTTTGATCGCCGGACCCGTGACACAACAACTTCATTTTGAAAAGCACCTCTTGGGCGGCAGCAGCCAGTCGCTCAAAATAGCTTTCATCCTTGACCCGCTTGCCAGCCTGAAAGCCTGGAAGGACACCTCGGTGGCCATGATGCGGGCGGCCGAGAAACACGGCCACGACGTCTATGCCATTGATTGTGCCAGCCTTTGCTGGCGGCGCCCGGAGGCCGGTCATCAGGGTGGCGTCTTTGGTGAAGCGGTTCACCTGCATCTGCGCCCGGATGACCACGACTGGTACCGAGAAACTGGTCGCGAAACATTGCCCCTCAAAGCATTTGCCACCGTCATCATGCGCAAGGATCCGCCTTTCGATTTTGAATACATGACAGCCACCTGGCTGCTCGAACGAGCCGAAGCCAATGGCGTCCGGGTATTCAACCGTCCACGCGCGCTGCGTGAACATTCAGAAAAGCTGGCGATCACCGAATTTGACGAGTTCACACCACCAACGCTGGTTGCTCGCAACATGCAACAGCTCCAGCACTTCATCGATGAACAGCGCGACATCATTTTGAAGCCCCTCGACGGCATGGGCGGTAGTCAAATCTTCCGCATTCATCGCAACGACCCCAACCGCAATGTGATTCTCGAAACGCTGACCAACGAAGGCCTGCGCACGGTGATGGCGCAGCGCTACCTGCCGGAAATCAGCGAGGGTGACAAACGCATTCTGTTGATTGCCGGTAAACCCGTGCCCTATTGTCTGGCGCGCATTCCCAAAGCCGGTGAAACACGCGGCAATCTGGCGGTAGGCGGCACCGGTGTTGCACAGGATCTATCGCCCCGCGACCGTGAAATTGCCGATAAGCTCGGACCGATCCTGTTCAAGCGCGGCCTGATGCTGGTTGGTCTGGATGTCATCGGCAGTCACCTCACCGAAATCAACGTCACCAGCCCGACCTGCATGGTTGAAATCCGCCAGCAGACAGGATTTGATGCGGCGGGTGCTTTCATCACGGCCATCGAACACGCATGCGGTATTTACTGAGCTTTTGCTTCTGCCTGTTCTGCTTGACTGGATGTGGACGAGTTTCGGTACAGGAACAACAGGCCTATGTTTTCGGCACCCGTGTTGAAGTACTGGTCGTCGGTGATGATCCGGCACTAGGCCGCCAAGCCATCGCCAGCGTATTACGTGAATTTGACCGTCTGCACCGGGCCTATCACGCCTGGCAGGAATCAGAGCTGACCGCATTAAATTTGGCCATTTTTGAGGGTCGACCGCAACAAGTCAGCGAAGAACTGGCCAATTTGATTCGCGAGAGTCAGGAACTCGCCAAACAAGGACAGTATTTGTTTGATCCGGGCATTGGCCAATTGGTCAAACTTTGGGGCTTCCATTCCGACGAATTCAAGGCTGTTTTACCGCCGGAAGTTGAACTAAAGCGCCTGATCGCCGCGCATCCCTCTATCAAAGACCTGAGCCAGAACGGAAATATTGTCACCAGCCTCAACAAAGCTGTTTCTCTCGACTTTGGCGGCTACCTGAAAGGAGTGGCGCTCGACCGGGCTGCCAACATTCTGCGCCAGCAAGGCATACATAACGCCCTGATCAATATTGGCGGCAACGTAATGGCTCTGGGCAGCAAGGAAGGCCGTCCCTGGCGGGTTGGTATTCAGCACCCCCGGCAAAGCGGCCCACTGGCCACTGTGGAGCTGGCTGATGGCGAGGCAATTGGCACATCGGGCGATTACCAGCGTTTCTTCGAACTGGACGGCAAACGTTATCCACATTTGTTGGACCCACGCACCGGTTATCCGGCAAGCCACACCCAAGCCGTCACCATCCTGATTCCGGCGGGCCCCAAGGCCGGCACGCTCTCTGATGCGGCATCCAAACCGGTATTCATTGCCGGACCCGAGCATTGGCAAGAACTAGCCAATCTGCTGGGGCTGGAGCAAGTAATTCGTGTCGCGGCTGATGGTCAGATCTTCGTCACTGAAAAACTAGCAAAACGCTTGAAATACACCGGTGCCAAACCTGAACTGACCGTTGTCCCATGAGTAACCTCGAGAGCGAACAGGAAAATGCTGTCAAACGCATTGTTGGCATCGCCACCCTGCGCCGTCTGCATCGACTAGCCAATGAAGAAAACGCCCAGCAACGCAAGGATGCGCTGTGGGCGTTTCGTATTGGTCTCGCTTTTGTAGCTGTGCTGGCGCTAATTCTGCTCGTCAGCCTGCTACGTCATTGATCAAAACTCGTCTTTGACGATAGGGGGCACTTTCCGATTCCGCGTGTAGTGCATACAGATTACTCAGGCTGACGCGAATCGATGCAAATGCTTACCGGCCCATCATTGACCAAACTTACCGACATATCAGCACCAAACAACCCAGTTGCCACTGGTTTACCTGATTCAAGCCTCAGCTTTTCCACAAACTGCTCAAAAAGTGGCTGCGATACATCGCCCTTGGCCGCCCGGCTCCAGGAAGGCCGATTCCCTTTCTTGATCGATGCATAAAGGGTGAATTGGGAAACCGCCAGAATTTCGCCAGCAATTTCGCTGACGGAATGGTTCATTACTCCATCCTTATCGCTGAAAATACGCATTCGAGCTATTTTTCCAGCCATCCACACCAAATCGCTTTCGGTGTCCGCTTCCTCAAATCCAGCCAAAATCAAAAGGCCACGGCCAATTTTTCCGACAATTTGGCCGTCGACCGTAACCGATGCTTCGCTTACACGTTGAATGATTGTGCGCATGATTTGAAAACAACAAGGGCTCCATTGGAGCCCTTGTTTTAGATAAAAAACAGATGGTTAGATATCAATACGGGCGTTCAGGGCATTATTTTCGATAAACGCCCTTCTCGGCTCGACCAGCTCGCCCATCAGGGTTGTGAAGATTTCATCAGCAGCAATGGCATCGTCAATCTGCACGCGCAGCAAGCGACGAACTTTTGGATCCATCGTGGTTTCCCACAACTGCTCGGGGTTCATCTCGCCCAGACCTTTGTAACGCTGTTTGCTGATGCCGCGTTCGACATCTGCAAGCAACCAAGTCATCGCGTCGCCAAAGTTGGTGACCATTTGCTTCTTCTCGCCACGCGCCATGAACGCGCCGGGGCCAAACAAGCCAGCCAAAGTTTCTGCAGTGCGGCGTAGCTGCATGAAGTCGCCAGAGAGCAGCAGATCTTCGTCAATCAGGCCAACCTTGAGGTTGCCGTGGTGCATGCGTTCGACCCGTAGGGTCCAACGTTCCTGAATATCATCGTATTTTGGAACAACGCGCACACCGATGCGGACATGTTGCGCTACCAGATCAGCACTGGCTTTCGTCGTTTCTTCACTGGTCAGATCAAGTTTCAGGTTGTGCTGAACCAAGGCCTGGAGAATTTCCGGATTAACCAGATGCGAGATGCGTTCAATGACAGCCACGGTCAACAGCCAGGAACGGGCCAATTCTTCCAATGCCGGGCCTACCAGTGGTTCTGCACCGGCACGCGGCGTAAGCGCGGCTTCATCAAGAGCCAGGCGCAGCAGGTACTGGTGGTATTCCTGATCATCCTTCAGGTAACGCTCAGTCTTGCCATGCTTGACCTTGTAGAGCGGTGGCTGGGCTATGTAGATATGGCCGCGCTCTACCAGTTCCGGCATCTGACGGTAAAGCAGGGTGAGCAGCAGAGTACGAATATGCGCGCCGTCCACGTCCGCGTCGGTCATGATGATGATGCGGTGATAGCGCAGCTTTTCGATCTTGAATTCGTCCTTGCCAATACCGGTGCCGAGTGCCGTAATCAGGGTGACTATCTGTTCGCTGGAAATCAGCTTGTCGAAACGGGCTTTTTCTACGTTCAGAACCTTGCCGCGCAAGGGCAGAATGGCCTGGAATTTGCGATCACGACCCTGCTTGGCGGAGCCGCCGGCTGAGTCGCCCTCAACGATATAGACTTCGCAGAGTGCTGGATCCTTCTCCTGGCAGTCAGCCAGTTTGCCGGGTAGACCAATACCGTCCAGCACGCCCTTGCGCCGTGTCAATTCGCGGGCACGACGGGCAGCTTCACGGGCACGTGATGCCTCGACGATCTTGCCCGTAATCATTTTTGCATCAGCCGGGCGCTCAAGTAGAAAATCAGCGAGTTTCTGTGCAACAACTTCTTCAACTGCCGGACGGGCTTCTGACGAAACCAGTTTCATCTTGGTCTGTGATGCAAACTTGGGATCAGGCATCTTGACGGAAAGCACGCAGGCCAAGCCTTCACGCATGTCGTCACCAGCAATTTCCACCTTGGCCTTCTTGGCAATTTCGTGTTCATCTATGTACTTGTTGATGACTCGTGTCATTGCCGCACGCAAACCAGTCAGATGGGTACCGCCATCCGATTGAGGAATGTTGTTGGTAAAGCAAAGCACCTGTTCCTGATAGGAATCATTCCATTGCATTGCCACTTCAACACCAATCGTGACACCCGTATCACCTACCTTGGCTTCACCAGCTGAGGTGAAAATCGTCGGATGCAGAACAGTCTTGCTGCGATTGATGTATTCAACAAAACTTCTGACACCGCCAGAGAAGGCAAAATCCTCTTCCTTGCCGGTACGTTGGTCGATCAGGCGAATGCTGACGCCGTTGTTGAGGAAGGAGAGTTCACGCAAACGCTTGGCCAGAATTTCGTAGTGAAATTCAATATGCTCAAAAATTTCTTCGTCAGCCAGAAAATGAACTTCCGTGCCACGCTTTTCAGTCTCACCAACCACTTTGAGCGGCGAAATTTCAACGCCATCGCGCATTTCAAGAACACGATCAACCGCATGGCCACGACAAAATTCCATCGTATGCTTCTTGCCATCGCGCCGAATGGTCAGGCGTAGCCACTTGGACAATGCATTGACGCAGGAGACACCCACGCCATGCAAACCACCGGACACCTTGTAAGAATTCTGGTTGAACTTGCCACCCGCGTGCAGTTCGGTCAGTGCAATTTCTGCCGCTGAACGCTTGGGTTCATGCTTGTCGTCCATTTTCACGCCAACGGGAATACCGCGCCCGTTGTCGGTCACACTGATTGAATTGTCGA
>ERZ724523.724-NODE-724-length-19249-cov-8.811816_pt1 | contig 19249 bp, 17 predicted proteins | sample MGYA00376056_ERZ724523 | MGnify/ENA primary metagenome ERZ724523 (study PRJEB28724, sample SAMN07190888) | wastewater metagenome | isolation source: influent of sewage treatment plant in Hong Hong | place: USA: Christiansburg, Virginia | collected 2016-03-01 ... | reverse complement strand
GAGAGACAACGAGTGACATTTGCATGCCAATTCTTACTCGATGATGCATAGATTGGTCAGGTAAGATTACCATATCGAGAGAGCTCTGAAACTTTTGTATAATTTCCAAGATATCGGTTATTGAGCGTCTTTGCCATCATTCGTACTCACAACTGTGGCGATCCGAATGTTCGGACATCCCCACTGTCAGTATTACCGATATTTCCTACGTTGTATCCAGTCTTGAGATGACGACCAAGTCCTGTCTCAGCGAGTCCGACACACATCATAAATGCAGGATCAATACCGCCAGCAAGTGACTCATCTGTCCACATATCCCAGTTCTGGAAGGCTGGTATTGCATACGTCTTGAGAAGATACTTCTGACGATCTACCTCAGTAGCACCACTGAGCATAAATGTGCTTGGTGCGTCCGTCATAGTCGGTGATACTCCAAATCGAGCAAAATAATCAGCAGCATATTTATCAAGATAGCGCTCAGTGAGTCATTTTGGTTCAAGATTCGAGATATTCATATACTGGAGAGGATCAACTGCTTCTCCATCTTTGAACACCTCAAAATGTAGATGAGGGCCAGATGTCATCGGGCCAGCACCCACCGTACCACGTGCCCCACCACTTTGTGCAATGATCTGTCCACGTTTGACGACATCGAATTTCTCCACATTCACACTCGAGATATGACCATATACGGTCATAAATCCATTCGGATGTTTGATCGCAACGTATCCATATCACGTCTTCGTTGGAGGATTGATGTAGTAGACATATCCATCTGCTGGAGATGCAATATCAGTTGACTGAGCCACAGGGATATCAATAGCGTCATGATGCGATCCGAGTGCTTCATAGTATTCACCATCATGGAAATAACTCGAAATTCTTGAACTTGCAACGGGCCAAGAGAGAGGATTACTCGAGTCATCAGCCATCACAGAGGTCATGATTTTCTTCTCTGCTTCAAAATACGATGCGAGAGTTATACAACCAGTACTGCTCTGACTATCGAGAACAATCGATGCCTTTTCATTGATACTACATCATTTTGCTGCTGCAATCTCCTCAAATGTCTTCTGATAGACATTGCTCACTTCCGAAAGATGAGCAGCGAGTTTTTCACTCGATTCACTTCGCTCGATGATGAGGTTATTAAGTTGCGATTCATCACTTTTTGTCTGCAACAGAATCGCTTCTTTATATTCTTTCTGATCATCAAGAGCGATCTGATAGTTCTCGAGATCCTTCTTGGCGAGTTCCAGATCCTCTTTTTGTTTTTGTAAGCTGAGGTTCTCTTGGTAGAGTGCTGCGACTGCACTACGATAGTTATCAATGAATTCCTTGCCTGCGAGCTCCAAAAGTGCCTGAGAATAGATATCATCGAGCACACGTGCTGCATCACTCGAATTCATCACGATCGTCTTGAGGAGATCCACATCTTGATTTTTGGAGTCAAACACCACATCTCACTTGGTATAGATTACTTCGAGATATTGAAGGAGGATCGCTTTACTCGTTGATATTTTCTCTTGCAGCACATTTACGCGGTTCTGGGTCGAGCGAATATTCGCCTCGATACCGATACTGTCACGTTCACGCTTCTCGATCTCGGCTTGAGTTGCACTCATATCTTGCTCGATCTGAACTATAGCATCCTTGAGACTGATTTTCTTCTCGACTACATTTTTCTTCATTTCTTTGTATTGATCTTTGGTCTCATTCACACGATTGAGCATCTGAGCGAGACTATTAGCTTTGCGCTCTGCGAGAAAGAGCTTTTGTTCCACTCATTTTGGAAAAGGAGAAGTCTCAAAAAGTAATACTTTCTCTGATTCTTTGAAGCGATCGAGAATCATTGCGGATTGTGATTTTTGCGTACCGACAAAATTCTCAGCAAAGAGAGCCACAGGAAAAATATGTACGACGGATGTAGCAATCAAAATATATGAGAGAATGTTGAGAAAACGGAGATTTTGCATGTCTGAGAAAGTGTATATACTCCAGCCTATCATATACACCCCAACTCTGACAAATTATGGAGCCACTTATTTCAAAATTCGATTGACAGCAAAAAAATCAAATGTATAAAAATATTTGAGAACAAGAATTAGAACTTATTGCCACTTCACTTGCAAAAGAACTCAAAGAAATCTGAGGCAAATATATCATTGGTCTGAGGTGAGATCTTGGTATGGGCAAGACAACATTTGCACGAGCATTCATCCGCTCCTACGAAGATACACCAATGCTCGAAGTCACCAGCCCAACCTATACCTACTACAAGCTCTACCCGAATGTCTCGCATTTTGATCTCTATCGTCTCGAAGAGTATGATCACTTTGTTGCACTCGGAGGAGAGGAATACCTCGATGCAGCGACCATTGCACTCGTCGAATGGCCAGATCTGATAAAGGATTATTATTGATTCGATATCATGATTGAGCTGAGTGGAGAGAGGGATGGAGAGAGGAGGGATATTCAGATTATTACCAATAACATTAATGAATCATTCCATTAAAGAAGCTCATAACAACGTCTCCTATAGGAGTATGAGGAAATCCCGCAATCAGCATTGGTAAGTACACAACCCCAGGAACACAAAACCAAATCAAAGACTTCCATTGCTCAAATTCAGATTTTCGATAAAGCAATTTGTATAAACAAATACTACTTAACACAAGAAGAACTGGGACTGCGATAAATCCCCCCGCGAAAATTCAAAAAAATCATAATGCCGTTAACGCTCATTCATCGTGTAAGCCTCATAACAATCATAATGCCATAACGTATGAAGTGAGAAGATAATAAGTTGCTAAAAATCATAAAGTAATTCCATAAAAATAGTATCGTATGCTATCCCATTTGCTCTTGAATTGATATTTTATCAAAAAAATCCAAAGTGGAATGGAACATAGTACAAAAGGAATAGGATTTTTTTCTAGTATGCCTGATAGAGCAATCATGGAATAGAAAAATATTACCAAAAGAGCTAGTAATATTTTTATTGTACTCTTTAACAAGGATATAAAATTAATTTTCTTAATCCTTTGTATACAAATAGAAAGATATTCTACTAATTTTGGTAGAATGAATATATACAATTCAAGCAGCTTATGTGTCCGATTATTCCATCTGGGTGCAAATGGAATAATCAAAGTACATAATTTTGCACACCATTTATTATTTTCATGTAATAATAAATTTTCATAATATACTTTCTGAAAATCTTTTACATTATTTCATTCATAAAAAAATTTACCCTTACTATAACAATGAATGCAATATTTTTCATCTTCTTGTATTCATTTCTTAATCAATGGTCTAAAACAAGATTCACAAAAAAATCGAGGAACTTTTACATTCATAGGGACACGGATTAGATATTTAACTAAAGACTATCTTTAGTTAAATAAAGATAGTGCATTCTTCACAATTTGCAATCCCGAAGCATAAAACTATCCTCACTCGCTATAAAGAGAATATTTTGCATTGTAGCTACAAATATATATACTTAAATTTGTAGCTACATAATTACCATATAACCCTATGACACAGATAGATAAGCTTCTTGCGAAATTCTTTCAGAATCCCGAAAGTATTAGCTACTCAGATCTTACAAAGATCCTCATTGTATACGGATTTGGCGAGATTCAGGCAAAATGAAGTCATGTGAAATGGAAACATGAGCTTCTCTCAAAAGACCTTGTCATTCCAATCCATAACAACGATTGCAAGCCCACATATAAAAGACTCGCTAAAAAATCTATTCAAGAATTACCATAATTATCTCATATTCAATCTTCTCAATTACATTCATTTTTCACTTTATATTTCAATCGTACACTATGAAACACTATATCCAAATAAATAGAAAGAATCACGAATATTCTATTACACCACTTCCACTCTCTTCTCTCGGAGAAAATCTTTCTCTTGTTATTTGTAAGGCTGCAAATATCAACCAGGAATTTGAGAATGAAGACATACCCGCACTTCTTGAAGATCTCCCAAATCTTATCGAATCAGAGAGTGAATATCGCTCAAAGAAAAGCGCTATACTTAGATTTCGACTTACCCCAGAAGAAAAAGCAATCATCCAAGAGAATGCAAAACAATATGGATTCACAAATATGAGTTCATTTCTCAAAGAAATTGCTCTTCATCCGAATGAACTTGCCACCATCAAATAAATAATCCCTTCCAACTTGGAAGGGATTATTTATAATCTTACATTTTCCCACTTTTCGGGATTTGCAATCCCGAAGCATAAAATTATCTTCACACTCACCTACCTCCAAAATCTCATCCACTTCACTATCAATAGTATATAATATTTCCAAGAAAGTATCATGATGCATCCATGGGGAAATCTCACCATTTCCCCACCAAATCGAGATTTGAAGAATGTGACACCTGCAAGATGGTGTTTTTTCTTGTCTTCTGGAGCGATCCCAAGAAAATCATAGACCTTCCGACCTGTCTCATGAGCGTATCAAATCATCGCTCACTGTATCACAAAACTCGCCATCAATTTCTTGGTCTCACTATCCCCTACTGATGCACCGTAATAATAATATGCCGTATCTCCACAGGCAATATAGAGAGCGCTCGCAATGGGATCAATATAGAGTGGATGTCTTGCTTCAAAAAGTCGAACTTTGATCGTGTCAGACTGCAAAGATACAAGTGATTCAAAGGTGGAACGTGAATTAATAGCAAATCCATCACGTTTTGCTGTATCTATGAGAAGCTCGTAGAACGAATCAATATTCTCTTCTGAAAATGGATTATTCGATACGATCACCCCACGTTTCTCACCAAGCCTAATATTATATCTTCCCTTTTCATGCATATTCGCAAGAATAGTATCATATGGACTATCAAGGTAGATGACTCGCGTATGTGGCTCGATAAATTTCTTCCAGAATCACTTTTTCACGTTTTTTTGCTTGAGGAGCATATCTTCAACCTCTCATTCAAGTGGTTCAAACGAGAGAAAAATCAATCAATGCTTGAGAGACCAAGATTGTAGTTCCTTCATGTGTTCCGTGAAGAGCTCATCATCATTTCAAGTAACAATCGGTCCGCCAATCACAAATCATCCATATTGCCCAAGTCCTATTCTGCGAATCTGCACTGCACTCCATATTTGATTACCTGATCATTTTGAGACAAGGATAACACTATCGCTCGTTACATCACCTGCATTGATCACCATTTGTTGCCATTCTTTCGTTTGCCAGAGAGAAACATTATCTAGATGAGATACGAGCATATCCAGAGAAGTTTTGTCATAAAATTGATGTTTATACTTTTTTATGCTCATAAATTTGCAAAGAATGAAAAGATAGTATAGCATATGAATGTAATGATTTTTTCCAAATATATGAATACCCCTATAGAAATTAAAAGCAAGAACGTTCAAGATGCTATGATCTTTGAATTTCATGGTGAGCTTGATGAGACTAATGCTGACAAGACATTTACTGATATCTACAGTAGCATCGGTGATTTCAAATCCAAGAAAATCATCCTCAATCTTGTCGAGCTCAAGTATCTAAATAGTAAATCCATCGGATATATTGCTGATATCTTCTCCAATCTTGAAGATGTAGGTTCAAAGATGGCACTCTCCAATATTCTTCCGGAAGTCCACGACACTCTCGAGCTTGTTGGAATCCTCCAAATTATTCCAGCATTCGCGAGTGAACAAGAAGCACTCACTTCTTTCACAGTAGCATAAATCGAGAGTTCTAAAAATCCCTCAGAAATATTTCTGAGGGATTTTTCTATTGATCGTGCTAGAATAAATTCAGGATGACAAAATACAACTCCCCCTTGATCCCCCTCAATGAGGGAGAAAATAAGTTTGCAAGTAAAAAACTGTATTCTTCCCCTCTTGAGGGGTGCCGTAGGCGGGGTGGCTATATTCTTGCCTGTGTCATTTCGAACAAAGTGAGATCAGCTTAAGCAATACAGCGAATCGCATAGATGCGATGAGTCGGAAATCCCTTCGACTTACGTTTCAGCGAGAATATTATCTATAAGGGAGCCCTCCTAATGTCGAGATGACGAACATGGGAGGGAGAGTAGATCCCCGCCTACGCGAGGATGATAAATTTACTGCAAAGAATTTCTACTGGAGCTCTTCAAGTATTTTATCTCGAGTCCTATAAACATCATCAATCTTTTGAGGTATTCAACTAAGTGTGGGAATTAGTCAGCGAACCGCCATTAATCAAAGTATGTTCTTTCGCTGGAAAAAATACAAACTATCTTCTTGATCAAAAATGCCAGGAAGAAGAACTAATTTATCATATCAATCTCAAAAAAGGAGCCAAGGAATATATTCACATCTGTTATCAACCTCAATTCAAGGCATCCTTATAAAGATACAATAATCCAGCATTTTTTGAGTTTCTTTCCGATCAAGAGTCAATCGAGAAAACCATTCAGTAAAGATATTCATATCATAATCTCAGTCATGTGACAGATTTACACGATCAAGTGTTTGATTTACAAACTCATTCGTCTGATAATATTCAAACTGCCACATACGTTTTTTCCACTCTTCTCTTGCAATAATAGGCATGGAAAATACTTCTTTGATCTGAGATTTTGAAGTCTCCGAAAGTGAAATATTCTTAAGGATATACAAGAGGAGATCAGTACTTTGCTTTTCAGGAACCATGACAATCATTGTATGTATCATATTTGTGGTTCCTTCTTTCATTTTTTGACTGAATCGGTAAAGAAAAAGTGTTTTTCTCACGCACTCATCTTCCCGACCAGCAAGACAATCCAGAATCGCGCTATAACTAATATTTCTTGCAAATTCCTGCATTCATTTTGCAGGCATACTAGCGGTGATAGTGCTCTCATCCCGTATATCAATCTTTGGAAGAACAGGGACAAATTGATGCTGGTTCATAATTTCCTCCATCTTTGGCATGATTTCATCAAGAGAGATATTCAAAGTCTCAAAAGATTGTTGGTATTCACCAGACAGATATTGAGATTGAATAAGGCGAATTTCATCAGGCGTTATGAAACGATTTTTTGAAGAGCGTACGCCAAAAGGCTCAGAAGAAAAGAAAGTATCTCTAGATGCACTCTCGCTATCAATAGAAATTCTTGTACTTCCACCAAAAAGAAGATCTGATCATTCCATTTGGCATATTTTCTGATCAATATTGATCTCTCCACAATGTTTTTTTCGAATATCCTGAAATTCCTCAGAGTAGAGTTTCTGGATGAGAAGATAACCATTTTGATCATCGGGAATAGATTGAACCTGAGGCATGAGAGATCCTGTATCGACATTAGGAATATTGAGGTCTACACTGGAGTTCCAAGTGAAAATACCAAGCCAAACAAGAAAAAGGAGAATAGGAAGTATCAAGAAGGCAATCAAGATTCTTTTAAGGATTTTCATACAAAATATATTAGAAACTACATCACCCCATCACGAATCATCTGTGGATTATTCGCATACTTGAGAGCTTCATCGAGACTGATTTCTCAGAACTTCACACAATCAATAAGATCATGTTCGAGCAACTGCATTCATTCAGCACGTCCAGTCTGCATGACAGAAGGGAGTTGATGGAGTTCATTCTCACGAATGAGATTTGCAACAGCTGCGTTGCGAATAAGTACCTCTTTTACCATCTTGACGCCGTACTGATCTTTCTTGAGGAGAAGACGCTGGCTAAATACAGCAACAAGCGCCTCAGCAAGCTGAACACGGATCTGATTCTGTTGATCACCTGGAAAGGCATCAATAATACGAGTAATAGTCTGATAGGCATTGCGGGTATGGAGCGTAGAGAATACAAGATGTCCAGTTTCTGCAAGCTTGAGGGCCATTTCAATCTCATTCTTGGTACGCATCTCTCAAAATAATATCACATCAGGGGTTTGGCGCATAGCACCCATGAGCGCTGTTGTATAGTCAGGAACATCTTGACCGATATCCTTCTGTTCTACGATGGAGAGTTTGTGAGGATGAATGTACTCAATCGGATCCTCAATCGTAATAATATGTTTGTAATATCGACTATTGATTTCATTAATAAGGGCTGCGAGTGTTGTGGACTTACCAGATCCCGTTGGTCCAGTAACCAATACAAGTCACTGTCCTACCTTCACAATATCTTCGTATACTCGCGGCAATCCCAAGCCTTGCAATGTAGGCATATCACCAGAGAGAAGACGCAAGATCACCATGTGAGATCCCATTTGAAATGAGAGGTTTCCACGAAAACGAGAATTTTGAAAACTGAATGCAAAATCAAGATTTTTCGTCGTAAGGAGTTTTTGATATTGCCCCTCATTGACGAGAGATTTTGCAAAGTTTTCAGCTTCTTTTTGTGTTATTTCAGTCATTCCATCTTTGATCGGTGTTATAACACCACCAAGTTTAATAGAGGGGAAAGCTCAGACTGTATAGTAGAAATCAGATCATTTATTATCAATCATGACAGAGAGAAGCGCATCGCGAAGAGGATATTCGCTCAAGATAGTTTGAAAGGACATAAAAGGAAAAATTAAAGATTTTTAGCTACCTTACCAAGTTCGAAGAATGGCATCATAATAGCAAGGACTATAACACCAACCATACCACCGACAAATACGATAATAATAGGTTCAAGGGCGGACATAATATTCGCGACATACTGCTTGAGTTCCTTCTCATAGATAATACCAGTATTCTTGATACTATTCGATACCGCCCCAGTCTCCTCACCTACATTGATCATATAGGCAAGATCCTCCGTAAAATATTTACTCGTGAAACTAAACTCATTCTTTCCACGTGAGAGTCACATGGATTGAGAGAGTTTCATTCAGGCCTCTACCTCATTTTTCATACGAATAATATCACGTTTGAAATGAATATTGGGAACTACTTTTGCAGTAATCACCAATGCTTCAAGCATGAGAATACCAGAATTGAGCAGCAAAGAAAGAGAGGAGATAAAGAGAATAGTATTCATCTGTTTTTCCATCCATCCAAAGACTGGAATCTTGAGTGAAATACGATGAAGCCATATTTGTCCATAGTATGTTTGACGGAAAAAATGAAATCCAATAACAAATGCAACAAAAACGGTCGTCAAAATAATATAATGATTTCGCATAAAATCAGACACATCGATCATGAACTGCGTGAGTGCTGGCAGTTGCACCTTTGCTTTTGCAAATGCTCCAGTAATCTTCGGAAGAATAAATACCAACATGAAGATAACAAGAGAGAAGGAAAGAAATATGAGGATAGCTGGATAGACCATCGCACCTCGAATCTTTGAAGTAATTTCAATTTGTCATCTCAGAGTTTCCTCAAGATCTGTAAGAACTCTCGGAAGAGTACCAGTCTTCTCCCCTACCTCAATAAGCGAAATAATGATCGGATCAAAATATTTGCTATAGTTTTTGAGTGATTCAGAAATCGGAATACCATAATCAAGATTCTGATGAGTAGATATAAGAATATCTTTGAGTTTTGGATTCTTGATTTGTTTTGAGGCAATACCCATTGCTGATTTGATATCAATGCCAGATGTGAGAAAACTCGCAAGTTTTGATATAAAGCGCCATACTTCTTTTTTACTAATACCGCCTATTTGTATCTGAAAATCAATATTATTATTTTGTAGAGATTTTCCTTTTGGTTGCTCAAGTTTGCTGCGTGCATTTTTGAGTAACTTATAAAAAAGTGCTGGATCAAATGAGCCATCGCTTCGATAAAACTTGTGCGAACCAAAAGGGAATTCCATGGGGTAACAAAAGGTATAAAACTACATGTATTTAGAGGGTCGTACCATTTTTTGAGATCAGATTAATACACTCTCGGATCACGAAGTCATACTCTCATTTGTGATAGAGCTCAAGAAGGGTTTTATATTTTTCCCGCATCTTGATCTCTTGTTTTCGCTGAAGAGCATGTTCTTCATTTTTCACAACCTCCTTGAGAAAGAAAACAAATTTTGGATGAACAAATCCATCCCGATAGTTATTAAATACCGCCTGCTTGAGCTGGGTGTATTCTCACAAATGGAGAAGCTCAGTACACTTCGCAAGACGAATACGAAGTTCTTCTTTTTGTTTCTTCTCTGCAATTATTTTTCTAATTTCCTCCTGAGTTTTTCAGCGAAATTCTACTTTCTTTGCTTCACGTAAATTCATAGCATCCAAGGATTGGAGAATTTCTTTGAATATCGTATCATCCCGAACAATATCACGTTTCTCATTCCGCTCAAGAAAATAAAGCGAAACGTCATCAAGAAACTGTTCTTGACCCATAAATTTTCCTACCAACAGGAGAGCATCTTCGATACGATTCTCAGATTTAACAAGCTCCATAACCATTTTCTGAACACGATCAAGTCAGAAAAGTTCTCATTTTTTATTGCGTGCTTCAGGGATACCATCAGTATAACCAAAAATAATATCATCTTGATGGAGTACAAGAGGCTTTTTGTGGATGGAATCAAGATTGAGAATTTTTCGAACACCGAGTGCAAGTCAACCAGGAATAACTTTCTCCACTTTTCTCATATTAGCCCTATAGATATAGAGCGGATCATGACCAGCGCCAATATAGTAGATTTCCCTCTCTGAATAAACATACTCAAAGAAAATAGCCGTTACAAACATTCATCATTTAAGTGCTGCTTTAAGACTATTATTGAGCTCAAAAACAAGTTCCTCAAATGAGTATTTTTCTAGACGAACTTTATCAAAGAAGAGATTTGAGAGGGCTGCAACGGTCAATCATGCCTTTACCCCATGTCATGTCGCATCTCAAAAATAAAATATCGTACTATTCTTACGGTGAAAATACCCAAACGTATCACCAATGACTCCATCTTTCCCAAGTATGCGCCCCTCAAAATTAAACCCTGGAAGTGAGAATCATTCCACATCTTTGATCGTGCCATGCTGGATAATATTGAGTGCTGATTCACTATTAGGATCGATGTTTCCATCTATCAAGTTCAGCGCTCAAGCCTTTCGTAGAAGGTCCTCGATGGATCGTAGATTCTTCGCACGACTAATGTAATCACGATATTTTTCTCTTCGTTCCTGAAAGTCATGATGCATTTTTCTTATGCGTTCGAAAAAACCAATTTTTTCCTTTTCTTCACTTATTCAAAGAGAAAGCGGGTTTTTTATCGCATCATCACTAAATTCCTCTTTAATTAGAGCATCTACTTTTGCATCAATAAGTTGTGAGCCTTGCTGAGAGTTTTTATCCTTTTCCAATGCTTTTTGTGCATATTCAACAAGAGAGAATATGAGTTTTGATTCACGAAATTCTACACTGAGTCGTTGCCCATATTTGACTGCCTCGAGGTATTTCTTCTTTCAGATATAGTTCTTCACTACTTTTTTTCCACGACTGTACGCCGTCGCTTCTCTCTTTTTGAACTCTTTCTCTTCAAAAACTTTTTTCTTGCGTGCTACCTGTTTATCAAAAGAATCCAATCGTGCCATATTCTTATCAAGATCCTTCATAGCATCATGCGACAATTTTAGTAATTGTTTTGCTTGAGCAGAGATTTTTGGAATATTCGAAGAAATTAGTGGCTCATTTGATGCAATCATGCTACGATGATATTCTATTGCCTGATTGATTTTTGTACGAATCTCAAGAAGAGCTTTTTCAGTATTTGCATAATCATTTGCACGAATATATACTTCAATCCATTCGAGTGCACTATTAAAAGTCTTCACACTTTCTTGAGAAGAATTTTTTGAGTTGAACCGACGGAAAAAAGATAAAAACATACGAGAAATTAGATCAGCTGAAGAGCTTCTGAGAGAGTAGTTTTTCACATAATAGCCTTGATAAGACCATCCTGAAGTATCGTAAGCATTCCTTGTTCACGTGCCTTTCGTTCTATATCGATAGCGCTCATCTTACCAAGAATCATAGGATGTAATTCTTCGGTAATAGTGAGCACCTCATGAGCTGCAATACGTTTTTGATATCCAGTATTGTCACACTGATCACATCAGACTTTCACAGCAAATTGAAGATCACCTACCTGTTCATCACTGATAGCTTCAAGCTGTTCTCGAATAAGCTCTTGTTTTGCATGATCATTGACCTTTGCATAAGCAACACAATTCGGGCAAACCCGACGAATAAGACGTTGTGAAACAACCATCTTCAAAGCAGAAGCAACAAGATATGGCTCAATACCCATATTCACAAGACGCTGAACGGTTGCTGCAGCAGAATTGGTATGGATAGTCGAGAACACCATATGACCAGTGAGGGCAGCCTCAATTGCAAGCATAGCCGTCTCTCGATCACGAATCTCACCAACCATAATAATATCAGGGTCTTGACGCATCATAGAGCGCAATCCTGCAGCAAAATCATATCCTATTTCTGGCTTCACCTGACTCTGGTTCACAAAAGGCATATTATACTCCACTGGATCTTCAAGTGTTGAGATATTATATTCGAGTGGCTTGAACTCTTTGAGCATCGAAAAAAGTGTAGTTGTCTTTCATGATCCCGTAGGACCAGCGATGAGAATAATACCATAATGACTTTTCATACTCTCACGAATACGATCAAGGTTAAGATCCATGAAATCAAGCCGATCGAGTGACAACAAAGAGGAATCCTGTCTCAGAAAGCGCATTACAATCTTCTCACCATATACAACCGGTAGTACTGAGACACGAATATCCACAGTCTCCCCCATTTTCTGAGAGGTGTATGCTATCTTTCCATCCTGTGGCCGAAGTTTTTCATCGATACGAAGACCCGAGAGAACCTTAATACGAGAGTTGATCTTTGTATATTCTTCATAATTGAGTTTGTCGACATACACAAAATCGCCATTTTCACGATAGCGAATCAATACGTAGTCATGAGTACACTCGATGTGGATGTCAGAGGCTCAGCATTCCAAAGCAAAATCAAAAAGCTCATCGGTATAGCGAACTGTATCCGTGATATTTGTTTTGATGGCAACTGTTGCAAATTGTTGCTCATCTCGGATGCGTTGAAAGGTAATCATAAGCTCAAATAGTTCTGTGTCCCTAGAAGTATGACATATCTTCTGTGTTTATGCAAAATGTCGCCTTGCAAAGACCATCAATCTGTTTGCAATTAAAAAACTCTCTTTTTCAAGAGAGTTTTTTAATAAATTAGAACTAAGGATTTACTGCAAGAGTATAGTGATTACCAACTGTATTATCTTTAAGTTCTTGTGTAGTTGAACCAGATAGGGCAATTAAACCTTGTGCTGCCGTAGAACCTGTACCATCAGCAGTAAAATTACCTCTAATATAAACTTTTTCAATATCACCATCCATAATTGTTGATGCGATTTGAAGCGCTACGTTTGTCCCAGCACTTACATACCCTACAAGTGGTGGATTTTCTGCAGATGTTGCATCACCCATATCACTCTGTGCAATACCTGAAATAGCTGACCATTGCAGTTCACCAGCCTTAACTGTAATAGCGGTAGCACCAGTATTGCCATATACCGTCTTGCCGGTATCAACTGTAATGGTTCGGTCACCCGCTGTTGCACCCGTATTGATAAGACTTGTCATATCTGCGGCTGTAGCACCCTTTAGGTTTATAGCCTTTTCGAGATTTTGAATATTCTCAACTACTGCCGCTGACTTAGCAGTCTTTGTATGACTCTGATATGAGAGGAATCCAACTGTTGCGAGGATCGCAAGAATCGTGATTACTACGATAAGTTCTACGAGAGTAAAACCACCTTTTTGACTCTTAAGAGCCTGCATTTGAGAGAGCTTCATACAATATAATGATAAAAAAATAAAATTGTAGAAGTTTGTAGCATTCGCTGCATACAGGGAGATTATGGCAGATAATGAGAATTGTGTCAAAAAAAACGTCATTATTTTTGGGTAAAGATGAATTTATGATCTTTTTTACAAGAATAATGACGATCAATCTGTCATCCTCGCGCAGGCGGGCAAGGTTCACCAGTCCAGCGAATTCCCATTGTTGGAATGAGTCGGGGATCTACCAATTCAGCAAGAAGTCAGAGATCAACTTCCATCCATCAAGAAGATTCACGACTCATCACATCTATGTGATTCGCTGGATTTCCTACGGTCACCCGTCTGTACGGGAATGACAGATTTTTTTGATTTGACTTGAAAATCGAAAATTATTCGATTTTTATCATTTAAGAAGTTCTTCAAGAGCCTTGTAAGCCCTCGGAAAAGGAATAAATGATGGTGAGGTGGCAATTGTAATGAGTCAAGCATGAGCAAACAAAGCTCGCACTCTCGCTATACTCTTGGGCCATGGTATATAAGACAAATCTTCACTCCAATAATCAAGGTCTATATTGAGAATATATCCAGGTAAAAATTTTGATGGATCTTTTATGGATTCTAGATCTTCCTCTCATTCCACTCGAATAAAATCACCAATGTAGCTATTGTCTATAAGAGGTCGAATATAATTACCAACATTGCAATACTTATGGGAATATTCCCACCAATCAATGGATGATTGACGAAAAAAATCTTCTGGAAGACTCTTGTTTTCCCAAAGATCCGAATGTTCATCAATATGAATACAAGTGACTCACCTCTCAAGAAGACCTTGATCAAAAGCAATTCCCCAAGCATGAGCAACTGCGTTGTGATTATCACAGAGGATAACTGGTACTCAAGAGATAGTATCAACTCTGTAAGAGTCAAGTGAGAAAAATTGTTCTTCTTCACTCAGACGAAAACCTATTTCAGAAGACTCACAAATATTCAAAAGTGAATCATATCGATATTTCGGAATGAAAAGCTCCTTCGGTGGATCTACGAGTTGGCTATTTCCTGCATGACTCATGAAATAGGCTTCGCCGCGTTCTTCTCACAAAAGTGATTGAATAAAGTCATCAACTATCATAATTGATGATCAAGATGTGCGAGAATCTTTGATACAACTTCGTCTGGAGCGATCAAAGTCGTATCAATCGCCAGATCAAATATATGCTCCTGAGGAGGAAAAGGAATATGCGGATAGAGAGCTGCATACCTCTCTGTATTTGCATTATTTCGCGATGTTGTCTTATGTGTCGCCTCTTCAACAGATAACCCCTCACGAGAAGCAATACGCTCCATAAATACTTCCTCATCTCATGTAAGTACAATCTTGAAACTATCCGGAATCCAGTGCCATGCAAGGCGACTTTCGAAGACAAAACCATCAGTGTTCTCACCATATGCTACAATGCGTTGGTCAATCTCATGATCTACACCTGGATGATCCTTGATATATTCACCAAATTCATATATATCCATACCATGATCTTGGGCACATGCACGCATCATGGCACCTGATGATTGGAGTTCATATCAGAGCATCGATGCAAGGAGTTTCGCTGTAGTAGATTTTCCACTCCCCTCTGGTCAGTAGAGTGTAATTTTTGATTTATTCATAAGGAGAGATCTGAGAAATAGTTGCTTCAAGGAACAAGAGTACAAAGCCAAACAAAAGTGCTGTCTGCCATATGAGCACTCAATAATAATCAAATATTCGTATCATACATGCAAAAATAACCAGAAAGAATGCATGACGAAGCGATGTATAGATGAGGCTTGCATTGATCGCTCAACGATAGTAGAGCTTCTTGAGAAAATAAATAACAATCGTCAGCCAACTTGTCAGAGCCAGAACAAGTGACACAACCATGAGTGTGAGCATCAATGGAAGATTTCTCTCTGGGGAAGTATAGAAGAGCAAGATTATAACAGACAAACTACTCGATGCACCTATCAGCGTCAGAAGTCAGAGTGTCGTGAGACGTGGGTGAGATCAAAACATGATATGGATGGTATATCTTGATGAGGATATGTCAAGCAAGGAACAATAAAAAAGACAATATTTTCAGTAAAATTTCAAAAAAATTCCACACTATTGAAAAAAGTAGAAAGAAAACAAGCAACTTTTTGCATTTTTTGAATATATATCGTAGTATAGGGGAAATATCTGTTTCAAGTATGACATCATATAATAATACCAAACATCTTTCAATATCTGTACAAGGCATCATTTTGCTATGTACGGTTCTGTTCGTAAGTATATTCCTCACTGCCTGCGGGAATCAAGCGACCACTCAAGATGCACAAAAACAAGCAAAAGAATCAAATGATCGCCAATTTACTAAAAAAGGTGTACCATATTTTGCGGATGTATGAGTTGCTATCGGTCTGAATGCAGGATATAAGGGGAAGAAAGACAGCGATGTATCCGTCAATCTTGCTGGTCAAGTCATCCCAATCCAGCAAGCACTCGAAGAAAAGAGTCTTAAAAACCGAAAAATTATCGCGTCTAATATTAATGAAATCGCAACCTATCGTGATATACTTAAGATCGATATCAAAGAAAAACTCGATAGTGCACCAGATCGCCAAGCAGCCCTCAAAGCTCAACTCGAACTCCTAACTAAACACTATAGCCTCGCTCAGGATAACCTCAAGGGACTCGATCTATCAAGAAAAGAAATAACAGCAACACTGAGTGAAATCACCACTCGTGTCAATAATGCGCGATCAAAAGTAGATAACTCTTTTGCAAAGCTTGATCCATCGGATGTTGACGAATACGTAGGTGAGTATATCAGTGCCAAAGAAGATGAACGGTATGCTCAGACCTACCTCGTGCTCACAGATAGACTCAGAGAACGATATGCAAAACTACAATCCTATAATTCACTCCTCATACAAACCCTCGCGAATAATCGTGAAGCACTTATTGCTGGGGTGAGCGTAGTTATGCCAGCACAATGAAGTGACTTTATGGATGATCTTGGACTCATAAAGACGGAAACTCAAAAAAAGACAGGGCAATAAAAACAATAAAAAGAGCAATGAATTGCTCTTTTTTTGAAAGGTATTATTTCGACTTGAGCCAAGCACCAAATGCTGGGCCAATGTCAGACCGTGCAAGTGCAAAATCTACCACTGCTTGCAAATATCCAAGCTTCGATCCGGTATCATATCGAACTCATTTTGTTGCTATAGCGGTTATCTCTTCCTGCGCGGAAAGGGCACGAATAAAACCATCCGCAAGACGTTTTTCACCACCATTACTCACTCCCGAGAGTTCAATGTATCTCCACATTGCGGGTGTAATGATGTATTTTCCAATGACTGCTTGTCGTGAAGTAGTTTCATCTGGGCGGGGTTTTTCGAGAAATTGAGTCACACGATGAAGGTTGTTCGTATTATCGATATCTACAATACCATACGAGCTCACAACATCATCACCTACTGTCTGTGTCAGGATTACCGACGATCCATATGTCTGATAGGCTGCAACGAGCTCTTGGGCTCCAGAACGCTCCCCAATGATAAGATCATCACCAAACAATACCAAGCAAGGCTCATCACCTACAAAAGGGCGAGCACAGAGCAGAGCATCACCGTCTCACGTTGCCTCTGGTTGTCGCACATAAGCAATCTTTACACCGAGCGAAATCGAGCGAACACTTTCGAGTTCTTTCAACTTTCCTTTGCGCTCAAGTACTCACTCGAGTTCGAGTGAGCGATCGAAATGATCTACGATCATATCTTTGCCACGAGAGAGAACAATAACAATCTCCTCAATACCAGCACTCACTGCCTCTTCCACAAGGTATTGGATTACTGGCTTATCAACCAATGTAATCATCTCTTTTGGCACAGCTTTACTTGCTGGCAGCATACGCGTACCATATCAAGCTGCTGCGATGATACATTTTTTTACTGCTTTCATAAAAAATGCTATAAATAATTGAGAGGATTGTACTTCTCTATAGAAAAAATCAATCTTATCTCTCTTTGTTTTTGTCTCGAGAACGGAGAGAATCAGATCGCCACTCAGCAATCGATCGATGGTCTCAAGAGAGAAGAACACTAGGAACACTCATATCACGCCATACTTCGGGACGAGTGTAGTGTGGATATTCGATCTTCCCATCGAAAGACTCACTAAACGATTCTTCCTGATGTGATGTATCCTTGATAACCCCAGGAACAAGACGAGCAATGGAGTCAATGACAATCAATGCCGCACTCTCCCCTCCCGTCAGAATATAATTCCCTATTGATATGCGACGCATATTATAATATTCTATTACACGCTCGTCGATTCATTCATAATGACCACACAAGATAATAATATCCTTGCCGCTATTGGCAACTTCCTGAGCAGAGGCCTGCATCCACATTTCTCCCCCAGGAGACATAACAAAAATTTCTGGCTTTTCAGCAGAATTTTCAAGAATCTCATCGAGTGCAAGTGCAATTGGTTCACATTGAAGTAATGTGCCACTGCCACCACCATAGACGCGGTCATCCACTCGTCGGGTCGGACGAACACTATAATCAGAAAGTTTGATAAAAACGGGAGTAATGCTCCCGTTTTTGACGCTACGTCCTAGTATAGATGTTTCAAGAGCACTCGAGAGTGTCTCAGGAAAGAGTCCAACAATAAAAATTTTCATTACTTTGCAACACTTACCATTTTGATAGAGAAGACGAGACTTTTTCCTGCAAGATCTTGCTTATTCGGAATACTCAATACAACTTCCTCTCCATTTCAGAGAATATCAGCAATCTCTACTTCATCACCAACTTTCAAGCCAAAACGTGAGAGAAGAGAGAGTGATTTCTCAGTCAATTTTTTCTTTGCACCACTCTTAATTTCACTATCCGTGAATATAGCAGCATCTGGCATCTTTTGAGAGACCATCATTACAGATCCACTCATTGAGATAATCTCATAATCAATACCATCTTGTGAGACCTTGGTACCTGCGACGATTGGTTTTTTGTAGAATGGAAGCTTAGAAGTATCGAGCACATACGTCACCTTATCACCATCAATAGCGGTAACTTTCATGAGAAGATTTGGATCAACCGAACTTGGATACACACTACCAACTTGAATCTTGGTTGTATCGACTGGTCCACCGAGTGATTCAGTAATAGGCTTATTTTCAGTATAGATTTTGCTATCCATAGGACGAACAATGGTTCCCTGGATCATCTCACGAGTCATAGGAATCTCGATGAATTCTTCTCCATATGCATCTTTCGGTGAGAGTGTGAATTCTCGAGTTTGTCCTGCTTGCATACACATCATTGCCTGTGCAAAACCAGGTATCGTCCCTTGCCCAACGACCGCATCAAAAGCAAGACGTTCCTCACGTGTACCTTGAATAGACGTACCACATGTATCATAGAGTGCATATTC
>ERZ724523.722-NODE-722-length-19267-cov-4.644909_pt1 | contig 19267 bp, 15 predicted proteins | sample MGYA00376056_ERZ724523 | MGnify/ENA primary metagenome ERZ724523 (study PRJEB28724, sample SAMN07190888) | wastewater metagenome | isolation source: influent of sewage treatment plant in Hong Hong | place: USA: Christiansburg, Virginia | collected 2016-03-01 ... | reverse complement strand
ACCACCGCCGCCTGCCGAAAGCCCGAGGTGAACCACGTCAGGTTTTTCTGCGCCTTCAGCAGCGAAAAGTAGTTGCCCAGCACGCGGCCCAAGTGCAGGTCAAGCTGCTGGCGCTCCACCGCCTCGCCGCGATCGAGGGCGATGGACTCGCTGTACTCGCGCACGCGGGTCATGTGGTGGCGGAAATCTGCTTCCAGCCGCTGCTGCTTGAAGTTCAGGCCGATCAGCGGTCGGCCTATCAGGTGCGCCAACACGCTGCCCACGCCGCAGTACAGCAGCGCCATCCAGACCATGAAGCCGGGAATGGTGTAGTTGCTGCCCGCCGCACTGAAGCTGAACGCGCCCGACAAGCTCCACAAAATGCCAACAAAGCTGGCCAGCGTGACCACCGAATTCAGCAACCCCATGCACAGGCTGACCGACTGGGTGGTGAACAAATTCAGGTCTTCTTGGATGCGCTGGTCGGGGTTGTCCGGGGCTTGTCCGGCGCTGGCGGCGGTGAAGCGCGCCAGCTCTAGCCGGTAAAAAGCGTGATTGGCCAGCCAGCGGGCGGTGGTGTTGGCTGTCATCCAAGCGCGCCAGCGCATTTCCAGCAACTGCGTCAGGTAGAACTTGTAGACGGCAATCACGATGTAGCCCAGCGCCAAGTAGCCAAAGCGCCCCAGTTGCGTCCAAAACACGGGTTGGTTTTTGTCTTGCAGCGCGTCATAGAACAGGCGGTTCCAGTCGTTGATTTGCACCAGCATGTACACCGCGCCCAAGTTCAGCGCCACGATGGCGGCCAGCAAACCGCGCGCTTGCCATTTGTGCTCCGACCCAAAATACGGCCCGGCCAGCGCCCAGGCTTGGCGGACAAATTGTTTGAACTGCGTCGTTGTCTGGATCAATCCCATGTCTGCGGCTCCGTGTGTAGAGGCCGCATGGTAGCGAGGAGGAGAGGCTCTGCGCCTTCAGAACCGCAGTGCCGCGTTCAGATGCAGCCGGTCGTCGCCCACGCGCGGCGCTCCGGGGCTGGTCGCCACGGGCAGACGGCTGCCCCAGATGATGCGGCCATAGTCCAGCGTCAGGCTCAGGCCCGCTGGGCTGGCCCAGCGCAAGCCCACGCCTGCGCTGGCGACGTGGTCGTTGTCCAAGCGGTTGGTGTGGTTGGGGTTGTTGTTGCCCAGCAAGCCCAGATCGACAAAGCCGATGGCGTTCAAGCCGGGGCTCAGTTCGGGGCTGCGCACTTCCAGGGTGCTGAGTAAACCGGTGTCGCCTTGCAGCGTGCGCTCGGCCATGCCGCGCACGCTGGTGCTGCCACCCAGGCCGAACTGCTCGCCGGGCAGCAGCGCGTCGGTGGTGTATTGGGCTTCGCCGCGCCAGGTCAGCAGCCATTTGGCGGGCAGCGGCGCTTGCAGGTTGGCGCTGGCCCGCAGGGCGTGCCAGTCGGTGGTTTTGATGGCGGGGTTGGTGCCGCCGTTGGTGTAGGCGGCCAAGTTGTTGCCGTGGCCGCCGTTCAGCGCCTGCGCCCAGCTCAGGCTGTAGCTCAGCGCCACGCTGTCGCCTTCAATCGTGCCGGTGTGGCCCAGGCTCAGCGAGCGCGTGCGGGTGTCGGGCGTGGTGGTGCCCGCGATGGGGTTGCCGCTGGCATCGCGCAGTTGTGCGCCGTTGAACAGCCGGTCGTTGAACATCAGCGACCACTCGCCCGTCCAGTTGCCTGCGGCGGGCATGAGCTGCGTGTAGCCGACTTGGGTGGTGCGCCCCGCGCCGGTGCTGCTGAACGCGCCAAAGTTGCCCACCACGTTCGATTGGCTCAGGCTGGCGCTGAGCGCGCCGCCCAGCTCGTACAGCGGCACGCGGTAAGACAAGCCCCATTGCTTCACGTCATCAGCGCGCTCGGCAGAGGTCGTCCAGACGGCGCTCAAAGCGTGGTCGCGGTTGAACAAGTTGCTGTGCGCCACTTGAAAGGTGACACGGTCTTTGCCGGTGGCGTCGCTGCCAGTGTTGTTCACATCCACGCCAAACAGCCACGGGCTGTGGTCTTCCACGGCGATGGCGGCATCGACGCTGTCGGGCGTTTTAGATTCGCTCAGGCCCACGCGCAATTGCTTGTGCGCGCTGGTGTTGGCCAGCCGGGTTTGCAGCGCCAGCCGCAGCAAGTTGGGCGACTGGCCGGGCACCAGTTCGGGCAAGCTGGCCAGCGCGTTGTCGCGGTCGATGTGTTGGTTGCCGCGCAGCTCAATCTGGCTCAGGTCAAAGCGCAGCACATCCAGCCGCAAGTCGCTGCCCAAGGTTTGGGGCGGCAGCGTCACTTTGTACAGGCTGTAGCCCTGTGCTTGCAGCGCGGCCTCCAGCGCGGCGGTGATGGCGGCCAGCGATTCCAGCGTGGCGGGCGTGCGCAAGTACGGGGCCATGACGGCGCTGGTGTCGGCGGCAGACAGCGGGTTGTTGCCGCGCACATCCAAGCTGTGAATCAGCAGCGGCTCGGCGCTCACCTGCGCCAAGCTGGGCGACACCATCGCCGCCAGTGCCAACGCCAGCGCACTGACCCGAAAAGTAGGCGTGAAAGACATTACTTGCATTGCTGAGCCTCGCCAAAACCTGCGTTGTTCAGCAGGCCGCGCACGTTGAATTGCTGGGTAGACGGTAGCGGCACGCGGTCAAATTCGATGAAGCGCGGCAGCCGCTGGGCGCGGGCCAAGCTGCCATCGGGTCGGGCCACGCCGACCTCATCGCGCCCCAGTTGCAGCACGCCGCTGGCGGTGGTGACGGAGATGTGCCCCTCGCGCACGTTGATGAACAAGCCGTCTTCCGTGTCGCCCACCGGCGTAGTCGAGAAGGTGCCGGGCGGCGGGGTCACGCCATCGGGGCGCGGCGGCGGGTTGATGGCGCTTGGGCCCGTGATGCCGGTGGTGGCCCGCAAGCCCGCGTTGCTGATGAACACGCCTTGCCCCGATTGCAGCACCTGCGCCAGCGTTTGCCCGCCGGGCGTGACTTCAATGCTGCCCAGCCAGGTGTAGGCCTGGAAGCCCTGGCCTTCGCCCTCGGTTTCGTTGGCGCACGTGCCGGTGCAGACCAAATCCAGCCCCGTGCCGCGTATACCGACCGTGGCCGTGGCGGTGCTGAACGCCACGTTGCGCGTGTTGGCCTTGCCGATCAAGCCAGTGAGGGCGCGCAAACTGCCCCGCAGCAGCGACACCAAGAAGCGCCCGGCTTGCGGGTGCTCCGCGTCATAGGCAAATTGGTCGATGCGAAAGCGCGTGGTGGCGCCCAGTGTCAGGCGGCTGTCGTCGCGGAAGGCCAGCACGGCGTGCGCAGCCGGGCCGGTTTCTACCACTTCGCCCACAAAAATCGGTGCGCCGTTGCTCAGCTTGCGCTGCAAACCTGCGGGGTTGATGGCCAGCGCCTCGCCTTGCAGCAAGATCACGCGGGCGCTGACGGCGGCTTCCGTCGGACGTGCCTCGCCGCCTATGGCTTTGGATTCGGTGGCGCAGTCGCGTTGACACAAGCGCGCATCAAAGTCGGTGCCGCGTATGCCGACGGTGGCAGTGCTGGTCTGGATGCGCGCCGCATTGGGCGAGCTCTTAGAGATCAAGCCCGTGAGTGCCCGCAGCCCGCCTTTGATCAGGTTCAGGAGCATGGAGTTGTCTGCCGCGCCTTGGCTGTAGCGGAACTGCGTCATCACCATGTCGGTTTCGGGGCGCAGCGTCATGCGCGTGCCGTCTTTCAGCAGCAGCACCGCGACGGCGTTGGGCGCGGTGGTCAGCCGGTCACCTTCTTGCAGCGGCGTGCCTTTGCTCAAGATGCGCGGGGCTTGGCCCGGCGTTTGGGCAAAGCCCACGCCGCGCACGGATTCGATTTCGCCAACAGGCGCAGGCGCACCCAGGGCCGGGGCCACGGTTTGCGCGACGGACAGGGCCGGAGCGGCCAGCGCCGCCGTCAGCAAAGCGGCCAGCCACCACGGGCTGCGCGCCTCAGCGGACGACAAGGGTAGAGCGGTGTGGGGCATGAGCGCGGATCTCCACTAGCGGCGGCAGGTTTGGGACTCGTCCGCAAAGATGGGCGGACGATTGTTGCGTCGGGCAGTTTGGGGCTGGCTGGCGTCGGTGCTGGTTGCGTCTTCGTCAGCGGTGGCTGTGGTGCTTTTGGCGGGTGGGCCGCTGTTGCTGCTGGAGTCTGGGTCGATCAGCGTGCTGACGCTCACGTTGTTCAGCGCCAAGATTAGCGGCTGCAAGTCCAGCGCTTCGGTGATGGCGGGTGTCGGCTGCGGCGCTGGCGTCGGGGCGGGTGCTGGCGCAGGTGTTGGGCCTGGCGTTGGTGTGGGCGTAGGGGCCGGTGTCGGCGCTGGAGTTGGCGCAGGCGTCGGAGAAGGCGTGGGCCCTGGCGTCGGTGCCGGAGTGGGGCCAGGCGTAGGCGAAGGTGTTGGAGATGGCGTAGGCGATGGCGTGGGTGATGGCGTTGGTGACGGTGTCGGCGCGGGGGTGGGCTTTTTGCTCTGCATCACCGCAAAAGTGCCCGCAGTCACTGAGCCCAAGGGGTTGAGCACGACGTTGATTTCGGTGTCAAACGTCAGCAGGCCCACCACCGTCACCACGTCAAAGGTGTTGATGTCCAAGATGTCCGCTTCCAGCGAGCCCCCAGCAGCCACTTGCAAATTCGCGTTGATTTGCGCTTTGCTGTTGATGGTGCCCACCCCGCCCGGCACCAACACGCCCGTAGGGCTGAGTTGTATGGTTTGGCTGCCCGTTGGGAAGTTGATGGTGTTGAACTCGGTCACACCGGCCAGCTTCACCGTACTCCAGTCGGCGAAGTCCAGGCTGGTTTGCGCGGCCACATCGCCCAGCACGACGCTGGAGTTACCCGCGTTCGGGCCGGTCAAGCTGACAGTGGAGCCGCGCAGTCCTGTGTCTGCGGCTTGGGTCAGTTGCGCGTCGCTGGCCGACAGCTTCAGGCTCACCGGCATGGCCTGCGCAGCGGTTCCCGAGATGATGCCGCTGGTGCCGTCAACCACGCCGATCTCCAGCGCTGGCGCGTTGCTGGTCACGCTCAAACCTGCGCTTTGGTAGGCGCGGCCACTCAAGGTGCTGATGGTGTTGGCTTCGGGTAAGAGCACGCTGCCCGCGTCGGCGTTGAGCTGGCTGACCGCCAGCGTTGCGCCTGCGCTTTGGCCGATGCGGCTGCTGGCGCTTTGGATCAGGCTGAGGGCGGGCGTGGCGGTGGCAGCCAGCGCAATGGGGCTTTGCACCGTCAAGCCGCCGATGTTGGCGCTGCTGCCTATCACCAGCGTTTGCGCCTGAACGTGGTTGAGCATGGCTTGGGTCAGGTTCAGACTGTTGGTGTCATCGCGGCCGCCCAAGGTGATGGGGCGGGCGCTGTTGTCGGGGGCCAGCACCACGCGGGCTTTGGGGCCTGCGGCAATCGTGCCTTCCAAGCGCATGCGGTCGGCGGTCAGGCGCACGGTGCCGGTACCGCTGGTGGTGTTGCCCACGCGCGAGTTGGCATCCACCGCGATGGCACCGCCGCCGCTGGCCAGCAAGTCCAGCGCGCCGGGGCCGCTGTTGTCTACCGTGGCGTTGAGCAGGGCCACATCGCCCCGGCTGGCGGTCAAGGCCAGCCAGTCGCTGGCATGAATGGCGCTGTCTTGCACTTGCACGCCAGCCGCGCCTGTCGTGGTGCTGAAGGTGCTGCCCTGCATCACCACATGCTTGCCGCTGACCGACGACGGCGTGGCCGCGCCCAATTCGCCGCCGTCTACCGACACGCCGGGGCCGCTGGCGCTGCTGCCGATCACGATGACATCGCCGCTGGCTGCGTCAATCTGGGTGCCGTTGGTGATGTGTACTCCCGGCCCGTTCATCAAGCTCGGGTTGCCGCCACTCAGCTTGATGGTGCCGCCTTGGCTGCTGACGTTCACGCCGCTCAAGTTCAACTGGCCGCCCGCTTGGGCAGTGATGCCGCCGCCATCGGTCAGCAGCGGGCCCGCGTTGATGAACTGCCCCGCCCCCGTGGTGTGCAGGCTGATGCTGCCGCCGCCGCTGGTTTGCAAGCCGATGGGCTGGGGCACATCGCCCGCTACCACCAAGTCAATGCCGGTGATCGTGCCGGTGCCGGTGGTTCCCGTGGTCTCTAGCGCCAAGTTCAGGCCGGGTTGCAGGGCGATGGTGTTATTACTGAAGTTGCCCGCCACGCTGATGCTGTCGCTGGCTTGCAGCAGCACGTTCGCCTGCATTTTTTCCAGATCGCTTTCATAGACGGTGGCGTCGGCGGTGGTCGTGCTGGCGGCCAAGGTGCCGATGGCATCGCCCATGATCAGCAAGTTGGTCGGGTCGAGCAGCAGCGTGCCGGTGCGGCCTGCGGGGGCGCTCAAGTTGACTTGCCCGCTGCGAAAGCGCAGGTCTTGCTTGCCCGAGACTTCGGCACGCCCGCCGTTACCGCCCGCTGCGCCACCGCGTGCGCTGATGGCCCCGGCAAAGTCGGTGCGGCCATCGCTCCACACCACCACCGTGCCGCCATCGCCTTGCACGCTGGCATCGGCGTTGATGCGTGCGCCTGCGGCCACGCTGGTTTGCTGGGCATTGCTGAGGCGGCTGTCGTGGCCTTGCCAGCCGCCGCCGATCAGCGCTTCGCCGCCGCCTTGTGCGCCGCTCACGTCGATGCGCGCATTCGCGCCCACGTTCACTTGCGCGGCGGTGGCTTGGAACAGGCCGCCGAGTTGGTTCAGTCGCTGGGCGCGCACGCTGCCGTCTATGTCGGCGTGCTCTAGCGCTTTCAGCTCGACTTGGCCGCCCGCGTGGGTCACGGCTTGCACTGCAATCTCGCCGCTGTGGCGCAGTTGGCTGGCGAACATGCCGACGGCATTGCCCGTCAAGCGGCCCAAGTTCACCGCCTGATCGGTGGGCGCTTGCACCAGCAGCCGCAAGCCGTCCAAACCGCGCGAGACAATTTCAGCTTGCTGGCCCGCCGCCAAAATCACCGAGCCATCAGGCGCTTGCACCAAGGCTTGCGCGCCCACATTCACCTTCGGGGCCAGCAGCAGCACATCGCCGCTGCGGGCCACGATCTGGCCGTTGACCTCGATCACGCCCGTGGCCGCCTCGGTGGCTGAGCCCAAACTGAGCCGCCCGCTGCGGGCGTTGGCCTCGCTCAAACTCAGCGTACTGGCGGTGAAGGCGGCGGTGTCAACCACCGCGCCTGCGCCCACGGTGATGCCCGCCGGGTTGATCAAAATCACCCGTCCGTTCGACCCCAAAGTGCCGTAAATCGCGCTGGGGTTGGGTGCCACCACCCGGTTCACCGACGTGCTGAGCGCGTTTTGCTGCTGGATGTAAGTCGATGTGCCCGCAGGCACAGAAAAGCTCTGCCAGTTGACCACCGAGTTCAGCGTGCCCGCGCCGTTGGTGGTGGTGATCAGCGTTTGCTTGCCCTGGGTGCTGATCTGCATCGCCCCGACGATGGCTTGTCCGCCCACCGGCTGCGCCTGTGCGGTTTCGGGGCTGGCGCTCCAGCAAAACGCCAGCGCCAGCGACCATGCCAGCAGCCGAGGCTGCCAACGGCCTGACGGTGGGCAAGGCACAGCAGCACAAATGCCGGGCCACCAAAACGGCGCGGGTGCGCACGTTGGAAATACAGGATTCGACATGGATTCCTCCGTAGACCGATGCGGTCGCCTCCCGCACCATCTGGCTGCCGTAGTCTAGGCCGGTCTGGAAGATTTTCCCAGTGGGGAAAGCCGTGGATGAACCGCTCAATTGCCCAGTTTTGCCGCAGATGCGCTCGGATTGCTCACGCCGCTGCTGACGTGCCCGGCGGGCACATGGCGCGCCGCCGAGGTGACGTGGCCGGTTTGGTCGTCAAAGAAAAAGTCGGGCTCGAACTCGCGCAGGAATTCGCCCTTGGGCAGGCCGCCCAAAAACATGGCTTCATCGACTTCAATGTGCCAATCCATCAGCGTGCGGATGGCGCGCTCGTGCGCCGGGGCGCTGCGCGCCGTGACCAGCGCGGTGCGAATGCGCATGTGCGGCGTGCCCGCTTTTTGCAGCCGGTGCAGCGCCATCAGCAGCGGCTTGAACGGGCCGTCGGGCAGCGGCACGGCGGCTTTGTCGCGCTCGTGGCGCTGGAAGGCATCCAAGCCCTCGCTTTGGTAGACGCGCTCGGCCTCGTCGCTGAACAGCACCGCGTCGCCGTCAAAGGCAATGCGCACTTCATGCGGGTGCGCGCTGCCCGCCTGCGCCGATTCGGTCAGCACCCGCGCCGCCGGAAACCCCAGCGCCAGCGCTTGGCGCACATCCGCCTCATTGGCCGACAAAAACAAGTGCGCGCCCAGTGGCCGCAGGTAGCGGTAAGGGTCGCGCCCTTGGGTGAACACGCCGCGCTCCAACTGAATGTCATTGGCCTGCCCCGAGCGAAAAATGCGCATCCCGCTGACCGGGTCGTTGCGCGAGAGCATCACCACCTCAACCCGCTTGGCCTCGGGCGTGTTGAAGGCCAGCAGCTTTTTGATCAACGAAAACGCCACGCCAGGCTGAGCTGGCACATCCAGCCGATCGAGTTGCAGCTGCATGTAAGCCTGCGGATTGCCCGCGTCAAACAGCCGGTTCTCTTCTTCCAAATTGAACAGCGCGCGAGACGAAATGGCGACGACGAGTTTGTCGGTGAGGGGGGCGGTGGACATGGGCGACCTTGGGCGAGCGGAGGATGTCCGTGGTTGTACCTTATTTTTGCCGCTTTATTTTTTTTAATAGGCAGAGTTGATTGATTCAAAAATCTTCTCGGTTCGTTCGAATGCCCCATTGGGCCAATTGAGTGCTCGTCTAAAACGAAACCCCATCCATAGCCATAATGGAGAAAGGAATATAACCAATAATAGAAAAATTCCCGATATCAACATGCCACCTCCGGCGAGATTATCAATATCTATCGGTATTTTCGATTGCAAATGAAAGCAGCGATTGCCGTCAAGGGGCTGAGGGGATTTCATCACACGCTCTAAAAAGTGGGTGGGCCACAGAGCCCTCTGTCGATCACACCCCTGCTCTGACCGGGCGGCCCTTGCGCGTGACGCGATCAAACGTGAAGACATGCTCCTGCGGCGCTTCACGACAGCAGCCAAACAAGCGCCGACTTTCAAGCCCCATGCCGTAGCGCAGTTCGATCAGGCCTGCGCACACCGGGCACACCCCGCTGTAGCGCACCAGCCGGATGTAGCGGTGCTTCTCGTCCTTGGGCATCTCTAGCTGACAAGCGTCTTCAGTCAGGGCGGGCACCCAAAGCGGCGCGGGGATGATGCGATCTTCGATCAGCCACACCAGTGGACGTACCCAGTAGCGCTGAACCAAAAGGCCGAAGAACACCAGCAGCACCGTGCCGACAAAGTCCGCAGTTGTCAGTGGCCGCTGCATCAGACTGCTGACGAAGATCAACACGAGTATCAGAACCAGCACCAGCCCCGATCCCACAAACACACCAGCCCAAGCCAAACCTCGGATGGACTTGGTCGGCGTATTGCCCTGATGCCCCAGAAACAGCCACCCCAAGACGCTCAGACGTACCTCGGGTGAGCGTGTGTACTCGTAGATCAGTTCGTCCTGTGGGGCCGCAGGCTCGACGGTCGGAGCTTCTGGAACCGCGCTGTCCGGTTCTGGCACCTTGGGCTCGGCGGTGTCTACGGGCGGGCTTTCTAGCGCCAGAAACCACTGCGCCCGATTGCGCCCCGAGGTTTCGGTCTTCGCTGGAACCACGATAGCCAAGTGACCCTGGGCACGAAAGTAGCTGCACAAATCCTCGCGCCGCGCTTCGACAAACTTGGGCAAATTGGCTCGGTTCAGCCACTGCTTGGCTTGATCAAAGTCCCACGTCCGGTCGGCATCCGCCGCTTCGGCAATCGCCAGCGCATCAAAGCGCCGCTGCTCGGGGTCTGGGCTGTCAGCGCGTTTGAGCGTTTCGGTCGCCAGCGCTTTCAGGGCCAGGGCGGCCTGCCCGCTTGCCTGCAATTGCGCCAGCCAATCGATCAGGCACAAAACAAGTGGCTTCATGGACCCCCCTTGAACCGGTTGCCAACCGGTTCGGTACTGGTTCAGGTGCGACGACACGGGAAGACTAAGAACCACCTCAACCTTTGTTTTGACGGAGTTTTTCTATGTCCTCCCTGTCCGATCCGAATGAGTTTACCCAGCGGGTACCTGTGAGCGAGGTGACTCGGGGCTTGCCCGAAAGCATCATCAGCTTTGGTGGGCGCTGGGTGGCCATCAAGCAGTTTCCCAGTGGCGACATCGCCGTCAAGGTGGTGAGCTGGGATCCAGATCTGGTCTCGCTGGTCAAAAACCTCGCCCAAGCGCACGGTGGGCGCTACAACCCCCGCCACAAAACCTGGAACGTGCCCCAGCGGAGTGCCCACGCCGTGCGCCACGAGTTGCTGCACAAGTCCAAGACCTTGCAAATCAGGATGGGGCCCATGGCCTCGTCCGATCAACCGCCTTCCGTTTGAGCAAACCGCCGCTTCCGCCACCCACCCCACACCCGAACTCTCCTTCTATGAACACCGGAACCTCATCCCCCATCCTCAAACAAGCCGACGACCAAAGCCGCCGACTGGCTTTGTTAACCGACCTGCAACAGTCGCCCCTGCTGGATGCCCGCCAGCGCGACTGGCTGCGTGAAGAGCTGGAGCGCACCAAGCGCGGCATGCAAGGCGAGCGCGAAGCCACCTTTCACATCAACTCCGAATTCCGCGACGCAGAACACCACGTCGTGCTGCATGACCTGCGCCTGGAAGTAGATGGCGAAGTGGCGCAGATCGACCACTTGATCATCAGCCGCGCCCTGCGCTTTTACCTGCTGGAAACCAAGTGCTTCAGCGGCGAGCTGCGCATCAACGCCCAAGGCGAATTCAGCGTGCGCTATGGCGAGGGACGGGAGTACGGCATCCCCTCGCCGCTGGAACAAAGCCGCCGCCACGAACGGGTGCTGGCGCGGTTGCTGGACAAGCTGGAAATCACCGGGCGACTCGGTGCCAAGCCCACGTTCCACCACGCCGTGTTGCTGCATCCCAAGGCGATCATCCAGCGCCCGAATGCGCAGGACTTTGACAGCAGCAACATCATCAAAGCCGACCAGATTGGGACTTGGCGCATTCAGTACAACGAAAAAAACGTCACCGGACTGGTACTGGTCAATGCGCTGATCAACCTGCACAGCATGGACAGCGTGCGCGCCATCGCCGACAAACTGCTGCGCCTGCACCGCCCCGTCAACCCGCTGGAACTGCCCGCTTTCATGAAGCCCAAGGCCGCGCCGCCGACGGCCCCGACCCAGTCGCCCACAGCGACCACGCCCGACCCGGCGCTCAAACGCAAGCTGGTCTGCGCCACCTGTGGACAAAAAATCCGCTTTACTGAAGGCAAGTTTTGCTGGAACCGCGAGCAGCGCTTTGGCGGGTTCCAGTATTGCCGGGAGCATCAGCAGCAGGTGACGGGTGGCAAGGGTTGATTACACAGAAAACCATACAATTCGTGATCATAACGACCTCTTCTTCTCATAGATTTCTGTGTAAATGACTGATACCTGCACCCTGCAACTTCACACCGCTGGCGCTTGGCGGGATGTGGGGAGCGTGCATCTGTGGGGGCGCGAGCAAGAGGGCTGGAAAGCTAACACCTACAGCGGCTACACCCTGGACTGGGCATTTGAGCATCCGGGCGCGACCGATGCCCACGCCGTCTGCGCCAGTTGGCCGGTGGGGCTGGATCCGCTGGCGCAGCCGCACTGGCCGGTTTTCTTGATCGACATGCTGCCCCAAGGTTTTGGTCGGCAGGAGCTGCTGCGGCGCATCGGGCAATCGCCCACAGCGGGCGTGGTGGCCGACTGGCCTTTGCTGCTGGCGGGGGCGGGCAACCCCATCGGCCATCTGCGAGTCAAAGAAGCGGCGGCTTGGCTGGCGGCGCACGCCGGGCCGTTGCACGGTTTCAGCGATGACGACGTGGCGCAGCGCAGCGACGGCTTTGCCGAACATCTGGCCTCGCATGGCTTGTTTGTGGCCGGGTCGTCGGGCGTGCAGGGCGAGTGGCCCAAGATTTTGCTGACCCGGGCCGATGATGGCCTGCTGTATCTGGATCACACCCTGCCCGACGAGCGCGCCAGGGCGCACTACATCGTCAAGTTCGGGCGCGGTACCAATCCGCAACTGGCCAGCATCCTGCGGCACGAAGCGCCTTATATGGGCATCGCCCAATTGCTCGGGCTGCGGGTGCATGCGCCGCTGACTTTGCGTGAGCGCGCGCTGTTCATCCCGCGCTTTGACCGTGTTGCCCAAGCGGGCCAGACCGGCCAAGTGACGCGGCTGGCGCAGGAGAGCATCGCCACCCTGACTGGCATTCCCGGTTTTGAGGCAGTGCCCAGCCACGATCAGGTCTGCGCCGCCCTGATCCGCCACTGCACCAACCCGCAGACCGAGGTGCTGGAGTACATCAAGCGCGACATCGCCAACTTGGCCCTGCTGAACAAAGACAACCACGCCCGAAACACCGCCGTGCAGCGCGACTTTGCGGGCCGCATCGCGCTGACGCCGCTGTACGACTTTGCGCCTATGTATCTGCACCCCGACGGCATTGCCCGGCGCATCCGCTGGGAAGGCAACGACGACGGCCAGCCGGACTGGCGCAAGGTGATCGACAAAGTCTGCGAGTTGGGGACGCAAGCGCCCAAGCCCCGGCGCGGCACGCGCAGCCGCCCGGTGATTGCCCGCGAACCATTGGTCGCCGGACTGAAGGCAATGGAACCCGCGCTGCGGCAAGTGGCCGAACAAGGACTGGCCCTGGGGCTGGAGCCCGTCGTCCATACCCACCTGCGCCCTTATCTGCTGGCCCGGGCCGATGAGCTGGCCGCGCTGACTTGAACCTCACCCTATGGACAAACGCTACACCCCCATCCCGCTCCCCGAGCAACTGGAACTGCGCAGGCAAGCCATCGAAGACGTGCTGGCCCACCCCGAATGGACACTGCCCCAGGCCGTGCGCCACCTGAAAAAAACCATGCGCATGACCACCACCGAGATGGCCAAAATCTCCGGCGTGTCGTACCGCACCATGCAGGACATTGAGCAAGAACGCAGCGAAGGCACCGTGCAAACCATGAACCGCATCTTCGGGATGCTGGGGCTGAAGCTGGGGGTGGTGCAGCGGCAGCGGGAGGTGGGGGTGTCGGTTTCTAGGCAAGGTTGATCTGCGGAGTGACGCTCTGCTGTGATGAGCAGATCCGCCGTTTTCTCTCGATTCAAAATAAATCGTCTGTGACCCAGGCATCAGGAAATGCTCATGGATAGAGCGCTTATGCTGGCCACCACTGCATTAATCACTGGGTTTTGCAGAAGAACACCGCATCGAAGGGAAAAGAGATGACAGCCAAGACTGCGCGCTTTCAAGTGGACTCTAGGTTAGCTCGACTTCTGAGCCAAGAGTACTCGTCTACGGAGAAGGCATTAAAAGAACTGATTGACAACGCATGGGATGCGGATGCAGGAGCCGTTCACATCACGCTCCCAGCGCCGATGAGTGAAGCACCTATCGTCGTAGCTGATGATGGATCCGGCATGACCCGAGCTGAGTTGGAAGCGCACTACCTAACCATTGCGCGCGATCGCCGTCAGCACCGAGGTGATCGAACAGCAGGTAAACAACGGCTGGTCAAGGGACGTAAGGGCATCGGAAAATTCGCAGGCCTGATGGCTGCCTCCGAGATGACCCTGGAAACTCGTACACGCGGTATTTGTAGTCACTTCACCTTGAAGCTGAAAGATCTTGCGGGCGTTGAAGATATCGAGGAGCTACCGATCAACATCGTGAGCGACTCTTGTGATCCTGAAGCACATGGAACAACCATCACGCTACGCTCTCTACACGGCGCACTGAAGTTTCCCGACCCGATTCTGATGCGTCAGGTTTTGATCTACGAGTATGGTCGAGCAGTGGACTTCTCCATTTATGTCGATGAGAAACGGCTCGGTGTAGACGATGTAACAGGAACCTATCACGAGCAAACGCTAGAAGTACCAAGCGTTGGAGCGGTTCAGCTACGCTTTTCCATCGCAGAGGAACGTTCGGCCAACCGACAGGCTGGGATCGTTCTACGTGTGGACGAAAAGGTTGTTGGCAAACCCTCATTCTTCGGAATCGACGAGAGGGAAGACTTCCCGCCAAAGCTCAAGAGTAAGTTGTACGGCGAAGTTGAAGCCAACGGCTTGCGCGAGCATGTAACCGCAGGCTGGGACAGCGTGATCGAAAACAGCAGTCTGCTGAGTGCGGTCACTGCTCAAGTTCAGCCGATCTTGATCGCATCGTTCCAAAAGCGATACGGTCGTGATATCCAACTGGCTAAGGCACGAATCGCTCGACTGGTCAAAGACAGACTCGCGGCCATGCCAGAACATCGCCGCGAGTTCGCTGATAGAGCGATCAAGCGCATTCTGGATCGCTGCTACGGCGAAGAACCAACCAAGCTTGAACAATATGTGCATGTGCTGCTCGATGCGATTGAGCATGCAGAGTACGGAGCCGTGTTGTCCCACATTCACGATGCATCACGCAAGGATGTCGTGGCAATTTCAGAGGCACTTGATCAATTTGGCTTGGCAGACTTGGCAATGCTGGTCACTCAGGCAAAGGCCCGCCAAGAATTTCTACAAGAGTTGGAGGAGCTTGCCCGCAACCCCAACACGCTAGAAGCGCAGATGCATAAGGCCATCGAGCGCAACTTATGGATTCTCGGCCCCGCATTCACGTTGTTTCGATCCAACCAGACGCTCCGGCGAATCGTTGAGGATGATCTAGAACGGGTGTACCAAGGCTCAGTCGGATCAAACCGCCCAGACTTGCTCTTAAACGAGGATCTGAACGGCGGACTCTTACTGATTGAGTTCAAGCGCCCGTCGCACGCGCTGGCAAGACGCGACTACACACAGGCTACCGACTACCGTCATGAATTGCGAAAGCACACCGAAAAGCCAATCCGCGTCATCGTGATCGGAGGCAAGCGTTTGCCTGATTTCCCGATGGAGAACCGGGAACCCGAAGTAGAAGTGCATACATTTTTAGATGTCATCGCCACAGCACGACGAGCAATTGATTGGCAACTATCTCCGATGTGAACCGCAGGATATTGCCAGCCCCTCACTCCACCGTCACCGACTTAGCCAAGTTACGCGGCTTGTCCACGTCCGTTCCTCTGGCGCAGGCGGTGTGGTACGCCAGCAGTTGCAGGGGCACGACGTGCAGCAGGGGGCTTAGGGCACCGTAGTTTTCGGGCATGCGGATGACGTGGACGCCTTCGCTGCTGTGGATGCGGGTGTCGTCGTCGGCCAGGACGTAGAGCACGCCGCCACGGGCGCGCACTTCTTGCATGTTGCTTTTGAGCTTTTCCAGCAGGGCGTCGTTGGGGGCGACGGTGACCACGGGCATGGCGCTGGTGACCAGGGCCAGGGGGCCGTGTTTCAGCTCACCGGCGGGGTAGGCTTCGGCGTGGATGTAGGTGATTTCTTTGAGCTTGAGCGCGCCTTCCAGGGCAATGGGGTAGTGCAGGCCCCGGCCCAGGAACAGGGCGTTTTCTTTGCTGGCAAAGTCTTCGGCCCAGCTGATGATTTGCGGCTCCAGCGCCAGCACGGCGGTCAGGGCGGCGGGCAGGTGGCGCATGGCTTTCAGGTGCAGCTCTTCGGCCTCGGGGCTGAGCTGGCCGCGCACTTTGGCCAGGGCCAGCGTCAGCAAGAACAGGCCCGCCAACTGGGTGGTGAAGGCTTTGGTCGAGGCCACGCCAATCTCCACCCCAGCGCGGGTGATGTAGGCCAGCTCGCACTCGCGCACCATCGCGCTAGTCGCCACGTTGCAAATCGTCAGGCTGTGCGGCATGCCCAGGCTTTGCGCGTGGCGCAGCGCGGCCAGGGTGTCGGCGGTTTCGCCGCTTTGGCTGATGGTGACGATCAAGGTGCGCGGATTCGGCACCGACTCGCGGTAACGGTACTCGCTGGCCACTTCGACCTGGGTCGGGATCTTGGCAATGGCTTCCAGCCAGTATTTGGCGGTGCAGCCTGAGTAGTAGCTAGTGCCGCAGGCCAGGATCAGCACGTTGTCGATCTGGTCAAACACGCGGGCCGCCTCCGGGCCAAACAGCTCGGGCACGATGGCCTGGATGCCTTCCAGCGTGTCGGCAATGGCGCGCGGCTGCTCGAAGATTTCCTTTTGCATGTAGTGCCGGTACGGCCCCAGCTCGGCAGCGCCGCTGTGGGCGTGGACGGTTTTGACGGCGCGGGTCACGGGCTGGCGTGCTTTGTCCAGCACCCAGTATTTGCCCAGTTGGATGTCCACCAAGTCGCCTTCTTCCAGGTAGACGATTTGGTCGGTGACGCCCGCCAGCGCCATCGCGTCGCTGGCCAAAAAGGCTTCGCCATGCTCGGCCCCCACGCCCAAGATCAAAGGCGACCCGGCGCGCGCGCCCACCACGCGGTGCGGCTCGTCCTTGTGGAACACGGCCAGCGCATACGCGCCGTGCAGTTGCTGCACCGCCGTTTGCAGCGCCGTGAAGATGTCGCCGTCGTACAGGCTATCGACCAGATGGGCGATGACTTCGGTGTCGGTCTGGCTGGCAAACACGTAGCCCTTGGCTTGCAGCGCGGCGCGCAGCTCGTCGTGGTTTTCGATGATGCCGTTGTGGACGAGGGCGACGCGGCCTGGGCGGGCGGCGGCGTCAGCGCCGGGGCCGTGGCTGAAGTGCGGGTGGGCGTTGTGGACGGCGGGCGCGCCGTGGGTGGCCCAGCGGGTGTGGGCGATGCCGGTGCCGCCTTCCAGGTGCTCGGTCTGGATTTGCTGCATCAGCTCGGCGACGCGGGCGGTGCTGCGGGCGCGCTGCAAACCGGCCCCGGCTGTGGGCATCAAACTGGCGGCGTGGACGGCGACGCCGCAGGAGTCATAGCCCCGGTACTCCAGCCGTTGCAGGCCCTGAACCAAGATGGACACGATGTTGCGCGTGGAAACGGCTGCGACGATACCGCACATGGCGAAGCTCCTAAGACAATGAGATCAGCCACTCTAGCGCGGACGCCATGATTTTTGTAGTCAAAATTTGGCAATTGATGGAAGATGATTTCATTTATCAACGCCATGAAACTTTGATTTCATTCAAGCTATTTTTATGGAACAAATAGATATCGACACCATCGACCTGCGCCTGCTCGATGCCTTGCAGCGCGACGCCAGTTTGAGCAACCAGGACTTGGCCGCGCAAGTCCACGTCTCGCCGCCGACCTGCTTGCGCCGGGTCAAACGCCTGCGCGAGCTGGGACTGATTGAGCGGCAAATCGCCATCTTGAGCACCGACCGGCTCACGCCGATCTTGGGCCACGGGCTGACGGCGGTGGTTGAGATTTCGCTAGAGCGGCAAAGCGCCGAGTTGCTGGCCGACTTTGAACAACGCGCCGTGGCCGACGAAGCGGTGCAGCAGTGCTACCGCGTCACGCCCGGGCCGGACTTTGTGCTGATCGTGCAAGTACACGACATGCCCGGCTACCAAGCACTGGCGCAGCGGCTGTTCACCCAAAACGCCAACGTGCGCAATGTGCGGGCGTTTTTCAGCGTGAAGCGGGCCAAGTTTGCGCCCGGCGTGCGGCTGGCGTGAGCGGCGAATGGCTGATGCCGTCCGCGCTGCGCTCAGTTAACCCTCTTGAACGACCCAGTCGGCGCGCACTCGGGTGCGTTCAATGCGCTGCGCGTTGGGCTCGTCGGTGCTGGCAATCCACACCAGCGCGGCATCCCGGCTGCGGTCAAAACGCATGTGGCGCTCCAGCAATCATGATCAGCGGCGTTGCGGCATCCACGGCAATCGCACCAGCGATGCCTTCCTCCAGCTCACGGCGAAATTCGGGCGCGTAAACCGTCTCGCCCGGTTGCTGCTCACGCAGGCGGCGCAGCAGGTTGACGTAGCCCGGCACATCAAAAGTGTCGGGCGCGCCCTTGCGCCCGGCCCCCCCCAGAACAGTATGCTAATTATTCAGAGAAAACATTACTCTCTTAAAAATTTTCGAAGGAAGGCGCATGATGTCTAGAGTAATGTCGCAAAAACTTGTTATTCGCTGGCATGGCAGAGTGTCTCTATCATATCCTCAAGATATTTAACTACAAGTTCAATATTTTCCTTAAAATTATTTACACTAATGTAATCAATACGCTCTAAGTTATTTTTTCCGCTTTTATCCATTGCATACCTAAATGCAAATGACTCCTGATCTAATTGATCAAATTGTTTAACAACACTTCTTTCTTTCGTGCAATTTTCAGAAGTAAAAACTAATCCAACTTTATTAAGTTCGATGAATTTTTTATACTGACTTATGGATTCATCCCACAATGAAAGCAATCTATGCCGTTCAAGAATTTTATCGCTACGACTGTTTTGAAGCTTTAAGTCAAGCCCTCTAATTATATCTTTTAATTCCAACTCAATATATTGACGATATAAAAATATAACTGGAAATACAAGAGTATCTTTCTCCCTTGTTCCTCGGCCTTCAAAGTTACGGCTTAATTCTCTTGCTGCATTTTTATAACCTTGGCTATAGAAATTCGATCTATTATGCATCCAACCAATGTCAGCATTCGACTCATCTTTTACCCCACCTTCAAATAATTTAGCCACTCATATTTCTCCGGTTGAATTACCACATAACCAGAATGTGACGACCCCCATCTTACAAAATCTCCAAACCTAATACAACAAAAGGGAGGAAATTTTCTTTATAAACAACAATTTTTCGCCCTAGGTTTTTTTCTTGAACGCGCTATTAATATTAGTACGTGCAGATTATCAGTCTTAACGCTTTGACATTTGATGCGAATAATCAGCAAGAATTTCATCGTCAAAGCCTTCTTCCGACAATCTAGCCATCCCACTTATAATTTCAGAGTCATACAAAATATCATGACGAGCAAAAAGAACCGAATTACCACTTGAAATTAAAAATTTAATGCGTGCTATTTCGATATCTACCATCTTATTTGTATAATCAACATATTTACAATAGGTGTCAACATCGTAATTTAGTTTCCTTAAATCTTCATAACTATCTATATCTAATTTATCTTTTAGTGCATCTATATCATGAATCCATATCAATCCATTTTTTGTATAAAACTTTCCTTTATACGTATTCGGATCAAGTTTTTCCTCAAACCCGAGGCCAATAGCCAAATTTATATTTTTTAAATAATCCATCATAATTTTTTTCCAGCTACACCATGATTATGGGTTCTTCGTC
>ERZ724523.713-NODE-713-length-19404-cov-11.917567_pt1 | contig 19404 bp, 15 predicted proteins | sample MGYA00376056_ERZ724523 | MGnify/ENA primary metagenome ERZ724523 (study PRJEB28724, sample SAMN07190888) | wastewater metagenome | isolation source: influent of sewage treatment plant in Hong Hong | place: USA: Christiansburg, Virginia | collected 2016-03-01 ... | reverse complement strand
ATTGGGTATGGGTGTGTAATGCCTGAGCATCGGGCCAGGCACATGCCGGCAGACACGCAAAAACGGAACTTTCTGGCACAGGCCCGGTTCTATCTGTTCACCATCAGGCCTTGCCGTTTGCGCTGTGGTCCCCTTGGCATCTTCGGCTCAGCGGTCAAGCCCCACCCAAAATATATGCAAATAATATATTAAAAAAACTATTTGCATGAAAATGCTGTTGCCTGGCGCAACACCAGACATGCCCTGACCGGCCCATCCCATGATGTTGACCCCGTATTGAAGGAAGCCCATGTCCAACGTGACATCTCTGACTCTGGTTGCCTGGCATGGCTTGACTATTCCGGTAAACCCCTTACTGGTGCTCGGCTTGCTGCTGCTGGGTGGCTTGTGCGGAGGGCGAGTGTGCATGCGGGTATTGCGTGTGCCACCGGCCACCGCGTATGTGCTGATGGGCCTGCTGCTTGGCCCAAGCGTGCTCAAGCTGGTGGATCGGGCGCTGCTGGAAGAAGTGCGCCTGTTTGTGGATCTGGCCGCCGGGATGATTGTGTTTCAGCTGGGGCGACGGATTGACCTGCACTGGCTGCTGCGAGAAAAACGCCTGTTGCTGACCGGGCTGCTGGAAAGTCTGCTGACCGTCAGTGCCATGCTGGCGGTGCTGGTCTGGCTGGGGGTGGCACCACTGGTGGCCGGCTTGGCGGCAGCCATTGGCCTGGCCACCTCGCCGGCGGTGGTGCTGATGGCAGTACGCGACCAGCAGGCGCAAGGGCAAGTCACCGAGCGGGCGCTGCATCTGACCGCCATGCACAATGTGCTGGCGTCGCTGCTGTTTGCCATCTGCCTGTCGGCGCTGCACGTCGGTAACTCGGGTTGGTCCAGCGCCTTGCTGACCCCGCTGCTGCCCTTGCTCGGGGCCGTGTGGCTGGGGCTGCTGGCTGGTGGCGTGATGGTGCTGCTGGGCCGCCGTTTTGACAAGCGCGAAGGCCGGCAATGGCCGCTGGTGTTTGCCTTGGTGACGCTGACGCTGGGTCTGGCCCAATTGTGGCAGCTGGCACCATGGGTCACCCTGCTGGCCTGCGGACTGGCCTCGCGTGCGCTGGACCGGCGCTATGTGCTGGTGGAGCCGGACGTGCAGCCACTGGGCACGGTGTTTTATCTGCTGCTGTTTGTGGCGCTGGGGGTCAGCCTGCAACCGGAACTGCTGGCACAAGCCTGGCTGCCAGCATTGGCGCTGCTACTGGTGCGCGGTCTGAGCCGGATGGGCTGCGTGCTGGCGCTGGCGCGCCTGAATGCGCTGGGCTGGCGGCAGGGCCTGGCGCTGGGGGTGGCCGTCCAGCCGATGTCTGGTCTGGCGATGGTGATGGCCTATCAGGCCAATGAAGTGTACCCGGCACTGGGCGGGCCATTGCTGGCCACCTTGCTGTCGGCCTGGTTGCTGCTGGCCATTCTGGCCCCCCTGGGCACACGCTGGGCCTTGCGCTTTAGCGGCGATGCTCAGGGTTGATGCCCTGCCTGACCGGAGGCTGCTGATGCTGACTTTTACCCCGTCCACCCCGCTGACGCTGGGGGTTGAGCTGGAACTGCAAATTGTCAACCGTCGGGATTACGACCTGACTCGTGGCTCGTCTGACCTGATGGTGTTGGTAGAGCGTGAAGGCGCTCCTGCTGGCGAAATCAAGCCGGAAATCACCGAAGGCATGATCGAAATCAGCACGGGTATTCATACCCATGCCAGCACCCTGCTGGGCGAGCTGCAGGCCATTCGCGCCGTGCTGGTTCGCCATGCCGAGCGGCTGAACCTGGGGCTAAGCGGCGGCGGTGCTCACCCGTTTCAGCAGTGGAGCGACCAGCGCATCTACCCCAAGCCGCGCTATCAGCTGGTATCCGAATTGTATGGCTATTTGGCCCGGCAATTTACCGTGTTTGGCCAGCATATCCATGTGGGCTGCCCGGATGGTGATCGGGCCATTCAGCTGGTGCGTCGGTTTGCCCGGTATATGCCGCACTTTATTGCCCTGTCGGCGTCCTCGCCGTTTTTTCAGGGGCAGGACAGCGCGTTTCAGTCATCGCGACTCAATTGCGTGAACGCCTTCCCACTGTCCGGATTTATGCCGGAGCTCACCGACTGGGCCGCATTCAACGTCTATTTTGACAAAATGTGCAGCTTTGGTGTGGTTGAGTCGATGAAGGATTTTTACTGGGATATTCGCCCAAAACCAGAGTTTGGCACGATTGAAATCCGGGTGTGTGATACCCCACTGACACTGGATCGGGCGGTTCAGCTGGCTGCCTATGCGCAAACCCTGGCCGCATGGTTTCTGGATACGCCACCCGCCGAGGCGGATGCCGACCAGACATGCGTGTACGCATTCAACCGATTTCAGGCTTGCCGCTTTGGCCTGACCGGCAACCTGATTCTGGGAGCCAGCCATAGTGCCACGGTAAAAGACCACTTGCTGGACACGCTGGATCGGCTGACGCCGTATGCCGAGGCACTGAACACCCGTGGTGCATTGGATGAATTGCGTGCGTACGTCTGCCACCAGCCCAGCGACGCCGACTGGCTGCGCCAGCGTTATGCCGACACCGCCTCGCTCAATCATGTGGTGCGCCTGACCTGTGCACGCTGGCTGAGCTGACACGGCGTGACTATTGGGGGGTAAATAGAGGGGTAAAAAAACCCCTTTATTTTCAAGGGGTTTAAAGTGTCTGGCGGAAGCGGTGAGATTCGAACTCACGGGGGACTCACATCCCCGACGGTTTTCAAGACCGCTGCCTTAAACCACTCAGCCACGCTTCCATACAAGAGGGCGGATTATAAAACTCCCTGTGCCTGTTTGGCTAGAGGGACAGGCGGATAGCGGGTGATTTTTTATATCAGGGGGATAGGACCGGGGCCGTGGGCAAAAAAAGCGGCACCTGGGGGTGCCGCCAAACTCATCAACATCACTCAAACTTCACGCCTATCAGCATAGGTTGCCTGCGCATCTGCGCCGGGCAACCCTTGCTTCATACCCCGTGGGTAAAATCAAAATCGCTGGCGCTGACCGAGCTGACGCCCACCAGGGTCACGCTGGGGCCACCGCTCAGGCTGATGGTGGTGTTGCCGTCGGCGCTGGTGACGGTGGCCACGGTCAGCAGTTCGGCATAGCTGGACACATGGCCATCGTGTACTTGCAGCAGGTCGCTGCCCTGGGTGAAGCTGGTGACCGTGGCGCTGCCGCTGCCATGGCCGAGGTCGATCACATCCACGCCGCTGCCGGCAGTCAGGGTCACCTTGCCCCAGCCCAGGTCGATATGGCTGCCGCCACTGCCGGCAATAATGCTGGTGATGCCGGATTCAGCGCGCACATTCAGGGCACCGCTGCCGCCGGTAATCACATCGGTGCCGCCGTGGGTGGTCACCAGCGTGGTGCCGGCCCCTGCCGTGACGGTATTGCTGCCGCTGCCCAGTTGCAGGCTTTGGGTGCCGCTGGCACCGGTGGTGATGGTGTTGTGACCACTGCCGGTGCTCAGGCTCAGGTCTGCCCCGTCCTTGAGCTGAAACACCTGGTCGCTGCTGTCGCCCTGGATGCGTTCAATGCCGGAAAACGCCGTCAGGCTGTTCAGGTTGAAGGTGCCGCTGCCGCTCAGGCTGAGGGTGTCCATGCCGGTGTCACCCACCAGGCTGTCGCCGCTGTTCAGCGTGGCGGCGGTGGCCAGAATCAGGTCGTTGCCGGTGCTGCCCACACTGTCAGTCCCGCTGGTCAGGGTCACCGAGGTCACTGTTGCGCCCACGCCCTTGCCACCGCCAGTCAGCCCGTCATTGCCCGGTCCGCGACCGTTGCCATGTCCATGTCCCATCAAGCTTCTCCTCTGGTAAAAACAGTTGAATCAGATGCTTGCTATGGTAAAAACTTCGGCCATCGTCGTCAGCAGCACAGAGGGTAAAGCTAGGTAAAGATAGGTAAACCGGGCCATCAGGGCGGCAATCCATGCCAGCGCGCGCTGGCCGCTGTGGCTTATTTCAGCACGCTGCGCAGCCACTGGCCGATGGCCTGAATTTCTTCGATGCATACCGCGTGCATCATCGGGTAGGTGTGCCAGCTCACCGGCTGGCCGTGGGCCTTGAGTGTATCGACTGCGCGCTGGCCCAGCGCCACCGGTACGATATTGTCAAATTCGCCATGGCCAGCAAACACCGGGGTGTGCTGGTTGGCCGGGTGGCGGAGTTCGTTCAGGTAGTCCAGGCTGGGAATATAAGTAGACAAGGCAATGATGCCGGCCAGGGTGTCCGGCTGGGTCAGCCCGGTGGTGTAGGCCATGGCACCGCCCTGAGAAAACCCGGCCAGCACAATGTGCTCAGCCGGTACGCCACGGCGGATTTCGCGGGCAATCAGCGCGTCGATTTGCGCGCGTGAGTCACGAATGCCGTTCAGGTCCACTTTGCGGTCAATCGAATCAACATACAGGATGTCGTACCAGGCGCGCATCACATAGCCGTTATTGCAGGTCACCGGCATGGTTTGCGCGTGCGGAAACACAAAGCGCACCGGCAAATCGTCGGGCAGTTCCAGTTCAGGCACGATCGGAGCAAAGTCGCTGCCGTCCGCGCCCAGGCCATGCAGCCAGATCACCGCGTGGTGGGGGGTGCCAACGCCAGTGACCACTTCAATGCAATCCAGGAGAGGGGAGCTCATCAGGGGGTTTCCGCAGAAAAGATAAAGAAAAGAAAAAACGGCATCGTTGCCGATGCCGTTTTTGTCGTCAAGCCAGCCGGCTTGCCAGGGGTACTGAAGAGATTACTGCTTTTTCTCTTCAGCAGCCGGGGCAGCTGCCGGGGCTGCTGCCGCCGGTGCGCCACCCACGGTGCCCATGACTTCCCACTTGCCGCCCTTGACCTGATACACGGTAATCGCGCCGTCGAGCACGTCACCCTTGTCGTCAAACTTGATCTTGCCCACCACGCCGTCGTACTCGATGCCAGCCAGCGCAGCCAGGTACTTCTTCGGATCAGCCGAATCGGCCTTCTTCATTGCTGCCACCACCAGCTTGGTGGCGTCGTAGGCGTACGGGGAGTACAGCTGCACTTCGCCGTACTTGGCCTTGAACTTTTCGTTGAAGGTGGCAAAGCCCGGCAGTTGTTCCTTCGGCACGCCGGTATTGGAAGCAAACTGGCCTTCAGCGGCGTCAGCGGCCAGCTTGATGAATTCTGGAGTCTGGAAGCCGTCGCCGCCGATCAGCTTGGCGGTGATGCCCAGCTTCTTGATCTGCTTGGCCATCGGGCCGGCTTGTGCATCCATGCCGCCAAAGAAGATCACGTCCGGCTTGGCACCCTTGATCGAGGTCAGGATGGCCATGAAGTCGGTGGCGGTGTTGGTGGTGAATTCGTGCTTGGCGATGGTGACGCCCTTGGCCTTGGCGGCTTTTTCCACTTCGTCAGCCAGACCCTGGCCGTAAGCGGTGCGGTCGTCAATGATGGCAATTTTCTTGGCCTTCAGCGTATCGGCGATGAAGTCGCCAATGGCCTTGCCTTGTTGCACATCGTTCGGGATCACACGGAAAGCGCTCTTGAAGCCCTGGGTGGTGTAGGCCGGGTTGGTGGCCGACGGCGAGATTTGCACCACGCCAGCGTCAGAGTACACCTTGGAAGCCGGGATGGTGGTGCCGGAGTTCAGGTGACCAATGACGGCAGCCACCTTGGCATCCACCAGGCGCTGGGCAACCTGGGTGGCGATTTTCGGGTCTGCCTGGTCATCTTCGGACACCAGCTCGAACTTGACCTTCTGGCCACCAATGGTCACGCCTTCGGTGTTCAGTTCATCAATGGCCAGCTTGACGCCGGATTCGCTGTCTTTACCCAGGTGGGCGATCGGGCCGGTCAGCGGGGAGACTTGACCCAGCTTGACCACCAGTTCGCTGGCAGCGGCGGGTGCCGCCGGGGCAGCGGCCTGTTCAGCCGGTTTTTGTTCGCCCTTGCCGCAAGCGGCCAGTGCCAGGACGGCGGTAGCAATAAGGCTCAAACGCGCATACTTCATGAAACTTTCCCCTGTGAAATTTTGGAAGGCCGGCTGATTATTCATGATGCGATTTCGCGCTGTCAACGCCGATTTGACAAGCGTTTGAATCCGTCGAGGATACAGCAGTGGCTTAATGTGTTCCATTGCAGTGCACAAAAAAACGCGGCCCCTGTCCGGGTGCCGCGTTCGGGAGCATCAGGCCGACATCAGCTTGGTTTTTGCCCGGTGTCTTTGCCCGCTGCTGGTGCATCGGCCTGTGCAGAATTTTCACCACCCACCACGCCAATCACCTCCCAGCGGCCCTGACGAACCTGGTAAATCGTCACCGCCGAATGCTGGCGATTGCCCTGGGCGTCAAAGCGGATCAGCCCGGTGGCACCCTGATATTGGGTGGCGGCCAGCGCCGGCAGATACTTGGCCGGGTCGGCTGAGCCGGCTTTTTGCATGGCAGCGGCCATCACCTTCACCGCGTCGTAGCTGTACGGCGAATAAATCACCACTTCGGCGTTGTATTTCTTTTTCAGCTTCTCAGCAAAGCTGGCGTAGCCAGGCAGTTGCTCTTTCGGCGCGCCGGCAGCCGAGGCGTACTGGCCTTCGGCAGCGTCGGCGGCCAGCTTGATGAAGTTGCCGGTTTGCGTGCCGTCGCCGCTAAGCAGCGGGGCCTTTACGCCCAGCTTGTGCATCTGCTTGACCATCGGCGCAGCCTGGGCGTCCACCCCGCCAAAGAAGATCAGATCCGGTTGTGCGCCCTTGATGCCAGTCAGGATGGCCATGAAGTCGGTGGCGCTGGTAGAGGTGAATTCGCGTTTAACAATTTCAACACCCAGCGCCTTGGCAGCTTTGTCAAATTCATCCGCCAACCCCTGACCATAGGCCGAGCGGTCGTCAATGATGGCAATTTTCTTGGCCTTCAGCGTATTCACGGCAAAATCCGCCAGCGCCTTGCCTTGCTGCACGTCATCGGCAATCAGGCGGAAGGTGGTTTTAAAGCCCTGCTGGGTAAATGCCGGATTGGTGGCCGATGGGGTGATCTGGCCAATATTGGCGTCGGCGTAGATTTTCGAGGCCGGAATGGTGGTGCCGGAATTCAAATGGCCAATCATGCCGGCAATTTTGGCATCTACCATGCGCTGGGCAATTTGCGTGGCCATTTTCGGGTCGCCCTGGTCGTCTTCCGACACCAGCTGGAAGGTGACTGGCTTGCCGTCCAGTTGGACACCTTCGCTGTTGAGCTCGTCCACGGCGATCTGGGCACCGTATTCGGTGTCCTTGCCGATATGGGCAATCGGGCCGGTCATCGGCGAGGCGTGGCCCAGCTTGATGACCGTGGCGCTAGGTGCTGGGGCAGCGGCAGCCGGCTTGTCTGCGGATTGGCCACAGCCGGCCAGGGCCAGCAGGGATAGCATCAAAACGGGATAACGGTGGGCAATGCGCATAACCAGCTCCAGAAACAGTCAGTCAATTAAAACAATCAGTCAATCATTGACATCATCGCAGAACCAGCGCGCTTGGCAATTTTCCTCAGGGAAAATGGCTTTATCCTGACTGTTTATGTCGCAAAGCAGCAAAATCAATCAGGATGATTGCCGTTGGTGGCCACGGCGACGGCCAGGCAGGGGCTGGGGCGTTGTCGCGGCGTCGGATTGAGAGAGGGGGACCCTGCGGCGGCCCCTGTCCCACCGCTGCAACAGGCGCAACCCCCTGGGCAAGCCGGCTTGTCTGTTTCACGACAACGTTATGTAGTATTTTATACAGCCATTTCGGCCCAGACCGGTAAACCGCCACAAAACATCAGGCATGGCAATTGCTGACTGAACGTGGAGGCGGTGCGCCAATCGCTATATAACACACTATATTTCGTTACGCTTTTACCGGAGAACCCGATGAAACCTATCCTTCCTCACGCCTGGTGTCTGACCTGGCTGTCGGTGGCCATGGCTGGCCCGGCGCTGGCTGCCGAGGGTGCCTTCCAGCTGGGCACGGTGGATGTGGTGGGCAGCCCAATGGCCAGCCAGCCGCCCAACGACACCCGCCTGAGCCAGGCCAGCCTGCGCCAGTTCAACCGCGACACCCTGGGCGAAGCTGTGACCCTGACGCCGGGGGTCAGCCTGTCGCGCAACAGCCGTAACGAAGATATGGTCTACCTGCGGGGGTTTGATATCCGTCAGGTGCCGCTGTTCATTGACGGCATTCCGGCGTATGTGCCTTACGATGGCTATGTGGATTTTGGCCGCTTTACCACCGCCGACCTGGCCGACATCCGCGTGGCAAAGGGCGCGGCTTCCTTGCTGTACGGGCCGAACACCCTGGGTGGTGCCATCAATCTGGTGACGCGCAAACCGGAAAAACCGCTGGAAGGTGATGTGCGCATGGGCTTGGGTTCGGGCAACCGCCAGCAGTACGCGGTTAACCTCGGCAGCCGTCAGGCGCTGTGGTATGTGCAGTTGGGCGCGGCGTATGCCGATAGCCACAGTTTTCCGTTGTCGAGCAGTTATCAGGCGCGCGCGCTGCCCACCAGCGCCAGCAATGCCAGCCGCACCGTGCTGGAAGACGGCGGCAACCGCAACAACGCCTACCAGACCGACAGCCGGCTGTCGCTCAAGCTGGGCCTGACCCCCAACGCCAGCGATGAATACGCCATTGGCTATGTGCGCCAGGATGGACGCAAGGGCAACCCCCCTTATGCGGGTGACGCTCCCGGCCAGTACCTGAGCATTGGCGGCGGGGCCAACAGCCGCTTCTGGCAATGGCCGTACTGGGATCTGGAAAGCGCCTACTTCATCAGCAATACCGCGCTGGGCGACGCCCATCAGCTCAAAACCCGCATCTACCACGACAGCTACCGCAACAAGATCCTGGCCTACAACACTGGCAGCTACAGCACCCAGTTGAGCAACACGGCCAATTTCCCCAGCTGGTACAACGACAGCACCAGCGGTTTCTCGGTTGAGCTCAGCAGCTTTGCCTTCAACAATCACGCGCTGAGCCTGGCTTATCACCACAAGATCGACAAACACGCCGATAACGGCCTGACGCTGACCAAGCGCTACCAAGACCTTACCCGCTCGCTGGCGATTGAAGACAGCTGGCAACTGGCCCCACGCTGGCAGCTGCGTCTGGGTGCCAGCCATGACCAGCGGCGCGCCAGCGAGGTGTACTACTGGCCGACCGGCTCCACCAGCGCCAACAACTGGCTGGCCGAACTCAGCCACGCGCTGACCCCCAGCGATACCCTGTACGCCAGCGTGGCGCAAAAAACCCGCTTTCCCACCATCAAGGACCGCTATTCCGCCTCGCTGGGCAGCGGCTTGCCCAATGCCGGGCTGAAGCCAGAACAGGCGCTGAACCTGGAAGCCGGGATCAAGGGCAAACCCTGGGCTGGGGCGCAAGGGCAGGCGGCGGTGTTTTACAGCCGCATCGAAAACCTGATGCAGCGGGTGAACATCCTGCCGGTCAGCCAGTGCAATCAGCCCGGCCTGAGCGCTGCCACCAGCTGCACCCAGCTGCAGAACATTGCCCAGGCGCGCCATCGCGGCATTGAGCTGGGGCTGGAGCAAAAACTCGGCAGCTGGCAACTGGGCGGCCATTACACCTGGCTAGACCGCGACAACCGCAGCGGCAGCACGCCGCTGACCGACACCCCGCGCCACAAGTTGTTTGCCTACGCACGCTGGCAGCCCACCGAACACTGGCAACTGCAGCTGTCGGCTGATGCCGAGCGTGGCCGGGTGGTGGCCTACGGCAGCGGCAATCTGGCCAGCTACCAGACCCTGCCCGGCTTTGCCCTGGCGCATACCAAACTGCGCTACCAGCCTACCCGCCAGCTGACCCTGGAAGCCGGGGTAAACAATCTGTTTGACGCCAACTACCAGTTGGCCGACGGATATCCGATGCCGGGGCGCACCTGGTTTGTCAACGGCAGCTATGCGTTCTGATCAAGGTCCAACCATGCATCCAATTTCTTTTTCCCGCCGGGCGTTTGTACAAGGGGCCGCCGCGCTGGCACTGGGCGCGCTGTCCGGCCCGCTGTGGGCAGCCCCCCGCCGCGACGTGGTGGTGCTGACTGCCTACCCGGAAACCGTGGTGGCACGGTTTGAAACCGCATTTGAACGCGCCTATCCGCACTACCGGCTGCGGGTGGTCTGGCGCATGCCGCACGACGCCCTGCCCTATCTGCGCCAGCCTGGCCAGAACGGCGTGGACGTGTATTGGAGCGCTTCGCCCAATACCTACGCCCAGCTGAAGCGCGAAGGCGGCTGGCAAAAGCTGGGCATTGCGCTGGATGGCCTGCCGGCGCAGATCGGCCAGAGCGTGATTCAGGATCCGGACGGCTACTATGTGGCCACGGAAACCGCCGCCTACGGCTTTGCCGTCAATCCGGCGCGGCTGCAGCAGCTGGGCCTGGCCGCGCCAGCCGACTGGACCGAACTGGCCGCGCCGGCCTACGCCGGCCAACTGTTGCTGCCCAATCCGGCGGAAGTGGGCTTTGCCCCGGTGCTGGTGGACATTCCGCTGCAGGCCTACGGCTGGGACACTGGCTGGGCGCTATGGAGCGCGCTGGCGGCCAATGGCGAGTTTGTCGGGCGCGGCGGCACGTTTGTATCCGACGAAGTGGCCAGCGGGCGCAAGGCGGTTGGCCTGTCGATTGATTTTTTTGTCGCCGCCGCCATCGCCAACGGCGCGCCGCTACGCTGGATTTACCCGCGCCAGGGCGGGGTGAACCCGGCGCATATCGCCATCACCGCCAGCAGCCCGAATCCCGCCGGTGCCCGTGCATTTGCCCGCTTTGTGTTATCCGATGCCGGGCAAACCCTGCTCACCCACCCGGACATCCGCAAACTGCCGGTGCGCCCCAGCGTTTACACCCGGCTGCCGGCGGGCAGCCATCATCCGTTTGCCGTGGCCGAACAGGGTGGCTACCGCTACAACAATGGCGTGGGTCAGTTGCGCGCCGCCGTGGTGGCGGCGGCGTTTGTCCAGGCCTGCGTGCGCCCACACGCTCAGTTGGTGGCGCTGTGGCAGGCGCTGCGCCAGGGCGACCCGACGCGCTGGTCGGCGGTGTGGCCGCTGCTGACCGCACCGCCGTTAAGCGAAGCCGACGCCAGCTCCAGCGCATTGCAACAGGTGTTTGCCAACCGCCGCCAGGATCCGGCCGCCGAAGCCGCCGCCCTGGCGCACGAGCAGCGCTGGGCCAGCCAGGTGGACGCCCGCTTGCACCAGGCCGCCAGCCTGCTGGGGGTGCGCACATGATTCGCCCAGGGGTTTCCATGCTGCTGGCCATCTGGCTGAGCGCGCCGCCAGTGTGGGCGGCAACCGCAGACAATGACACCTTGCTGACGCACCATTCGGGGCGCGATGCGCTGTCGCAGCCGATGTCCGGGCTGAGCGCCAGCGAGCGCGAGCAGTTTTTTCATGGGCGTTCGCTGTTCAATCAAAGCTGGGTGGTGGCCCCCGCGGCGGACAGCCAGGTGGATGGCTTGGGACCGCTGTACAACCGGCTGGCGTGCATGTCCTGTCACGCCCACAATGGCCGTGGCCTGCCGCCAGAACGGACGGGCGAGCGCCTGCAGTCGATGCTGGTACGGCTGTCACAGCCCGGTGCCGGCCCGCATGGTGGCCCGCAGCCGCATCCGGCGTATGGTGACCAGTTCAATGAAGAAGGCATTCCTGGCGTGCCCGGCGAGGGGCGCATCCAGCTGCGCTGGCACACCGTGCGGCATCAGGCGCTGGATGGCCGCCGCTACACCCTGCGCCGGCCAAAACTGTCGTTCACCGAGCTGGCCTATGGCCCGCTGGGCACAGTGCTGACCTCGCCACGGGTGGGTCAGCCCGTGATCGGCATGGGCCTGCTCGATGCCGTGCCCGCCAGCACCCTGCAGGCCATGGCGGCAGAAGCCAAGCCTGACGGCATTCGCGGCCAGGTGAATCAGGTGTGGAACCCGCACACCGGTCAGCCTGAAGCCGGCCGCTTTGGCCATAAGGCCAATATGCCCAGCCTGCGCAGCCAGATTGCTGGCGCGTTTCTGGGTGACCTGGGCATCACTTCGTCGCTGCATCCCAACGAAAACTGTAGCGCCAGGCAAACCGCCTGCCAGCGCGCACCGCATGGCGGCAGCCCGGAACTCAGCGACGCCCAACTGGACGCCATCACGTTTTATCTGGCCCATCTGGCCATCCCGGCCCGACGCGAGCGCGATCAGCCCGAGGTGCAGCGCGGCGAAGCCGTATTTGCCCAGCTGGGCTGCGTGCACTGCCACCGTCCGCAGCTGCACACCGGCCCGTCGGCGTTTCCGCGCCTGGGCGGGCGCACTCTGGCGGCGTACACCGACCTGCTGCTGCACGATATGGGCCCCGGCCTGGCCGATGGCCGCCCGGACTTTGCCGCCAGCGGCCAGCACTGGCGCACCGCGCCGCTGTGGGGCATCGGCCTGACTGCCACGGTGAGCGATGCCACCCGCTATCTGCACGATGGCCGCGCCCGCAATCTGACCGAGGCCATTTTATGGCACGACGGCGAAGCCCGCCGCGCCCGCCAGCGCTTTGAACGCCTGCCCCCCGGCGACCGGGCTGCCGTGCTGCGCTTTATTCAATCGCTGTGAGTGGGACCGGCAAGCGGTAAATGCCTGCACCGACTTCTGATGCACCCTTTGGCGCTTCCTGCGGGAAGCGCGTTTTTTTGCCGGCGTTGGTCTGGCTGGGGAAAAACACCGGCCATGCACTACAATCACTGGCCTTATTGTCCAGATAGCGCAGATTGTTTCAGGAGAACGCAATGCATTTTGTATGGCAGGTCATCATCGGCGCAGTGGCCGGCTGGCTGGCGGGGAAATTGGTCAAGGGCGAAAGCTTTGGCTTTATCGGCAATCTGGTGATCGGCATTGTCGGCTCTGTGCTGGGCGGTGCGCTGTTTTCCCGGTTTGGCGTATCAGCGGGCGGCGGATGGCTGGGCAGCCTGGTGGTGGCCACCGTGGGGGCTGTGCTGTTGTTGTTTCTGGTGCGCCTGATCAAGCGGATTTAGCGGCGCTTAAGCCAATTCTGCCGCCGTGAGCACCCGTTGCGGCGGCGCGCTGTATTCACTCATAAGGATTTCCCGATGAACTGGAACGACCGCTACGCCGTGGACGAATATATCTACGGCACCGAACCCAATGCCTTTCTGGCCGAACATGCCCATTTGCTCACCGGCCCGGTGTTGTCGCTGGCCGAAGGCGAGGGGCGCAATGCGGTGTTTCTGGCCGGGCTGGGCTTGTCGGTGCATGGGGTAGACAGCTCGGCGGTGGGGCTGGCCAAGGCGCAGGCGCTGGCGGCGGCGCGTGGGGTGCGCATTGGCACCGAGGTGGCCGATCTGGCGGAATTTGTTCCAGCCGCTGGCGGGTATGGCGCGGTGGTGTCGATTTTTGCCCATTTGCCCGGTGCACTGCGTGCGCGCTTGTATCCGCTCTTGGCGCAGAGCGTGCTGCCGGGTGGGCTGGTGCTGCTGGAGGCGTATTCGCTGGATCAGCTGCCACGCAATACCGGCGGGCCGAAAGACGCAGACATGCTGATGTCGCCGGACAAGATTCGCCAGGGGTTTCCCGGTTTTGAACCGGTGCTGCTGCGCGAGCTGACCCGCGACGTGTGTGAAGGCAGTTATCACACCGGGCTGGCGTCGGTGGTGCAGTTTATTGGCCGAAAAACCGCCTGAGCCGCCAGGGTCAGGTGTGGCGGCTGTTGCGGCGCTTAGCACGCTGCTTAGCGGGTGGACTGCAGCTTGACCAGCCTGGCCAGAAAAAACCCGTCAATCAGCGCGTCTGGCAGCACGCGCACGCTGTGCGCCACGGCGGGATTGAGCGCCTTGCCGTCCCATTCGGTCAGGCCCGGCTGGTGCGCCACCGGCAGGCTGACCGCTTCCAGCTGCACCGCGTCGCCCAGGCTGCGCAGGGTGGCGTTCAGGATGCATTCGTTTTCTTCCGGGGCAAACGAGCAGGTGGAATACACCAGCACGCCGCCCGGTTTCAGCGCGTGGATGGCCGACAGCAGCAGGCGTTTTTGCTTGTGCGCCACTTCGCGCACCTTGGCCGGGCTCCAGTGGGCCATTGAGCTGGCGTCGTTCAGGTCAAAGCGCGCCTCGCTGGAGCATGGCGCGTCAAGCAATACCCGGTCAAACCGCTCCGGCACCAGCGCGCCCACGGCGCGGCCATCTTTCTGGTAGGTGCGGGCAATGCTGACGCCTTGTTGTTCCAGATTGTTTTTCAGCCGGAAATAACGGTCGCGCACCGGCTCCACGGCGGAAATCTGCCCCTGGTTGGCCATCATCGCTGCCATCTGGCAGGTTTTGCCACCAGGTGCCGCAGCCAGGTCGAGCACCATTTCGCCGGGCTGTGGGTCCAGCACCCAGGGGGCCAGCTGGCTGGCCAGGTTCTGGATATAGATTTCCCCGGCGTAAAACGCGGGGGTTTCGGTCAGCGCGCGTTTGTCGGCGGCGGGCAGCACCCAGGCCAGCGGCGACCAGCTGACTGGCCGGGGGGCCAGGCCGGCGGCGCGCAGGGCGGTCAGCACGCGGTCTGGGTCGGCTTTCAGGGTGTTGATGCGAAACGCCACGTCCTTGACCGCAGCAAAGCTGGCCAGCACGCCAGGCAGCTGGTGGGCAGGCAGGATGCGGGTCAGGCGGTCGGCAAAGGCGGCGGGCAGGCTGGCAAGGGTCATCAGGGGCTTTGGCAATCCGGAAACAAAAATCCGCTGGGCCGCGTGGGCGCGGCCTGGCGGTGGGCTGGGCGGATTGTAATCAGGCCGGGGCGATTGTGGAACAGGTACGCTCTCACTTTATTCGGCGCGGCGCCGAATTTTTTTGCCATTCTGATGGGCGCGGGTACTGCGGCGCTGGTGGCGGGTTCACCTGGCCGCCAGCTTGGAGGCGTGGCAGGGGCGGAGTATAGTCTGGCGTTTTTTGGCGGCGCGCACTTTATCCGCCGCAAAAAACACCACGCCAACCGCAAACCCGCCCGGTTGTTTCCATCAGATTGCCCATTGCGAAAGCCTGCCTGTGTTTGATCGTCCTCTTGCCATCGTTGACCTGGAAACCACTGGCGGCCACATCACCCGCGACCGCATCACCGAAATCGGCATTTTGCTGGTGGATGGCGAGCAGGTGCGGCCATGGCGGGCACTGGTCAACCCTGGCCAGCCGATTCCACCATTTATCGAACAGATGACCGGCATCAGCAACGCCATGGTGGCCGACGCGCCGCCGTTTGAGGCGCTGGCTGCTACGGTGCTCGAACTGCTGCAGGGCCGGCTGTTTGTGGCGCATAACGCGCGTTTTGACTACGGCCTGCTGAAAAATGCCTTTCGCCGGCTGAACCTGAACTGGCAGGCCCCGCAGCTGTGTACAGTAAAGTTATCGCGGCTGCTCTACCCACAGCACCACAAGCACAGCCTGGACAGCCTGATTGACCGTTTTCAGCTGGGCTGCGCCAGCCGCCACCGTGCGCTGGACGACGCCGAGGCGGTGTGGCGGTTTTTGTCGGCGGCGCGCGCCGAACTGGGCGAAGCCGCGCTGAACCAGGCCGCCAGGCAGCTGTTTGGCCAGCCGTCGGCGCTGCCGCCACATCTGGATGCCAGCCTGCTGGAAGACTTGCCGGATACGCCAGGGGTGTACCGCTTTTGGGACGAAAAGGGCGTGCCGCTGTATGTGGGCAAGAGCATCAATCTGCGCAGCCGGGTGTGGGCACATTTTGGCGCGGACACCCGACAAAACAAGGAAATGCGCATCAGCCAGCAGGTGGCGCGGATTGACTGGATTGAAACCGTGGGCGAGTTTGGCGCGCTGTTGATGGAGTCGCAGCAGATCAAGGCGCTGCAGCCGGTACACAATGTGCGGGGCCGGCGCGAACGTGCCTTGTGTGCCTGGCAGTTGTGGCCCAGAGAAGACGGTTTTTTATTGCCCCGGCTGGTGCAAGGGCAGGAGATGGACCTGGGGCAGGCGCGGGATATTTTTGGGGTGTTCCGTTCGGTGCGCGAAGCCAAGAAAACCCTGACCGACGTGGCCGATGCTTACCGGCTGTGCCATGGTGTGCTGGGCATCGACCGGGTCAGCGGCAAAAAAGGCCAGCCCTGCTTTGCCCGGCAACTGGGCCGCTGCCGGGGGGCGTGCGTGGGCCAGGAATCGGCCAGCCAGCATAATGAACGGCTGCTGAATGCCTTGCAGCGGCTGCAGCTCAAGCCATGGCCGTTTGCTGGGGCGGTGGCGGTGGTCGAGCAGGATGAGGTCAGCGGCAGCGTGGAACAGCATGTGTTTGACCACTGGCGCTTTTTGGGCAGCTGGCGGGATGGCCAGCCGCTGAACCCGGCAGAGCCGGTGTTTGAGCTGGACACTTACCGGCTGCTGGCCAAGTATTTGCTCAAGCCGCTGAAAAACACCCGCTTGCAAGCGTGGCCACCCGCGCCGTAACGCCATGAGGGCCGTGGCGGGCGCGTCGGTCCCTGTGGGGGATGGATGATGCCCCTACCCAGACTGGGGCAGTCAGGTGTTGGGGGTGACACCCGGTTTGCCGGGCGTCAGTTCGAGCATGGCGCGCCACACCGCTCAGCGCGTGCGGCTGTCACACTGCTGCAAACGCTGGTACAGCGGCAGGCAGGCGTCGGCCAGCCGGTTCAGACTGGTTTCGCGCAGGGCGTTGAGATCCACCTGCTGCTGGCTGTGCAGCCCGGCCCAGGCCAGCAAGGCCTGGCTGGCCTGGGGATGGTCAAACAGGCCATGCAGATAGCTGCCCATAATCTGGCCGTCGGCGCTGATGGCGCCGTCAGTGCGGCCATCGTCCAGCACAAATGCCGGGCGCTGGCAGTCGGCCCCGTCGGTGTGGCCCAGGTGAATTTCATAGCCGCTGACCGGCGCATTGGCAAAGCTGCACTGGCCGCTGACCTGGCGCAGCTGCTTGCTGGCGGCCAGCGTGGTGTTCACCGCCAGTAAGCCCAGCCCGGCGCTGTTGCCGGCCTGACCTTCGTGGCCGTCGGGGTCGGCAATCTGCTGGCCCAGCATCTGGTAACCGCCGCAAATGCCGATCAGCTTGCCGCCATAGCGCAAATGGCGGCGCAGATAGTCCGGCCAACCTTGCGCCTGCAAAAACGCCAGATCGGCGCGGGTGTGCTTGCTGCCGGGCAGGATCACCAGATCCGCCGCTGGCTTGGGCGCATCCGGGCCAACAAACTGCAGGTTCACCTCGGGATGGGCGCGCAAGGCGTCAAAGTCGGTGTGATTGCTGATGCGCGGCAAGACGGGCACCACCACATTCAGCCCTTCGCCGCGCTGCTCGGCCTGGATGGCGTCTTCGGCATCCAGCATCAGGCCGTGCAGATAGGGCAGCACCGCCAGCACCGGCTTGCCGGTTTTGGCTTCCAGCCAGTCCAGTCCGTCTTGCAACAGGCGGATGTCGCCGCGAAAGCGGTTGATGACAAAGCCCACCACGCGCGCGCGCTCGCTGGCCGACAGGCAATCGAGCGTGCCGGTGAGGTGGGCAAATACCCCGCCACGGTCGATGTCCGCGACCAGAATCACCGGGCAGTCCACCGCTTCGGCAAAGCCCATATTGGCAATGTCACGCGCGCGCAGATTGATTTCTGCCGGGCTGCCGGCACCTTCCACCACCACACAGGCGTACTGCTGGCGCAGGCGGGCAAATGACTCCAGCACCGCCTGCATGGCCGTGGTTTTATAGTGGTGGTAGTCGCGGGCAGACATGTCGGCGCGCACGCGGCCATGGATGATCACCTGCGCGCCGGTGTCGCTGCTGGGCTTGAGCAGCACCGGGTTGAAGTCGCTGTGCGCGGCCAGCCCGGCGGCCTGTGCCTGCAGCGCCTGGGCGCGGCCAATTTCACCGCCATCGACGGTGACGGCGCTGTTCAGCGCCATGTTTTGTGGCTTGAACGGTGCCACCGCCACGCCGTCGCGCGCCAGCAGCCGGCACAAGCCGGCCACCAGGGTGCTTTTGCCGGCATCCGAGGTGCAACCCTGCACCATCAACATCGAAAAAGGAAAGTCTGTTGGCGTCATTCCGCCAGTGTACCGTGGTGGTGGGCATGCCAGCGACCAATCAGCTGTTGCAGCTGGCTCAAGCCATGCTGAATTGCCGCCGGACCTGGGGCGAGAATGTCGCTGGAGGGAATTTCACACACCATGCCGTGCTCGGCCTGGCGCACGGCGGGAATCTCTGCCCAGCCGGGTCGGGCCAGCACTTCGTCGGCCTTGAACGCCCGACCGCACCAGGAGCCGACAATAATGTCGGGCTGACGGCGTACCACGTCGTCGGGGTCGGCAATCTTGCGCTCGCGCGCGCTGGCACCCTGGCTCAGTTCGGCAAAGGCATCCACCCCGCCAGCCAGTTGGATCAGCTCGGACACCCAGCCAATACCGGTGGTGAGCGGTTCGTTCCACTCTTCAAAGTACACCACGGGCCGCCGCCAGCCGACCAGGTCCCACAGCTTGGCCTGGGTGCGCGCCATGTCCAGCCGGGTGTGCAGGGTGATTTCCAGCAGATTGCCCTGTTTTTCTTTTTCCACCAGCGCGGCCAGCACCCGCACCATGCGCAGGATGCCAGACAAGGTGCGCTGATTGAACAGCAGCACTTCCACCCCAGCTTTGGACAAATCCCGGCACAGCTCGGCCTGCAGGCCAGAATAGCCCACCACCAGGTCGGGCTCCACCGCCAGGATGCGCTCGAGCTTGCCCGATGAAAACCCGCTGATTTTGGGCTTTTCCTGGCGTGCGCGCGGTGGATGGACGGTAAAGCCGGAGATTCCGGCAATATGCTCTTCGGCGCCCAAGGCATACAGCGTGTCCACCGCTTCGGTGCACAAGCAGGCAATACGTTGGTAATGGCTCATGACGGATTGGGCCTTTTCCTCATTGAACAGATAGATGAGAACCACGATAGTCAGGTGTGCCGGAGGCAGCCTCCCAGCACCCTGGGCAAGGGCATGGCAGGATGTGACACATGCCTATAAAAATGACATTTAGGTTTATTATCCTGCTAAGAATGTCATGGTAATGCATGTTGCGGCCACTGGCTATGTTTTGCCGGTTTGACCCGGTGCGCGGCAAGCCCCGCCGTTCAGGGCGGGGAAGGATAGCGCGGACGGCGGGGCCGTCCTTGCCGTCGATGGGGGGGTATAAAACACTGTATGCAACGCCTTCAAGCCTACAAATACGAACTGATGCCGACCGGCGAACAGCAGCGCGACATGCGCCGCTTCGCTGGCTCGTGCCGGTTCGTCTTCAACAAGGCGCTGGCGTTGCAGAAGGAGCGTTACGAGCAAGGCAAGAAGAAGCCTGGCTACGCAGGGCTGTGCAAGCTGCTCACCGAGTGGTGCCACAGCGCGGAAACGGCATGGCTGGCCGATGCGCCGGTTCATCCGCTGCAACAGACGCTCAAGG
>ERZ724523.708-NODE-708-length-19513-cov-4.740569_pt1 | contig 19513 bp, 17 predicted proteins | sample MGYA00376056_ERZ724523 | MGnify/ENA primary metagenome ERZ724523 (study PRJEB28724, sample SAMN07190888) | wastewater metagenome | isolation source: influent of sewage treatment plant in Hong Hong | place: USA: Christiansburg, Virginia | collected 2016-03-01 ... | reverse complement strand
GATCATGTAGGCGTTGACCATGACCAGATCGCCCAGCGTCATGCGGCCATCGACCACGCCTTGCGTGGCACGCCACAGCATGGCGACCAGCCCAGTAGCAATGATGAGCTGCTGGCCGGTGTTGAGCACCGACAGCGTGGTCTGCGCCTTCAGGCGGGCGCGGCGCAGGCGCTCCAGGCTTTCGTCGTAGCGGCGGGCCTCGAAGGCTTCGTTGTTGAAGTACTTGACGGTTTCGTAGTTCAGCAGCGAGTCCACCGCCTTGGTGTGCGCGGCGGAGTCGAACTCGTTGGCCTCGCGCCGGAACTTGGTGCGCCACTCGGTCACGCCCACCGTGAACGCGATGTACAAGCCCAGCGCGGCCAGCGTGATCCACGCAAACCACACGTCGAACTTCACGCCCAAAATGGTCAGCACCATCACCACCTCGATCAGCGTCGGGATGATGGAGAACAGCGAAAACGAGATCAGCGATTCAATGCCGCGCACGCCGCGTTCAATGTCGCGTGTCATGCCGCCGGTCTGGCGTTCCAGGTGGAAGCGCAGGCTCAGCGCGTGCAGGTGTTCAAAGGTTTGCAGCGCAATCGAGCGCGCCGCGCCCTGCGTGGCTTTGGCGAACACCAACTCGCGCAGCTCGGTGAACAGCGTGGTTGACAGCCGCAGCCCGCCATAGGCCAGCAGCAATCCCACCGGCACGACCAGCGCGGCGACCACCACCGGATTGGTGCTGGGCGTCATGGTATCGACCAAGGTTTTGAGCAGCAGCGGCACGCCCACGTTGGCCAGCTTGGCCCCGATCATGAAAGTCAACGCCGCCAGCACGCGCCATTTGTAGCGCCACAAATACGGGAATAAGCGTTTGAGCGTGGCCCAGTCGGAACGCGGCACGCCGGGCTCGGGGGCAATGACGGGGGCAGATTCACCGTGACGACGCATGGGGGACAATCTTTTGCTGGTAAACCGGAGATTGTGCCCATGTCCACCGAATGCAGTCATCACGCCCCACAAGGCATTCATTCCAATTACACGCCGGTCAATGCGCCCCGCGTGCCCTTGCCCACAGACAAGGAACTGGTGCTCAAAGTCGTGCCCATGCCCGCCGACTGCAACCCCAACGGCGACATCTTCGGCGGCTGGGTGATGGCGCAGGTGGACATTGCGGGCTCCATCGTCCCGGCGCGCTACGTGCAGGGGCGCATGGCCACGGTGGCGGTGAACCAGTTCATCTTCAAGCAGCCGGTGCGCGTGGGCGACATCTTGTCGTTCTTTTCCAGCGTCAGCCGCATTGGCACCACGTCGATCACGGTGCAGGTCGAGGTCTACGCCGAGCGCTACACCACGCAAGGCCAGTACATCAAAGTGACTGAAGCCTCGCTGACCTACGTCGCCATCGACAACCAAGGCCGCCCGCGCCCGATTCCCAAGCCGACGCAGCCCGTCGAATAAGCCTGGCAACCGTCGCAGCGACCGGGCCGCGCATCAAGCCTCAAGAAACGATGTACGCGCCCGCACCGGCTGACAGCAGCGTGCCGTCGGCCCCGACAAACTCCATGCGCGTGCTGGCCACGCGCGAGCCCAGGCGCAGCACCTGCGCACGCAACTCAAAGTGCGAGCCGATGCCGGGGCGCAGGTAATCCACCCGCAAATCAATCGTGCCCAGCTTGGCAAAGCGGTGCAGCCTCTGGGCGGCGCTCTCGTCCATGTGCCGCGCCCCAATCGCCGCCATCACCGCCAGCGCGCCCACTGCATCCAACCCGGCGCTGATCACGCCGCCGTGAATCCGGTCGTAGGCGTAATGCCCGACCAGCTCGGGCTTCATGTCGATGCGCGCCGTCACCCGCTCGGGCAGCAAGCTGGTGATCTTCAGCCCCAGCACGCGGTTGAACACGATCTTGTCTTCAAAAATAGCGTGCAGCCCCTCGATGAACTCGGGGTCGAACGCGGTGGGCGGTGGTGTGGTCATGGCAAGCATTGTGTCGGAAGCGGCAAATCACGGGGCCACAGGCAAGACAGCGCCGGACAAGTGGAGTACAGTTTTCGGATGGATCGAATCACCGCCCTGACGCTGCTGCGCCGCAGCAAGCCTGAACTTCAGAGCCGCTACGGTGTGGAGCGACTGGCGCTATTTGGCTCCACCGCTCGGGACAGCGCCCGCAGCGACAGCGATGTGGACATCCTGGTCGGCTTTGCCGGGCCAGCCACCTCGGCCCAGTACTTTGGCGTGCAGTTCTACCTGGAAGACCTGCTCGGGCATGACGTCGATCTGGTCACCGAAGTGGCGCTGCGCCCCCAACTTCGCACCTACATCGAAAAGGACTGGGTACATGTCTAACGAGCGTAACTGGCAGCTCTACGTGAACGACATGCGCGCTTTTGCTCGCAAGGTGCTGGACTACACGCAGGGGCTGGATCAGGCCCAATTCGTCAGCGACAGCCTGCGCTACGACGCCACACTGCGCAACCTAGAACTGATCGGCGAAGCTGCCACCCACATCCCGGAGGCCGTGCGCACCGCCCACCCGGACATTCCCTGGCGCATGGTCATCGCCACCCGCAATCGGCTGATCCACGGCTACCTAGGTATCGACAATGATGTGCTGTGGAGCATCGTCCAAAGCAACGTGCCGGAGCTGCTGACAAAACTGGAAGCTCTGTCCACATCACTCCCAACTTAAACCCAAGGGCTGAGGGTCTGGTTCATCCTCCAAAACAGCACTGTGAGATCTCATCTCTAACCAGTTCGAGCGAAACCAAACTAGGAATTTTACCGACCAGCTCCCAGAAAAAACTCATCTTAAGGAGTCGTGACGCCACTATTGGGTTTTTTGAAGGAAAGCTTTCTTATGACATTCACTATCGTTTCCAGCGATGAACTGCGCCACTTGATCCAAGCACATGTCGCGCATGACCCTGTATCTATAAATCACCTCGGCAACTACCCATATCTGCACATCGCTGCGATTCCTGGGGAGTGGCGCAATGCGAACTGGCAAATTCGTCATCTCGAGAACGTTAAAGAGCCCTTAAACGGCTGCATCATGAATGCAGTGAAAACGTTGCAAGAACAATACCGCCTAGCCACCCCATTCTTGGGAAATTCGGCGACCCTTGGCTGATGCACCAAGCTCACGGTTGGTGACGCTGCCACCAGCTCAGGTCGGCGAATGTTCCCTGACCAAAAAGCTGCTCACACCCCCGAGAAATCCGGCTTGCGCTTGTCTAGAAAAGCGCTGAAGGCTTCTTTGGCGGCGGGCTCGCGCAGCATGCGGCCAAAGCTGGCGGCTTCTGCGTCCATTTGGGCGCTGATGCGGGCGGTCATGCCCAGCTTCATCAGGCGCTTGGTTTCGATCAATGCGCTCAGGGGTTTGGCGGCGAGCTTGCGGGCGGCGGTTTGCGCGACGTTGTTGACCTCGGTCGGCGGCACCACGCGGTTGACCAAGCCGACTTCCAGCGCCGCTTCGGCGTAGAAGGGTTCGCCCAGCAGCAAGGCTTCGGCGGCGCGGTGGTAACCGAACATTTGCGGGGCCAGCAGGCTGGATGCCGCTTCCGGGCACAGCCCCAAGTTGACGAAGGGCATGGCAAACGCGGCGTTGTCGCCCGCATAGACCAAGTCGCAATGGAACAGCAGCGTGGTGCCGATGCCCACCGCCGGGCCGCTGACAGCCGCAATCATGGGTTTGCTGAAGTCGGCCACGGCGCGCAAAAACTGGAACACCGGCGCATCAGCGGTTTCTGGCGGGTGATTCAAAAAGTCGGCAATGTCGTTGCCCGCGCTGAACACGGTTTCATGGCCTTGAAACACCAGCACGCGCACGGCGGGGTCAGACTGGGCTTGGATCAGCGCCTGGGCCAGCGTGCTGTACATCTCAGCGGTGAGAGAGTTTTTCTTGCCCACCCGGTTGAAGGTGAGAGTCATCACACCGGCTTCGGTGTGGTTGAGGATGTCGGTCATGTGCAGTGTCTCCTGAAGGCTCGGGGCGGGGCAGCGGCGTGCTTGCGCCGCGCCAAGATTGTGCCCCGGCCTCGTGGTGGCCTCAGTCGCTGAGGTCACATGCGCTCAAAGATGCCTGCCGCACCCTGCCCCATGCCCACGCACATGGTCACCATGCCCCAGCGTTGCTGGCGGCGGCGCAGGCCGTGGATGACGGTGGCGGCGCGGATGGCCCCGGTGGCCCCCAGCGGGTGGCCCAGCGCAATCGCGCCGCCCAGCGGGTTGACGCGCGCCGGGTCTAGGCCCAGGGTGTTCATCACCGCCAGCGACTGGGCGGCGAAGGCTTCGTTCAGCTCGATCCAGTCCAGGTCGGCTTGGCTGATCCCAGCGTAGCGCAGCGCGGCGGGCACGGCCTCGATGGGGCCTATGCCCATCAGGTGCGCGGGCACGCCCCGGCTGGCGTGGCTGGCAAAGCGGGCCAGCGGGGTCAGGCCAAAGCGTTGCACGGCGGCCCCGCTGGCCAAAATCAAGGCTCCAGCCCCGTCCGAAGTCTGCGAGCTGTTGCCCGCCGTGACGGTGCCGCGTGCGGCAAACACGGTCTTCAGCTTGGCCAGCCCTTCCAGCGTGGTGTCGGCGCGCGCGCCTTCGTCCAGGCTGACGGTGCGGCGGTTCAGGGTGGTGGTGGCGCTGTCCAGATCGACTTGGCGCTCTTCCACCTCGATGGGCGTGATCTCGTCGGCAAACTCACCGGCTTGCATGGCGGCGATGGCTTTTTGGTGCGAGGCCAGCGCGAATTCATCTTGCGCGGTGCGGCTGACTTTCCACTGCTGGGCCACTTTTTCGGCGGTGAGGCCCATGCCGTAGGCCAAGCCGTAGCGATCCAAGTCGTCGGTATTGGCAAAGATGGCGGGCGACAGGCTGGGCGTGTTGCCCATCATGGGCACGAGGCTCATGCTCTCGACCCCGGCGGCGACCATCACCTCGGCCTCGCCGACGCGGATGCGGTCGGCGGCGATCTGGATGGCGGCGAGGCCCGAGGCGCAAAAGCGGTTGACGGTCAGCCCGCCCACGCTGTGCGGCAGCCCGGCCAGCCGCGCACCGATGCGGGCCACGTTCAGGCCCTGCTGCGCTTCGGGGATGGCGCAGCCGCAAACCACGTCTTCGATGGCGGCGGGGTCGAGGCCCGGCACTTGCGCCAGCGCGGCGCGCAGCACGCTGGCCAGCAGGTCGTCAGGCCGGGTGTTTTTGAGGTAGCCCCGGTGCGAGCGTCCAATGGGCGTGCGGGTGGCGGCGACGATGTAGGCTTCTTGAAGCTGTGTCATGTTGAGTGTCCTGAAAAAATCGCCGCCATCAGTTGCGCAAGGGCTTGCCGGTGCTGAGCATGCCCATGATGCGTTCTTGCGTTTTCGGGTGCGCCAACAGCGTGCCAAAGGCGCGGCGCTCCAGCGTCATCAAATAGGCTTCGTTGACCAGCGTGCCGGGATCAACGTCGCCGCCGGTGACCACATCGGCAATCAGGCTGGCGATCAAGAAGTCGTGCGCGCTGATGAAGCCGCCGTCGCGCATGTTGACCAGCTGGCCCATGATGGTGGCTTTGCCGCTGCGCCCGGCCACCGCGAACTGGCGCGGCAGCGGCGGGCGGTAGCCGCTGGCGTGCATCGCCTTGGCCTGGGTCAGGGCGATGTGCAGCAGCTCGTCCTTGTGCGGCACGATCACGTCGCTGGGCAGCAGGTAGCCCAGTTGGCGCGATTCGAGCGCGCTGGTGCCGACCTTGGCCATCGCGGCGGCGGTGAAGCCTTCGGTCAAGAAGGGCAGCAGGTCTTTGCCGGTGCTAGCAGCGGCGTTCTCGGCAGCGCGGCGGGCGATGTAGGTCAAGCCGCCCGCACCCGGCACCAGCCCGACACCCACTTCGACCAAGCCGACATAGCTTTCCATGTGCGCCACGCGGCGGGCGCAATGCACCGCCAGCTCGCAGCCGCCGCCCAGCGCCAGCCCGCGCATCGCGGCCACCACCGGCACTTGGGCGTAGCGCAGCTTGAGCATCACGCGCTGCAATTCGGCCTCGACTTCTTCAATCGCGGCCACGCCACCCATCATGAACGCGGGCAGCAGCGCTTGCAGATCGGCCCCGGCGCTGAACGGTTCGTCGCCCGACCAAATCACCAGCCCTTGGTAGCTTTGTTCGGCGCGGTCTACCGCCAGCGCCAAGCCTTCGGCCACAGCGGGGCTGATGGTGTGCATCTTGGTTTTGATGCTGGCGATGAGCACGTCGCCGTCCAGCGTCCACAGGCGCAGGGCCGCGTCTTCATGCACGGTGGTGCCTGCGCTGGCAAAGCGCGGCAGCGCCTCGCCGAGCAAGGCTTCGGGGAAATGCTGGCGCTGGTACACCGGCAACTGGCGGCGCGGCACAAAGCAGCCGCGTGCGGCGCTCCACGAACCAGCGGCGGTGTGAACGCCGCCCGCCTCGGCGACCGGCCCGCTGAACACCCACGCGGGCAGCGACGCACGGCACAGGGCCAAGCCCGCGTCGATGTCGGCTTGCACCATGTGCGCCACGTTCAGCCAACCGGCTTCTTGCCACAGCTCAAACGGGCCTTGCGCCATGCCAAAGCCCCAGCGCATGGCCTGATCCACGTCGCGGGCGTTGTCCGCAATATCGGCCAAATGCAGCGCGGCGTAATGAAAGCTGTTGCGCAAAATCGCCCACACAAAGCGGCCTTGCGGGCCGGTGCTGTTTTTGAGCAGCGCCAGGCGCTCGGCGGCGGGCTTTTTGAGCATCCGGGCGTAGACCTCGTCGGCCTTGTCGCCGCTGGGCACGTAGTCGCGGCGCTCTAGGTCAAAGCGCAGCACATCGCGGCCCACTTTTTTGTAGAACCCGGCTTTGCTCTTTTGCCCCAGTTGGCCCAACTCCAGCAAGGTTTGCAGCACGGCGGGCGTGGCGTAGCTGGGATAGAACGGGTCACGCGCTTCGTCCAGCGTGGTTTGCAGGGTTTTGATGACGTGGGCCAGTGTGTCCAGCCCCACCACGTCGGCGGTGCGGAAGGTGCCAGAGCTGGCGCGGCCCAGCTTTTTGCCGGTCAAATCGTCCACCACGTCGCAAGTCAAGCCGTAGTGTTCGGCCTCGCACAGGGTGGACATCATCCCGGCCACGCCGATGCGGTTGGCGACGAAGTTGGGCGTGTCCTTGGCGCGCACCACGCCTTTGCCCAGGCCGCTGGTCACAAAGGCTTCAAGCTGGTCAAGCACCTCGGGCTGGGTGCTGGGCGTGGCAATCAGTTCCACCAGCGTCATGTAGCGCGGCGGGTTGAAGAAGTGAATGCCGCAAAAACGCGGCTTGATGGCCTCGGGCAGCGCCGCGCTGAGTTCGCCAATCGACAAGCCCGAGGTGTTCGAGGCCACGATGGCGTGCGGCGCAATGTGCGGCGCAATCTGCGTGTACAGCGCCTGCTTCCAGTCCATGCGCTCGGCAATGGCTTCGATGATCAGGTCGCACTCGGCCAGCAGCGGCAGGTGCTCGGCGTAGTTGGCGGGCTGAATCAGCGCGGCATCAGCAGCCAGCCCCAGCGGCGCGGGCTTGAGCTTTTTGAGGCCATCAATGGCTTTGAGGGCGATGGCGCTGAGGGGGCCATCTTTGGCGGGCAAATCAAACAGCAGCACCGGCACTTGGACGTTGACCAGATGGGCGGCAATTTGCGCCCCCATCACGCCAGCGCCCAGCACGGCAACTTTTTTGACCATAAAACGGGAAACAGGTGCAGACATGGCAGGCTTTCCTTGCAAAGCGGGGTGGCGCGACTCAGGCCAAGGCCAGATCGGTGTCCATCAATGAGCGGCTGCCCGCGCGGATGGTGCGCATGCAACTGGCCGTCTCCGGGAACAGCTTGGCGAAGTAAAAGCGCGCTGTTTGCAGCTTGGCTGCATAAAACGGGTCGGTGCTGCCAGCGGCGATCTGCTGCAAGGCCACTTGCGCCATGCGCGCCCAAAAGTAGCCCAGCACCAAGTGCCCGGCCACGCGCAAATAGTCCACCGCCGCCGCGCCCACTTCATTCGGATTGGCCAAGGCTTTGAAGCCCAGCTCCAGCGTGAGCTTGCTGACTTGATCGCCCAGCGCGGCCATCGGGTTGATGAACTCGGCCATCTGCTCGTTCACGCCTTCTTGCTCCACCAGCGCGGCCACCAGCTTGCCGAATTTTTTCAGCGTGGCTCCGTTGTTGCCCAGCACCTTGCGGCCCAGCAAGTCCAAGCCCTGAATGGCGTTGGTGCCTTCGTAGATCATGTTGATCCGGGCATCGCGCACAAACTGCTCCATGCCCCAGTCTTTGATGTAGCCGTGGCCGCCCAGCACCTGCTGGCACAGCGTGGCCGATTGGTAGCCGTTGTCGGTCAAAAAGGCTTTGGTGATGGGCGTGAGCAGCGAGAGCATGTCGTCGCTGTCGCGGCGCACTTGGTCGTCGGGGTGGTAATGCGCTTTGTCCAGCAGCACGGTGCAGAACATGGCCAGCGCCCGCCCGCCTTCGGCATAGGCTTTGGCGGTGAGCAGCATGCGCCGCACATCCGGGTGAACGATGATGGGGTCGGCGGGCAAATCTTTGGCCTTCGCGCCGGTCAAGGCGCGCATTTGCAAGCGCTCTTTGGCGTAGGCCAGCGCGTTTTGGTAGGCCACTTCGGTCAAGCCCAGCGACTGGTTGCCCACGCCCAAACGGGCGGCGTTCATCATCACAAACATGGCTTGCATGCCTTTGTGCGGCTGCCCGACTAGCGTGCCGATGGCCCCGTCCAGCACGATTTGCGCGGTGGCGTTGCCGTTGATGCCCATTTTGTGTTCCAGCCCGCCGCAGTACACCGGGTTGCGTGCGCCCAGCGTGCCATCGGCGTTGACCAAGAACTTGGGCACGATGAACAGGCTCACCCCTTTGATGCCCACGGGCGCATTTGGCAGCCGCGCCAACACCAAATGGACGATGTTCTCGGCCATGTCGTGCTCGCCTGCGCTGATGAAGATCTTGTTGCCGGTGATGCGGTAGCTGCCCGCTTCGCCGCCTTCCACCGGCTCGGCCTTGGTGCGCATCAGCCCGAGGTCTGTGCCGCAGTGCGGCTCGGTCAGGCACATGGTGCCTGTCCACTGACCACTGGTCATGCGCGGCAAGTAGGTTTGCTTTTGCGCTTCGGTGCCGTGGGCGTGCAGCGCGGCGTAAGCGCCGTGGGTCAGGCCGGGGTACATCGTCCACGCTTGGTTGGCGGCGTTGAGCATTTCATACAGACACTGGTTGAGCACCAGCGGCAAGCCTTGCCCGCCATAAGCCGGATCGCAACTGAGCGCAGGCCAGCCCCCGGCCACGTACTGCGCGTAAGCGGCTTTGAAGCCGGTGGGCGTGGTGACTTCGTGCGTGACCGGGTCAAGCTGGCAGCCCTCGCGGTCGCCCACGGGGTTGAGCGGCAGTACCACCTCCGCCGCAAACTGGCCCGCCGCTTCGAGTACGGCGTTCAAGGTCTCGGCATCGGCTTCAGCGTAGCGCGGCAGAGCAGCCAAATCTTGGCTGACCTTGAGCACTTCGTGCATCACAAACTGCATGTCGCGCAGCGGCGGGGTGTAGATGGGCATGGTCAGAACTCCTCGGTATCAGAAGGAAAAACTCAAACAGACTGCGGGGCAGCAGCCACGGTTGCCTCGGTGGCGTAGCGCTCTAACAAGTGCTGGAAACCTGTTTGGGCGCGGCCTAAGGATTGCGGGCTTTTCAGAAAACGGGCATCAAAGTGCAGCGCCAAAATCAATGCGTGAATTTCAAACACCACCTGCTGCGGATCGGCATCAGCACGCAAATGGCCTGCTTCTTGGGCCTGCATCACAGCGCGCTGCACGGCAGCCAACCAGGTGTCCATCGACTCGATCAGCGTGTCGCGCACTGCGCCGGGGCGGTCGTCAAACTCCACCGCGCCGCTGATGTAGATGCAGCCCGAGTGAACTTCAACCGACGTGCGCTGCACCCAGCGGTCAAACAGCGCTTGCAAGCGCGGCAGCCCACGCGGCGCGCTCAGCGACGGCGTGAACACCTCGGCCTGAAACCGGGCGTGGTACTCGCGCACAACGGATATCTGCAACTCTTCACGCGAGCCAAAGTGGGCAAACACGCCCGACTTGCTCATGCCCGCCATCTCGGCGACTGCGCCAATGCTCAGGCTTTCCAGCCCAATTTGCGTCGCAAGCCCAAGCGCCACATCCACAATGGCAGCTTTGGTTTGTTGGCCTTTGGGCAACAGGCGGCGAAGGGCAACAACTTCAGGATTCATGGACGATCACATCTCAAAATAGAACGATCGTGCTATTTTGAAGGTAAATGACCCTGCATGGGGCCACAAATTGGCCCTCAAAAGCTCAAACGAGGGTAAATCCCGAGGCCTTCAGCGCACTTGGCGGAACTTGACCACGTCTTGTCGCTGCTCGCCCAAGCCGTCGATGCCCAGCGTCAGCACGTCGCCCGCTTGTAAAAAGCGCGGCGTGGGCTTGCAGCCCATGCCCACACCGGGCGGCGTGCCGGTGGTCAGCACATCGCCGGGGTGCAGCGTCATGAATTGGCTGACGTAGCTCACCAGCTTGGCCACGCTAAAAATCATGGTGCGGGTGTTGCCGGTTTGCATGCGCTGGCCGTTCACGTCCAGCCACAGGTTCAGGCGCTGGGGGTTGGGCACTTCGTCCCGCGTCACCAGCCAAGGGCCGATGGGGCCGAAGGTGTCGCAGCCCTTGCCTTTGTCCCAGGTGCCGCCGCGCTCCAGTTGGAAGGCGCGCTCGCTCAGATCGTTGACCACGCAATAGCCCGCAACATGATTCAGCGCGTCTTTTTGCGTGACGTGGCGCGCCGTGCTGCCGATCACCACGCCCAACTCCACTTCCCAATCCGTCTTGGTTGAGCCTTTGGGCAACATCACCGGGTCATTCGGCCCTTGAATCGAGCTGATGGCCTTGGTGAACAAGATGGGTTCTTTGGGCGGCGGCATGCCCGATTCAGCCGCGTGGTCAGCGTAGTTCAAGCCGATGGCGATGAACTTGCCCACGCCCGCCACCGGGCAACCCAGACGCGGCCTGCCTTCGACCAGCGGCAAGCTGTCCACCGCCAGCGCGGCCACACGGGCCAGCGCGGCATCGCTCAAATAGGCGGCGGAGAAGTCAGGCAGCGCGCCGCTGAGGTCGCGCAACTGGCCGGCGGCATCGATCAAGCCGGGGCGCTCTTGACCCGGCGGGCCGTAACGTACAAGTTTCATGAGGCAGCTCCTGTGTCCAATGGAATGTCAAAAATCAGCCGCCAGACAACAGCAGCGCCAAACTGGCTTCGAGGTGCTCGGTGGGCTGGCGCTTGAAGCCCGAGCGCGCAAAGCGTTGCAAGCGCCCCATCGCAAACATCACCAGCACGCCTGCTTGGACTTGCACCGCTGTGCTGGCGTTGGCGTTGGGTGGTGCGTCCGCCGTCGCCTCGCGCAGACATTGGCGCAGTGCGGCCTCGATCTTGTCGAAGAACAAATTCATGCGCTGCTGCAACCGCTCGTGTTCAAACACCAGCGCATCGCCCGCCATGACGCGGGTCATGCCGGGGTTTTTCTCAGCGAATTGCAGCAGCAGCGCCACCACCCGCGCCGCCTGTTCGGGGCCGGGCATGTCGCGTTCAGTGACTTGGTTGACCAGCGTGAACACCGACTGCTCGATGAACTCGATCAGCCCCTCAAACATCTGCGCCTTGCTGGCAAAGTGGCGGTACAGCGCCGCCTCGCTCACCCCCAGCCGCGCCGCCAGCGCCGCTGTGGTGATGCGCTCGGCCCCAGGGCGCTCCAGCATGTCAGCCAGCGCACGCAAAATTTGCACGCGCCGCTCACCGGGCTTGGGACGCTTGCGCCCCGCTGCGGCGGCTGCGGCCAAGGCGACAGTGGAAGAAGTCTCAACTTCGGACATGGAGCAAGCCTCCTAGAGGGCGGGAAGGAGCAAGAATTCTCTCACGCGGCTTTGACGGTCTGCGGCGCGGCGGCGGTCATTCAGCACAGCACCACATCACTATGAAATTAAAGCACTACAAAAACAAAGTGCTATGATTTTACAGTGTTCAACTGCTTCACCTCGTCACCTTATGGACAACATCGCTGGTTCACCTGTTGAGGGTGACAACTTTTTTGGTCGCACCGCTGATGTGGCCCGCTTGCGCGAGGTGCTCATCCACCACGACATCTTGCTGCTTGGGCCTCGGCGCATAGGCAAAACCTCGATTGCCCGAGCGGTGATTCAAGTGGTGCGCAGCGAGGGCTGGCGAGCGCAAGAGGTCAACGTGGCCTCGTGTTCGGACGAATCCGGTTTTTTGCAGAAGCTAGAAACAGCGCTCAAACCCGAGTTGGAGTCGCTGCTGGACAAAGCCAAGTCAGGAGCACGCGAGGTTTGGCAAGGCGTGAGCGGGCGCATCAAGTCCATCAAACTGCCCGGTTCATTTGGCGTGGATTTGAAAGACGCAGCCACTGACAGCGAAGACTGGACAAGCGTCGCCAACGACTTGTTGCGGTTGATGGGGCAGGCCGAACAACCGTGGCTGATCTACATCGACGAACTACCGATTTTCTTGTTCAACCTGATCCGCAGCGACCCGCAACACGGCGTGGCGCGAGTGCGGCGCTTTTTGGACTGGTTCCGCAACGACGTGCGTCAACTGCCGCAGGCCACACAGATACGCTGGCTGGTGTCTGGCTCGGTGGGGCTGGACACCTTGGTGCAACTGCACGGCATGGCCGACACCATCAACAGCTTCAAACACGAAAGTCTGCCCGCGTTTGACGATGACACCGCCGCCAACATGCTGCTGCACTTGGCAACCCGATACGCCCTGCCCTTGACGCTGGCCGATGCACAAAGCGTGGTCAGTGCCGTGCAGTGGCCGCAGCCCTACTACTTGCAGCGGGTGTTTTTCTACCTGCGCGACTTGGTGCGCAAACATCCAGATCGCGCCTTGGCCAGCCTGCTGCAACCAGCGGTTGATGTGTTGGCACAGCACGGCGAAGACAACGACTTTCACTACTGGGAGCAGCGCCTGCGCTTGCAATTGATTCCTGCCGATGCCCAACACGCCTTGGCGCTCCTGGCCTTGAGCGCCCGCACCCCAGAAGGTCAGCGCCCAGAAACCCTGCTTGATGCACTGCAACAGCGCCTGCCCGAAGCCAGCCCCGACGAGGCCAAGCGCCAGTTCATCCAGCTGCGTGACATCTTGCTGCGCGATGCGTACTGGCAAACCGACGACAGCCAGCCCATCCGGCGCTACCGCTTCCGCCTTGAACCCTTGCGCCGCTGGTGGCTGCGCCGCGACACCTTGTGAACACCCCCGCTGAAAGCCGCCCCATGACGCACCACACCCACTTCTACAACCCCGACTGGCTCAGTGACGATGCGCTGGTCGCAGGCTTTGTTGCCCGGCAAGACGAATTCCATTTTTTGCGTGACGAACTGGCTCATGCGCCACTGCAAGGCAGCGTGCAGCACCACTTGCTGATCGGCTTGCGCGGCGCGGGCAAAACCACCTTGCTGAAACGACTGGCCGTCGCCATACGGCGCGATGACGATCTGAAAGACCACCTGATCGCCCTCTCTTTCCCGGAGGAGCTGTACCAAGTCAAGCACTTGGCCGACTTTTGGTGGGCGGCGTGCGAGGCTTTAGTCGATGAGCTAGACCGCCGGGGCCAGCGTCGCGAGGCCGACCAGCTCAGCGCCACCGTGGAACAGGCCCGCCCCGCCAAAGCCGATGCCAGCCAGCAACTGGCCGACACTGGCCTCGCCCTGCTGCAACAGACTTGCCAAACGCTGGCGCGCCGCCCGGTGCTGCTGGTAGACAACCTGGACATGGTGTTTGAGCGCATCGACAAATCAGGCCGCAAGCTGAGCAACCCGCACGCCCCGGCTTACTGGGCGCTGCGCGAGGCGCTGTCTACCGCCAGCGCGCCCATCGTGATCGGGGGCTCGGTACGACTCACGGAGCCGTTCACCGATTACGACAAGGCGTTTTACGACTTCTTTTTGCCGCGCCGCCTAGGCAAACTCAGCCTGAGCGAGGTGCGCGGGGTGCTGCAACGCTTGGCCCAAGCCCAAAACACGCCCGAAGTGACCGAGCGCCTGCACCAGCGCCCCGCCCGCATCGAAGCGCTGTACGAACTGACCGGAGGCAACCCGCGCGCGGTGGGGCTGATTTTTGAGCTGCTGCGCACCGGAGCCAACAGCCGCGCCGTGGAAGATTTTGAGCGGCTGATGGACATCACCACGCCGTATTACAAAGCCCGGTTTGAAGACCTGTCGGAACAAGCCCAGGTGGTGATGCACGCACTGGCCGTGCGCCGCCCCGGCGACGATGGCGGGTTGCGCTTTGGGCACACCGCCGCCGAAATTGCCAGCCACGCCGGAGTGGCAACCAGCAGCGTTTCGGCCCAACTGGACACGCTGGAGCGCGAAGGCTTGGTTGAGAAAAACGCCCATCATGGCCGCACCCAGTACCGCATGGCCGAGCAACTGTTTCGCCTGTGGCTGCAAATGCGCGCCAACCGCCGCATCCGCCAAAACGTGATCGGGCTGACTGAGTTTTTGGAAGCCATGTTCAGCTTTGACGAAATGCAGCAGGGCCTGACCCAAGGCAACGCCGCTGCCCTGAACCAAGCCCGCCTGAGTTTTGCCGTGGCCGGTGCCCAGCAAGCCACCCCACTGCGCCGCAGCTTAGAAGCCCAAGGTGCCGCGCAAGTGCTGGAACACCTGCAAACCTGTGGCGACAAGCTGGACACCTACTTTGCCCAAGGCGACCTGCCTGCGGACATGCACGCACTGGTCAAGCTGCGCGCCGATTTGCGCCAATGCCCCCCCCACGACCTGAGCGACGACGAGCAAACCGCCTTGGTCGGATCAGTGCAGTTGCGCTTGGATGAAAAGCAAGCCTTCGTCGCTGCCTTGTGTGACAGCGCCACCGCCCCAGAAGCTGCGGCCAAAGTGCGCGAGCGCCTCAAGCTGGAACGCAACAACCTATTGCGCTACGGCCTGCATGAGGCTGACTTTCCGCTGTTGTACGAACGCCGAGCCGCTGGTTTATTGCCCTTGCCAGATTTGCGTGCGGAAGATGTGCAGGCTTGGCTACCCGCATTTCAAACCCCAGAATACAAAAGCATGGTATGGCGATTAATTGGGGCATGGAGCACCGTCAAATTCACCGATGAAGCCTGCGCCCAGAATTGGCTGAAATGGGGTAAATCTGAATTACCGAATACAAATGCAACCGAATGGGCGCATGTGACCAGCGCATTTCGTTACTCCAAGCGCTTGGATGCAGCCAAAAATGCATTGAATGAGGCGATGGCACGAGATGCTAACAATGCGAGAGTGTGGTGTGCCAAAGCCATATTAGATGAAGAGACAGGTGTTGCTCCAGTAGATATTGAGGCAAGCTATCACCATGCTATTGCACTAGATCCGACATATGCCGCCCCGTGGTATGCCCTTGGTATTTTTCTCGATGAGAAACTCCATCGTTCTAATGAGGCAGAAACAGCCTATCGCAAAGCGATTGAACTTGATCCAAAAAATTCTATGGCTTGGAATACTCTGGGACTTTTTCTAAGAACAGACCCCCGGCGCAACGATGAAGCAGAAGCTGCTTTTCGCAAATCAATCGACATTGATCCCACGAATGCTATTTCGTGGAGCATCTTAGGCTATTTTCTGCAAGACAATTATAAAAATTATATGGAAGCCGAATCATTTCATCTCAAAGCAATTAATCTCGACCCAAACAACAGTATTTCATGGCATGTACTCGGGGAGCTTTATGCAAAATTAAATAATCTAGGAAAAGCCAAGCAAGCCTTTGCTGAAGCCTTACGCCTAGAACCAGAACCCGATCCTTACTTCAAAGAACAACACGCACTACTCCAAGCCCGCATCACGCTCGAAACTGCTAGGCAATGCTTGTCTGTCCAATCCAACATGGGACTGCTTGCCGCGTTGGAAGAATTGCTAACGCCCACCCAGCACTTGGCGTTGGTGCTGAACAGTGAGTTTGTGGTGGAGCAGTTCCTGGCCCCGGTGTTGGCACAAAAGCAGCAAGCGGGCTTGTTGCTGGATGCGCTGCGGGCGGCAGGGCTGGCGCGCCACGCACGCCCCCTGCTGCTGGCCTATGAGGCCGCGTTGGTCAAGCATCCAGAAATGCTGGGTGAGCTCGAACCCGAGGTGCGCGGTGCCGCGCTGCGCATGCACCAGCGCTTGACGACACCGGCAGAGGCACTCTAAAGCGCGTGGCGGCGCGCTTCAACGCGCCCGAATCATCGTCCCGTAGGCTTGTTCGGTCAGCACTTCCAGCAGCATGACGTGGGGCACGCGGCCATCGATGATGTGGACGGCGTTGACGCCGCTCTTGGCAGCGTCCAGGGCTCCGGCGATCTTGGGCAGCATGCCGCCGCTGATGGTGCCGTCAGCAAACAGTTCGTCGATGCGGCGGGCGGTCAGGTCGGTCAGCAACTGGCCTTCTTTGTCGAGCACGCCGGTGATGTTGGTCAGCATCAGCAGCTTTTCGGCCTTGAGCACGGTGGCCAGTTTGGCGGCGACCACGTCGGCGTTGATGTTGTAGCTTTCGTTCTTTTCGCCAAAACCGATGGGGCTGATGACGGGGATGAATTGGTCGTCTTGCAGCGCCTGCACCACGCTGGGGTCGATGGATTCGATGTCACCCACTTGGCCCACGTCGTGCTCGATGTTGGGGTCTTGGTTGTCCACCAGCTTGAGCTTTTTGGCACGGATCATGCCGCCGTCACGGCCCGTGAGGCCCACGGCCTTGCCGCCAGCGGCGTTAATCAGGCCAACGATGTCTTGCTGCACTTCGCCGCCCAGCACCCATTCGACGACTTCCATGGTCTCAGCGTCGGTCACACGCATCCCTTGCACGAACTGGCCTTTTTTGCCGAGGCGGTTGAGCGCGTGCTCAATCTGCGGGCCGCCGCCATGCACCACCACCGGGTTGATGCCGACCAGCTTGAGCAGCACCACGTCTTCGGCAAAGGCTTGTTGCAGCGCCGGGTCGGTCATGGCGTTGCCGCCGTACTTGATGACCATGGTTTTGCCGTGGAACTTGCGGATGTAGGGCAGCGCTTGGGCCAAGATGTCGGCCTTGTCGCGCGGGGTGACTGCGTGGGCCGCAGTGTTGGAAGTGGTGGTTTCGGTCATGACGGAATGTGGATCAGGTCGTGAATAAAAAGGGGCGTTTTACAGATCAGCCAGCGATTCCACCCATTTGAGCTGGGCGGGCAGGCAGACGCTGTTCAAGTCGTAATGCGCTTGGGCAAAGGCGCGGGCATTGGCCCCGAGGCGGGCGCGCTCTTCGGGGTTGTCGAGCAGTTCGCAGACTTCATCAACCAGCGCTTGGCGGTCAAAAAAGCCCGCCAAGCGGCCATTTTCACCGTGGAAGATGACTTCCCGCAGCGGCGGCGTGTCGCTGGCGACGATGGCGCATCCGGCGCTCATGGCTTCAATCAGGCTCCAGCTCAGCACAAACGGGTAGGTCAGGTAGACGTGAACCCGCGACAGTTGCAGCAGCGCGATGAAGTTGGGGTACGGCAGGTGGCCCACAAAGTGGACGCGCGACATGTCGATGTCCGAGCGCACTTCGTCCAAGAAGATGTCGCGCCAAGTTTTGCCGGTGGGTGGGGCCGCGCCGTAGCTGACATCGTTGCCGCCCACGATCAGCACGTGCGCTTTGGGGCGGCGCTTGAGCAGCTCGGGCAGCGCCCGCATGAAGATGTGGTAGCCGCGATAGGGCTCCAAGTTGCGCGCCACGAAGGTGATGACTTCGTCGTCACGCGTGAGCGCCAGCGTGGGTGTGAGGCGAATGCGCACCGCCGGGTTGGGCGTGATGCGGGCGGTGTCCACGCCGTCGTGGATCACGCTGATTTTTTGGCGAAACGGCTGCGGGAACGTGATGGCCTGCCAGTGCGTGGGCGACAGACCCGCGTCCGCTTGCTCGAAATGCACGAGGTTGTTGACGTTTTTGAGGATCAACCGGCACGCACGCGACACGTCGGGCGATTCAAACTCGGGGTCAAACCCGGCATCGAAACCTTGCGTGTGGTAGTAGAACTCGCAGTAAATGCCCATCTTCGCCTTGGGCCAGACTTCTTTCAAGAACATGCTCTCGCCCCAGCCGGGGTGAGCCACGATCACGTCGGGGTTGAAGCCTTCGTCCTTCAAGGCCAGCGCGGCGCGGAAGGCGGCCTCGCCTCGAATCGCTTTGGTCTCAAAGTCGGCCACCCACGGGTGAATTTGCGGCGTGGTGCCGCGTATGGCGCGGTAACGCACCACGCGGGGCGGTTCGGTCAATGGGCGCTGGTGCATGCACATGGCCACCACTTCGGCACCGGGCCGAGCGGTCACGGCGGGCGCAAGGTGCTTGAACTGCCCAGGATAGTTTTGGTGTACGAAGAGTGTTTTCATCGGCCTGCATTGTCGCCAACCAGCGCCACCGTGTCCGGCACGCCGCCGCTGGTTGGCAGGTTGTGGGAGCAAGCACAGAGTGTGTCACAGCCCAAGCGCCACAATCGCCCACCATGCTGCACATCCTTCATCTTGATGACCATCTGGTCGCGGTCGATAAGCCTGCCGGTTTGCTGGTGCACCGCACCGGGCTGGACGCGGGCGAGACCCGTTTCGCCCTGCAAATGCTGCGCGATCAGTTGGGCCGCACGGTCTGGCCCGCACACCGGCTCGACAAAGGCACCAGCGGCGTGCTGCTGTTTGCGCTGGATGCGGGCACGGCGCGGGCGCTGGGGCAAACTTTTGAAGCCGGTGGCGCGATGCGCAAAACCTACCGCGCCGTGGTGCGCGGCTGGCCGCAGCCCGAAGGCAGCATCGACCACCCACTGCGCCGTATGCCTGACGACCTGCGCGGCCACCGCCCGCCAGATGCCACCAGCCCCGAGCGCATCGAAGTGCAAACCGCCCTCACCCACTACCGCACGCTGGCGCAGTACGCACTGCCGCTGGCGCAAGGCGACTTTGCGCAAACGCGCTGTGCGCTGGTAGAGCTGCAACCGCACACGGGCCGCCGCCACCAGTTGCGCCGTCACATGAAGCACATCGCCCACCCTTTGATCGGCGATGCCACCCATGGCAAAGGCCCGCTGAACCGCGCCGTGGCCGAGTTGCTGGGCCAGCAGCGGCTGTGGCTGCACGCGCTGCGGATGGAGCTGCGCCACCCCATCACCGGCGTGCCGCTGTCGATAGAAGCACCGCTGGACGCGGACTGGCAGCGCTACGCCCCGTTTCAGGTGTAGCGCAGCGCAGGCTGGAAGTGCTTTTTCACAACGTTGTCACCTGCGTTGTTTAGTGTGGGGGATTTATCGAAGCCCACAGGAAAACCCTCGACATGTTGACCAAGTCAAACCTTGCCTTTGTACAAACCGGACTCTTGTTAAGCCTGAGCTGCCTGCTCTCAGCTTGCGGCGGCTCAGACGGGGACGGCGGCAGCGGCGGTTCTCACACCTATTACCAGACCAAAACGCCCTACGCACCACAGCAAGACATCACGACCTCCGAGGTACCTACCA